>Ga0209512_1001892_pt1 | contig 23982 bp, 16 predicted proteins | sample frozenSSSSmetaG_FD_184142 | JGI IMG/M metagenome (GOLD analysis project Ga0209512, IMG submission 184142) | Glacier valley bacterial and archeal communities from Borup Fiord, Nunavut, Canada, to study Microbial Dark Matter (Phase II) -... | ecosystem: Environmental > Aquatic > Freshwater > Ice >...
CCATGTTTGGTAGGGCTTCCTTCCAATTATTGCGGACAAGAGTATTGTTGGCTTAGAAGCTCAGCCTTAAACCTCTCCACTAAAAGTTAGGAAGACCCGTTTAATGTCCAACTCGTGTCCCTACCCGAATGCCAAAGGAGACGTTATGAACTGGATTGAACTCAGCCAGGATTTCTTTATACCTGGTATTTCGATACTAGAGAAGATAATACGCCCTATTCTGATTTATCTTTTCCTTTTAGTAGGTCTGAGGCTGGCCGGGCGAAGTGAGTTGTCCCAGCTAAACGCTTTTGATTTTGTGGTATTGCTAATACTTTCAAATACAGTGCAGAATGCAATTATCGGCAATGATACCTCCTTTACCGGGGGCGTAATCGGGGCCATTGCTCTGCTAGGCTTTAATAAATTATTAGAATGGTATTTCTTCACTCATCCCAGGATATCGAAAAGGGCTGAAGGTCGAACGATATATCTGGTGAAGGACGGGGAGTTAAACAAACCGGAACTTAGACGGCAGCTAATCAAAACCCACGAGCTGGAAATCGTATTCCGTAAACAGGGGATGGATAACCTGGGAGAGGTTGATGAATGTATTCTTGAACCTACAGGCAACTTTATGGTCAAGGCTAAAAAAGATAAAACAATGGAGGTTAAGATGCAGGCTCATCTAATCAAACTGGAACAAATAGAAGTCCAACTTGAACAACTGGCCCTTCAGCAACAAAAGCTGATCGGCATAGTTGAGGCTTTAACAAAATGATAAAGCTACTGAATGCTGACTGAGTAAGGTAGAGACAACGTCACTATAGTTAAAGCAAGCATAACCTCGCTGCGTTCCAGGATTTTGTATGCTGACCCATTTGATCGGAAGTGGTATGTAATCCTGAAGCCTGCCAATGTAGGAGAGGAAAATTACGACCTGAATACCGCTGTAATGGCTCATATAATAGCGGGGTCGGCTAGAAGCTGATGGAGAGGTAGTTGTGTTGGCAGGTGGCTGGACCACGTTAAGTAGATAACCCCCCATCAGCTTAAGCAGACCTGAGGCTGAACCGCATCAAGTAGCCCCAAGTGGTGACTACGGATCACGAGCTCCGTCAAGGTGTAGGATTCATAGACATCGGTACCATGCTAAAATGGTCAAATGAAAGCACCAAAAGAAGTCCGACTAGAGTGGGTTAAACTTTATCTCCAGACAAAAAATGCTGAGCAGGTTTGCCTAAAATGTGGTATCAGCTGACCCACTTTAAGGAAATGGGTTCGACGTTTCCAATCGCTGGGTGAAGCTGGCCTCGAGGAGCAAAGCCGCCGCCCTCATACTTCCCCTAAACGCAAAGTGGAGGAACAGCAAGAACAGTGGATCCTGGAACTAAGAAAACGGCGGCTCGGGGTTAGAAGGATCCATAATGAATTGGTGCGCTTGCACGAGTGCCAGCTTTCGTTGGCTACCATTCATAAAGTGCTGACCAAACATGCGGTTGAACCCCTACATCTCAGTCGGAAATCTCGACATACTTTCAAGCGCTATGCGCGGCCAATTCCAGGAGACCGGGTGCAAATGGACACTTGTCAGATTGGCCCGGGGCTTTACCAATACACGGCTATTGACGATTGCACCAGATGGCGGGTGTTAGCTTTGTATTCAGAGCGTTCAGCTGCTAATTCTTTAGATTTTCTAGATTACCTGCTAGAAGAAATGCCTTTTAGCATCCAGCGGATCCAAACAGACCGGGGGCAAGAATTCTTTGCCTACGAATTCCAGGAAAGGCTAAAGGAATATCGGATCAAATTTAGGCCGATTAAACCGCGCTCACCGCATCTGAATGGCAAGGTTGAACGGTCGCAAAAGACGGACTGGGAGGAATTTTACTCTAGAGTAGATTTGGCTGACCCTAAGCTGAAAGAAAAACTAAGAGAATGGCAGGATTATTACAATAGTGAACGACCCCACGGATCCCTCGGCAATCAGACCCCCGATGAAAAGCGGTTCGATTTGGCAATGCAGGTACCCTTATGGGAAGAGGTAATTGCTCAATATGATGAGCAAAAGGAGCGGATACGCACTCAGAGTTATCGAAATGATCAACAGGTAGAAGAAGTGACTGATAAAAATAAAGGTGGTAGAACCAAGCAGAAAAAGGCTAAGGACTGAAATGGAGAAGAAATCATAGCCAGCCAGCAAAGCTGACTGGACGCCTCGTTCGCACCCAGACAAGCTGGATGCTCACTCTGCGCTAGAATAAATGAAACGGAAATCTGGTATAGTAAATGGGGAAAAAGGTACAATAGCCTTATACCATTTTCAGACATTCTTCACACACGATTTTTGAAACGATGTCTATGAATCTCACAACTCAAAACCGGGGGAGATTTTCAAGAATATTTGTACCCTCAAACCTTTTTTGCAACTCTTCCGGTCCATTTTTGTTGTGATGATGGTTTCAGCTTCATTTCCGGGTATTAAGCGAAAAGTTTCGACTCAAAAACCGAGGACTTGTTATTATCAATCCCCCGCTTTTGAGTGGTCTCCTATCATAAGTGCCTCGGTTTATCGAACCCAAATCCAAGCTCAATTTAAGAGCTGGCAAGAGGTAACTGCCCTAGAAGCGGCTGCCTATAGGTTAGGAATCTAGTTTGAACTAGCCTTCATAACACTCGAACTAATTTTGAAATCAGCCTATTTGTTCCAAAAACTTAAGTTGACAATTTCTATTTTCAGCCTCCGCTATAGTTAAAAAAACCTCCCAGGTGTTTTGCTTGGTCCGATCTTATCCGAAACTAATCGAATTAACTGCAAAAGTTAGCCGGCGAGAGTCGTTACTTAAATAGGTGGAAGCCTGTTCACCTGACCCGCTTTCGAGACTTAGTGTATTTCTACCGGGAGAAAGCATCACCTTAAAACTCAGGTTAATTGGTTCTCCGACTGGCACCTGGCTGGTATAAACTGGTACTCCGTTCAAGCTAAATTCCAGGCGGCGGGAAACTTCAAAGCTTCTTACCCTCACCTGTACTTCTACTTCTTCAGTTGCCACACTCGTAGCATATACCTTGCTACTGCCACTGGACCAGCGCCAAAGACTGCTTTTATCTCGCTCTAGAGGATACCAGCCGCTTCCAAGATAAAGGCTGACATTCCTGGGTCGCCTGGACATATTTTCTTGCGGTACCTGGTAAACAAGCATTTCCGAGTCCTTATAGATTAGTTGCTGTACCCCGTAGTGTTGCTCTATTAGCGTAATCACCCCGTCTCTTTGGTAAGTATCGGCGGCATACTCCTTGGGGTAAATCAGGATATAGTGAAAATTGTAAAGGGCTACTAGGTTATCTAGATCCTCCGCGTTCGTAGTGGCCGGAATAATATCCTCCGGCTGGCGCTTGCCACGTAACACCAGGTCAGCAACCGGTTGAAAGGGCGAGTCTGGACTCCGGTAAGGGTCGATCACCGGGCGGGAAAGGTAGCCACCGACGATAGCCCGACCGTGAGTAATCTGGTTATACATCCTAAAGTGGTCGTGGTTATAGTGGCGGGTGATCGGCAATTCAAGTAGATTACCAGCTTCCTGCTCTCTGGTAATAGTTTGCATAAAAGGGTTCGGTTTTACTTCAAAGGTAATCAGGGGTCTCCAAACTTCTAAAGTAAGGAGGCCAATAATAAAGAGTGGCAGAAATATTCTGGCAACTGGTGCTAATTTGGGACGCTTGATTAAAAAGGCCAAGCCCTTCCAAAGGAGCAACCAGTCAATGGCAAGCCCGGACAGGACCGATACCCCTAACATAGCCAAAATGATAAAACGACCAGGAGCCCGAGTAATAGAAACTGCCGGAAGTAACCGGAAAAGGGCGTAGGGCAGGGGTAAGCCAGTGTTTGCTTCATTGCTAAGTCTTAATTCAGGACCAAGGGACATTATTACCGCCGCAAGTGTAACAGTTGCCCAGTAAAACCCGGTAGAACGGGACAACCAACCCTTATAGTTTTTTAAGGGAAAGAGGGCCACCACCCCAATCACAGCCATTACCAGAGCAGTGTAACTAAGAACGGTGGTTTTGAAATCGGGCGAAAGCGAGATCGGTAGTAAAAACTTATCCAGAGTAGTAGAGCCGTTAACCTCCCGGTCATATCCCAAAACGGTCCTGAAAGCAGGATTACTCAGGTTGGTAATACTGGGTAGCAGAAGCGGGGAGACTAGGAGGAAAGTGCTTCCACCAATAAGGGCCTGGAAAGCGAATTGGTGAAGGAGGTTTCTGGGGAATTTGAGACCACTATACGACTTCCAGAGGTAAAACAAAAGACTGTAAGCGAGGAGATAGATGGTATTATACCAGTCGGTATAGATACAAAAGGTGAGGCTTATAACTGCGCCCAGTACCATCTTTTTATTCAGAAGGGACCAGAACTGAGAGTCGTAACGAGGTTCAAAAAAAGCCGAATGCAAGAAAAAAGCGTATAGCGGCAAAAATTCGGTAGACTGAATATTGGTGATGCTTTCATTTATGGCATTTAGACGGATTGGAGCAAAGGCGAATACCGCCCCTGCTACGATACCCCCAACCCTGCTCCCGCCCAATTTGCGGACAAGCCAATAGGTACCCAGGCCGCTTAGCCAGGTAGCAAATAAGACCACCCCGTTATAGGCCGCCGCCAATCCCCAAAGCCTCTGCAGCGGGAGAGTAATAACCCCGTTAAAAAGCTGTAGAGTATGAAAGTAAAGAGGGAGGGGCGGATTTGGCGATTGGTAATAAGGAAAGAAAAGGAGGTCAGTCAAGTAAGGGTTTTGCCAGTTTTCGAGAGCGTGGCGGATCCACCAGAAATTCCAAAGGTTTTGGAGACGATCCTCTACCCCCCGGCCAGGTACTGCGCTGGCAAATTGAAAAATGATCGGGTAAGTAAAGACAATGGTAAGAAGTGCGAAGAGTACCGGTGGAGTTAAAAATCGGCAGGTACGCTGTAAATAAGAAGGCGATTTGAGTAGGGCAGATTCTGGTTTGGGTTCAAGTTGGGGGGGGGTGGCATTAGCTGGCACTCAATTTATCCTCGCAAAATCGTGTTTTAGTGAGTTAACCTGATCGACTAATATTTCACTATTTCCTGGTTGAATTTCCAGTACGTCAGGCTATTTGGTCTCGTTTACTTAACATTGGCTATTACAGGTTTTGAAAAGTTAATAACTCCTATCAACCAGTGCGAGAACTCGTTATGCTTGGGCTATCGCTTAATGAGCTAGTTGTAAGGCAGGTTTACGGGGATGGCGTAATTCGGCCCCCAAATAATCGCTTAATAAGTCGTGAACTACCTGATAGCAGGTTTTACCTAACTCTTTGGCTTTGACTTTAATGGCAAGCCAAGCTTGATAACAACAAGCCAGATGATTGCGTTGGGAACGAGCCTTACGACATTGACATTGTTCTAGCCCAGTTAATTGTTTGAGTTCGCGGTGCATTTGCTCGATTTGCCAGCGCACATCACTCGCTTTTTGAATGAAATGCATCGAAGCTTGCTTGAGGTCATTAGTAATGACCCACTCAATGTCACCGTTTGTGGCAACTAGCTTGAATAAACGCACCATAAAGGATACTTCTTTGAGCTTAACAATCTGACCTTGCTGCAATTCAAGCTCACTCCATTCCAGTTGCTCAAGGTGAACATAACCCGTCTCGATACTGAGGCGCACCATTCGATTTTCTTTGAGGCTGGTCACAAACACCAACTTTAGACGGTTTATCAACTTGAGATTGTCGGTAGCCGCATACCAACTGTCGAATAATATGGTTTTAGCTTGAATGCTTTTGCCAGCGACCCCAGCGATTAGCATTTCACGGAAATGTTCATTTTTGGTTTTGTTATCCACTTCTGGAGCGTAGATGCGGTAATCAATCGGGTAGTAGTCTGTCCCAGCACTATGCACTAAATTGACTACTCCGATGCCACGCACCAAGCCGTGTTCGTTGCCGCTATACTGGAGTTTAACCAGTTCGATTTGTTTGGAGTAGCGTTTGTCTTGCACCCTATCGTCCACGATGAGATATGCTTGGGAACTATCCTGGATTAGGGGTTGTACCAGTTCCCACAATCCCTGAGCAGTCAGTTTCTCTCGCCGCAAGAAATCGCTAACAGCATCGTGGCTGACATTTTCCAAATGGTCAGCCAGATTGCTACAGGTATAATTTAGTGGCGTGCTTATTAAATACTCGATATATTGTCGTTTGTTTGTCATGGTTTTAGCTTACCACTCTTGGCAAGCTTTAGCTCAAGCGAAAGTCCTAATTATAAGAAAAAACATTTGGTAAGCTTATTATCAGTAGCAAAATACTGGTGATCTACCCCCAGACCAATGATTATCAGCAGCCAATGGTTAAGCTAGTGGTAACCTTTTAACCGGGCGATAACTGCGGCGACGATCAACCCTCCAATAATTACTAACCAGAGCCAGGTGGGGCTGATAGTGAGGTGCTCAGATAGAATAGCCAGACCAGTACCCGCCAGTAGGGGAGCAACTAGAGCTGGCCAACGGCGCACCTCATATTCCAGGCCTTTAATCGCGTTTTCTACTAGCTTTTCGGCTTCGAGTTCAAAAGATTTTAATCCGCCAGGATGTTTAGGGTCGTTTACACTCATCTTAAATTGTATTGAATCGCTTTCCTTTCTAAATTATTCCCCAAAAAAGGTGACCGTAAAAGGTCATTGCAACTTTATTGTAGTTTGACTTGTCAGCTATTAACAAGCTCCAAAAGGCTCGCAATATTACCTACTAAAGTGGGGAAAGAGGGTAAATGAGACAACAAAGAAAAATAATGGGGTTCTCACAAAAGATTTAATATTCCTGGTCCTGGAGCCAAACGAAGGGAATGGTCGTGGGAGTACTAAAGTATGAGGCATTTTCAGCCATTAGTCAGAAAAAGTTCCTACTCTCATAGCTTTAATTTGGCTATTAAGGCGGCTATAGTTAAACCAGAGCCGTAACTCCTTATTCCTGTCAGGGATAAGGCTAGAATTAGGAGGCAGTTTGACCTAATCTCAAAATTCAAGTAGCAGTTTGACTCGTACCTCCCCTTTATTTATAAGCTCGCTTAATCCCGGAAGCCCACTGCCATTGAATTCTACCTTCAGCCAATATTTCGGAATATGACTTTAGAAACTCTTTCAGAGGCACTATGATAACTAATTCGGAAATGATAACCTCCTACGCTCAACCTGAGCCACCAATCAAGATTGTAATTGCTGATGACCACCGGATTGTAAGGGAAGGGTTGAGCTATTTACTTAACATTGAACCTGATTTTGAAGTGGTCGGTGGGGCCAGTGATGGGCTTGAGGCCCTTGATCTGGTTAGAGAATGCCACCCCGATGTAATATTGATGGATTTACAAATGCCCAACCTGGATGGAGTTGAGGCCATCAGACAACTAAAAAAGGAAGATGCTACCGTCAAAATCTTAATCTTAACCACCTATGATACCGATGAATATATTGTGGAAGGGTTAAGAGCCGGAGCCAGGGGCTATTTCCTCAAAGATGTGCCAAGAGAAGAGCTATACCAGGCTATTCGTCTGGTGCATATGGGACAACCGCTGATCCAACCAACCATTTCCGCCCGGTTGTCTAAAATTATGATTAAAGATAAGGCCGCGCCTTCCCTGACCATTCGTGAGTTGGAGATTTTGAAACTTATGGCAAGGGGTGACCGGAATAGAGAAATTGCCAATAAACTAAGTATCGGTGAAACTAGCGTTAAGGGTTATATAACCTCGATTTTCCAAAAGTTAGGCGTTGCCGACCGCACCGAAGCAGCCATGTACGCTTTACAAATAGGCTGGGTTTAAGGAGATAGGCTACCAGGTAACTTGGATTTAGTTAAGGAAAACTTGGAGACAAAGTTCCACTCACTCCAATAAGGGAACAAGTAAAATAAAGATAACGACAGGTGTACTAGAATCAATATAAGAATCAGGAAAACGGGCCTAACCAATCAAGCCTGGTTAAATCCAATAATGAGGTCAAGTTAAATGTTAAAAGCAGCTTTCAAAGATTTGCTTGAAAAAAGGACAGTAGGGAAAAAGCGGAGAGTGGGACTGGTTCACGATTGCACGATTTATGGCGGACTGGAAATAAGTCTGGAATTATTGGCTCGTTATTTGGATAGTTCACGTTATGATCCGATAATAATCATATCGGGCTATACCGATCCCTATAAATCAAGCCCTGCCCGGTTTATTCAGGAAGTTGAGAGTTTAGGCTTACCCTTGTTACGACCAGTTGACCCAGGAAATAGTCGGATAGTCAGTCCAATAAAAGAAATTATTAACCTTGCTAGCCTCTTAAGAAAAGCCCAAATCGAGTTGGTGCATATCCATACTGTCAAACCCAATGGTGGTAGAAAGGCTACCATCAGTGCCAGATTAGCGGGTGTCCCAGTGGTATTACGGACCGAACATCTCCCACCAGCTGCTGTCCAGCCCAATCTCTCTCGAACCCTCTTAAAATCCTTTGACCTTTTGACTGACCAGATTATTACCGTTTCCAAAGCTAATCTTGATGAACAAATCAACCAACTACACCGCAACCCTAAAAAACTAAGCTTTGTTCATAACGGAATTGAGCTAGAACGTTTTAAGTCCGAGTTAAATGTGTTTGAAGCCAAGCGTGCTTTGGGACTAGACCCCCAAATTCCCCTGGTAGGGGCGGTTGGCCGACTGGCTGAACAAAAAGGGTTTTACTATTTGATTGAGGCCGCTGCTAGAGTTATCAAGGAGTTTGGCCCGGTTAATTTTATGCTAGCTGGGGAAGGCCCAGAGGAAAGTAAGCTAAAGGAACAGGTTTCCAGACTTAATTTAGAGGAGTATTTTCATTTCACTGGTTTTGCCTCCAATATCGTGCCTTTAGTGGCAGCGATGGATGTTACAACTATGCCTTCGTTATACGAGGGCTTTGGGCTGTCCCTGGTTGAATTCATGGCAATGGCTAAACCCAGTGTTATTAGCGATTTAGCCTGTTTTCGAGAATTACTTCAGGATAAAGTAGAGGGTTTGGTAGTTGAAGCTGGGGACCGTGAGTCACTGGCGCAGAGTATCCTTAAATTATTACGAGACCAGAAATTATCCGAACGAATGGGCCAAGCCGCCCGTCTGAGAGCGATAAACAGCTTCAGTATTCAACAATCGGCTGAAACTATGATGCAACTCTATGACTCGTTTTTCCAATTAGGCTAACCTAAATTAAGTTTACCTCAGTCAACCGACTGAGTGGTTGCCCCCAAAAGGAGGGGTAAAGAGTGTACTTTCTGCGCTACTCCTACCCCACTTCTTAACTCATAATTCGGTATAGCCTGGCGCAATTCTGATCTAGGAATTTAACTACAGAAAAACCAGCGACAGTTTCTAGTAGTGCTTTTGTTTAAGGATACAAGCAGCTAAGAAAAGAGTGCGACCAAACTGAACCTAGTAGTGGAGTTTTGGCACAGGGAGCTTGATGAAAAAAAGGAAGTTGGATAAAATATTTGCGCCGGGTGATATTGACATTGAGGATTATCTGATGCGGCTGTCTCAGAGAGGTCAACTGGGTTACAGTCAATCAGTTTTTTTAACTATATTAAAGCTCCAAAATAACCCGTCAGACCCTCTTTGTGAAGTAGGCTTAGCTGGACTTTTAGCAGAGTCGGCAGGAATATACCCGAACCGAGTTAGACAAAGCCTGGGTTGGCTGGTGGAAAACTATTATTTGAAGCCAGGAAAGTCGCCTTTCACTTTTACCCTTATCGATATTTTTTGCTGTTATCGTTGGGTCGGAGCCTTTCCTATCCCTAAAACTTCGGGTTCCAAAAGCCTTTGATTGGGCGGCTTATTTCTCCTGATGGGATTTAAGCGGAGCAGGGTTTAAACCTGATAGTAGGCGCAATACAAATAAGAGACCAACTTTATGAGAACCTGATCAAGGTTACAGAAAGGATAAAGAGCAGTAGGGCCTTACTACTTAGTTCATTGGGAAATCAGAAATCAGCAATTTATTAATAACTGGTAGCCAGAAACGAAGCTGAATGCGGTAGTCGAAAAAAATAAATAGAAAATGTCGCTACTAGGGTTTGAGGGTATTGTCAACTTAATACAAAACGGGCCAAATTATAAGGTGAAAGTGGGGAACCCTTAAGGATTGGCCGAGCATTTTGAGGTTGGAAGCACTCTTATAGCGGTCAAAAGGTCCTCTGAGTGGGGAAATATTTAGCCTCTAAAGTTAAGTTGACAATACCCATCCAACCTGTGTGCTCTGCTACAATTTATACGGTTAACCAACGGCGGTTAACCGCGAGGAGAACAGGCTGGAAGCATAGCACCAGTCCAACATTTAACATTATGCATATGGCTAAATAAAGGTGAGGGCTATGACAAATGGCACGCGAACTCAAAATAACAGTAACCAATAAGAGTGGAGATAAGTATTCTGGTACGTACACTATATCCTATGACATAATTACAGTGACATCTGAATTTGGTCAAAAATCAGCCAAATTAATGGGTGGTATGGAGCGATACCCCGAAATATTAGCCAGAGGACTTCTTTTGGAACTAATTCCCCAAAAGAAGCCAGTAAAATGGTTTAATCTGTTCAAACGAAGTGGCAAATAATATCCTCTGACCTTTTAATTTAACTTTGAGCTTTTGATTATTTAGGGCTAAATAAAGTAAAAAGGGGCTAATAGAATGCAACCACCCTACAACCAGCCACAACTCAAACCAAAACAGCGGGTTCCCTGGTGGCTTGCAATGGTACTAACCATCGTTGTAGGCGGGGCAATTCTAATCCCGCTGACATTGGTATTAGTAGCCAACTTTGATAAGTGGTCAGTTAATCAGGTTGCTAGTGCTTTCAAGGCAGCTGGGCTAGAAGTGGAAAATCCAACTAACATTGACCCTTCTAGTATAGCCCCTCATACTGAGAAGGAATTTTTAGGTTTTGCTATCCCTTCTCAATCTACCCAGTTTATTAAATCAGGTGGTTCAATATTCAGTTTTTCAACTAAAGCCGATATGGATACTTTGAAAAGATTCTTTGATTCCTTTTCAAGCGCAACAGCTATCGGATCAGCCTATGTCTATATCAAAGATAATATTATGGTAGTAATCCCTAGCAATATCGCTAAACCTATTGCGGAAAAGTACAGGGCCGCGCTTGAAAACTTATAATGAAGCCAGTATTTACCGAGGTAGCAACCAACATCAATTTGATGAGGCCAAACGGAGAAACTAAGTGGAACCTATAACCAAATACCTTAACTACGTCCTTTATATTGATAAAACCGACGAAATAACGGTAGCGGGTATAATTCCATTCGATTATACTGGTGAATGGAGCTTAAGACTTGAAAACCTCCTCCAGATAATCGCGCAGTCAGACCCGAATTATACCCTGGCGCATCGGGGTGTATATTACGTCAGCCCGAAATATGCTCCTAGCTTTGGTGATCTTGAACCCAATGAATTTCAGGTTAATAACTAAATAAAATAGGTGGCGGCCTTAAGCGCATCTAAAGTTTAGCAATTCAAAGTGGGTATATGCCAGAAACTTCCTACACGCTCGAATATTTTTTAGATTTTGAAGATGGTACTCGGATCCACGAATATATAGAAAACTTTCCAAATTCCCAAGCTGGGGATCCTTCAGTCGGGAAGGCCGTTCGAGACCGAGTGCCCAGGTTTGATGAAGCTATTCACGCTGTATTTACTATATGGCAAGCACCAAACCCTGGGTCTTCGCCGCAATCTTCAATTGAGGTATCGAAATTTTCGATGGCATTGTATCGGGCACAATTGGATAAATAGGGTATTGTCAACTTAACATTAGAGACTAAATATTTCCCACTCAGAGGACCTTTTGACCACTATATGAGCGCTTCCAACCTCAAAATGCTCGGCCAATCCTTAAGGGTTCCCCACTTTCACCTTATAATTTGGCCTGTTTTGTATTAAGTTGACAATATCCTCAGCACCTATACTGACGTTAAGATGAGAATGAGCAACGTTTAGTGGAAGGAGAAAGTTATGACCGAAGCGTTGAAAGACAAAGTGGCTTTGATTACGGGAGCAAGCAGCGGAATCGGGCGGACAATAGCTTGCCTTTTTGCCCTGGAAGGGGCCAGCATCCTTGTAGCCGACTACAACGAAGCTGAAGGTCAAAAAACGGTGGGTATCATCGGGCAAACAGGCGGGAGGGCCGATTTCTATCTGACCGACGTCACAAAGGGCGAAGCGGTGCGAGGCCTGTTTGATTACGTCGAGAACCGTTTTGGCGGTTTGGATATACTCGTCAACAACGCGGGCGTTACAAGCGCAGGCAACACACTTGAGGCAACTGAGGAAAATGATTTTGAGCGGGTTATAGCTGTTAATTTGTGGGGTGTTTTCTTGGGTATCAAGTATGGCGTTCCGCTTTTGCGTAAGCGCGGGGGAGGACGTATCATTAACACCGCTTCGGTAGCTGGATTGATTGGTTTAGCTAATAGCGGTCCTTATGCCGCTTCCAAAGCGGGTGTTATTAGCATGACCAAAACCGCCGCCCTTGAATATGTCAAAGATAATATTCGGGTCAATTGCATATGTCCTGGTTATATAGATACTCCTATCCTGGATGGTATCAGGGCCAGACCTAATGGCATCGCCATCCTTACAGAAAGAATTAGTCAGCGTCAGGTAATCGGACGGCTAGGGCGAGCAGAGGAGGTCGCTCAAGTAGCTCTATATCTTGCCAGTGGTCCCGACTTTATGACCGGCACGGTTCAGGTCATTGATGGTGGCATTATGGCGGGTAGCTAAAGTTGAAGAAGAAGGTCTGGTTATTTGGGAGCAATGGAAGCTAAGAAAGATATTGGCTAGAAAAAGGTCGAAGCATTGATTGGACTGGAATATCTACAAAACCTGTAAAACTCTTCCGATTTTTATAAAGCTTATGGAAATCCATAAGTAGAGGAGGCTAAGTTATATGGTTACTTGTTTGGTTACAATTCACGGAATAGGATTTCAACAGTTACCTGAGCCTGAGAAAAATATAACAGGTTATGCCGATGCGCTTCACCAACATTTACTTGAGTATTTGGGTGAGAATTTAGGTGGAGATACCGACCCACAGGGTGGTCGTATGTCAGATGCTGGGCCAATTTATGTAAGCAGCCATTGGCCCCCTGATGCGCAGTCAAGTGAACCAGGGGTAGCGCGATTAGGCAAATGGAAATTGAACGAGAAAAAACATAGAGAAATCAATATTGAAGGGGCGTCTATTATAGACCGGGGTAGACCGATCTCCCACATTGCGCTTGTTTATTCACGTTTGCAAGACCAAGGGCCCCATTTTGGGGCTTCGGTTGAAACTATTGCAAAAGCACTTTTCTCATCTGGTAGCTATTTAACCTTTGGCGGCGCGACACATGCTATATTCCAATCGGGAATAGACGCTGTAGGAGGATGGCTTAAACCAGCTCCACAAAATGACAATCTGACGGAAGAGCCAAGCCTCAAAGTCCGAGATAACCCCGGCAAAATCAAGCCCCAGGATCGCGATAATTTTTTGACCGTGATCAGACAACTAGAGCAGGACGTTGCTACTTATATCTGCCGTAATGACCTGCGTGAGCGAGTGCGAAGCTTCGTTTATGAAGCTCTGGTGCGGTTGTGTTACCGTCCTGATGTGGATAAAGTAATAATCAATGCCCATAGCCAGGGTACTGTTCTAGCCTTTGATATTTTACGCCAACTTCCTCCGATGGCAATGGACAAAGTGGCGGTGTTTGTAACAGCAGGAAGCCCACTACGTAAATATGCTGATTTATTTTATTGGGGAGAGAATGCCAGTTGTATTTCGAGCACGCAGTGGATTAATTTCTGGGATCAGAAGGATCCAGTGGCCGATCCTTTGGTCCCTGACAAGAGCTGGCGTTACGGTGATCCTGTCCCAGAACCAACCTCTGAATACTCAGATTTATTTCAGGCCTTTGACCCGGAAAATAGTAGTCCAATAAAAGTGCCACTTAGAGATATAGCAGTAGACAACGCCAATCATGGGGCAGGAGGAGGATTAGCCGCTCATAACTATTGGGACAATAAACCAGAATTTATTGACAAGCTAAATGGTTTTATGAGAAAGGCAGCTAATTTACCTAATCCCTAATTTATGGCATTCTCAGAGTGGGTAGAATTGCTTCACCGTAAGCAACACTCCTGATGGTATTGTCAACTTAATTCAAAACGGGCCAATTTTTAAGGTGAAGGTGGGGAACCCTTAAGGATTGGCCGAGCATTTTGAGGTTGGAAGCAGTCCTATAGCGGTCAAAATGTCCTCTCAGTGGGGAATTATTTAGCCTCTAATGTTAAGTTGACGATACCCTGGCATAATTCGCAAAGAGGTCATACTACAACTCAGCCGACACAAAACTCTTTTAGAGAAACTACTTTAGAGTACGGCTAAAGTAGTAGGGTTCTTTTTGAGAAGGTCACGATCCGCTTGAGTTGTTCGGCTCGTGATAAACCCGAAAAATCAGGGGCAACGTTGGCTTCAGGATGATATTCAAACCGGGCAAATTGGAATTGTTGCACCAGGAAGCCTTTTTCCCGTTTTAGCCCACTTACCGGATTACCAAATTTTTCTAACCCACCAAAACGATTCCAATATTCCTTAAAGGGAGTAGAAACCGCAAAGCCAGTAGCTGGAAAAAATTGCGGGTATAGGTTAGGGTCAACTTGGCGAACTGTCAGAGCTGGAAGTGCCACACTTTTAGCTAAACTCAGCTCAGTGGCTTTGTAGCTATTTTGCCAGATAGTGGCGGCTGGTTTCAAAGAACCATCCAGTCGGACAAAGCCAAAAAATTGTTGGGGTAAATCTGGCATTAAATTCAAAAGGCTAGAGGGGGTAAAATCCCATAAAGTCCAGGCTAGTCCTCCAGCTAAATTGTGCCTGACAATACTGTCCAGACTAAGCTGAATATGGTGGCTCTGCTCACTTTCGCTATAATCGGCGGTTAGCTCCTCCGAAGCACTGGGCCAACCAAACTCTTCCAGTAATACTGGCAGTTTAGCGGCCCCACTCGCCTGAACAGTGTTAATCATATAATCCAGATCATCCGGGTTATAAGAATGCAGGGCCACCACATCCACTAGAGATAAGGCATTAAGCCCGTTTGGGCCTGTCAGGAGCAAATTTTGCCAGTTACCAAACCCAATAGTTAGAAAATGGTTGGGGTCAGTTTGCCGCAACCTTTGGGCCGCCCGGCTTAACCAATCCAGCACTTTTGCCTGGTTATTTTGCTTCCAGGGTAAATAATTATCTGGTTCATTGTGTAAATCCCAACCCAAGACCCCTGGATTATCCCGGTAATGCAGTGCTAATTGATCAAGATAACGCCAGTTTGCGGCCTCCTCGTTAGAACCTGCGGGCGGGAACTCTGCATAAAAATCAAACAGGGTTATTAACACCCGCATTCCCTTTTGATTTGCCAGGGCAATTACCTGATCCAACTCTGCCAGCATTTCTGGCTCAGGGGTGCCATCGTTCTTAGTCCAATTATAATTCTGACCATAAGGAACAAGTATCCTGAGACTGTTGGCCCCCAGTTCGCTGGCTTTCTCCAGATCAGCCGCGACCTGGTTACCATCCCAATGCTGCCACATGGGACTCCAGGGAGCCTGACGGGGATAGAAATTAAACCCTTTGAGACACACTGGCTGTCCCACTAATTCAAGTTGCTGGTCGTGAACTTTAACAAAATCCTCGTTGCCAGAGCTTGTTGCTGCAAGTGGATTGGGCAATGAATTCTGGCTGGGTTGACCCAGGGCTATTTGCCAGATTTGGAGTGCCCCATCCTGTCGAGTAACCGCCAGTTTTTGACTATCTGGCGAAATAGCCAGACCCAGCGCCTGAAGTCCGGCCCCTTTCAATTCAAAATATAGTTTACGGCTGGTAGGTTGCCAAACTTGAATATTGCCTTCCAATGTAGAAGTAGCAACCGCTTCACCCTCTGGGCTAATGGTTAATGCTTCTAATGGGCCACTTAATTGAACCGTGCTTACCACGAGGTGCTTCTTAAAATCCCAGGTTCGCACCACCCCATCCTGCCCACCACTAACCAGATACTGCCCACTTCGGCTGAAGGCAACGGTTTTGATATAACCAGAATGTCCAATCAATTTTTCGGCTGGTTGCCAGTTTTGGGTATCCCAGACTAATAGTTGACCGCCCTCATCGCCCGTGACCAAATTTTTACCATCCGGCGAAAATATCAGGGTTCGTACCAGGCGGGAAGGTAGCGGAATATCCTTAAAAAAATGTAACTCATTACCATTCCACTGCCCGAGGTGTAGATAGCCATCCTGTCCGGCTCCCGCCAGTAACTTCCCGTCGGGCGAAAAAGCCAGACCCAAAAGTTTGGCGGTTCTGACTTGCAAAAGTTTTTCAGGTTTGGCGAGGTTGGTCTGCCAGATATTTAGCCAGTCACCTTCGGTTGCCCCAGCCAACCAGTTGCCATCTGCTGAAACAACTAAAAGCTGTGTAGCTCCTCCACCTGGGGTACTATTCAGGCTATTTACTGGCCTGTCAATTCCTGGTTCCCATAATCTTATTTGCCCATCACTGCCGCTAGTGGCTATTTTTTGGCTGGCCGAAAGCCAGACTGGATTCGTCTGATAAGACAGCGTGCCGTCTAATTTTAAGAGTGACTGACCATTTGTAATGTCCCAGATTTGAATAGTATGGTCATCGGAAACGCTAAACAATTGGTTCCCACCGGGGTTATAAAGGGCTTCGCGCACCGGGCCAGTATGCCCAACCAAATTATAGGCAGGAATTAAATCAATAGAATTCTGATTTCCTTTAGTGATTTTCCAGATTTTCAGGCTGGCATCCCCAGCTCCTTCTACCAGAAAAGCATTATCCGGGGAAAACATCAGCGTATGTATCGCCACGTTAGCGCCTGCTACTACAAAACGCCGGGCTGTAGCTGGTTGCAAGTTAGTCCAAACTGTAATCCCGCCCTGGCTATCGCCCGCCGCCAGTTGCTGACTATCGGGTGACCAGCCTACTGAACGCAACGCCCCACCCGAACCCTCTAATACTAATTCTTTTTGGAATACTTTCGCTTGATGGTTAATCAGCACTACCTGACCATTAGTTGAGACAAATGCGAGATGGTTGCCAGCAGCAGACCATTTTATATCATTAATCCCAAATCGCCCATTATCCAAAGAAAAAAGCAACTGGTGAGAGGGAACATCCCAAAGGCGTAATGTATTATCACTACCGCCACTGGCTAGAATTTGCCCATCCGGGGAAAAAGCCACTGCCCGGACGCTTCCCTCATGTCCCAGCAAAGTTAAAGGCTCGGTCTGACAGGGTAATTGCCATAGGCGTAGATTGCCATCAGCATCTCCAGTAGCAAGTTCGTGTCCAGACGGTGACCAGGCCAGTGAAATCAGTACCGCAGGGTGATTGAAAAAGGTACAGGCCAGTTTTAGCTGAGGTGCTGCTGCCGAGTCGGTTATGGTCCAAATCCTTAGCAAAGTATCAGCAGAAGCCGTCGCCAGACTTTTACCGTCTGGAGAAATCACTACGGCGTTCACGGGGGCGGTATGACCTATAGCGATAGACTGGTTGAAAACCAATTTGTTTGAGGTTTGAATTAGAGATAGAGGGGGGGTCGGTCTGGAGAGGGCAGACACAAAAATCAAGATAGCCGAAACCACCCAAAGGCTTAAACCAAAGAGTAAGCCAAGTCTGAGTTGATGCCACCGATTATTTTTTCGGATCAGTTCAAAATCTATTTTCAAAACTAATTTCTCTTATCTGTTTATGTAACCAATCTGTTGTGATTACCAAGAGCCCATAGCTCAGACGAGCTTTGTTTTATCCAAATTTTATTCAGTATTCGGTTATGTTCCTTTTAGCTTAAACACCACCACCGAATGGGCGGGTAGTTCAAAGGTGAAATGAGCCGGATCACTTACTTTAAAAAGTGCGTCTACAAGACCAATATTATTCCGACTCACCCAGCTAGATAAGCTATCGAGGCTCAAGCCATTTAACATTGTAGCTTCAATTGGTTGCTGATTATCCCCTACAAAACCTGAAATATTAATCTTAACTCGCTGATTTTGTTCAGGATTGCGATTGATTGCAATTAAATAAAGGCTTTTGCCGTCACTACTTAGTGAGGCGGTTGTTACCAACGACGAAAAATCAAAACCTGGTACCAGGGTTCCGCCGGGACTATGCAAAGTGGAACTTCCCTCAGCTACACTGGCAATAATTTTTGTACCAAGATGAGTGGCGAAAAGTTGTAAAGCCTGATAACTTGGTCTAGGAGTGTCCAGTGAACCGTCCTGATTATAATAAAACAGGCCATAGGAAGCTGTATCCAGGCTATAATGGTTGGCCTCACTAACTCCCCGATTGGCAAAGCTGGCGAGCATTATAGCGGTAGAAAGGCCGCCTGCCAGATTATCCAGTTGGGCGATAGAATGAATGGAGATATTATACTCAGAGACAATCAATTCGTAATGCTTGCCGGGAGGGGCAAAACTCTGGAGGTCAGCCTGGGCTTCGGTCAGCCAGCTATCCGAACGGTCAGGTGCCGCCAAAATATCCAGGTCGGTCAACCCCGTGCGCGGCCCCTCTCCCACCGGGTAAAGATGAATGTTAAAACCATCAATATCCTGGCCAGCTATACTTATCAAGGTAGAAATTTGGTTACGCAAACTACCCCAGGCTGAACCAGGCACCGCAATGGTCAGATATAATTTGATAGGAACCGGGCTGGCGGCCCGCATGGCACTGGCAAATACTACCGCCCGGGCGGCATAATTAGCGGGGTCGCTGGTGGGCTTGTTATACCAGTCCGGGTCGCCACCGTTTTTGGCATTTGGGTTGGCATAGCTATAATCCCCGCTAGCACTAAAGCCGGTAGTCCCAGCATCATAAAGTTCCCCGCCTATTTCCCAGCGCGTAATGTTGTAAGGGTCGCTAAAACCATGCTGGTGACGTAAGGCTACTTCGGCTATGGTGGGGTCAGTGCCGTTGGCATAGGCTACTTCGGCAGCGGCTTCAGCGGCAGTGCCAGAACCAAAATTAGCCTCGACAGTTAAATCGCCTCCGACCTTATGAGCCATGCCCGCCACCTGGTCGAGATTAATCAACCCGGAGCCCAAAGCAAAGGCTTGTCGCCAGTGATAACCATCAGCCCCTCCTGCTCGCACCCCTTTCATTCGACCACCATCAAAACTACTACCATACCTAAGCGAGAAAACCGACTCACTGCTGGTTGGATTGAGCTGTTTAGTAAAATCCAGAATCTGGTTGGGGATTTGTTGATTCCAGTCGGGATGCTGGGTGTCTCCGGGCAAAGTATAGTGCAGGGTTTCAGTACTTGCTCCCACTAATTCCCCGGCAACCCCGGTTACCGTTCTGGCATCAACGGTGATAGTAGCGTTAGCGGGTAGCTGAGTTCTGGTTTTGAGGGATTCACTCCCCAATAATCCAAGTTCAACCTCGTAGGGTGTACCCTTGAATTCAGGGTGGTACTCAAAGCGATTGCGCTCAAAATATTGAACAGTATAGGGCTTTCCATCGGTCGGTGAAATTTCGCTAATCTCTTCACTGAGCGGATAGCCAAAAATTACCAGACCGCCATGTTGTTCCCAATAAGTCTTAAACCCAAAACCAAGATTATGTTCTGTCTGAGGGAAATATTGAAACTGACTATTCTGAACAGGAGGAGCGGGTGGGAAAGTTTTGCTAACTAGGTTTAGGGCTTGCACACCAAGTAAAGCAAGTTCAACCTGATAAGGAGTGCCACTAAATTCTGGATGATACTCCAGGCGGGCACGTTCAAAATATTGAATTCGCTGGTAGCCTTCAAAAAACTCTGCACTGATAGGGTAGCCAAACTGAGCTAAGCCACCATTGGATTGCCAGTATTCAAGGAAATATCCCCGGACACTATGCCCAGTTTCACCGAAAAATAACTGGTTTGCTGACTCCTCACTGGTAGCCCAAGCCGGGTAGCTCGTGCTTAAAAACGATAAAATTGAAAAAAGCAACCCTAAAAGCAGTGCCAATTTGGCCGACCTTAGATTTTTAATACCCATAGTTAATTTATCCAGGCTCTTTGTAATTTTTTACCTGCCGGTAAGATATCGCCAGGTGTAATAGTGGCGACCAACATTGCCCATCTCAACCTGAAACGTCGGTGGGTTTGAGGGAGTATAGGTCAGGACTCGTCGTTCAAAGGCTTGCACCAACACATCCTGTTTTACCCCGGCGATTTTGGCTTTGACCCAGTAGGCTTCGGTGATCGGTAGACCCACGCTAAACTGCCAATCTACGGTATCGCCTTCAACTAACGACTTTCCATCCTCGCCAAGCACCAACCCACGACTATTAGTAAGGAAATTCCAGAAAACATCGGGCATATTATGCCCGGTATCGCCAATATAATTAGCGGTATGGGCTAACCCGGCGCGGGGGTCGGTAGCGGCAAGTTGCCCTACTTGCCCATTTTTAGTGAGAGAGTTGATCAGAGGTTGTCCGGTCCGGTCAACCGCCACATTCTGACCGGGGTTCAGGGTCGTAATATTTTGAAAACTGGCGTAGGTCGGAGCGTCCGGGTTAATCTCGGTAGGGTCTCCGGCAATCGCCACCTGGGCGGGTTCTAGCTGGCGGAACTTATTATCACCAGTTTGGAGATAGCCACTGATTAGCTCTTTAACCAGCAACCCGTTGGTGACAAACCATTTAGAGGTTGGGTCGCCTTCGGGATGGGTCAACTCCATTCGGCTTTTATCAAAATATTGCACCAGGCGTTGCCCACCAGTCCCTTCGGTGTAATCCTCCAAGGCCACCGCAAAACCATTTGGCCCCCAGAGCCAGCTACGGCTGACGGCAGCAGTGGCCAGGGGTTGATCTACTCGCGCCCAGTTTTTCTGGAAGGTGGCTTCAGCGAATGTGCCAGTCGCCAAATCACCAGGGCGGTTGTTAAGCCAGCCTTTTGCGCGAGCTGATTCAGTTCCCAACTTGGAAACCTGTACCTCACTGCTTTGCCCAGGATGATATTCAAGCCGCGCCCGCTCGAAATATTGCACTGTCAGGCCGTTTTCCGTAATAACCTGAGTTATTGGTGCGCCAAAAAGTTTATTGCCGTAGTGTTGGTTCCAGAAAGTCAGAAATGCACCGCTTAAATCGTGGCCGGTGGTGGGGAAAAACTGGTAGTCCGGCCCATCCGATCCGCGACGAGTAACCTGGGAACTGTTTTGTACAGCCTCTCCGCCAATTTCCCGACTCAATTGTCCGAAGTCTATAATATAGAAATATTTGTCTATATGACTGTACTTCCTGAAATCTGGCTCGTGGATTTTATCTGGATAATATTCAAAACGAGCACGTTCAAAATATTGGACAATTTTGGCATTATGGCCAGTAGCAGTCCCGTCATCCCCCTTTTGTACTACGATAGCATCGGTGAGTGGTAATCCAAAAATCGCCTCACCTCCGGCTCTCCGCCACAATTCTTTGAGCGGGGTTGAAACATAATGGTCAGTCTGGGGGAAATAAAGAGTGCGAGGTGCTTCGTCCACTGGTTGGCTGGTCAGAGGTAGGTTGGAAGTAACAGTAGAAGGCAACGGGGCAACGTTCAAGCCATCACGGAAAGTAACTCCGGCTGGTTTCAGGGTGCCGTTGCGCCGGATAACACCATAGTAATTCTGAAAATCGTCAACATTGATTATCCCCAGTGGTACAAAATCGGACAGAGTCCAGGCCAATATCCCAACCAGCCCGGTTTGTTTGAGGGTTTTAACTGCCGACTCGTACACACTTTGTTGTTGGGCTTCGGTGAAACCAGGGTCGCCAAAAATCGGGCCGGTGGGCCAACCGGTTTCTTCCAGTAAAATCGGGTTGTGGGTGTGTTCCCGCAAATGGTAAACCTCATTGCCAAAATCCGCCGAGTTATAACTATGTAAACTAACAAAATCGCTTAACCCGACCAGATTACGACCTTGCCCATCGCTCAACCAAAGGTTCTGATAATCGCCAGCATCAAAAGTCAACAGATGGTTTGGGTCAAAGTGGCGCACTGCCGCAGCCATCCGCGCCATCCAATCTATTACCACATTCGGCTGATGAAGGGTTTTCCAGGTATCATAATTATCCGGTTCGTTATGTAAATCCCAAGCCAAAACCCTGTCATCACCGGCAAAGGTAGTTAGGATGGTTTGTAAATAGTTCAAATTTGCCTGTTCTTCGGGCGTGCCAGCCGCCGGGAAAGAGCCATAAAAATCAAACAGGGTAAGAATCACCCGCATCTTGAAGTTCCCGGCAAGTTGGACAAATTGACTTAATTCATTCAAATACTGGGGGTTAACCTGTCCGGTTTTATCATTATTCCAACCATAGCTGTTACCATAAGGAACCAACACCCGCAAGGTATTGGAACCCAAAATCGCGGCTTGCGCCAGTTCAGTTTGGACTTGATGGGCATCCCACTGTGTCCACATATAGCTCCAGGCATTATCGCGAGGGTAGTAATTAAAACCCTTCAGCAGCACGGGTTGGTTGTCAAGTAAAAGATTAATGCCATCGGTTCGGATAAAGTCGGGAGTGGCGGCGTTGGCGAAAGTAGCAGGTTGGGTCAGGTTAGTAAGGCAGCTAAGAAATAATAACTGCAATAAAAACCAGCGAGCGTGTTTCATTAAAATTGGTCTTTCCAGGGGTTTAACCCAAACCCGGTATAAAAGAACCGAGCCGTATTGTTAAGAATTTTGGTTAAATTTCCCCGGCATGTTGTAAGCTATCCTACCACGTAAAAGATTTAATAAAAGGTTGGGTTTGTAGAGGTTTTGTTATACTTTATGGATGATTATTGAAAATTGTAGCGGATTAGTTTTAATGGGAAAACAACAGGGCTACCGTTGGCGAACTAAAAGAACAACACTTAAAAGCGGGGGAGATTTGTGAGGATAATCCAGGATTTTTGAGGTAAAGTTTTGCAACCTGAATTCAAAAATAGGCTGAAACCACACACCAAAACAAAAATAGGCAAAAAGCTTTGAAAAAATGGTTGTGTCTACAATTGTTCTGAAAAAGCTCCCCCGCTTTTAAGTGGGCTCGTGCGCAATCGATTTATCCAACATTCCTGATTCGAGTACTAAATTTCCGGCGAGTCCAATTGACACCCTTCCGGGTGAAATCTATAATCGATACAACCAGGGTTAACAGCATCAAAAACCATCGTGATCAGTAGTAAACGGCTCAGTGGATTATTGCAGGAGATTGCAGCCACAATGTAAGTGGTTGTAATTAGCTATACTTATAATTCAAGATGCTGAATATTCCCTCTTTATAACAAATGAGGATGAGGCCCGGCAGCTTATACTTGCGTTTTTAGAAGTATATAATCAACCGCGAATCTAATCGGTGGAACAACATTCCCAAAATTCTAACTGCAACCTATTCGTAGCAAAGGACAATTATAGGTGAAATTGCTTCATATCAGTTCGACCCCTCGCGGGCTTTCTTCCAACACGGTGCGGGCTTCTAACATATTATTGGAGACGCTACTTGATAAGTATGATAATCTGACGGTCAAAACGTTGGATTTGTTCAAGGCCGACCTGCCCTCGGTGGCGGGTAGCAACATCGAGTCGAAATATATGCTTATGACCGGGCAGAATCTGGACGAATCTGCTCAGGGCTCCTGGCGGCAGATCGAAAAGAATATCGAGCAGTTTTTGGAGGCCGATGTTTACCTTCTGACGGTTCCGATGTGGAACTTTGGCATTCCCTATGTACTAAAATATTACATTGATGCCATTGTGCAACCGGGCTACCTGTTCCGCTACAATGAGCAGGGCTACTCCGAAGGCCTGGTTAAAGGCAAGAAGATGATTTGTGTTACATCGCGTGGGGCGGATTATTCAAGTGGCCCGCTCCAGGCTTTTGACTTTGTGGAAAGCTATTTACGGGCC
>Ga0209512_1001893_pt1 | contig 23972 bp, 15 predicted proteins | sample frozenSSSSmetaG_FD_184142 | JGI IMG/M metagenome (GOLD analysis project Ga0209512, IMG submission 184142) | Glacier valley bacterial and archeal communities from Borup Fiord, Nunavut, Canada, to study Microbial Dark Matter (Phase II) -... | ecosystem: Environmental > Aquatic > Freshwater > Ice >...
TAGTGTCGTAACCAAATCATAAGCCTCGAATTTCGGGCATGGGAGTCTTTTCGGGCTTCCATGCCCACTTTTTTCCGCTGCTAAAGCATTGTGCTACAAGAACTCACGAAGTCTGGGACAGGCTCTACTATAAGGACATCCTGCTGGGTGCCGGAAACACCATCCAGTTCAAGGCAAACCGGATCGATGCTACGACTCCCCTCAAAGTGACGATCGCTTGGACCGATCCTGCGGGAGTTGGACAAACCGCCAATACGGTGGATCAAACGACTGCCCGGCTAGTCAATGATTTGGATGTGCGTGTCTATCCACCCGGAGTCGTACCCGGAGCCTCCACCAAAAACGCAGCGACCACGGGTAGGCCATGGATCTTGAATCCTGACCTGACCACCAAAGCGGCAGTGACCCGCGGAGGTGCAGCAACGACAGGAGATGATTCACGAAATAATCTGGAGCAGGTGGTCGTTAACAATCCTGTAGCAGGTGACTACACCGTAGTGGTGGACCACAAAGGGGCCGTTTTATCGGGAGGTAGCCAGTGGGTGTCCATGGCACTTTCTGGAAATACCGTCCAGCCGGTCAATCCAGGCATCATCAGCTTCACAAATGTTGGAGGTGGAGTCTGGACCGTAATCTGGCGGACGGTCCCTGGCGGATTGTATGTGGTGGAAGCCTCGTTGGATCTCGTCAACTGGAGTCCCGTAACGGGTGATGTTTCGGCACGCGCGGAAACAACCTCGCTGGCGGTGACGCCTCCCACGGGATCTCCCTCGTACTTCTACCGTGTCGTAAGGACATTCTGAAGTCGGGGCGATCTCTTGCTGTTCACCCTTCTCACTTGTATGAGCACCTTCGCACCCCTGTATGTGATGCTATTCTGCCTGCTGGTAGCCGCAAGGCTGCCAGCAGCAGTCATCTACACCAAACTCCCCGAAATCTATGACGCGAATGCGCGGAATGTGGATGATCCGAGAGGATTTATCACATTGCCCTTGGATTTCAACGGAGACGGCAAATCGGAATTCGTAATTACAACTGAACTGGGAGGTGTTTCGATTTATCATCCCCTGTTGAACCGCGTGTTTATCCGTTCAGACCCACCTCCGAATTTAGGCGGATCCGCCGCTAGCATTATTGGAGGCGCTGAGATCGCCGGGAATAGTGAAAACGCGAGCTTCCGGTGGTATCAAGGCCAGCCGGTGCTTGAACTCTTGTTTCTCGAAGAGAATCCGGACTTGCCCGGTCGGTTGACCAGCATCGGACTAGCGTTTACTGAAGGCACGATCGGTCACACCCGCGGCAAGGATGGCTATCTGGGATTTGAATTCACGTTAGATGATGGACTTCATTACGCCTGGCTTCATTTCGATGCGAGCGGCAACGCGACAAGAGCGGATGGATCCTACATCGGCGTGGGTGGATACATTGATGGTTGGACTTGGGAAACAACGCCTGGAAGAGGAATAGTGGCAGGGGCGATACCTGAACCGTCGGTTTGGGTTCTGGTCTCCTTGTGCTCTAGTTTCACCGTTCTCAGAAGGAAGCGCGATTGAAGAGAAGGGCAAAAGGACTGTCGGTTCGAGCCGCCTGTCCCTAGTGTCGACTCGTCCGCTCAGTCCGACGTCTCCGGGCGGGAGATGAGGGTGGTGAATTGGTCGGTGAGGGTTTTGAGAAGTGTGGGATCTTCAATCTTTTTGCCTTCGGCGGTGGTGATGTAGAGAGTGTCCATCGCCACGCCTTTTTCGGTGCAGATCCGGGCGTGGGCGGTGTTGAGGCCGTGCTGGTTGATCGCGCTGAAAAGGTCGTGAAGTAGGCCGATGCGGTCGAGTCCCTGGATTTCCACGGCGGTACAAGTGGGGTGCAGGTCGTTGCTTACGAACGCGCGGACGGGCACGGAGATTCCGCTGTCCGAGCGGGGCTTGAGGAAATTGACCTTGCGGCGCAGGAATTTCTCGGGGTCGTAGGTTTCGGCGATGAGGATGGCCTCAAAGGTTTCCAAAAACCGCTTGCGGGTAGAGGCGGCGGAAACGGGTTCGAAGTTCGTGGTGCAGACGCGGAAGATGTTCACGACGATGCCGTCCTTCCGCGTGAAGAGGTCGGCTGATAGAATGTTGATCTGTTCGGAGGCGAGGGCGCAACAGACTTTTTCCAACAGCAGCGGCTTGTCGCGGGTGGCGACGACCATTTCGCTATAGCCTTGGTCGGTGTGGTCGATCCACTTGATGCAGGAGGCGAACTTGTCCGCAGTTTCCTCCTCACGCTGGAGGAAGTGACGGACGGAGCGGACCTGGGTGACGATGTGCGCGGCCTGGCGGAAATGGAAGGCGGCGGCGGGCATACGCTCGAAGTGGCGCTTCACGTCGGGATGATAGTCCTCGCGCATGATGCCGATGACCTCGTCGCGGAGGGCGAGGCGGTCCGAGTCGAGTTTCTTCGAATACTTTTCCTTGCCGCCTTCGAGGAAATCGCGGGTGGCGCGGTGAAGCTGGAGCATCAGGCTTTCCTTCCAACCGGTCCAACCGTCGGGCGAAGTGGCGTTGGAATCGGCGAAGGTGAAGAGGAAGAGCGCGTCGAGGTTAGACTTGTTTTTGACGATGGCGGCGAACTCGCCGATGACTTCGGTATCGTCGAGATTGCGGCTGGTGGCTGTGCGCCAGAAGGTGAGGTGGTTGTCAACGAGGAATGTGATCAGTGTGCGGCGCGCGCCCTGGATCTGGAGGCGGTTGCAAAGGCGCGAGGCGAGCATCGCAGAGCCGTCGATGTGCTCGCGGACGTTTTCGGCACGGCCGGTGTCGTGCAGGATGACGGCCAGATAGAGCGCGTAGGAATCCTGGATTTCCAGAAACAGTCTCCGATAGATCTCACGGCGCGGATCGGTCTCGGTGATCAGCTGATCGAGCTGGTCCACGCAGCGCAGCGTGTGTTCGTCCGCGGTGTAGCGGTGGAAAAACTCGTGCTGCACAAGGCAGTCGAGCGCGCCGAACTCTGGCAGGTAGCGGCCGAGGAAACCGACGCGGTGCATCAGCCGCAAGGTGCGGGCGACCTCGCCTTTGCGTTCGAGGATGCCTTGGAAAGTGAGGCGGTTCGCCTTGGCATAACGGAACGGGCGGTCGATGTCCTCCCAGTGGTTTGCGACGAGCCGGCGGATCTGCGGGCTGAGTTTGAGATTGCGGAGCTGGCAGTGTTGGAAGAGCCGCATCAGGCGGTTGGGGTCTTCCTTGAAAATGTCCGGGTTTGATGGAAACAGCCGTCCTTCGCGGGCGATGAAGCCGTCGAACTCCTCGCGGCTTTTTTTCCGGAACGTCAGGAACGAGCGGAAACCGGATTCGGCGCGCGAGTCCTGCTCGATCTGGAAGGTTTCCATCAGCGAGGTGGTGTGCTGATAGAGATGGCGGGTGTGGCGGTAGTAGTCCCGCATGAAGGCCTCGACGCGGCGCAGGATGTCGCGCTGCGGGTATTCGAAGGCGGTGGCGACGACGCCCTGGAGCTGGAGCGTTAGCTGGTCAGTGGCCTTTCCCGAATGATAGTGCAGCTCGTTGCGCACGCGGTGGAGGAAGTCGTGCGCGGCCTCGATCTCAGCGCGGGTGTTGGCGGTGATGATGCGGTCCTCGACGAGCGCTGCCAGATCGGTGCTGCCGCGTTTGACCCGGGCGACCCAGAGGATGTTGTGGAAATCCCGCAGGCCGCCGCAGCTTTCCTTCACGCTTGGCTCCTGGAGGAAGACGGTGTAGGAGTATTTCTTGTGGCGGTCCCGCAGGTCCTGGCGGCGGAGTTCGAAAAAGGCTTCCTGACCCTTGCTGATGCATTCACGGTCGAAGCGTTCCTGAAACTGGGTGAAAAGCTCTTGGTCGCCGGTGATCAGGCGGGCGTCCATCAGTGAGGTCTTGTTTTCCTGGTCCGCCTTCGCCTGCTCGATGCACTCGGTGATCGAGCGGCAGGCGTGGCCGACCTTGAAGCCGACGTCCCACAGCAGGTAGAGGATGTCCTGCACGAGTTCCTGGAGTGGCTTTGGCAGCTTGGTGGAGGCGCGAGGGAGGAGGAAAAGGATATCAACGTCCGAGCCCGGATTGAGCGTGCCGCGGCCGTAACCACCGGTGGCGACGAGGGCGATGGGTAGCAGCTCGCCGCTTTTGCGGGCATTGAGCGAGGCTTCGAGGATCGAGCCGATGATGGTATCGATCAGCGCCGCGCGGGCGTGGGCGACTTCGAGGCCGCCGGCTCCGGACCGATGCTGGAGCAGGATTCGGTGCTCCTCGATTTTCAAAAACCGCTTGTAGAGTGCGATCCGTTCGGCAGGGGAGAGCTGGCCTTGCAGGGCTGGCTTGAGTGCTTCGCGGGCGTGTTCTTCGAGGTTCTTGAGGTGATTCTGCATGCTGGATCTTGTGAAGGGTGTGCCGATTGTGAGGAAGGTCAAGCGAAGCGGCCCATGCGGCTGCCGATGCGGGCGTAGGTCTCGATCTGGTTGGCGGAATTCTCCAGCAAGTCCGCGTCAAGGCGGATGGTTCCCGACTCGAAAATCGTGATGGTCGAGGATCCTCCGAAGGCGAAGAAACCTTTTTCCTCGCCCTTTGCGACGCGGCGGCCGGGGGTGTAAGTCTGCTGGATGGTGCCCACACAGGTCGCGCCGATTTCCATGCAGATTACCGTGCCGAAGCGCTCGGTTTTCAGCTTGGTGACCGTGCGCTTGTTCGTCCAGAGGTAGGCCAGCCGCTGGCGCAGGGCGATGGGGTTGACGGAAAAAAGCGGCCCGTCGATCAGCCGGGTCTGCCCCGGAATCCCTTCTGCCGGGAAGTGGAAACGATGGTAATCCACCGGACAAAGTCGCGAGAGGACCAACGCACCATCGGAATAGCCCTCAGCGAGTGCCGCATCCCCAAGCAGCGCGGGCAGATCGAATTTCTGGCCTTTCACGAAGACTCCCTCGATCTCCGAGGCTTTCTGAAATCCCAAATGCCGCCCGTCCGCCGGGAAAACGACGTTGGTTTCATCGGCATTGATCGGCCGGGCCTCGGGCTTGAGTTTTCGGAAGAAAAACTCGTTGAAACTCCGATACGATTCCGGGCGCTCCGCGAAATCCGCCGGGTCCAGCCCGTATTGCGCGATGAACGGCGCCACCCGCGCGGCGGACTCCGGCGTGCTCATCCGGCGGCCGTACCATTTTGAGAAAAACGGCCGTTTCACAAACGCCTCCAGCGAAATTTTCCCGAGCGGATTCCCATACGACCAGCGCAGGAAGCCCTCGCCGTAAACCTGCTCGGTCTCGATGCTTCCTGAATGGCGGTTGAAATAGCGGATGGCTTCCACGGCGGGCTTGTAACCGCTCATTCCCGGAACCGCAAGGCCGGCTCCCGTCAAAAAGGACGCTCTCTTCAGTCCTGTAGGGGGCATTCCGGTCGGCTGGAATGCCCCCTACAGGACTACAGACGGCATCCCGGCCGGGGAAAATGCCCCGTAGAGTCCTGCAGACGGCAACCCTCTCGACAGGATAGGTCCCTCCAGTTCTGGAAACGGCATCCCTGTCGAACGGATATCGCCCCCTTGCCGCAGATCGACCTTTGAACCTCTCCGCAACTTCCCCGTTTCCACTTGCGCGGGGCAGGGGGCGGGGCTACTGCCGCTGGCATGAATAGCCGGGTCGCATGTCTGATTGCCAGCGCCGTGATGTTTTCCTCATGTGAGAAGAAAAAGGAAGTCGTTGTGACCGAGACGCGTGCGACGACCACCCGCGACCAGGCACCCAAGCTTTTCGCCACCAGCGACGAGCGTTTCCGCGATGCGAAACCGAGCCCGGTCAAGGGCGACACGCCGGAAGGCTGGCTCTCGCTGCCTGCCTCGCAATTCCGCCTGCTGAACTACCGTTTTGGCGAAAGTGGCATGGGTGAGGTCTGGGTTTCCCTCGCCAACGGCACCGTGCTCGACAACGTGAACCGCTGGCTCGGCCAGTTCACCGCGACCAAGCTGGATTCTGCGGGTCTCGAGAAACTTCCGCCTGCCACCATTGCGGGAACCACCGGCAAATGGGTGGAGGCCGCAGGTGATTACGTGGGGGGCATGGGAGCTGAGCCGAAACCAGGATTCGCCCTCGCCGGCGTGGTCACCTCGATCAACGGCCAGATCCTCACGCTGAAAATGGTCGGCCCGAAAGCCGAGGTGGAGGCCGCGAAACCCGTGCTCGAAACCTTCGCCAAGAGCCTGCGCATGGCTGAATGAATCCGCCGCACCTCCGCGTAACGCGACCACTTGTTTTCTGATTATGGATGATTCCGAAACGCCAACCCTACCCAACGCACCCCGCTCGCTGCCGGGGAAAATCTTCGATGTGCTCTCGGGCTTCGGACTCGCCACCATCCTTTTGCTGTTGCTGGGCCTGCTCACCTGGTTCGCCACCTTGGAGCAGATCGACAACGGCCTCTACCCCACGCTGAAGAAGTATTTCTACTGGAAGTCGGTTTTCATCCTCCCCGAATACAACGGGAAAATGATCCCGCTGCCACTGCTCAGCGGTTACTGGGCGGGCGCGCTGCTTTTGCTCAATCTCATTCTCGGCGGTGTCATCCGGATCCGCAAGGGTTGGAAGCACGCGGGCAATATCATTTCCCACCTCGGCATCATCTTCATGCTCCTCGGCGCCGGCGTGGCGCAGCATTTTTCCGAACGCGGAAACATGGCGGTTGGAGAGGACGAGGCGAGCAACACGGCGGAGGATTACTTCGAATACGTGGTGGAAATTGCAGAAATCAAGGACGGTAAATCCGGGCCCATCACTGTCATCCGGGGCAAGGATATCGATGATCTCAGCGATGGCAAAACCCGGCAATTCCGCCTGCCGAAATATCCCTTTGCTTTGGAAATCGGCGGTTACCTGAAAAACGCACAGCCCGTTGGAATCACCGAGCGGGCTCCGGATCGCGATCAATTGAAAGCGGACGGCTACTACCTGATGGAAAAGCCGGACGAGAACAACGCCGAGGCCAACACCGCCGGCTGTTATGCCAAGGTCATCTTCAGCGATGGGAAGAAATCCGATCCCTTCATCCTCGCCGGTGCGAGTTTCCATCCGTTTTCACTCCGTCTGGACGACCGCATTTTCACCGTGGACATGCGCAAGCGCCTGTGGCCGATGCCCTTCACCGTGAACCTCGACAAGTTCACCGCCGAGTTCCACCCCGGCACCATGAAGCCGTCCAAGTTTGTCAGCGAAATCACCCGCATCGAAAAAGGCAGCGAGGCGAAGGTCATCATCCAGATGAACGAGCCGATGCGCTACGAAGGCCTCACCTTTTTCCAAGCTAGCTATGGCCCGCCCGGCGCGGCTCCCGGCGCGAAAATGTATTCTGTCTTTGAAGTCGTGCGAAACCCGGCCGACAAGTGGCCGGAATACAGTCTGTATATCGTCGCCTTCGGAATGCTCGTCACTTTCCTCACGAAACTCGGCTCGTTCCTCGGTGCCGCCTCCCGCAAGAAACACCGCCATGTCTAACTCCTCCAACCTCGCCGGGCGTTGGACCGCCGCGGTGCTCGTGATCGTCGGACTCGCTGCGATCCTCTACAACGTCGTCGTCGATAACACGCCGAAGGGTGATGTCCGCGAGATCAAGAACTACACCGCATGGTCTGAGGAGACTCTCAAGATCGCTGAAACTATCCCTATCCAAAACGGCGGACGCATCAAACCACTTTCCTCATACTCCGGTTTCACGATGTTGGGATTCCACGGCGCACGATCGATGGAAATCGAAGGCAAACCTGTGGAATTGTCCTCATTTGCCAAGTTTTTGAGAAAAATCAGAGGAAAGAATGAAAAATCCATCAGCATCAAGCCCACCGCCTGGATGCTGGACGCCCTGTTCCGCCCGGAATTTTCCATTGAGCAGCCGACCTTCCGCGTGGACAACTCCGCAGCCCTCGAAGCGATCAGCGTCAAGCCCCGTGGCAAGCGCGACCGCTACAGCTACAGCGACCTCGAACCCGGTCGCGAAAAGCTGGTGGAGCTGGCGAAAACTTACGAAGCCATCGACGCGAAAAAGCGCGAACCCGTGCAGAACCAGATTGTCGATCTCGCCTACAACATTCGCAACTACGAGGCTTTGCTAGGTTACTTTGGATTCGCCCGCTACGGCATCACACTCACCGGCACCGGCGACGGAACCACTGCCGATCAACGTGCCGACCTCAGCGCCGTGATGCAGACCGCGCCTCAGATCCGCCAGCAGATCGCCCAGTTCAAGAGCCAGGGAAAACCCCTCGAAACCCGCATCCAAAGTCTGTTGGAACAAGTGCTCGATGCCGCGAATTTCTCGAAATTCGGACTCTTCATCCTGCCGCCCGCCGGTGCGAAGGAGCACACCTGGCAAAGTGCTGGCAATGCGATCATGGACGTCATGAGCTCGCAGTCCAAGGACACGGATCTCGCCGTAGCCGACATCAAGCTGATGGAGTCCGCCGCCCGTGCCATTTCCAAAGACGAGGCGACCTTCCGTGGCGAACTCGGTGTCCTGCGAGACTCGCTCGCCAAGCGCGCCGAGGCCCGCGGCGAATACAAGCACATCGTCCAGGAAGCCGGATACTATCGAAAAAACTGGTTCCTCTACGCGATGATCTTTTTCCTGATGGGCTCGCTGTCCGCTCTCGGCATGTGGGCGCTCGGCGGCACCAAAGCCGGCACCGTGCTGGCGTGGACCACGTTGATCCCGACCGTGCTCGGCCTTGGCTACTGCATCACCGCCATCGCCACCCGCTGCATCATCATGGAGCGTCCGCCGATAGGGAACCTCTACGACACCACCATCTTCATCGCCACCACCGTGACGCTGATCGCTCTGCTGGTTGAGCTGATGACCCGCCGCCGCTTCGCGCTCGGCATCGCACCGATACTTGGCACCCTGCTTGTCATTCTCGGTCGCCGTTTTGAACTCGGCGATGCGAAGGACCACATGGATCCGCTGGTCGCCGTGTTGAACTCTAATTTCTGGCTGACCATCCACGTCATCACCATCACTCTCGGCTACTCCGCCGGATTGCTGAGCGCCTTTTTTTCCTGTGCCTATCTGCTCATGCGCGGCCTCGGTCTCGACGGCGGCGACAAGGACCTGCGCCGTGCACTCACCCGCGCTGTTTACGGAATGCTCTGCCTCACATTGTTCCTCGCTCTCGTCGGCACCGTGCTCGGTGGCATCTGGGCGAACTACTCGTGGGGGCGTTTTTGGGGTTGGGATCCCAAGGAAAACGGCGCGTTGCTCATCGTGCTATGGACGCTCGCCATCCTCCATGCCCGTCTCGGCGGATACATCAAGGAATGGGGAATCCACTTCGCCGCCGTCTTCACCGCCATCGTCGTCACCTTCTCATGGTGGGGGGTGAACTTCCTCGGCGTGGGCTTGCACAATTACGGCTTTACCGCTGGCAAAGATACGATCAATTATTTCTACGCGATAATGCTCTGCGTGCTCGCCTTCGGGATGATCGCCAAGGTGATCGAGGAGAGCAACGCGAAGGCCCGCAAGGCCGCTGGCCTGGCGAACGGTGAGCCGCAGCTTGCCAAATAAGGAGCAGGGACCTTACTGTCCCTTCTTCCCGCTGCGGGACGAAGAAACGACAATAAGGTCGTTACTCCTTATCCCGCAGGTTGTAGTTTCCTCCGCGACACCACATGGCTGCTCCATCCCGATCGCCCATCGCTTTCTTCGCCCACGAGCGCGGCGACGCGCGAGTGATGAAACGGATCGCCGCATTCCAGGCGCTGGGCAGGGAGGTCATCGGCTTCACCTTCCACCGCGTCCGCGACAAGGCGGATGTCGCGCCCACGTGGGAAAACATCCATCTCGGCACCACCTACAACCGCCGCTACCTCCAGCGGCTGTGGGTTTTTGCCAACTGCGTCGCGGTGCTATGGAAACACCGCCAGCGCTTGGGAAACTGTGGCACGCTCTATGTCGTCAACACCGACAACGCGATGCTCGCCCTGCTAGGCCGGTTCTTCGCCGGACGCCGCGTGCCACTCGTCCTTGAACTCGCCGACATCCAGCCCGCGATGACCGGTAGCGGGATTGTTTCGAAAATCCTCCGTGGCATCGAGCGCTTCGTGCTCAAGCGCTCTTCCTTGTTAGTGACTACTTCGCCCGGATTTGTCAGAAACTACTTCGTGCCTGTCCAAGGCTACACGGGAGAAATATTCCTGCTGGAAAACAAGGTTTGCCCCAGCCACCGCCTGCCGCCCGCGAAAACGGAATCCACCGGCCCGATCGCTAACGGCCGGCCGTGGGTGATCGGATGTTTCGGCGCCCTCCGCTGCCAACGCAGTTTGGAAATCATGCATTTGCTTGCTCTCAAGTTAGGCGATAAGGTCCGCTTCGTCCTCCGCGGCTATCCCGCCGGAACCATTGCGGACGATTTTGAAAAGCTGCTGGGAAATCTCCCGAACCTCCAATTCCTCGGTCCCTACAACTATCCGGACGATCTCGCGGAAATGTATGCGGGCATCGACTTCAACTGGGCCTTCGACATGAGCGATCCCAACGGCAACTCCGCCTGGCTCCTGCCGAACCGCATCTACGAAGGCGGTTGTTTCGGCGTGCCGGTGATTGGCGCGAAGCACACGGAAACCGGCAACTGGATCGAACAACATGAACTCGGCTGGACCTTCCCCGAGCCCCTCGAAGAAAGCCTGGCGAACTTTTTCCAATCCCTTTCCCAATCCGACTGGCGATCTACGAAATTCCACTGCGCCGCCCATCCCCGCGACGAGTTCACCGGAGAGGCCGACTACGTCCGGCTGATGGAGAGGCTTTAAGGAGGGTCGATCTTCGGTCGACCACGCCCATGAAGCGCCAATGCACGGAGGCTTGCCGATCCCATTGTCTTCCCATGGACATGGCGGAGGACGCTTTAGCCCAATGCCTTTAAGGATTGGAAACGGAAAGTCCGCTTCTTGATCCCGGATGGGATCGTGGAAATTAGCGCGGGGTCGAGGAGCGATAGCGACGACCACCCCGGGACCCTTGCAGTCACAAGGATTCGACCCCGGTAGCGGGTCGCAGAAGTCGTGAAGGTCCCCGGTGAGGTCGACACTTCTGGCACACCTTTCAGGGCACGAATTTCAAGAAAAATCCCGACAGTGCGGGTATGCCTCGGGACCATTTCGAGTGTCAGCGGTTGGCATTTTTGCAGTGTCGGATATTCGCGACAGCATGGATCGGGTGCCTTGGGTAAAAACGAAAGCGGCCCACCCCGTTTCCAGGGAGGGCCGCTTGATGTATAGCAACCGATCAGACTTGAGCGATCACCACTCGGAGTAGGAACCGGCGGTAGGAGCGTAGTCGGTATCCGTGCCGGAGACGTAGGTGGCGGTGAGATACAACGTTCCGATCGCAGGGATCGTGGTACCGTAGGCGTAGGTGATGTCCGTGTTAGGGGAGGTCACGCTGTTGAGATATTTGCCGGGAGCGACAATGTCGGTGTCGGCGAGGGCTCCGCCGATGGCGAGGCCGCGGACGTTGGCATGCGCACGGACAGCTTGCTGCACGTTGCGGATGTTCAGGATGTTCGCGGCACGGTCCGAACCCTTCTTCCAAGCGCGGGCGCCGATGAAGAGGATCGAGATGAGGGAGAGCAAGACGAGGATGACGACCGTCAATTCGAGGAGGGTCATACCGGACTTGCGCTTCATGGACAGGGTGTTGGTCAGTTTCATAGTGGTGTATTTTCGTTATTTTTCTGCGATTTTTCCCCGAAGCGGCGGTTTTCTGAGGATCCTCCGTTTTGGGTAGATTCAACAATCTAAGAAAGTCAAACCGTTGAAACAGTATGTAATTATTTACTGTTTGACCACCTACGTAATCGCGTAGGTCGAATCTTCGGATCCGAAAGGAGACTCGAGGCCGCTTTCCAGGCGATCCGTAAACGGAACACCCGGTCCACTGGGACAGGTTCCTTCCTCCCGCTGGGAAACAGGTCCACGCCGATGGCCACTTGAACCAGAAGCCAACGCGGCCCCGTCAGTTGCTGCCCGGCAAGGGGCCGATTTTGAATATAGGCAGGTCGTGCTTCCTAACTGGACTGAGGATTTTCAGTTCGTGAAGCCCAAGAGAGGTGTGACCGGTGAAAAATGAATCCAGAACGGTGAAGGCGGCTTCTGCGGTGGCAAGGCGGGCGTCGAAGATGGATTTGTCGGCTTTCCGGAGATCGGTGTCGGTCATGGCTTCGATGAGCTGCCGCTTGTGCCAGACTTTGGTCTGGATGAAACCTACCAGATCGCCGAGGCAGTCGAGGGCGTAGCGGTGCTCGTCGCTGGGTTGGTTTCTGACAATGAGGTCGCAGACGAAAGCGTGGCAGAGCGGCGGGCGTCCGGTGGTGAGCTTGCAACCGGCGCAGCCGAGATAACCGGATTTCGGATCGAAGGTTTGTTTCGCGCCGTGGACGGCTAAAAGAAACGGGCTTTCGAAAGCTTCCCGGCAGATGTCCACGCGGCAGCAGGGGGTTTTGCAGACGCCGCAAAAAGGCCCGCAAACTCCTTGCATCAGCTTGCCGACTTTCAGCTCGAATGAACGGTAGGTTTCGAGGATCGAGTTGAATTCGGATTCAGTGATGGTTTCGGAGTTTGGGGCTGGAGTTGGATTCAAAAGAGGAAGACTCGGAGCAAGATGCTCCGGCAACGGCCTGGAGCGAGACCCTCCAGCCACGTTGCAAGCACTGCGTGCTGACTCTTATAAATACTTGTCGGTGACGGCACCCTCGCTGGCGGTGGAGACGAGCTTGGCGTATTTCGCGAGCACGCCGCGGGTGTAGCGGGGCTCGGGCTGGACCCAGGCGGCTTTGCGTTTGGCGATTTCCTCGTCGGAAATTTTCACGTCGATGCGGTTGTTCACGGCGTCGATGACGATTTCATCGCCTTCTTCGAGGATGCCAATGGTGCCGCCGCAGAAGGCTTCCGGGGTGATGTGGCCGACGACGAATCCGTGACTGCCGCCGGAGAAGCGGCCATCGGTGATGAGTGCGACGTCCTTGCCGAGGCCGAGGCCCATGATGGCGCTGGTAGGCCCTAACATTTCACGCATGCCGGGGCCGCCCTTCGGTCCTTCGAGGCGGATGACGATGACGTCGCCCTTGTTGATTTGCTTGGCGAGGATGGCTTTCATGGCGCAGTCCTCGGAGTTGAAAACGCGGGCCTTGCCGGTGAAATGCTCGCCTTCCTTGCCGGAGATTTTCGCGACCGCGCCGCCTTCCGCGAGGTTTCCATAAAGGATGCGCAGGTGGCTGTCCTTTTTGAACGGGTTGTTCACCGGGCGGATGATCTGCTGGCCTTCCGGATAGGGTTTGGCGAATTTTTCGAGGTTTTCGGCCAAAGTGCGGCCGGTGACTGTCATGCAATCGCCATGGAGCAGGCCGGCATCTAGCAGCATCTTCATGAGCGGCACGGTGCCGCCGATTTTCACGAGGTCGGCCATGGCGTATTTGCCGGATGGCCGGAGGTCGGCGAGGACGGGGACGTTTTTCCCGATGCGCTCGAAGTCGTCGATGGAAATGTCGATGCCGGTCGCATGCGCCATCGCCGGGATGTGGAGGCAGGCGTTGGTCGATCCGCCGAGCGCGATGAGCACCGTGATGGCGTTTTCGAAAGCCTTCTTCGTCATGATGTCGCGCGGCTTGATGCCGAGGTTGATCAGGTTCATCACCGCCGCGCCGGCGTCGAAGCAATCGCGCATCTTGTCATCGGAGATGGCGGCCTGCGAAGAGCTGTGGGGCAGCGACATGCCAAGCGCTTCGATGGCGCAGGCCATGGTGTTGGCGGTGTACATGCCGCCGCAGGAACCGGGGCCGGGGATGGCGCACTTTTCGACGGTTTCCAGTTCCTCGTCGGAGAACTCACCGTTCGCGTGCTTGCCGACGGCTTCGAACACGGACACCACGTCGAGGTCCTTTTTCTCGCCCTTCAGCATCGCGCAGCCGGGCATAATCGTGCCGCCGTAAACGAACACCGCCGGGCGGTTCATGCGGCCCATGGCGATGAGGCAACCGGGCATGTTCTTGTCACAGCCGCCGATCGCGACATAGCCGTCCATTCCCTCGCAGCCGACCACCGTCTCGATGGAATCGGCGATCACCTCGCGGGAAACGAGCGAGTATTTCATCCCCTCGGTGCCCATGGAGATGCCGTCGGAGATGGTGATGGTGTTGAAAATGACGCCTTTTCCGCCAGCAGCGTCCGCGCCTTTCGACGACTCGATGGCGAGCTTGTCGATGTGGATGTTGCAGGGAGTGACCTGGCTCCAAGTGGAGGCGATGCCGATCTGGGGTTTCGAGAAATCTTCTTTGTTGAAACCGACTGCGTAGAGCATCGCGCGGCTAGGCGCGCGGTCGGGGCCATCAAGCATCGGACTGGAAAAGGGACGGGTCGTGTCGTTCATCTCGGCCGGAGCATCTTGTTGTTCAGGGGCTGGCGTCAAGAACTGCGAACATGCGGGTAAAACGCTGTGTCAGCGGTCTGTGGCCGCATGCGGTGTCCCTCGCATCCGCTTCTCTCGATTTCACTCACACGGAACTCGCCGTTCTGAAAGGTCTCCCTCACTCGGGAATCATCCGGTTGGCCGGTTTCCAAGCCCCACAAATGGTGCCTGCGCCTCATCACACCGTCAACCCCTACGAACACGAACTCACCGCCGGAGCGATCATCACCGTTGACCCCGAGCGAATCCGGATCCGTCCCGCATAAAAGGCCTGCAGCACCCTTTTTGCTTGCGGCTCGGATAACGTGAATTCGTGAGAGATGACCCCAGTTACCGATTGCCGCGATGTGAACCCGAGAGACCTGACCCCATTCATTTATTTATTTGTTAAAGCGAGAGCACTGACCCCATTTATTTGTTAAAGCGAGAGCACTGACCCCATTTATTCTGACCCCATTTATTAATTACTTCCGTTCGGCCTGGATTGTTATGTGCTTTTCGGTTCCGGAGAAATCCACGGGCCATTCCTGGACCTTGCCATCGGAAAAAACAACCTTGAGCTTGTGGGCGCCCGCCGGCTCGCGAACCGCCAGGTTCACAGTGTCGGGGCCGCGGCATCCGGTGGCGATGTTGGCACCGATCACCCGCTTGCCGACGATCCGATTTTTTTCATCGGTCAAGATCACCTGGGCACCTAGAACTCCTATCTTTCCAGAAACAGAAACGGTGACGATCTTGGTGCCGGATAATTTCTGCTCATGATAATTCGCATTTTCCTTGGTAGTTCGTTTGGCAAGCACGTCGTTGACTAGCAGGTTTAATGTGCCGTCTGAACCGCCGAGCAGAAGATCATTCGCGCCATCTCCGTTGAGGTCGCCCGCTGCGATTCCCCAAGTCGCGCGGCGATTCGCCTCACCCATGAACACGGCGTCGTCGCCTTTCCGATATTTGGTGGGCACGGTGAACGAACCATAGCCACGGTTGATATAAAGCATGTGCATGTTGTCTTCGCGGCTTGCACAATAAATATCCACATTGCCGTCAGCATCCAAATCCTCCGCCAAAGTCGCCAGTTGGGCATCGCTGCCTTCTTCGATTTCATTGCCAAATGCGCCGAAATCAACGGGTTCTCCTGCGACATTGGAGATAAACTTCATGTTCCCATCTGTCGAAACGATCAGGTCGCTGCTGCCGTTATTCCACAGCGGGGCAAAACAACCCGAACCCGTTAGTCCTTTGGCTTCTCCATAGGTTGTGAAGTCGATGCGGAGTTTGGACGGGCACGGTGAGAAATGGCCTTTGTCATCCTGAAGCAGCAGAATTCCCTTGCCGACTGAGAAAAAAAGATCTGCGCGGTCATCGCTATTCCAATCGCCAACCGAAAAGAATCCGCTTTGTTTCGCCCCGCACTCCTCACGGTCAAGTCCCATCTTGCTAGATGCATCGGTGAAGTTTCCGCCGGATTTTCCTGGATTCAAATAGGCAGTCAGTCCGCCATCCTGCTTGGCGATCACCACATCTGGATAGCCATCGCCATTCAGTTCGGCAAAAGCAGAGCTTTTGACCAAACCCTTTTGTTTTGCTTCTGGTAGATTTTCTGATTTCAGGAAAGCTCCATTAGATTGTTGGAGGAATATCGTGCCGTCTGCGAGCAGGTCCGCCCGACCATCGGCATTTACGTCGGCAAAGCTAACCGATTCGCTAACCACTCCGCCGAGGCCAAGCGCTTCCGTGCTGTCTTTGAATTCCAGTGTTCCGGTTTGCAAATACAAGCGATTCCCTCCTTCTGAACATGCGTAAAGGTCGGGCTTGCCATCGCCGTTCACATCAAACATCGCCACGCCGCGCACCGGCTTGGGCAGTTGATCCACTTTCTGATCACTGCGGAACCTTGCGACTGGAACTGCGGGAAAGTAATATCGACCTTCGCCCACGTCCGTCATCATTTCTGCCAGACGGCCCACTCGGCCATTGAAAGTTCCGCCCATCTCGGTACGCGGCAGATCGGCGGTCCATTTCCATTGAGGATTCGCCGGGTCGCTGTTTTCTAGAATCTCCGCAGTTTTCCATCGTCCGGCACCCGGATAGATCAACACCTTCGCCGCAGCACCACGGCCCTTTCCGCCGATGAATGCGACAACCGATTCACCCGGCGTGAAACTTGACTCCCCGAGGGTAATGCTGATTTTTTCCGACTTGTAATCACCTTTGATCACCTGGGTGACACTCAGGGAAGCGGTATGATTCGCTTCAACCAACGCATCGACGCGCAGTAATGCCACTACCTGATAGCGATCATGGATTCCATTGGGTTGTAGGCTTGGATTGACGATTGCAAGGACAGGTGAGGGGAGCAACAGGCAAAACGCGAGGGCACCGAAGAGAAGGGGATGTCGGATCATAGGAAAAAATCAATTGAAGATCGAATCAACGATCCATGCCATATTCGGTAGGCCCGTCATGTTTCACAATCAGCTTGTTGAGCGGTCCTTCGTTCTTGTCACCAAGGGTAATGTTTTTCCATTGTGTGCTATCGGACGGTTGACTCATTGAAATGCCGCCGAGGCGAAAATCCCGGAACTCGACGCCGTTAAAATCGGTTTTTCCAGGTAGGACAATTTTGATCTTTTCTTTGTGCGCATACGAGTCGAGATCTTGCGGGACTCCGCCAAAACGATGGGGGCGACCACTCCAACAGATGACCAATCGGGCTTTCTTCGGGTCCGCACTCGTCACCGCGATGCGTCCGGTTGGGTTGAGAGCGAATCCGGTATCGTTAACCGTGCCTGCTCCACCCCCATTCCCGGTGCCTTTCAACTCCGCATGAACCTTGAAGCTCAATCCAAAAGTGGCGTCCGCCGTCAATGGGCGGTCCGTCGTGCCTGCCAGCAAATTTCCCGAGATCACCCAATCACGATCTTCATACTTGTTCCCAATGGATTGGAGCCGAGAACCCGACATCAGCACCAGATTCGCTTTAGGCCAGAGGCGGTGTCCGCCACGGTCGCCGGGTTGAAAGAGTGTGTCCGGGCCTAGCACAAGCGTGCCGCTACGGATACGCATCTCATCATCCTGCGCCCATCGGCCCAAGGTTTCTACAGAAGCATTGGGAGCCTTGAGGACATCCAGTTTGTTGGTTAGAAAATCCTCCGCTTTCGGGTTGCCGTCGTTGCGCATGAAGGTGTGTCTGCTGCCGACAAACTGCACGTTCCCACCAAAGATGTTGCCGCCGCCTTTCACCCACAGATTGCCGTGAATGGTGAGACGCGAACAGTCGATATGGGCGTTTTTCCCGACCGTGATGTGGCGTGCCGTCAATGGACCACCTTCGGAATACCCCGCGACATATACATTCTTTGATTCAGGGAAAATCAGATCGGTGTTCTCATCCGGGGCCTCCGTGGCGGGCTTGCCGTTTTCCTCCCAATTTACCACAGCGTCAATTTGCTTGATGTTCGTATTGCGCCAGTTTCCGTTTTCCAAGTCGCCAGCTTTGACGAAAACCAGTAATCTTGCGGGTTTCCACGTCTCTTTGAAATAGGCGGTTTTGGGGACGTGAGCGGGCCAAAGCGTCGTGTCTTGGAATTCGGGATTGTGCGCGTATGGCCCTGTTGATCCGGCACTCAGCGTACCAGTTTGATAGAGAGCGGAGACAAAAAGCGCCGCGATGAATCCTGTGTTTTTCATGGAGTGATTAGCGTAAACGTATGGTTTTGATTTCAGCGGATATCGAGCAGCAGCGCACAGCCAGGGCCTTGGATGACACTGGCAGGGATATCCTTGCCGTCCTTGAAGCTGCCTTGGCGGAGGATGATCGGATAGTGCGTTTCCGGTCTGCCGTTGTTCCGCCACGAGACGGCGAGTCTGCCCCTCTCGTTAGTGAATGCGGGAACCTTTGGGGCTTCGTTCTGGCCGCTGCCAAGAGTGTAAAGAACTCCGCCGAGGACTTCGAGATCGCCACTGAGGTTCAGCAGGGATGGTGTGCTCAAGGGAGCGTCCTTGTCACCTGCGGTTGATGATTCCATCTTGAATCCAAGGATGCAGGAGGTGCCGGCATTGGTGAATAACGGATCAGCTCCGAATTCCGCATTGAGCTGGCGTGCCCAGAATTTGTGCTTCGGGCCGATTTTGTAATTCCGACCAATGACATCAATGATATGGGTTTTTCCCGTGCCGTTAGCGAGCAGACCGTGTTCTTCGATGTCCACATGGCGCATGACAAGCGTCCGTGATGACGGATTCTCAACCCGCCCGCCAATGAAGAGGTGCTCCAGACAAACCGTATCCGATCCACTATCTCCCATGATGAAAGCGGGAGGCATTTTATCAAACGGAGTACCTTTGGTTCCAGGCCCCTCAATGCAACCGTGCATGCCCATGATGAGTTTTACCTTTTTGCGGAGAATAACCGACTTTGTAAATCTTACGGTGGTGACGGGTTTGATGAAAATCCACTCGGCTCCGCCATCAATGGCGGCCTGGAGAGACTCGGAGGTATCTCCACCATTCACCCATTCGGCACCTTGCGGTGGACGGATCGTCGGGATTTCATCAATGGGTAAATTCAGTGCTTTGACCGGACCTCCGCTGGCATTGAGCGTAAAACCTTGGTCGTATTGAGAAACAACTGATGGCACACTTTCTTTGGCGACGAGATCCTTGTCGCCCTTGCTCGTGTCATCGACCACCTTGCCGTAACCTTCGACGCTGACTCGGCGCAGGTTCAGCAGTCCAGGGCTGATAACTGCGGCGGGGCCAGTACCTTTCAAGGTGCTGTCTAGCAAACTTAACAAACTGTGTCCGCCTGTGGATTGGTAGAACGGCGCACTTCCTTCGAAATCAACATTTCTCATCACCGCAATGTTGTCTGGGTTGAGAACCGCAGCCTTGCGTTGGCCGCGCAGCCGGATGTTCTCAAAAGTCATCCCATATTGATAGTGTTCGAATTTAAAAGCATGGTCGAAGCCTTCAATTGCAACATCGACAATCATGCCGGGCCCCGGCCAACCGCGGGTCAAACTGATGCCGGTGTGACCGCTGTTTTTACCGGAACGGACCGTGACTCCATCCACCGAGCCACGGTTGTTCGCAATGAAGTCGATGCCGTTAGCTCCGGGGTTTTCCTCGCCGACATCGACAGTCAGATTCATGATGTTGTGGCGGAATGCCCGATTGCCGCCGCCCTGTTGGTTATTCCAGTTATCATGTTCCGAGCCGGTGGCGATGAGCCATTTCGGTTTCGCTGGATCGCCATAGCCTGGAGCCTTGTCCTTGAGTTTGATGACCACACCTTTACGGGTTTCCCCGATGAGGATGAGCATCGAACGCCAGCCAGCGGACCAAACTTTTCCCTGATCGCGACCCTCTCCCGTGATGCGTCCTTCGACTGGCCCGGAAACCAGATAGGTCCCGTTGGGAAACCAGATGAACGGATTCGCGCGGTAGCGGCTCTTGTCGATGTTTTCGGAAATCGCCTTGGCAATGGCTTCCGTGTCGTCAGTCACCCCATCTCCCTTGGCTCCGTAATCCTTGACGTTTGCCAAACCTGCTCCAGCAGGTGGAACGAAATGCCACTCGGGAATTTTGGCGTTTTTAACTTGGGCGGCGGCAGGTAAAACAAGGGCTGCTATAAGGAGCGGGATGACTTTCATGTGGATGGTGTATGTGATATATATGTTAGTTTCCGAGCGCCGCTCCGTAGATCACGGCTGTCGGATTCCAAGAATAGCGTTCGTAGGAGCTGAGGTTGACGTTGATCAAAGTGGAGCTGCCTGAGCTGTAATTGATCCGCACCTTTTTGATAGTGAATAGTTCGTAACCAACGCTGATCGTATTGTCCTTGACGAGCGAGCCCATTGTCGTGCGAAGTCTATGGCCTCCTTGCAATCCACCATACCAGATGTAAAGCGATCCTGTGGTATTTGGAGCTACGTTGACTTGGAATGTGGTGGAATGATCAATGCTGTTGTTGCCGCGCACGCCAAGTCCACCTGTGTCCGCGGAAGTCGCAGAGACAGGGCTGGTCCCATTGGTGTAGGTCCAGTTCATTCGGCCGAAACCACCGTCTGAAGCGCCCGCTCCAAGTGCAATGAGGGGTTCCGAGATCGCAGTGGCTCCGCTCTTGCCATTGATGATCTGTGGCGTCGTGCCGTTCCACCCAAAGATCGCCCAATCAAGAGTTCCCAACGTGGTGAGGTTCGCCGCTGCCACCTTTGGCACGGTTTGGCTGCGGTTCTGATCTGCTAGGGTTTCCAGCTCGGTCAGATCCAGCGTCGGAGTGGTGCTTGTACCCGTGGTGAAGTTCAACCAATTGAGATTCCAACCTGCAGTGCTAGCCCGGACACGGAGAGTTTGGCTTCCCGCAGTCAAAGATACACCTGTGGCCGTCAGTGTCTGCCAAGATTGCCAGCCGCCAGTGTTAGGGACATTGATCGTCGCGAGTGTGGTGCCGCTCTTCTGCAACTGCAATTGCCCACTGATCGCGCTCGCAACACGAAACTCGACATTGTAAGTGCCGGCAGTGGCCACATTCACATTGTAGTCCATCCAGTCACCTGCATCGACATAACCCACATTGAGTCCGCCACCGGTATCGGAGGTGACTTCGGTTTGGATGCCGCTCATGGAGGCATAGCTCTCTGCTTCGATTTTGCCGGGAATGGGGGACCCACTGGCGGGGGCGGTCGCATAACCGCAGTAACCCACCTGCATCCATCCGGCGCGAGGATAGCCACTGTTTTCGCTAGGAGTGTGAACTTGAGTGACGCCGCCGCGGGTTTCCTGCACGAATTGATTGAACAGATTGCTGTTTACGTTGGTGAAGGATAAGAAAGCATTAGCCTCATTAATGATGAACGGGTAAACTACCGGACTATTAGGATTATCGATGGCCAACAGGCAGCCGCCAAGCACTTCGGTGTAGGCACCGGTTTGGGTGATGATGAGGGTTCCCTTGCCTTCAGTTTTAAGACCAAGCACCCAGAGCCGCCCGTTGGCGCCGGAGTTCAACACATAGGGCGCATAATGGAATTCGGGATTCAGTTGGCGTGCCCAAACTTCCTGGTTGTCAAACCGAAATCCGCTGGCTGCGCAATTTTCGATGAACAATTTGCCTCCTGAAGTGGTGTTTTTGTAGGTAAGTCCGCCAAAACTGCCGACATCCCGGATCACCAAAGGAGTGGTGGTTTTCTGCTCCAGCCAAGTCACTTGGATGTTGTAATCCTTCTGGGATAGGTAGAAAAAGAAACGTTCGAAAACGATATCCGTTCCAGTAAGGTTTTCAAACCGGAATATTGATCGCGTATCGCCGCTCAAGAGCGCGGTTCCCAGCCTCAAACCCGCCTGTGTTCCGACGATTCGGCGGATACCGCCTGAGACGACAATGGTGTCGGAAATGGTGTAGCTGCCGCTAGCCTTGAAGCAGATCGTTTTCTTTCCAGCGCTGTTGGCGCTGGTGATGGCATCACGGATCGATTGAGTGTCATCTGAGGCGGAGTCATCAACCACCACCCAGTCGTTGAGATCCTCGTTTTGATAGATTGGTGCGTCTTCGACCGGAAGGTTTAGAGTTCCAGTGCCGGAAGGGCTGAACTCCGTCATGGGTGCGTGGGAAAACCACTCAGTGACATTCGGCCCGGCAACAGTGGTCGAATTGTTATCGTTGCGGATGGCATTGCCGTAGCCGCTGGAAGTAAGGTTGCGGACAATCATTCCGCCTCGCGCAATGACCGCCGGATTGCCTGAGATTCCACCGGTGCAACTGGCGTCAATCAGGTTCATGAGCCCATCATTGTTCGTGGAAATGACAGCCGGCACTGTGTTGACGCTGGTGAGCTTACGAAGACTGACAGGATGTTCCACATTGCGTATTCCGGCGATGAGCTGGTTTTTCACCGTGATGTATTCCATGGTGAAACCGTATTGATAGAGCCCGCTTTCAATGCCGACATCAAAACCATCGATCATGACGTTGCGAATGTAGCCAGGCCCGCACTCACCACGTTTCAGCCAGATGCCAGCTTTGCCGCGTTTGGTGCTGTCCGTGCTTTTGATGGTGACATCGCGGATTTCCCCGACGTTACTCGTGATGTAATCGATCCCGACAGCACCAAGATTACCCGTGCCCACATCCACCGTCAGATTGCGGATGTTGTTTTGGAATGCTTGATTGCCGTTGCCATAGGCGTCATTGGAGTTCTGGGAAGCGGTGACAATCACAGCCTTATACGAGGCAGCATTGGTGAATCCGCTGGCACTGTTGCTGAGCTTGATGATGGTTCCTGCTTGGCTCTGCCCCTGCATGCTCAATTGAGTGTCCCAGTTGTTGCTGTTATTTTTCCATAAGAGTGAGTTGCTGACGATGTAAGTCCCATTAGGAATATACAAGTTGCTGGAAGTGTGGATGGTGTCCTTGATTGCCTGTTGGATTGCAGCAGTATCATCAGTAACTCCATCGCCTTTGGCATTGTAAGGCGCGTTTTTCACATTCACCACACCCGCCGCAGCAGGAAAAGTGATATTTTCGGCGTTGGATACCATTATTCCTGCCGCGAGAATCAGACTATTTAAACAAAGGTTTTTTATGTATTTCATGGGTTTATGTATTGTTTTTAATTTGGGAACACGGAAATGATTTCTGGTGAAATTGTGATGAACTCAAGTAAAAGCTTCATTCCAATCACGGAAGTTCCCTGGACTGGAGTTATTCCTGTGAACAGCCGCCCACTCTTAAAGGTGAACGACTGCAGGAGTGGCCTATGATTAGGGCCTGACGACGCGGAGTCGGATAAAGCGCTTGGAAGTCGAGTTGATGACGGATGTGTCCTCAACCACCACAGATTTCAGGGAACTGCCGGTTTCGGTGACGCTGAAAGCTGCGAGATTCACAGTGGCGGCTCCGGCGGTGCTGCTAGCGATTGGTGTCCAAGGATCGATTAGGTTTTCTGATACCTCCACAATGTAGTTGATATCTGTCAGGGAAGGATCGCGTTGGAAAGTCAAGGTCATGCGGTTGCCGACGGAGGTGCCGGAGTCAGGGAGGATGGCCTGACCTGTGGTGCTGCCGGATGGGTCGCCGCCTAATGCATATTCCATCAGGTTTGCGATACCGTTGGTATTCGGGTCCGCATTGTCCCCTGCGATCAGCGGGTCACTGGCGGATGCCCCGAAGTGTGTCGTGCTCCAAGTCGAATAACCACTGGCGCTGCTTTGAGTGAAATCCATCCAGTTGAAGTTCCAGCCGCCATTGCTAACATGAACCCGCAATGTTTGGTTGCCTGCGGTCAAGGCGACGCCAGTCGCGGTGACTGTTGTCCATGTTTGCCAGCCGCCAGTGCTTGGGACTGCAACCGTAGCCAGCAGCGTGGCTCCAGATTTGAGTTGCAACTGACCGCTGTCAGAGGGTGCTCTGGCTACCCGGAACTTGACGTCGTATGTTCCGGCTGTCTGCACGTTCACATAATAGTCCATCCATTCATTCGTATCGATGTAGCCGACGTTTTGTCCACCACCAGCATCACTTGTGTTCTCCTT
>Ga0209512_1001894_pt1 | contig 23970 bp, 15 predicted proteins | sample frozenSSSSmetaG_FD_184142 | JGI IMG/M metagenome (GOLD analysis project Ga0209512, IMG submission 184142) | Glacier valley bacterial and archeal communities from Borup Fiord, Nunavut, Canada, to study Microbial Dark Matter (Phase II) -... | ecosystem: Environmental > Aquatic > Freshwater > Ice >...
GCTCTCGACATCCTCAAGGACCTCAAGGACCAACCTTAAACCAACTCAAGACCATGGCCGTACCAAAGCGCCGCCAATCCAAAAGCCGTCAGAAAATGCGCCGTGGCGCAACCCGTTGGCGTGCACCGATCTTCAAAAACTGCCCTGAGTGTGGCAGCAAGGTGCCGTCGCACATCGCTTGCCCATCCTGCGGCAACTACCGCGGCCGCCAAGTGCTCGACGTCGAAGCTCTCTGAAGCTTTCCACGTGATTCCCTTTCAAACTACCGCTCAGGGAAATCCTTGGGCGGTAATTTTGCGTTTTTATTCCCCCATTCGAATCAGCCTTTTCAAATTCCTGCATGAAAGTCGCCCTGGACGCCATGGGCGGGGACCACGCCCCCGCTGTCAATATCGGAGGAGCCATTGACGCGCTGCGTTACTATCCGAAATTGCAACACTTGTTCCTTGTGGGCGACCGAACGGTGCTGGAGCTGGAGTGCGCGAAACAAGGGCTGGATTTGACAGACGCGCGGGTCAGCATCGTGCATGCGCCGGAAACCATCGGCATGGCCGAGCCCGGCGCGAAAACAGTGAGGAAGAAGAAACTTTCATCCATCAACGTGGCCATGGAAATGGTCAAGGACGGCAGCGCCGATGCCTTCGTTTCCGCCGGAAACACAGGCGGCGCGGTGGCTTCCGCGACGTTGAAACTGCGCACGCTTCCCGGAGTGGACCGTGCCGGCATCGCCTCCGCGCTGCCGAACGAATACGGCATCTGCCACATTCTCGACGCCGGGGCCAATCCCGAAGCAAAGCCCGAGCACCTCGTGGCCTACGCCGTGATGGGCACCGCGTTTTCCAAAGGCGTGCTCGGCGTGAAGGACCCGAAAGTGGGCCTCATGTCGAATGGCGAGGAGGACGAAAAGGGCACCACCTTTACCAAGGAAACTTTCAAACTGCTCAAACAAACGCCGGGCATCAATTTCGTCGGCAACGTCGAAGGCCGCGATTTGTTCGAGACCGAACTGGACGTGGTGCTTTGTGACGGCTTCGTCGGCAACATCATGCTGAAAACCATCGAGGCCACGGCCAAGGCGGTTTCCAAGTGGCTCAAAACGGAAATCAAAGGCAACCCGCTGCGGATCGCCGGAGCGATGCTCGCCAACGGCGCTTTCAAGGCGCTCAAGGAAAAGAGCAGCTACGAATCCTACGGCGGCAGTCCGTTGTTAGGCGTGAACGGCGTGGTCATCATCGCCCACGGCTCGTCCACCGCGCTGGCCGTCCGCAACGCCATTCGCGTGGCGCTGGAAACGGTGGAAAACCGTGTGAATCCACGCATCCAGGAAGCGCTTGCGGCCATCGCAGCGGCTTCCGAGGCGAAAGTTTGAGCACGCTTGTGACGGACTGCGAAATTCATTTCGCCAGTGCCATTGACTGCCTGCCGGCAAAATGAATTTCGCGGTCCGTGGGATGATCCTCATTTTCTATCCAATCACCTTTTCGCGGATTTTTTCGCCTCTTTGCGGCTCAAAATCTTCAAATCATTTTGACGCGTCGGTCCCGTCCAACTTCGCGCTTGTGGCGGCTGCTTGTGGGTTCCAATCTCCCGCCGCATGAGTGAAGCGACGTCCGCCATTGAAGTTTGTATCGCAGGGACCGGCAGTTACGTTCCGGAAAGAATTCTCACCAACGCGGAACTCGCGATCATGGTGGACACCAGCGACGAATGGATTGTCAGCCGCACCGGCATCAAGGAACGCCGGATCGCCGCCGAGGGTGAATTTACCTCGCACATGGCTACCCACGCCGCGCGACGCGCGCTGGAGCAGGCTGGCATGTTGGCCGAGGACATCGAGCTGATCATCGTCGCCACGATCACGCCGGACACGCCGACCCCGGCCACCGCCTGTTATGTCCAGCAGGCGCTCGGCGCGAGCAATGCCGTCGCTTTCGACATTTCCGCCGCGTGCTCGGGATTCCTCTACGCGATGAAAATTTCCAAGCGCCTCATTTCCGACGGTGCTTTCAAAAACGCGCTGATCATCGGTGCGGAAAAACTCTCCTCTGTCACCAATTGGGACGACCGCTCGACCTGCGTGCTCTTCGGCGACGGAGCCGGAGCTGCCGTGCTGCGCCGCGCGGAGCCGGGTGAGGGCTCGATTATCGCCACCGAAATGGGCACCGACGGCAACCTGACCAACCTGCTCAACATCCCCGGCGGCGGCACCGCCTGCCCGATCACCGCCGAGAATGCGAACGACAATCTCCACACCCTCACCATGATGGGCAAGGAGGTCTTCAAACACGCCGTGAACCGCATGAAGGAAGCGGCGGAAAAAGTCATCTCCCGCGCCGGACTCCAGCCGGAAGACATCGCCTGCGTCATCCCCCATCAGGCGAACCTGCGCATTATCGACGCCATCGCCGACCGCCTTGCGGTGCCGAACGAGCGGGTTTTCGTCAACCTCGACAAATACGGCAACACCTCTGCCGCCGCCGTGGCGATCGCGCTCGACGAGGCGAACCGGACCGGTGCCTTCAAGCGTGGCGAGCATATCGTGCTCGTCGTTTTCGGTGCCGGCCTGACTTGGGCGGCCGCGGCAATCCGGTGGTGAAATTCGTGATCCGAAAGCCCTCGGTTGTCGGATACCTTTTGGGGGTTGACTGGAAGTTGCCAAATCATAGCATTCGATTTTCTTAAACGCTCTTAGTGCCTGATTGTGTGGAGCTTCAAGATGACCGTAAGATGAACAAAGACCGCCGCTGCAACGCATCTTCCTTAAAGCGCCCCGGGCTCCCCGCGGAGTCCGGCATTGCATTGAATCCAACGCTTACGAATTACGATCTGTGAGGAATTCCGCAGAGGATATGGAAGAATTTGGGACACCCGAAACGACGCGGGTGAAGCGGCGCAGGATTCTCATCGTACAGGGAGATTGGGAGGCGGGAATGTCGCTTCTCGCATTGGACTTGAAAGACACGGGTCATTCGGTGGCAAAGGTGGTGTTTTGCGCGCCGGATCTGATCTACCGGTTCAGGGGAATCCAGTCCCACATTTTCCGGAAGCCGATCGACAGTTTCGAAGACTGGCTGCGGGACCTGGTGCGGAGGGAGAACTACGACACCTTTTTTCTCTACAACCACTACCGGCCGTACAATCAGATCGCCTGGAATCTGGCCGAGGAGCTGGGTATGGGCTGTTATGTTTTCGAGCTGGGATTGATCCGCCCGAACTGCGTCACGGTTTTCAGCAACAAGACCTTTCCGTTGCCAACTCTGGCGACTGCCTGGGAGAAGATCATCGCGGGACACAGGAATCCCAAGCAGGCGGAGACGCCGCCGGAAATCTGCCAGGTCAGCACCGCAGCCAAGATGGTGGCGTTCTGCTCGAATTTTTTCATCAGCCGGGTCACCTCGCCGCTTTTCCCCAACTTCGTGGACCAGCGCGAAATGAAGCTCTGGAGTCATTTCAAGCACGGACTGATCCACCTCTGGCGGTTCATCGAGCGCGGCCGTGACTGTGAGTTCGACCCGTTGTTCGCCGGAGAACTTTCCGGGAGCTACTATGCGGTGCCGCTGCAGGTGCATAGTGACACTCAGATTACCAAATGCTCGGATTACCGCTCGATCGAGCAGTTCATCAAGCAGGTGGTGCGTTCCTTCGAGCGCCACGCACCACCGGACACCAAGCTGGTCTTTAAAGTTCACCCGATGGACCGTGGGTACAAGGACTACACCGATCTGATCACCGGGCTGGATCACCGCCTCGGAGGAAACAGAATCCTTTACGTGGATCGGGTGAGCCTGCCCACGCTACTTGCGAACTGCCGCGGACTGGTGAACATCAACAGCTCCGTCGGTATTTCAGGACTGGTGCACCACGTGCCGGTGATCACCCTCGGACAAGCGGTTTACAATCTGCCGGACCTGACCTACCAAGGCGGGCTTGATGCGTTCTGGACCCAGGCGGCGCGGCCGAAGAGTCATCGGGTGCGGCAGTTCATCAATCTACTCCTTGAGACGAGCCAAGGCCGTGGCACCCTTTCGCAACGTTGTTTCGATGTTCCCGGACGTTGCAGGATCCAGTGGCCCGGCCCGTTTCAGCAGGAGTTTTTCGCACAAACCGTCCCCAACTCCGCAGAAGACACTGCCGAATTGGCTGAAAAGGAATCCAATATCGCTCCCATCCGGTCCGCACTTCCCGGTTGAAACACGAACCGTCCGAAAACACAGAACCATGCGGAGCAGCGCAAAAATTATTGCTTAAAACAGAATCAATGTCAGGATCGGCGGCGCTGAAATTCGTCTTTATCTCGCAGGCCCCGAAGTTTTTTTTGGCTTCCCCTGTGAGGGAAAAAGCCGATTTTCACCAACGAACCTAACCTCCCCAACCAATACCATGAAAATCCTGAATACACCGACCCGCTCACGTTCTGCAAAATTCATCCAGGGCATCGCTGCCGGATTGAGCGTTTTTCTTTGCTCCGCCTCGGTTTCGAGTGCCGCCGCGCAAGTAGATGTCTTTCTGACCGGACTCAAATTCGGTGCGGACATTCCCATCCATGCCACCAGCAAAACCAAAACGATCAATGCTGCCGCCAAATATTCCTACGAATTGAGCGGCGTTGTGAGAGGCACCCCGGGAACGCCGCTTGCCAAAGTGGTCAAGATTGGAACTCCGATCAGCACCTTTGTTGAATTCGTAAGCCCAGGCGGTTCGAGTTTCCTCAAGGGAACATTCACCAACCCGAACGGGACCACGTTGCCCGCCACCGTGCTAAACAAGAAGTTCGCTGGCACCAAGAAAATCAACGGCGTTCCTGTGAAAATCTCCTTCACCGTGGTGGGAAGCATTCTCGCCGACGGCCAGTGCGTGTTGGACGTCACCGACGTGAAGTTCAAATCGACTCCTGCCACGAATCTCGGATCGATCACTTTCAGCAAAGGCTCCAAACTGAACATCAAGGTCATTCCTTGAGCGCCCTGCCGAGATGGCATCGGGCATCATTCGAACTCGGAAACCCGTGATCCTTTCTTCATTGAGGTATGGATCAGGGGATTTCGAGTCGGATGTTTTCAACAGCACCCGCCGCATATTGCGGTGTCGATCCACACTAGGGATGATGAGCGGGTGCCACCGCCTTGATCGGACCGCAGCAGGCGCTGCGAGCCGATCCTGCTGCGTTCTTTTGATAGATCGGCTGATTTCGTGAAGAGACTGGAGAAGAATGGTCGAATGAGTTCCCTGGAAGGTATCACCACCAAATGGATAGGTCGGCTGGGCCGCTTGTTGGGACGCACGGGTGAGCCCGGAAAACAAGCCGGAGGCGGGAGTGGAGTTTCGGCAAAACGTTATCATCTCCACTTGGGAGTGCATAAAACCGGCACGACCTTCACTCAAACCGTATTCCGGATCAATGAGCGGAAATTGAATTCGGCCGGCATCGCCTACCGTGACCTTGCCTACACGCGAAAGAACCTGACCCCCTTTCTGGTCGGCCTATCCCGTCGCAAGTGGGCCGTTCCGCCCGAAAAATGCCGGGAGCGGATTCTGTCGGAGATCCATTGTCCGGAATTCACCTCCGCTCGACGGGTCGTTATCTCCGACGAGAACCTGCTAGGTTTCGTCTCCGACATCCTCAGAAAAAACGGCTACCGGAGTCTGGTCCGCAGGCTGACTCCAATCCAGGCGGTTCTTGGCGGGGAAGTAAGGGTGTTTCTGACGATCAGAAACTACGCGGATTTCATTTCCTCGATGTATTGCGAGCTGGTTGCGACCAAGCCTTACTTTTCCTTTGAGCAGATCCGGCAAGGGAAATTTGTATCCGAGCTTTCGTGGGTGAAGGTCTATCGGGACCTGGTGAGGGTTTTCGGCAAGGAGAATGTCGTGATATTCGAATATCAGACCTTGTTCTCAAACTTGGGCGAGTCCCTGTCATTTCTTGCCGGAGGGGACATTGATTTCGATTACCCACGGAAGGAAATCCGGTCGTCACCGTCCGCGAAAGCGATCGAGTGTATCAGGACGGAAAGTGAGGCGAATTCAAGCCTCCCCCCCAGGAAAATCGTGGAAAACGCGGTTCGTAAGTTTCCCCGCAATGCCGGGAATCCCGCTTTTGATCCGTGGACACCTGAGGAGCGCGCGATGCTGGATGAGAGATACCGGAAGGATTTGGAACAGATCCCTTGCTGGCGGCCTGAAACAGTCCGCTGAACCACCGTGAAATAATTCCCGTCTCACACCCGAGCCGGTAGGTTTCATAAACGGCGGGCTCCAAGCCGCCTGCCGCACCCGCTCCTTCCAGAGATTCTAACAGCCCGAAGACATTCTTTCGCGGGAGCGACCGGATGAAATCGAGTGGATATTCCCACCACTCGGAAGCCAGCAGACGTGATGCGGTTTCCTCAGGGAAACGATAGCGGATCACAGCTGCCGGGACTCCTGCCGCGATCGCATAAGGCGGAACATCCTTGGTGACGACCGAATTCGCCCCGATAACCGCGCCGGTGCCGATCCTGACGCCCGGGACCACCACCACGCCATCACCGATCCATACATCATTTCCGATGACCGTCGGCGAGTTCGCCGGAATACGGAACCGCAAGGCTGCTGCTTCGGAGTCGGAGTAAGGTTTCCCCCTGCCATGTACCAGCAGGGGATGCGTGCTCAATCCTGACATCGGATGGGCTCCTGCGCCGATGGATACCCGCCGCCCAATGGAACAGAATCTGCCGATGAAAACCCAGGCTTTCACGTAGCCGCCATCATTCATGTAGCTGTAGGCACCGACGAAAGTGTCCGGCTTTTTTGAGATGATAGGGGAGCTTTGATTGATGGATTTCTCGAACAGGCAGTTTTTCAGGAACCGAGCTTTGGAGATGCCGACCTTGTCGAGTTGCGCTGCGTTTACCGCGATAGAGTCCAAACGGGAGTCTTTAAATAGCTCGATTTTCGCGCTGATTTTCATCTTATGACTTCTCCATCAGCAGTTTTGCAATGGTGCGGGTGGTTTCCGGAAAAGACTCCGCAAAGCCGCCGGGAGCAACTTGCGGGCGTGCGGGCCGGAGTGCGACCAACTCGGTGAAGAGGTCTTCATACCGCTTTGCCTGCAAATCGAAGCGGAGGTTTTCCTCGGCGTATTTCCTGCAGTTTCCTCCCAAGTTGCCGCTTCGTAGGACCTTGGCGATGCTGGCAGCGAAACCGCCGACGTCACCAACCTCGCAGGTGTAACCGGTTTTTCCGTCGATTGCCATTTCCGGGATGGCACCGGTTTTGAATCCGACGACCGGCGTTCCACACGAAATGGCTTCGGCCGTGGTGTTGGAGAAGGTTTCCTCCAGCGACGGAACTATCACCACGTCCGCTGCCGAATAGGCGTAGGAAAGCGCCTCGGTATCCCCAATGTATCCGAGGCTGTGTTGATCGAAGGGTATGTCATCCGTGGCAGAGGTTTTCCTGCCGACGAGCAGAAGGAGAGGATTTAAATCAGGATTGGATGATTTCAACAGGGCGAGCGCCGCCTTGGCTTCCCGGTAGCCCTTCACATCGCTCGAATAAGAGGGGACGAAAGCAATGATCCTGCGATCCTGCGGCAAACCCAGCCGTTCGCGAGATTCCTTTTTTCCCCGCGGTTGAAACACGTCGGTTTCGATGGAGTTGGGAATGACTTCGATCCGGCAGTCGCGGAACAGCGGTACTCGCCGGATGATGTTGGCGGAATGTTGGCTCAGCGCGACGAGTGTCAGGTTCCCGAAATCATAGTTTCTCCGCTTTGCCATGAGGACTTTAGACGGGAAGTTGTCCCAGTGGTCCACGAGTTGGGGGCAGTTGGCGCACTCCTGCATCCATCCCCCACAGCCGTGGAAATAGTGGCATCCACCTGTCAGCTGGAACATGTCGCGGAGGGTGATGACCACCGGCTTGCCGCAATGGGTCAGATAGGCGATGTTCTCGACAGATAGAAAACGTGCCGTCCAATGAAGATTGATGACGTCGGCCTTCTCGATCCACTCCGCCAGCTTGCTGTTGAGGATCACCGGGTGGTTGACGGTGAACATCGTTAGGTTGGGCTTGCTGTTGGCCGGCTTTTGAAGAGTCAGCCAGCGCTCGTCTTTCATCGTCGGGTGAGGGATGACACGCACTCCCGGCTCCATCTTGTGATGGCGGAGGGTTGTGTGCATCGTCGGCGACACCACATCGCCAGCAAGGAGTCCCTTGTGGAGTCGGTAGGCGGCGTATCCCGCGCCTTGCAAGGTGCGGGTGGAAAACAGGGCGGCTTCGATTCCATTTCCTGTGATGCGGAAAATTGACTTGGCCAGCGCGAGCAACTGGTTTTCCTCGCTGAACGTGGCAAGCCGCTGGTCCGCGTAGTCCAGATTGTCCTCGAAGCAGGAGGGATCATCGATGGTTGCCAGAATGGCGTCTGCCAGGGCTCGTGGATCGCCATGTGGCACGATACGGGCGAATCGATTTTCCTCGCCTATGACCTCGGGCACACCACCCGCGTCGGCCACTATGACGGGAAGACCGGCGGCGATGGCTTCCAACACCGACATTCCGAACGATTCGGAACGTTTTAGGGAATCGCTACTGTAGGTGGACGTGTGGACGAACAAATCGAATCGGCTGAAATAATCCGGTTCCTTTTCGAAATCCACGAAAGCGATGAATTCGACATGGGAGCCGAGCTTCAATTCGGCCACCTGATCGGACAACTCCTGAAGTAACTCGCGACCATTCGCGTAAACGATAGTCAGTTTCACATCCACCTCGGTGTGCGCCCTGACTATAGCGAGGGCTTGAATGAGGTACCTGTGGCCTTTCAATGCGATGAGGCGTCCAACCGAAAGCAGTTTCACCGGTGCTCCGGGAGTCCGGACGTGCCCCGGCTTGCGATGGGTGCGGAAACGCGGGTTGACCGTGTTATTGACCAGGTCGATATTTTCGGCAGGAACACCGAACTCGACCAGCTTGTCACGGAGGAAATGGGAGACTGTCGTGAACCGCGCGTCCGTCCGCTGCGCATGCTGGTTCAGAATGTAGTCGCGGTAAGGCCCCTCCTGTTGGAGTTGGAACACGTCCAGCCCATGCGTCATGCTCAGCACGGGAACATGAATTCCCAAAGACCCGATGCGCTGCGCCAGCTTCCAGGTGTTCAGCGCGAAGTGGCTGATCACGGCGTCCGGCCCGAGCGATTCGAAAATGTGCTGATAGATCGCGTTGCGTGTTTCGCCGTTGAAGTCCGCCCAGGGCACGTGGACTGCTTTGGCAAACGGACGCGTGTCCTCCAGCTGCGAATATTCGAACAGCACGAAATTGTCGAAACCGGTCCGGGTTTCCAACCTCACGAGCAAATCATAGATGAAAGTTTCTGAGGGAGCTGAGAAAACGGTGACGAAATGCAGCAGGGTTCTCAGGCTCCGTTCCTTGCGGAGGGCCAGCTTCGCGTCGATGGCCGTGATGATTTCCGAAAAGCAGCCTCGCTTGGTGGCCATCCGGATGGAACTCCTCGGAATGTCGAGCTTGCGGCATGCTTCGAGGTATTTCGGGAACAATCCTTGCGAGTCGCTCTCCCGTAGGCGGAAATTCTCACGGTCGAGGAAGCAGTGTTTCAGGTAATTCGCCAATGCGGACCTGAAGCGTTCTTCTTGCTGATATTTGCGGGCGATCGAAAGGAGGCGCGGCAGGCGTGTCGGATTGAAGCGGAGCAGGTAGATGTCCCTGGCCTCATAGGATGTTAGGAAATCGAATTCCGCGCGATAGCTCCTGACGACCTCCGAGATGAAGAGATCACGGTGGGATGATGAACCGCCCGACGAGAGCCCGTCGTCCGCGAACGTGAACAAAGGTTCGGCAACGTGGTCGAAACGCACGCCTTTCTGACAGGCCGTCCGCATCCACACGGCGTCGCTGATGATCCGGTAATCCTCTGAATACGGGCCGACGAGATCATAGCACCGACGGCCCACCAGGAAGGTGCCGTGATTGATGTTGAGATGTCCGAAGAAGATGCCGGAGTCGACCCCGCGTGACCTCACCGCGACGCTGCCGTGATGGAAATCGCTGAACACCAGGCTGCTGCGCCGCTCCTGCGCCATGGCGGCGGTCTTGCTGACGAACGAGGGATCGTAGTAATCATCCGAGTTCAGCAAACAGACATACTGGCCGCGTGCAAGCCGGATGCCCTTGTTTATTCCCTGATAGATCCCGCCGTCGGGTTCGGAAACATAGTAATCCACCCGGGACTCATGCTTGCGGATGATGTCCAGAGTGGGGTCGTCGCTTCCGGCATCGATGATGATGTGCTCGATGTTCGGATAGTCCTGGTTCCTGACAGAGAGGATGCACCGCTCGAGGGAATCTGGATTGTTGAAGACGACGGTAATGATGGAAACGAGAGGATGCTCCGCGGTGTCCGACTTAGGTGGTGCCGTCAGGCGCAGACCTCCCTCGGCTTTTCGGCTGCCGGTCACGTCCGGGGAGCGGTCATATATTCCGCAGAACCGCGGGGACCGTGTGGTGGCTGGTTCCGTTCCGGATTCCCGGGGTTGCGGGGTAAGTCTGGCAAGGCGCTCTTTCAAAAAACCGACATCCGGGCAAAGCTTCAACGCGTCCTTGAGCGCCCAGGCGGCTTTCTGGGGATGGCCGAGTGCAAGCAGGATTTCCGCCTTCTTCTCATGATAAACGTAGAAATCCCCCTGGTTGAGGATCGCCTGCTCGGTTAGCTGCAGTGCTTCCTCGAACTGACGGCAGGAGATGAGATGGTTGATTTCCGGAAGCATCAGGTTGCCGGTTGGGTGCGGTTTTGACATCGGTGGATGGTTCAGGAGTCGCTTTTATAATACCAATCATCCCATTGCGCTTCCTGGCAGATGTAACCATGGGATTCCAACAGGTTGCGGATACGGCTCCGCTGTTCGGTGAAGTTGTGCTCGATCGTCAGCAGCCTCACATCCCATTGGTCGAAGGGGAATTTTTCCAAAATGGAGAATTCGCTGCCCTCGGTGTCGATGCTGAGGTAGTCGATGGTGTGAGGAGCGTCGTGGGCTCTTAGAAAGTCGTGAAGTGAAATGGTGGTGAGGATGGCGGTGTCGCCGGTTTCACGGTAGGCCTCGCGTTTCGCCTTGTGGTTGTCGCTGTCCGCGTCGCGGGCCATGCCGCCGTAGACTTCGGCGAAGATGAACTCCACGCGTTCGCCGGAGACGGCACCGATGCAGGCGTTTGTCACGGTGCAGAAGCGGTTTTTCCGCAGCTCGTCGAAAAACGCGGGATTGGGTTCGGCACACAGTCCGCGCCAGCCGAATTCCCTTTCCAGCAGATAGGTGTTGCTGAGCAGGATGCCGTTGGTGGCTCCAAACTCGACGAAGTATCCGCCCCGCTTGTAACCCGTTTTTTCCAGTACCCAAAGGTCCTGCTCGATCTGCGAGGAAGCGCGTTTCCGCAACTCTGCAAGCCAGCGGGTCTCGGCTTCCTCCAGGCTGGTGGGGGGCTCTTTTTCCAGCGCCATGCCGGCCCGCAACTGCCCCCGCCGTTGGGCAAGGGAAATTTCGTAATGCAGCAGGCTCACCTCGGACTTCAGGATGGTGACATGAGTTTCCAGCTTGCTGCCGGGCGCGGCTTGCTGTTGCAGGAGGGTGATCTGGTGGTCCGCCAGTATGGCCACTTCTCGCAGCAGGCCGAGGCGAGTGAGTTCGCGGAACGTCCGGTCGTGGCTGGCAAGCGGATTCTGTAGGACGGCAGGACAGCTCACGGCGTCTTGAAAATGTGCGGTCATGCATGGGTCGTCACCCAGGAGCGCCGCACAGCATCCGAGGGAGTTGTGGACGCCGGCGATCAGGATTTTCGCGAGATCCCCGCCGTCGGCTCCCCAATCGCGGGCTTGTCGGGACCAAAAAAGCGTTTCGTTCCGATGGCCTAGCTGGTGGTGCGCGGCCACGGCCAACAGCGAAAGGCCGGGCCGGTCAGGATGGTGCTCCAGCAGGGAGCGGTTAAGCCGGCATAAACCGGTCCAATCGCCTTGTCGCCATTGTTCTTGCGACGTTTCCAGCAGTTTTCCGCACTGCATGTCCTGCGAGGTCGATGGAGATGTCTGAACCATGATGGATTCTGTTATGAAAGGCAACCCTGCCGCATCAGGTCCTTGATGAGGGCAATCTGTTCCTCCGCCTTGCCCAGTTCCTCGCGGTACAAACCGGCGCGGTGTTCGAAATCGTGGATCTCCGCCTCCTGTTGCTCGATCCGGCTCCGGCTTGCCGCGAGCGCCGCACGGATGTCGCGCACATATAGTGCCAGTGCCAGTGAGGGATGTCGTTCACCGGCCAGATGGACGCACCGGAACCCGGCCTCTTGTAACAAGGCATCGACCGTGTTGTGGCGGGCGCCCGGCACGACGAACGTTGGGGGGGTGACCACCCGCGCCAGGATGACGTCGAGCCGGGTAAGAGCGGTTCCGGCGGATTGCAGCAAAGTAGCGGCGGGCAGACAGTCAAGCAGCAGCCAGTTGGCGGGACCGGGTGCTTCGGAAATCAGGCTGGCGAGTGTGATGCCCGGCTGTGGACCTGGGTCACTTTCGGGACCAGGCGCTTGCAGATTCGGCCAGACGGTCCGCAAGTCGGTCGCGGGTATGAGGCTGCCTTCTGTTGGAATGTTGGACCGATGGAAACGGACCGGCTCGGATACGGGTGCCACCACCTCGCGGCGGGTGCTCCAGCCGTCGCGGGCGGGCAGGTTGCGGCGGAGAATTTCAAACAGGGATTCGTCGGCTTCGATCAACCACGCTGGAGCGGGCGGTGCCTGAAGCAGCCATTGGACCAACGGGCCGTTACCGGCTCCGGCACCTATCAGAATAGTGCCCTGCACGGGGGCCACGGCACGGAGCGTGTCGAGCCATGTGTTCATTGGTGGGATCATGGCTTTGGCGGTAGGGGGGCTGTATTGCGGCCGCTGCGGGATTGTTTGAAATTCCTGCATTCGCGGACCATTGCGAAAGGCATCACGAACCAGCCTGCCGGATTCCGACCGTGCTTCACCAGCACGCTTCCCAAGCGGTAGGACAGATGGCTCTTCACGCGATCGGCTTCATGGGCGTCCTCGTAGGTATGGATGGGAGGAAGCTTTTTGGAGCCTTGGCGTTTTTGGTCCGCACGGTGGCGGAACACTTCGGCGGTCAGGGAGAATGGCATGAGCAACCAGCCGCCGAGGCTGCGCGAGTGTTTGACGAGCCTTGCTCCGAGGCGGTAGGAAAGCTGCTGTTTGACACGTTCGGCCGCTCCCGAATTCGCCTTCTGCTTCGAGGGCTTGTGGATGGTTTTTGTCTGATTCTGCCAGACCTGGCCCCTCATGTGAAGATACTCGAGCTGTTCCTGAATCTCATGCAGCTGAGCCATCTGGAGACAACGTTCCTGATAAAGCTGGTCGATGATCTCCCCCATCAGGCGGCGTTGCGCGACCAGCGCAATCCAGGCGGCACCACACGAGTCCATCCCGGTCGCTTCCGAGGGAAGCGGCAGGTTGGCTGAAGCCTGCAGCTCGTGATAGAAATGAAGGTAGGACGGGTGGCCGTCCAGATAGTGGTCCAGCAGGTAGCGTTCTGCCGCGCCCGCACGCAGGGTCGTGGTGGCTTTGGCCGGATCACAGGTGGTCAAGGCAAGCGCACGCCGTATCGATTCGGTGCGGGGCGTCTGGATCCCATGATCGGCCTCTTTGCCGCTGTTGTCGGATATACCGGAGATTTGCAGACATCCGGCCAGTTGGTTGAGGAACTCGCCCGGGGCTTTCCGCACCTGGCTGGAGTTCACCAGCAGGCACCGGTTCTGGTGACGGAGAAAAAACCGAAGCATCTCGCCATTGAAGGCCATCCAATCATCAAGACAAAGGATGGCCCGGGATTCGTCGGGTTCCGCGTCATCCTGAACGGCTGCCTCCTCAAGCGACCTCCCGGGTTGGTCATAGACCAGGATGAATGCCGCCTGCGGGTCGAGTTCGTTCCAATAGTCGAGAACGTGGATGGACCGTGTGTCGGCCCAGCCCCAGAAATCCTGACCCGCGTTTCCTAGCAGGAGATCCGCCGCGATTCCGTTCCAGACGGGGCCCGCCGCGATCTGCTGATAGTCAGCCCCCCCGGCGGGAATGCCGGATAGAGCGGGGCGGTGGGCCCGGAAAATGGCATCTGTGATTTCCGCGGGCAGGAGACCCTCCCGTCGCGAAGGGAGCGGGCTTAACATGCCATAATTCCGCAAGTATTCTTCAACTTCAAGTATTCCAGTGGCCGAATGTCCGGCGATGATGACTTTGTTCATGTGCAGCGAAATTTGAGGCGACGGCAACCTCGGCCTGATGATACAGAGGAATGATTTTGCGTTTGCAAGGCAAGGTTAATTTGGCACCTGCGTTTCCCCAGAGTTTCTGCCTAATCCATGGCCTGCGGCGTCTCACCGGCGGCAGGTTGGCGAAAGAGAAGTAAGACCCCCGGCTCCCCATGATTCGGAGCGGTGGTTACTGGCTCATGCCCCGCGCCCCGGAGGATCCGGGCAACGTCATCCCGAGTCGTGCCGCCTTCGCACAGTGGGGGATCGCACGCGCGGAGAGCGATCCAACGGAAGCGTCGCAACAGAGCGGGAGGTGTGGCGGCGAGTGCGGCTGCTTCGGTGCCGTTGAGCTCCAGCACGAGGAGGTTGTCCGTGCCGGTCAGGTCGATCCCCTCGCAGGTCCTGGCGATGGTCGTGGTGGTGACAGCGAATTCGCGGACCACGCGGAATGCCGGCATGCACTCCATTAGGCGGCTCGGCCGGGAAAGCCAGAGTTGTTCGGGTGCCACGCTGTCTTCACGGACGTTGCGTACGATGAATGCGGTGTTCTCGCCCGGGACTTCCGCCACTACCGCTTGAATCACGGAGATCCGGCCGTCGAAATCCGCTAGTTCACGGAGCTTGGAAACCGGTTCGGCCAAGGCTTCCACGAGCAGCACCCTGCGGGCTCCCATTCGGAGGTAGTCCTCGAACTCCTTGCAATGGCCGGCCCCGAAGTGGACCACCGTATCGAAGCTGCCACCATCGACTGAAATCGTCAGAATGGCATCCTGCATCGACGAATGATAGCGGCCGCGGAGATTGATGCCGGGGCCCGATTTCAGAGTGGCAAGTCCGGCAGATTTTGAACCGGTGCGCGAAAGTGTGATCCCATCGGTGAGACACCGCGCGGGCCTTGTCATCAGGGCGACGAACTCGGACTTCAGCTGTCGGGCCACCTGATCGCTGTCGAAGTGCAGACGGGCGAATTGCTGTCCCGCGTTTCCAATCCCGGAGCGTCTATCAGCGTCCAGGCTCAGCTCGATGGCATCCGCCCAACCCTCAGAGTCGGTCCCGTCCATCAGGAAGGCGTTGACGCCGTGTTCGAGGGATTCACCGAAACCATGACGGCAGGTGAGCACGGGCTTGGCCATGGCCATCGCCTTGACCAACCGGGAAGGCAGGCGGAAACGGTTGAAAGTATCAGGCAGTCCGGGCGAGCACACGACGTCACAGGCCTTCAGCATTTCGATGTAATCGCTGTCATTGGCTCGGCCGATGTCCGCGAATGCGATTTCCGGCAGAAGTCGTTCACGTGCCATCCGGGCGATTGGTAGCGAGGATCGCGCGGAAGCCACCACGAGGGCGACCGACCGTCCCGACTTCGCCGACACCCGGTTCAGTGCTTCGAGAAACACGGCGTATTCGTCAGAGTAGCTGTAGAGGGACCCGCCGATGAAATAAACCACCCGGATCGCACCGATTCCCATGCGGCCGAGAATTTCCGCCCGTTCATCCGCAGTGGCGGGAAGCCGCTCGAAATCCGCTGCGGAAGCGACTGGCGGCACCACGAGAGTCGGCCTCCCGTATTCCCGCGCCAGTCTGGCCTCGAATGGAAGCCAGATGGCGGTATGGAGGGATGCCAGACGGTAGCAAAGCGCCCGGGTGACGGGTTCGACCCACCGGTCGTGGCGCGGATCCAACAGCACGTTCAAACTGTGGTTCAAGTCGATGGCAGACAGATAGTGCGTGATGTCCTCCAGTGTGAGTTGTGGCTTGTCGATGAGCGTCAGGATTTCCGCCGCCGCTTTGCCATGATGGGTTTCATAAACCTGCACGTCGTCGTCCTCGGACTGCATCGCGAGCCGGGCTCCGGTTAGGATCATGATTTCCAGTGTCGCACGCTGGGCCCGCGTGCGCACTCCGCTTTCATAAACAATGTCAGGCCCGAACGCGGCGACCGTTGATCTAACGGTCTTTGCGAGCCGGAGGCCGTCGAAAGCGAGGGAGCACCAGCGCACCCCGTTCTCCACCTCCGGGCATTTGCCTTCAGCCAGGACCATCACCTCACAACCCAGACGGCAGAGCGACCAGGCCAGGGTTTGAATGTAGCGGCCGGAAGCTTCCTGGCGTGCACTGGGAAGAACGATCAGAATTCTGAGAGGAACGTCGGAAACAGGGGAGGGCATCGGAATGGATGACGCAGTGAGTGGCGATTCTGCCTCCGTGGAACGGGTCTCAACGAGGTGGCGGATCATTTCCTCGATTTCAACAACCCCGCGACCCGGAACGAAATAGCGCGAGTGTTCCAGATAAACCAGATGGAAGATTTCCTCCAGCGACCTCCGCCGTTTTCTCCTTGGAACGACGGTATGGTCGGTGGTGAGTCCCCAGCCTGCGTAGAAAGGAGCCGCGAAACAATGCACCTCCTTGCCAGCCAGCAGCGCCTCGAATCCCCAATGGGCAGTGCAGACAAACACCTTCTCCACCATCTCGAAAAGGTGGAAGGGATTCGGTTCGGAATCGAGGAGCGTTACGTTCGGTGGCAGCGGATCGGGCAATGACCGCCCCAGATAGGATCCGGATTTTTCGGAATCCGGATGGAGTCTGATGAAAATGTCGTGGTCCGCCAGAGCGAGCGCGGTTTTCCACATCCGCTCGAAGCTGCGCATCCCGCCCAGGCCGGTGGCCACCGCCTCGTCGGCCAGCGGTTGGTCGATCAGTAAGATCCGTTTTCTGTTACCAACTGGATGAATCCCTCCCTCATCGGAGCAGGTCACGCCGCGGTCGGGGGAAATCCGGTGACGGACGATTTCTGCGGCGCAATCCGCAGCCCTCTTCGTTTGCTCGCCAGTGAGGTGGAAGTCCTCCGAGTTCAATCGGTTTTCCAGGAACGAGGGACGCGTGGCATCGTCGTAAGGGGTATCCGGAGAGATGATGATTGACTGCGCTTGATCGCCGCCGCAGTTCATGAGGGAGTGCAGGAACCCGCTGGCGATGCAGAGGAGTGGTTTTCCGCTTTCGACGGCCAACCGGCGTGCGAGGTTCTGGGCGCGTGGTTCCGTGCCTTTGAGTATGGTGAAAACATCGACTTTCTCCGCCTGTTTCGGATCCACTAATGGCGCGATGCGGTCGCCAAAGCCCAGCATGGTCGAGATCGCAATTTGGCTCACGTCGAGCTTGATGGGAAACGAGACCCTTCCTCTGCCGAACGGCACCACCCTGTCCCTGAAGAGATGTGAGGTTAAGCTTTCGCCCACGGATCCAGCAGAAAGGTGGGCCGGCCGCAATCCGGCCAGGGCCTCTCGCAATCCTGCATCATCAGGAAACCTGAGGACGGCTTCCGATAGAATTTTTTCCGCCCGTCGGGACAGGCCCTCTGCGCAATACGCCCTGCTGATCCGTTGGTAAACCGCAGGGCTGTGTTGATCCGGAAAGCGTTTGATCAGGTCGAACGATTGTTCGATTCCCCGGGCGTGAAGTCCCGCTGCCAGGGAGATTTTCGCGAGCCGCTCCGCCAGATAGTATTCGTCCGGATGGAGAACCGATCCCTGTCGCACCAGGTCTTCGGCCTTGTCGAAATCGCCTTCCTCCAGATAGCAATCCGCCAGATTCTTGAAGGCCATGACCGGCGGCTTGTCGCCCCCGAGGGCGATCACCTGTTGCCACCGGGAACGCACGGCGGACGGCGTTTCCAGAACGGAGGCGATTGTCGCGTGTTCAACCGCCAGCAACAGGTCGTCCGGATGGATTTCGACACCTCGCGAGCAGACAGCATCGGCAGTCGGTGCATCGCCTGCGGCACGCAGGTCCGCCGCGACCCTGCGAAAAACATCGGCAGGGCATTTTTCCTCCTCTTTGCCTAACAGGGTCGCCGGCCAGTCCGTTTCGACGAGCGGAGCCAGCGCGGGTCTGACGGCGGCGCGGAACCGCTTCCCGAGGCGGGTGAGAAATCGGCGGGCCATGACGCCATAGCGCTGATGCGCTGACGTTTTCGGAACCGGGCCGGATTTGTCTTGGGGAGTGGATTTCATGCCTGGCTTTGCTGGAATGATCCCTGCTTATGCGGACCGGAGGATCCCACGATCGGTCAGGAGGTGGTTCTTCCCGTTAGCTTCTTCAGTTCGTCATAAATCTCGTATTCGCGGGACAGGAACTTGCGCGCGGCGGCCAGTGTTTCAGGAGCAAGACTGGCGGCGAGGTTGCTCGTTGACTGCGGTGCGACATGGAGCCGCCGGTAGTGTTGGTCCAACATCTGCGGATTGATGCCGGTCCTGGCGCACAGTTGGGTGACAAAACTGTCTGAATCGCTGATTTCCCTAACCAGTGGAAATCGATCGGCGTTGGCCCTGATGAATGCTGCGTCTTTGAAATAGAATTCGTAACCGTGTTTGAGATGATTGATATGCTTGAAGGCGAAAATCGCGGCGGATTTTATCCTCTCGTCCTGCGCGGCCAGTCCGTTCAGCAGTTCGACAGCCGTGGGGAAAAAGTTGAACGAGACCGCTTCTCCGACATTCCACACGATGTTGTATTGGGGGCGTCCCATCCGGATCCTGCTGTTGATTCCGCTGATGGTCCGCTCCAGCGGTTCCCTGATGATGAAATAGAGTTCAATTTTGGGAAATTCATTGAAGATCTGCTCCGCCGTCCAACCGTGTGGGAAGGCGATCGGGAACTTTCCGCCGCCGGCAATCACCTTGGAACCAAACTTGCCAATACTGGTGCCACCTGTTTTGGGGATGTGGATGAACCCGCAGGTTTTCAGCCGCAGCTTTTCCGCTCTGGTGATTTTCAGGAATTGCTCTTTTCGCTTGTTGATCATGGGAGTCTGGATGCTAGGTCAGGTTGGTGACATCAGTCTGGATACCAGACGCCGCCAGGGTTTTTTGGCATAGGTGATGAAGAAGCTCTTCACCGGACCGCGGGTGCGCTGGGGCGGGGTGTCGATCAAACCGGGCCTGACGCCGATCATGAGGCCGAGGCGGCCGTTGACGTAGCTGGATTTCCCGATGAAGGAGACTGCGGATGCCCTGCCCAGCGGAAGGCTCACGCCGTTCCAGTTGAGATGCGTGACCATGATGTCCCTGTAAGCGTGGGATTTCCGTTCCTTGAAGGAGCGGATCATGTCGGTGGCCGTGAAAAAAGAATATTTCCGGGTGACGATCCACGCCACCAGCTTTCTAACTGAATCTACGGACGGTGGACCGCAGGCTCCGCTGGCGAGCATTTCCACCGCCTCTTGGAAACTCCCTGCCCGCCTGCCGGTCGAGGCGACGTTGTAGAATGCATTCCCGATCGTCACGGTGGGCTTGCCGTGGATCAGCGAGAGCAGCCCCACGCCGGAATTATAACAGAGGGTGGCGTCGCACAGGTCGATCAGCGCGTGGACGTTTTCCTCGTTGGCGCAGACGACGACGTTCGGCATACCGCCGGAAAACGGTTCGAGGTTGAGCGGATGCGCCTTCACGACAAAGACGATGTCCGGATGTTTTTCCGCAGTTTCACAAATCGAGGCCGAGAAATTCTGATAGGACTGGGTGGGGTTGACGAACTTCGTGACGGCCATGTCGTCCGCGAGCTGGAGGGGAATGAAAATCCGCAAGCGTCCGGTGGTGGCCAGCGCCGCGCGGCCGGCCAAAGTCTCCTGATAGCCGGTGAGAGTTTCGAGCGTCCACGCGCCGCTGCGGATCCGTGCACAGATCTCATCAGCAGCGGCGAGCGCTTTTTCATCCACCTCGACGGGGAGCTGGTCGTAGTTCAGAAACTCGGGATCGTTGTAGGAGACATCCGGCGCATAGTAGATGGTGGAGGGAAGGGCTCCCCTTTCTGCGACGATGATTTCCAGCCCGCGTTCCCTGGCGAAGAGGAAGAGCTCATGAAACGCCGAGTGGGATTTCATGTAGGGGTTGAAAATCATGAAGGCATCCACCTTTCCGCCGGCGATCAGGTTTCGGGCGGTTAGAACTTGTTCTTCGGAGTCGCCCGTCACCAGCTCCAAGCGGTATCCGAGGGCGCGGAAGGGCAGGAAATAGCCGTAGTGCTCGGCATCCTTGCAGACGCAGAGGGCTGTCTTCAAACGGGGCATGTGGTCGATGCCGGCGAGCTTTTCCGGTGTTTCGAGATACCTGGAGACGGAGGCCCTGAGGGTGTCGCGGCTCCAGTCGTTGGCCGCCCGCCACGGGTCGCCCTCGGGGCACGGATGCCAGAGGTGGAACGCCTTGAAGCCGGTGGACTCGCTGCGGAATGAGACCGCCTCGCCGAGGCGGCGGAAGCCGGTGTAGGGCCGCGGTCCGAAAAAAGTCCGGCTGGTTGGCTTGTACAGATCGTCCGCAAGTTGGGCCGGTAGGTCGGCGGCGCGGGTATGATGAGCCATCCGGATCATCAGTTCGAAGTCCTCGGAGCCATGGCCCCGGAAGCCGGAGTCGTATCCACCGACGATCTGGAAGAAGTCCTTCGTGCAGAGGAAATTGTTCGAGTAGGGAGCGATGAACTCGGCGACCGGCAGCGGCGTGCTTTCCGCCGCCATCACTGCGATCTGCTCCAGAAACCGGTGTCTGGCCGGTGGAGCGGTCTGGAGGAATTCACCGGTGCTCTCTCCTGTCAGGTGATAGGCGGGAAGATTCAGGACGATGTCCCGGATGACTGAGAAATCATGATCGTTCGCGTAACGCGCCAGATCCGCATAGTGGCCCGGGGAGCTGAAAAAATCGATGTCGGTGAAATAGAGCAGGTCCGTTTGCGCCGCGTGCGCCCCCTCGTTCCTCGCGATGCTGAGGGAGAAGACGCCTGTATCGTCAACAGGCAGGTGGATGAATCCGTTCCTTCCGCAGATTTCCCGGAGGCGCTCCGAGTAGGGCGGTGCGGAACCGAAATCGACGATCATGAAGACCGGCGCTTCCTGATAGAAATCCGCGAGGAGTTCCAGCCTGTCGAGCACCCATGGATTCTTCTCGTGAGCGCGGATGGAAATCACCGCGGTGATGTCCCTGCTTCCGTAGGCGCGTTTCTCAGTAAGAACGCAAGGCGGGAAATTCGGGGACCGCTTCTGGTGGGGGAACATGCTGGAATCTGTGATGCACGGGACGGCTCCAGGTGTTCTAACCTCTTTCAAAAACCGAGAGCGTCAGGGCGCGGAGGATGAGGAACGCCATCAAGCCGAGGCAGAGGATGCTGGTGGTGGCGTAGGCGCGCCGCGGGGTGGCGACATCCTCCGGCAGGTAGGGACGCTGGATGACCGTGAAGAAGCGGGAGCGGGCGGCGGCCTCGTTCCGGTTCTTTTCCAGCAGTGTCTGAGCCCCGGTCCGCAGGCGGGTCGCGAAGTCGAGCCGGAGCTCGAGTTCCTTGAATCGCATGAGCAACTGGTTGAGACGGTCCTTTTCCGGACCTGAGAGCTTGGCGCTTTCCGTATCGATCAGCTCGTTAAGCGAGCGGATGTGGCTGCGGATGGAATCGATGCGGGGTGAGTTCGGCGAATCCCTGAGAATCGAGGAAAGTTCGGCTTCCGCCTTGAGGGTTTCCATCCGCATGTCCTGGACGGCTTTCAGGTTCCCGGCGATGACTTCGTCCGGACTGATGAAATTATGCTCGTTCTGCAAGGTGATCATCTGCTTGTTCACTTCCTCCACCTGCTTGGCGGTGCGATCGACCTCGCTGACGATGAAGCCGAGCTGCTGCTGGGCGATGTCCTGATCGACCACGTTCAGATAGGCTTCCGACTTTTCGAGCACTTCGTTGGCGATTTTCTGTGAGAGAGCTGGTTCGAAGCTGTCCACCGTCACCATCGTGAGCCCGGACTGGACATCGAAATGGGCGTATATGCGTTTCCGGTAATATTCCAAGCGCTCCTCCAGATTCGATTTCGGATCGAGGCGGAACACCAGGTCGCGCGATGGGGCGCTGTAGTGAGTGACGAGATCGAATTTCTTCTCAAGGTCCAGCAGGAGATCTGCGGAATTGATAAAACCGATGGCGAGCTGCGAGTCTGACGAACCCGAGTCCGAGAGGCCGGGCAGTGCCAGTTGGAGCAGGCCGGACTGAGCGCCCGCGACATCTTGACGTGAAATCTTGAATGCCGCGTTGCTCTCGAAGCGGTCTTGGGTCAGGAACCACAGGTAGCAAAGGGTGGCGATGAGACTGATGAAGTAGAGGACGGCAAGAAAACGAAGGATGAGCTGGGACAGCCCGGCCTTGCGTTTTAGGTGGATGTAGGTGGCGGTCATGAATTGGGAAGTGATGGATCCTCGGCAGGGCTCTGGCTGTTGTCTTTGGCAAGGCGGGCCGCCCGGCGGGCCGCTCTTTTCTCGGCTTTCCGGATGGCTCCCGCGCCGAATTTGGCGTGGCGGTTCGCGTGATTCTGGTGCTCCTGGATGTATTCGCTGTAGGCGTCAAGCCCGTCATCGATGTTTGGATAGAAATTCGCGAGTCCGTCCCGCAGGAACAGCGCGGAGTCGCAGGTCTTGCGCAGGGTGTTCAGATTGTGTGAGACAAACACAAGCGAGGCCCGCTTGCGGATTTTTTCAAACGCGGCCCGGGCTTTCTCCTTGAAGATCGGATCACCCACGGAAGTGAGTTCGTCGATCAGATAGACATCGAACTGGAACGCCATCGAAAGGCCGAAGCTCAGGCGCGCGCGCATGCCCGAGGAGTAGGTCGAGACGGGCATGTCGAAGTATTCGCCGAGTTCCGCGAACTCGGTGACCTGCCGGACGACGTGGCGGCTTTGATCCGTTCCCATGCCGTTGATGCGGCAGACGAAAAGCACGTTCTGGCGTCCGGTGAGGGACCCCTGGAAACCCGAAGTCAGGCCGAGAGGCCAGGAAATCTCCTCGTCGGTGAGGATGGTGCCGCTGTCAGCGGGCTCCGCTCCGCCGATGAGGCGCAGGAAGGTGGATTTGCCCGCCCCGTTAGGTCCGAGGACGGCCAGGCTGGTGTTGCTTGGAATCGTCAGTGAGACGTCCCGCAGCACGTAGCGCAGGCCGTTCTTGACGGGATAGGATTTTGTGAGGTTGCGCAGTTCGATCATACGGTCGGCGTCGGTTAGGACTGGCTGATGAAATTGCGGTTGCCGTGGAAAAGGGTGAGGCCGATCGAAAGGACGACGATCGCGAAGATCGATGGATAAAGGAGGTTGCATCCCTCGGCGTGATAGTGGGGGAACATGGCCCAGCGGCTCAGTTCGATGGTGTGGACCAACGGGTTGTACAACAGATACTGCTGCATCCCCGGGGGGACCACGGAAATCGGAAAGAGAACCGCAGAAACAAAAATCAGCGGACGTTGGACCACCATGAGGACCTTTTCCGTTTCGCGGAAGTGGGCGGCGGCGACGCCCAGGATCAATCCCAGGCCACAGCCGCTCACCCATGTGATGAGATAGCAGACGAACAGGACGTCCAAGTGGTCGAACGAGAGGCTGATTCCGATCCACATCGCGATGATGCAGAAGAGAAAAAAGGAAAACATCGTGTTGAGCAACTGGAGCAGAAACCGGGCGATGAACGTGTCGAGCGGGCGCACGGTGGGGTAAACCAGAAGTCCTTGGTTGGCACCGACCGCGTTCATGCCCGTGTTCATAGGGCTCGTCAGCAACTTGAGGATCAACATGCCGTTGAGAACGAAAAAGGAGTAGGGAATCTCCGGCACCGTGCGAGCTGCGACGGTGCCCAGAACCACGCCGACGACCAGAACCCCGACCAGTGGT
>Ga0209512_1001896_pt1 | contig 23961 bp, 26 predicted proteins | sample frozenSSSSmetaG_FD_184142 | JGI IMG/M metagenome (GOLD analysis project Ga0209512, IMG submission 184142) | Glacier valley bacterial and archeal communities from Borup Fiord, Nunavut, Canada, to study Microbial Dark Matter (Phase II) -... | ecosystem: Environmental > Aquatic > Freshwater > Ice >...
TAATAGCGCGTAATTTTGCACTCAATTTATATCGAGAGCATGGTTTCCACAATATGGCTCAAGCTCAACGACTAGCTGGCTTTAATTTTAACACTCTCAAGGACTTATTTAGAATGAAATAGCCCTGTTCCAGTAGCATCTCCAGCTATAGCAGCCAGGATCGCACTAATACTAGCTCCGGCAAGTATCATTGATACTATTGTAGTTAACATCGTGACAAGAGCAGCGCCACTGAGTACAGAAAAGATACTCACAGCACTAGCCAAACTAATTATGAGGGTCCATTCAAATGGGTTAGGATCATGGCAAGCTATAACAGACTGCATTGTCAGTTGAAGAAGATGCATAAAATTATTAAGGCAATTTTTAGATTAGAGAAATTGGTGTTACACAAATTGAGTAATAATTTATAGTCTAAAGTTATACAACCTGCTTTAACAGAGAGAAAGCACTTAAACTTTCAGTTACAGTAATAATATTTATAATGTAAGAAATACGGAAACTGTGTACTGCACTCAGGGATTAAACCTATGGAAACTAGAGAACTAGAAATTGAAGTCAAGTTCAGAGTACCTATCCGCGAAATACCGGAAGTACACAGGCTAGAAGCTGAGCGCTTAGCACGGGAGGTTTATGTAATGACATTGCTGCGACATGGTGATATCAGTAGTGGACGAGCAGGAAAAATGCTCGGTATCCCTCGTGTGGAAGTTTTCGACTTGATGAGTTCTTATGACATTTCACCTTTTGACGACACTTTAACACAGGAGGACTTAGAACGTCAGGTTGCTCAAGCCCGTCGTAACTTGGAGAAATATAAGCAGTGATTGTTGTGTCTGACACTACGCCTCTTAGCGAACTGGCTAAGGTTGGATTAATGAATCTGTTACAAGAAGTTTTTGGGCAGATTATTATTCCTCAAGAAGTCTACAACGAAGTCACAAGAGGTACACATCCAGCAGTCACGCAAGTGCCTTTAGCTACATGGATTCAGGTGCGGTCAGTCAACGCTCCTGAAAAAATGTTTATTCTTAAAGCTGATACAGATCTAGACTTAGGTGAATGTGCGGCGATTGTTTTAGCTGAAGAATTAGGTGCATGCCAGGTATTGATAGATGAGCGTGAAGCAAGACTAGTCGCGGAGTCCCGAAATCTCCCAGTAATCGGTACGGTAGGCGTACTGTTACTTGCAAAACAACAAGGGTTAATTCCTAGCGTTAAAGAAGTTTTGGACAGCCTCCGTAGCCGGGGTAAGCGTATTAGTCCACTCCTTTACCAAAAGGTTTTAGCAATCGCCCAAGAATTATAAATCATGCCAAATTTAGTAGCACCATCTGACACGCGTTTATTCTATGAATAGACAAGGACGGTAAAATAGGATTTTGTCCTTTTGGTGCCATACTGCATGACTGCCATATCCTCTGTTCCCTTTTCCCCTAAAGAAATCGCTGCTGTTGGTTTAAAACCTGAAGAATATGCTGAAGTTGTCAAACGCTTAGGGCGTCATCCCAATAAAGCTGAACTTGGGATGTTTGGAGTGATGTGGTCGGAACATTGCTGTTACAAAAATTCACGACCATTACTGAAACAATTTCCGACAACAGGCGATCGCATCTTAGTTGGTCCGGGAGAAAATGCTGGAGTAGTCGATTTAGGGGATGGCGTACAACTTGCTTTTAAAATCGAATCTCACAACCATCCTTCAGCAGTTGAACCTTTTCAAGGAGCGGCAACCGGAGTTGGTGGCATCCTGAGAGATATCTTTACAATGGGGGCGCGTCCTATTGCTTTATTAAACTCGCTGCGCTTTGGTTCTTTAGAAGATGCTAAAACAGTACGTTTATTTAATGGTGTAGTTGCGGGGATAAGTCACTACGGTAACTGTGTGGGTGTACCGACAGTTGGCGGGGAGGTTTATTTTGACCCGGCTTATTCTGGGAATCCGCTGGTTAATGTGATGGCGCTGGGGTTGATGGAAACGACAGAAATTGTCAAATCTGGTGCAAGTGGGTTAGGAAATCCTGTATTGTATGTTGGTTCGACGACGGGACGGGATGGGATGGGAGGTGCTAGCTTTGCGAGTGCTGAACTTAGTGATGAGTCAATTGATAACCGTCCTGCAGTTCAAGTTGGCGACCCATTTTTGGAAAAGTCGTTAATTGAAGCTTGTTTAGAAGCGTTTAAGACCGGGGCTGTTGTGGCTGCACAGGATATGGGTGCGGCGGGTATTACTTGTTCTACCTCGGAAATGGCAGCTAAAGGCGGTGTAGGAATTGAATTTGATTTAGATAAAATTCCTGTGCGCGAAACTGGGATGGTGCCTTATGAATATTTGTTAAGCGAATCGCAGGAGAGGATGCTATTTGTCGCCCACAAAGGACGCGAACAGGAGTTGATTGATATTTTCCACCGTTGGGGTTTACAAGCTGTAGTGGCGGGGACAGTGATTGCTGAACCCATTGTGAGGATTTTGTTTCAAGGTGGAGTTGCTGCGGAAATTCCGGCTGAGGCTTTGGCAGAAAATACCCCATTATATGAGCGCGAGTTATTGACAATTGCGCCAGAATATGCCACAAAAGCTTGGGAATGGACTAGCGATCGCTTACCTAATTGCACAATCGCCGGGATACAAAACGAAACAATTCTCACTTGGAATGAGATTTTACTCACTTTACTGGATACTCCTACTATCGCTTCCAAACGCTGGGTGTATCGGCAGTACGATCATCAAGTGCAAAATAACACAGTGCTTTTACCTGGAGGTGCGGATGCTGCGGTAGTGCGCTTGCGTCCGGTGGGAGACATGGGATTAAAATCCCAAAAGGGTGTCGCGGCGACAGTAGATTGTAATCCGCGTTATGTCTATCTCGACCCGGAGGAAGGGGCGAAGGCTGTAGTCGCTGAAGCTGCCCGCAATCTGAGTTGTGTGGGGGCTGAACCTCTAGCGGTGACAGATAACTTGAATTTTGGCAGCCCGGAAAAACCGATTGGTTACTGGCAACTGGCGATGTCTTGTCGCGGTTTGGCTGAGGCTTGTCGAGAATTTGCCACTCCTGTGACTGGTGGGAATGTCTCTCTTTACAATGAAACCTTTGATTCTCAAGGACTACCTCAACCGATTTATCCGACTCCGGTAGTAGGGATGGTGGGTTTAATTCCTGACCTGAATCGCATTTGTGGTCAAGCATGGCAAGCGGAAGGAGATTTAATTTATCTTTTGGGATTACCGCCACAATCTCCTACCTGTTTGGGTGCATCCGAATATCTCGCCACTATTCACAATACAATTGCAGGAAGACCACCACGGGTGGATTTTGATTTAGAAAGACGCGTACAACTGGCTTGTCGTACCGGAATTCGGGCAAGTTGGATTCAGTCAGCCCATGATTGTGCAGAAGGTGGATTGGCTGTTGCTTTGGCGGAATGCTGTATTTCTGGTAAATTAGGGGCAAAAGTAAATTTAGAATTACCTGAAGATTCACCACGATTGGATGAGGTGCTGTTTGGTGAAGGTGGGGCACGAATTTTAGTTTCTGTAGAGTTGTCACAGCAAGCTAACTGGGAATCCTACTTACAGACACATCTAGCAGATTATTGGTGTCTTTTGGGCAAGGTGGAAAGTTCCGACTTAGGTTTACAGGTAATGACCACTGGTCATCAGCTTTTAATCGAAGTTAAGATGGACGAGATGTGCGATCGCTTCTATAACGCCATTGAACGGCGTCTAGTTATGCACACTACCGCATAGAGATGCGATGGCGTTTCTACAACACCTTGAAGAAGGAGTCAGAATGAGTGATTAGAGGATGAAAACCGATTTATTCATCCTCCTGTCGGACAAAATTCTACGCTCATTCTGGAGGAGTGAATTCTGACTCCTGAATTCTTTATTATTAAATTTTTCGCATCCTGGAGCACAATTGCGATAGTGTTGTAATTGGTTGGTTAACGATTTATTAAGGTTAATTAATATTTCCGATACCAAAAAGTTATGTAGCGATCCCGCTGACTCAATACCCGGATCAGGAGCAACTCTCTAGCATGATTTCAAACCATCCCATCTCCTTGGATGAACAAAGTGACGATCGCCTCGCCTGGAGTGATGACAAGCCAGAAGAGGCTTGCGGTGTTTTTGGCATTTACGCCCCAGGAGAAGACGTTGCCAAATTAACTTACTTCGGTTTATATGCCCTTCAACATCGAGGTCAAGAATCAGCGGGGATTGCCACATTTGCTGATGGTGGACAAGTGCATCTGCACAAAGATATGGGCTTAGTGTCGCAAGTCTTTAGTGAATCAACCTTAGAAAAATTGGTTGGTCATCTTGCTGTCGGTCACACGCGTTATTCCACCACGGGTTCCAGCCGCGTTGTCAATGCCCAACCAGCAGTGGTCGAAACTCGCTTAGGTTCGCTTGCTTTAGCACACAATGGTAATCTTGTCAATACGGCGGCATTGCGTGAGGAATTACTCAAAAGCAATTTTAATCTTTTGACCTCAACTGATTCAGAAATGATTGCCTTAGCGATCGCGGAAGAAGTGAATGCAGGTACAGAATGGTTAGAAGCATCAATTCGAGCCTTCCACCGCACTACAGGGGCTTATAGTCTGGTGATTGGCACACCTGTGGGGATGATGGGTGTTCGCGATCCGCATGGGATTCGTCCTTTGGTGATTGGAACTTTGGGTACTAATCCTGTCCGCTATGTCCTCGCTTCGGAAACTTGTGCATTAGACATTATTGGGGCGAATTATCTCCGAGATGTCGATCCAGGCGAGTTAGTTTGGATTACAGATGAAGGTTTAGCTTCCTTCCATTGGAGTTCTCAACCTGAAAACAAGCTTTGCATCCTGGAGATGATTTACTTTGCCCGTCCAGATAGCGTGATGCACAACGAAAGTTTGTATAGCTATCGGCTACAAATAGGACGCGCATTAGCACACGAGTCTCCGGCGGATGCTGATGTGGTGATTGGCGTACCCGATTCTGGTATCCCAGCGGCGATTGGTTTTTCCCAAGCCTCAGGTATTCCTTATGCGGAAGGACTGATTAAAAATCGCTACGTTGGTCGGACTTTTATCCAACCGACACAAGCGATGCGGGAAGCAGGTATCCGCATGAAACTCAATCCTCTCAAGGATGTGCTGGCGGGAAAACGAATTATTATCGTTGATGATTCCATTGTCCGGGGGACAACTAGTCGCAAACTGGTGAAAACTCTCCGTGAAGCTGGTGCAACTGAAGTGCATATGCGGATTTCGTCACCACCAGTAACTCACCCCTGTTTCTATGGGATTGATACTGATACCCAAGATCAATTAATTGCTGCCACCAAAACAGTAGCAGAAGTTGCGGCTCAAATCGGCGTTGATTCACTTGCTTACCTCAGCCGAGACGCAATGCTAATCGCTACCAAAGCTGATCCTAACAACTTCTGTTCTGCCTGTTTTACGGGAGATTATCCTCTACCAGTACCAGAACAACTGAAACGTGCCAAGTTGATTTTAGAAACCTCGCCTGTGTAAATAGTAGCAGCAGACAATTTATCAACTAAAAGCGTTTGTAGGGACGCTCGGATGAATGCGTCTCTACATGGTAAAACTATTTGGCTAGATTTGACCGAAATCCAAAATGATGGTTATGTAGCTTTATCTTACTTGCCGGTGACTTTCTCCAGAGCTTCCTTAGCGGCTTGTTCTACTGAGGTAGCGCCTTGAGAATTTCCAGGGTTAAACATTTTATCGCGATCAGCATCACCTTGAATTTCATTTAAACCCTTATTCGCTTTTTCGGCAGTTTCTTCCAGCGTTAAAGGGTTTTTTAGTGTAGCTTCTTGAGTTTCTTTTTCAATGCCTAGAAGTTTTTCTTCACCTTGTTGAGGAGCTACTCTAGTCCCAGTAGGGTTAGCTGGCGCACTATAAGCAGGCGTGGAGAAAAACAACATCGCGCAGGCGAAAGCAACTAACAAGAAGCGGACTGGACGCAAAGCCGACAAATTCAAGCGAATAGAACGCATATCAATCTCCATTTCACAAATGACTATTTTTTTAGGTAGGCGTTGCGGATTCATCCTGTAGACGCCAATTTATTATGGAAAAAAGTCAATTTTGATACTTCCCCATCAAGGTAGATATGTTATGCCGCTATACTCACCCTTTAGGTAGAAATAACGAGTAACATTAAGTATGGTTAAGTAATCACCAGATTTTCGCTCTTTGATGCTGCAATTCCTCAAATATGAGTCAAAAACTCAATATTGGGTAATAGCGGATCTTTGACGATACCGACACCCTGAAAACCCCAACGCTTCAGCAAATTACTCACTCCCGACCCAGTCTGAAACTCGACAGCAAAGCGACTTGCTACATCAGAGGCGTGAGTGTTGAGATAGGTTGAGGCTTCAAAGTTTTCGCGAAACAGCAACAGATAGCCAGTAGTGTCAGCTTGCGGACGAGCCACAAGATAGCTACCATCAGTTTTTGAGCGAATCAAGTAATATTCAGAAAACATTTTTAATTCAGACTTTCTAAACGAATACGCGGATCAGCGATCTTTAGCAATAAATCCGCCACCAAATTGCCGACAATCAATAAAACTGCGCCCATGACTAAGCTTGCCATGACTAGATAAATATCTTTAGATAACACAGCCTTGAGAATCAACTGTCCTAAACCTGGCCAGTTAAAGAAGTATTCGGCAATAAAAGCACCGCTTAACAAACTACCTAATTCCAATCCTAACAAGGTAACTAGCGGATTAATCGCGTTACGGAGGGCATGAACATAAATGACTTTGTTTTCCGGTAATCCTTTGGCGCGGGCTGTTTGAATGTAATCTTGGCGCAGTACATCCAATAATTCACCCCGAGTGATCCGCTGTAAGCCAGCAAAACTCGTAACGCTGAGGGCAATAGTTGGTAAAATCATGTGCCAGCCAATATCCAGAATTTGCCCAAACCAAGAAAGTTCAGCGTGATTGATACTTTGAATACCACCGACTGGAAATAAAGGCGATGTATTTTGCGCCAAGAACAGTAATAGCAAGGCAGTTACGAAGCTGGGGAATCCTTGTCCGATGTAGCTAACTACCTGTAATACCTGGTCAGGTAAGCGATTTTGCTGAACAGCGGCGATAATTCCTAAAGGAATGGCGATCGCCCAAGTTACAATTAAAGAAGCTAGAGCGAGTAATAAAGTTGCTGGTACTCGTTCCCACAATAATGAGGAGACAGACCGTTGAGCGACAAAACTAGTGCCAAAGTCTCCTTTAGTAAGTATTTGCCACAACCACAAAGAGTATTGAATGTGCCAAGGCTTATCTAAACCAAACTGCTGTCGTAATTGCTCAATGCGGACAGGAGAAATACGCGGATTTTCCCGCAGTGTGTCTAAAAAATCTCCAGGAGCCAACTGCATGATAAAAAATGACAATGCGGAGGCTAACAACAAAGTCAACAGTGCTTGCAGTACCCGCTTGATGATAAAAACTAATGTTTCACTATTGAGTAGTCGAATGAAGAGGGATTGAGTCGCCTCCCAGGAAATTTTTGTCGCGGTCATAATTAAAAAATTGGGAGTGAGGAGTTTCGAGCACTCTCCCTAATTACTCTTGACTAATATTCTACCAGAGTTACAATCGGCACATCTGGCAGATGTTTACGCCCTTGCAAATCCTTGAGTTCAATGATAAACCCAAACCCTAAAAGAAGAGCGCCAATCTGCTCCACTAATGCCGCCGTTGCTTTGGCGGTACCACCTGTAGCAATTAGATCGTCTACGATTAAAACTTTGCTCCCTGGTGGTATGGCATCCTGATGTATTTGTAAACAGTCGGTACCGTACTCCAAATCATATTCAATTGAGTGTACGGCTGCAGGCAACTTGCCCGGTTTACGCACAGGGATGAAACCAGCACCTAATTTATAAGCCAGCGGTGCGCCAATGATAAAGCCTCGCGATTCCATCCCGACAACGTAATCCGCATCCAGTCCGGTATCTAGGCACTTTTGCGTCAGGAGGTCAATGGTATAACGCCATCCTTGGGGATTGCCGAGTAGGGTAGTAATATCCCGAAACATAATTCCCGGTTGGGGGAAATCAGGAACGTCACGAATTAGAGACTTTAAATCCATGTCTGTCGTTTTAAGATAAGGACGCATGAGCACTGCTGCCTACAGAAAAGCGAGAACTTGATCTTCTCGGTTCTAGCACTCCTTGAGGGATGGAAAAATCGTACACTATAATGTCGTACTGTTTGATTAATGTGTTTTGTCAGTCAGGAGTGCGATCGCGCCCTTCTTTAAACCACACTATATTAGGGAAATTTATAAACTTGTGATTTAACGACCTTGATTATGTCCTCAGAAAGTATGAAAGTGTAGCCAGTAAGGAAGGCGATGATTCGGGCACGAATAGTAACCGAGGAACGTCCACTCCTGCAACTGACTATATATTTAAGCTCACTTTCTTTTTGCCAACTGTCACCGTCCAACGTATCAAAATATTTAAGATGAATGTTTCTGTGAGTGCAACGCCGTTAAACAGTCCAACCACCCAGTCACAGCCGCTGATTTTGGACAGTTTACCCGATCTGACCATTGAGGGACGGGGATGTCCTCGAAGAACCAGGCTGCAGATTGACCTGATTTTATTGGCAATTGAAGCCTTAGACCTTGGTGGATCGGAAGCGATCCTGGCGTTTGCCCAAGAGTTGGATCTCAACGGAATTATTAAAAATCGTGTAAATTTATGGCGTTTACGTAGTACTAACCCACTACGGCGATCGCATACGCGCCGTCCTTTAAGCACATTAGAAGCAAAAGCCTTAGTGGTGATTGCTTGTTATATCGCCCGACGCCTGACGGTGGTGATCCGGCAATTGTTACTGGTGTATCAACAAATGACGGAAAAGCAAATCCCTTTAGAACAGAATTTGCGGTTGGCGAATTACCTAGAGCGATTTAAAGCTCATTTTCGCAGTCGGATGAATCCGCGACGTTCAGCAGTGCTGGTGTTGGCTAGTGATGACAAGTTAGATGAATTAGCGATGGATCTGCTGGCACAATTACTCTTTTGTACTGGTACAGCGGGAATGCAACGGTTTTGGATTAGTCTATTTGACGGTGAAATCGAATGAATATTCAACGTAAATATAGCCTCCCGAATTGTACGCTGCTTTTAGAGGGTTTAAGTGACATGAACTCTGGACAAACAATGGATGTACGTCCAATCCTGTCGATCTTGGTAAATGCAGAATGTTATTTGTCAGGTGTTGAGCAGACACTTTCGGGAGGAAGAGATTTTTTTGAAAGTTTAGTGGTCGCCGTCAGTGGTTATGCTCAAGAATTTTTGAGCAAGATACCGCACGCCGAAGCACACAACCACGAATTGGGACTAGTCGATCTCCAACAAATTGATGACAACCTGCATCGGTTAACTGTTTATCCAGAACAAGACCGGATGACAGATCACAACGGGCATCAAATTGATCCTGCTGAAATTGATTTGACGACAGTCCAGTTATTTGACTTAGTCGAAGCAGTAGATCAATTTTTTGCTGATACCCAAACTTTGCCAGACTTGGTATTGCAACTCAAGCCACTCTCCCAAAGTGATGCCGGTGGAACCATCTTATCGAAACAGGCCCTGCCAGCGGGTGTCGGAGTATCGAGTTTAGCGGTAGCAGCGTTGGCTTTATTCTTGATACCGCCTCCAGTTATTAAACCACCAACTACGCAGCCGCAAAAGAGCAGCAGTGTACCTGCTTCTGGTGTAAGTCCAACCCCAACAGCTACGTCAAGTCCAGTCGCAGCGGCTACAGCAAATCCAATTGCCAATGCGATCAGCCCAACTTCAGAGGCTACGGCAAATCCAGTAGCCAATGCTACTACGACCCCAGCGGCTACGGCAAATCCGATTGCTGCCACATCCCCGCCGACGACAGCTGATTTAGAAGCGCTGATTAATACAGCACCAGAAATTACTGATGCCTCTAAGCTTTATGACTTAAACCGCCAAGTCTATAACCAAATTAATCCTGCCTGGGTAAATCGCAAAGGCTTAAATCAAAGTTTAGTTTATCGTGTTGGTGTAGCGGCTGATGGCGCGATTGTCGGTTACAAAGCCGTAAACTCTTCGGCTAACGATGCATCTGGGCAAACTCCACTGCCAAATTTACTGTATAATCCGGCGAGCCGAGATGCCAGCAAGGAACCACTTGCCCAATTCAAAGTGGTATTTACCCCTAGAGGCATATTGGAAACTAGCCCTTGGTTCGGATACAAGCAGAAGCCGAAAGTAGTGACGCCGTTAATTAGTGATGCTGAAACAGTAAAAACTTTAAACCTACAGCTATATCAGCAAATTCGCAGTAATTGGCAAGGTACTCCTAGCTATCGCCGAGATTTAATCTATCGCGTCGGCGTGAATAAATCCGGCTCTCTTGCTGACTATGAGCCAATTAATCAAGCTGCTGTTGATAATGCCAAAGAAGTACCACTTCCCAAACTGTTCCAAGCCTCTAACAGCAGTACAGCCACACCTAAAACTGACGAAGCCCTCGCTCAATACAAAGTCGTCTTCAAGCCAAATGGCGATCTTGAAGTGACACCGTGGGGTGGATATAGGTAAAAATAGAAGTTACTTCACAATTTGAACAGCGGTAATTACTAAGGAGGAATTAGAATATTTAGAACACACCTTTGCAGGTGAGTGAAATGCCGTGAGTTAAAGCAGGGCAATGGTAAATCCCGTCTTCAAACCAAATGAAAGTACTTATTACGCGTTGCTAGGATTACACCCCTCGGCATCGGCAATCGAAATTCGGCGTGTGTATCGGGAATTGAGTAAATCCTATCATCCTGACACTACACATTTACCAGGGGCGATCGCGACTGCTAAATTTCAGGAACTGAATGAAGCCTATGCTACTCTCAGCAATCCGGAAAGGCGCAGCGCCTACGACCAGAAAATTGGTTATTCTCGGCTGAGTGTCATCCTGGTTCCGTCAGACTTAAACCGAAGAGTCAGAGAGAGTAAGTGGGAGTCGAAGTCAGCTTACCTCGACGCCTACGACCGCCCGCTGTCTCCTGGAGAACTCTTTGCCCTATTTATTCTCGGGATCACATTTTTAGCTTGCTTATTACTGGCAATTTTTATCGGCTTAACTCGCGGCGACGCCATTGCGCCTCAGTTTCACTCACCGATTCAGAACGAACAAATTACCTATACTCAGACAGCGATTGACGATCGCTTCACCACAATAATTTAAAATCATCACTGAATCGATATGCCTCTTCCTTCCGCTAATACTCCTCTCTATAGCCATCCTCTACCAGAAATAGAACGCTGGCTGAAAAATCGCGGTTGTCAGCAAGATATAGAACAACTGCACTGCTGGCACGTCAAAGAAGCAGCTTGGCAAGCCGAAATTTGTCTTGATGTCGATCAAATTGTCGTGCGATATCTCCGCGCTAGTGCCGAAGGACAGGATATTCAACGTTCCTTCAAATATTCTCTCAGCCGCCAAGATATTGAAGAGGCAATTTTTTCAGGACCTTGACTCATCGATTTAAACTTTCCCAAATCGGCGATCGCGTTGTTGATAGTTTGTCAAGGCGCGATGAAATTCTTGGCGGTTAAAATCAGGCCAGAGAGTGTCGGTGATATAGATTTCGGCGTAAGCTGTCTGCCAGAGGAGGAAATTAGAAAGGCGCATTTCGCCACTGGTACGGATTAACAAATCGGGATCGCAAATTCCGGCGGTATAGAGATGACGTTCAAATACACCTTCATCAATCTCCTCTGGTCGCAGTAACCCTTGCTGTACTTGTTCGGCGATAGCACGGCAAGCCTGCAAAATTTCTTGCCGTCCGCCGTAATTTGTGGCGACTGTAAACCGAATACTGCGATTATTCTCAGTTTCTGCCATTGAGCGCTCAATTTCTGCTTGTAACGTACTCGGTAGTCCCTTTAAGTTACCCACAAACCTAATTTGCACATTTTCCTTGACCATTTCCCGCAATTCTTGGCGCAAAACCCGTTTAAATAGGGTCATCAAGAAATCAACTTCTTCTTGTGGTCTACTCCAGTTTTCGGTCGAAAAAGCGTAAGCTGTCAGCGCCTGAATTCCCCAATCTTTACAACACCGAAGTAATTCTTTGAGGGCATCTGTTCCTCGTTGATGACCGACAAAGCGGGGTAGTCCTTGACGCTTAGCCCATCTACCATTACCATCACAAATCACCGCAACGTGCTTAGGTAGGAGTTCAAGTTTCAAGTCAGCAGGCAAATCTTGCAATTCAGTTTGGATCATTTTTTATCTCGAGAAGCGGTCGATGGTAAACCAAGTAATCGGGACATCAGTGCTAGTGCCTTACTGCGAATCTGACGACCTAAACTCAATAAACCGGGAGCAACAGCTTCTCGATCTCCTGATGGGGATAATCTAGCTTCTAATAACTCTTTCAGTTTACTGCTGGTTAGCGGTCTATTTAGTGTTCCTCTTTCTGCTAGGGAAATAGAACCTGTTTCTTCGGATACAACCACGCAAATACAGTTTTCTACCCGTTCAGTAATTCCCATCGCCGCGCGGTGGCGGGTGCCTAGCTGGCGCGAGGCTGAGCGTCCTGAAAGCGGTAAAATTATCCCAGAGGCAGCAATCCGCGAACCCCTGATTAATGTTGCCCCATCGTGCAGCAGAGTTTTTGGCTGAAAAATTGTCTGCAATAGTTCTTTAGAAACTTCCGCATTCAACTTGACTCCAGGAACGGAAAAATCTCGCTCATCAATCGGACTACTTGTTTCCAGGATAAGTAAAGCACCAATCCGGTTTTGGGATAATTCTTTCACCGCATCTACAATTTCATCAATTACACTATCAGACTTCGGCAGCACAAAACTCGACGGTTGAAACAACTGTCGGAATTCACCCCGACCTAACTGTTCGAGAAAGCGGCGAAATTCGGACTGTAAGGCGACAGCCATTGCTACAGCCGAACCAATCACCAACTTTTCCAACACAAAGTTTAGCAGTGGCAAACCCAATTTGTTACTAAGTGCCGAGGCAAGCATCAAGATGATAAAGCCTCGCACCATCCACAGCGTCCGACGCTCACCAATGATTACTAGCATCACATAGGTGAGCGTCAGCACCAACCCAAGATCAATAATCTGCTGCAGGAGGGGCTGCGTCCATCCTACTAGGTCTATCAGCCATTGCTTCCGCCAATCGCCCATGAAATCTGGCTTAACCTTGTGCCTCAAGGAAGATGAACGCTCAATCCCGGAGAATGAACCATGTCATTACTCAGGGGATCGCTTACCAGTCAGTCTTTCTGGTAAGCGATCGTGTCGAATTAAGTCAATGTAAGTTTCGCGCTGCAAAATCAAATTTGCTTCGCCGTTTGCGACCAACACCGCTGCGGGTCTGGGCAAGCGGTTGTAGTTAGATGCCATACTGTAATTGTACGCACCAGTTGCCATTACGACGAGAATATCTCCGGGTTTGGTTTTTGGTAGCTGAGCATTTTTCAGTAAGATATCTCCCGACTCGCAGTGTTTACCAGCAATTGTGACAGTTTCTGTCGCCGGAGCAGACATTTGATTGGCAAGTACCGCCCGATAAACTGATTGGTAAGTAATTGGGCGAGGATTATCTGACATGCCTCCGTCTACAGCTACGTAGTTACGAATTCCGGGGACAGTTTTGGCTGAGCCGACGGTATAAGCAGTTACACAAGCTGAGCCAACTAGCGATCGCCCTGGTTCACAAAGTAACTTTGGTAATGGCAAATTAGCTGCTTTGACGGCGCTCAGTACTGCATTACACACGGCTCCCACCCACTCGTCGATGCTCGGGGGGTCATCGGATTCTGTGTAACGAATTCCTAACCCGCCACCAATATTTAACTCTCTGACTGGTAAACCAGATTCAGCGGCTTTGTGCAACCACTGCACCATTACTTGAGCTAAATCTTGGTGTGGTTGGCGCTCAAAAATCTGCGAGCCGATGTGCGCGTGTAATCCGACACACTCTAAGCAAGATTGCTTGGTAATAAAGGTAAACACTTCTTCGATTTGGTTGGGATCGAAGCCAAATTTACTATCTAAGTGTCCTGTACGAATATATTCGTGTGTGTGGCATTCAATACCAGGTGTCAGCCGCAGCATGATGCGGACAGGAGAGCCAATTTCGGCTAGATTGTGTAATTCGTGCCAGTTATCAACGACAATCGTGCAACCACAGGCGATCGCTTCATTTAGTTCTGTAGTTGATTTATTATTACCGTGAAGGTAAATTTTTTCTGGACTAACACCCGCGTGAAGTGCGGTGTAGAGTTCACCTCCAGAGACAACATCGATTCCTAAACCTTCAGATGCGGCTACAGCACAAACTGCTAGACAACTCCAAGCTTTAGAAGCAAAAAGTACCAAGGATTCTCCTGGCCAATAGCGCTTCAAGCCATCGTGGTATTGGCGGCAAGCTGTTCTGAGGGTGGTCTCATCTAAAATGTAAAGAGGTGAACCAAATTGTTCTACCAAAGTCGTTACATCGCATTTGCCAATTTCCAAGTGGTCACTCTGGTTAATTTTGGCAGTTAGCGGTAGCAGTTCTTGGTTTGGTGAGTTTGTGGATGGTAAATACTGTTTACCCGAAGCTTGAACCCCAGTGGGGAGAGTCGATACCATAGCTGTAATGCGTGATAAATGTGAGAGGATCTTGTATTCCAGTTTACAAATGCTTTGTGCCCAATCCAATTATTTAATAATTTGACCTTGCTAAAATTAGAACTTAAACCTCTGACAAACGAGCATCTGCCAGGAATTCTCGAAATTGACCGCCTTTGTTTTGGTGGTCTTTGGAGTGAAAATGCTTATTCGCTGGAACTAGATAGTCCGAATAGCGATTTACTCGGTCTATTTGTGCCAACAGATACTCCACTCGCTGCAATGGGTTGTCTGTGGGCGATTCTCGAAGAGGCTCACATCACGGTTTTGGCGGTTCATCCCCAATATCAAGGTCAAGGTTTTGGGCAGGCTCTATTATATTCCCTGCTGATCGCTGCTTGCGATCGCGGTTTGGAAAGAGCCACTCTAGAAGTCGCGTCTAGCAATTTGGCGGCAATATCTTTGTATCAGAAATTTGGCTTCAAAACGGCAGGTCTCCGGCGGCAATATTACAAAGATACAGGTGAAGACGCTTTGATTTTGTGGCGTGGCGACCTCCAGCAACCGAAATTTTCTCAGATTTTAAGTGACTGGTATTTACAGATAAGCGATCGCTTATCTCAAGCTCATTGGAATTTTTCTGAGTTATAACATATTCTGATGAATCGAAAAAAAGTCTTGACTAAGATTCGGAATTATGGTACTAATGATCCTTTGGAATCCACAAAAAACAGGTGATTTCTGCCGGAAAATCGGCTTTGAAACTGAATATACACAACAAACTGGGCGCGACTCAGTAATAAATACTTAGTAATATCCTCTCAATGGGGGGATATCCCTACCGGCTGTTTAAGTGATGATACAAGCAGCCACTAATATTGCTTGTGCTAAAATCGGCATACCGGCAGGACGCAGGTGATTGGGGAAAAACCATGTTTGAACGCTTCACAGAAAAAGCCATTAAGGTGATCATGCTGGCCCAGGAGGAAGCTCGCCGACTGGGTCACAATTTCGTAGGCACAGAGCAGATCCTCTTGGGTCTGATCGGAGAGGGAACGGGTGTGGCGGCTAAGGTACTGAAATCAATGGGTGTCAATCTTAAAGATGCCCGGATTGAAGTAGAAAAAATCATAGGTCGTGGATCGGGTTTCGTGGCAGTGGAAATTCCATTTACGCCACGGGCAAAACGTGTTCTCGAACTATCCTTAGAAGAAGCACGCCAATTGGGGCATAATTACATCGGTACCGAGCATCTGTTGTTGGGCCTGATCCGGGAAGGAGAAGGTGTGGCAGCCAGAGTACTGGAAAACCTGGGTGTAGACCTTTCTAAGGTACGCACACAAGTAATCCGCATGCTAGGAGAAACAGCGGAGGTCTCCGCGACAGGTCAATCTGGTCGCACCAAAACACCAACGCTAGATGAATTTGGTTCAAACTTGACCCAAATGGCAGGCGAAGGCAAACTCGACCCCGTGGTCGGTCGCGCCAAAGAAATTGAACGCGTGATCCAAATCTTGGGTCGCCGGACAAAAAATAACCCAGTATTAATTGGGGAACCAGGTGTAGGTAAAACCGCGATTGCTGAAGGTTTAGCAACTCGCATCGCCAACAAGGATATACCAGACATCCTGGAAGACAAGCGCGTCGTCACATTAGATATTGGTTTGCTCGTAGCTGGCACCAAATATCGAGGTGAATTTGAAGAACGCTTGAAAAAAATCATGGATGAAATCCGTCAAGCTGGGAATGTCATCTTGGTCATTGATGAGGTGCATACTCTGATTGGCGCAGGTGCAGCAGAAGGGGCGATTGACGCGGCAAATATCCTCAAACCAGCCTTGGCGAGAGGCGAATTGCAGTGTATCGGGGCAACAACCCTCGATGAATACCGCAAGCATATTGAGCGGGATGCTGCTTTAGAAAGACGTTTCCAACCAGTGATGGTCGGTGAACCGTCGGTAGATGAAACCATTGAAATTTTGTATGGTTTACGCGACCGTTACGAACAACATCATAAACTGAAGATCTCTGATGAAGCGCTGGTAGCTGCAGCGAAGTTGTCAGATCGTTATATTAGCGATCGCTTTCTACCAGACAAGGCAATTGACTTGATGGATGAAGCGGGTTCTCGTGTCAGGCTGCTAAATTCAGCATTGCCACCAGCAGCCAAAGAGTTAGACAAAGAACTCCGAACTGTACTTAAAGAGAAAGACGACGCAGTCCGTGGTCAGGACTTTGATCGCGCTGGGGAATTACGCGATCGGGAAATGGAGATCAAAGCAGAAATTAGAGCAATAGCTCAAGGTAAAGCTGCTGCTCGTCCCGAAGGCGAAGATTCTCCTGTAGTTACAGAAGAAGACATTGCTCATATTGTCGCTTCTTGGACAGGGGTACCAGTCAACAAGCTGACGGAATCGGAATCCGAAAAGCTGCTGCACATGGAAGATACCCTCCACCAGCGGTTAATCGGTCAAGAAGACGCAGTCAAAGCTGTTTCGCGAGCCATTCGTCGTGCTCGTGTCGGCTTGAAAAACCCCAACCGACCGATTGCTAGTTTCATCTTCTCCGGGCCAACTGGGGTAGGTAAGACTGAGCTTGCCAAATCTTTGGCTTCTTACTTCTTCGGTGCAGAAGAAGCGATGATCCGTTTGGATATGTCGGAATACATGGAACGCCACACCGTCAGCAAATTGATTGGTTCGCCTCCAGGTTATGTAGGTTACAACGAAGGCGGACAACTTACAGAAGCTGTGCGTCGGCGTCCTTACACAGTGGTGCTGTTTGACGAAATTGAGAAAGCACACCCTGATGTGTTCAATATGCTATTACAAATTTTGGAAGACGGTCGGTTAACCGATGCCAAAGGTCGCACCGTGGACTTTAAGAACACGCTGTTGATTTTAACTTCCAACATTGGTTCTAAGGTAATTGAAAAAGGCGGCGGCGGAATTGGTTTTGAATTCGGTGGCGAAAGCGCTGGCGAAACACAATACAACCGCATTCGCTCGTTGGTGAATGAAGAACTGAAGAATTACTTCCGTCCAGAATTCCTCAACCGACTCGACGAGATTATCGTCTTCCGTCAATTGAGTAAGGCTGAGGTGAAGGAAATTGCCGTCATCATGCTCAACGAAGTGTTTGGTCGCTTGATGGAGAAAGGAATTACGCTGGAAGTCACCGAACGATTTAAAGATCGCTTGGTAGATGAAGGTTATAGTCCTAGCTACGGTGCAAGACCGTTACGTCGAGCGATTATGCGCTTACTAGAAGATAGCCTCGCAGAAGAAATTCTGTCAGGTCGCATTAAAGACGGTGATACCGCCGTAGTTGATGTGGATGACGCGGGAACAGTCAAGGTACTTTCGGAAAAGCGACAACAGGATATGTTGCCTCAAGCCGTCGAGTAGTTTGATTAATCTAAAATAGTAGGCGGTAGAGTGTGCAAATGCTCTACCGCTTTTTTATGGTTTTAAATTATGATTGCTTCTCCGGAATACCTCAGTCCTGACGAATACCTGCGAATCGAAGAACAGAGCGATATTAAACACGAGTATATCGACGGCTATATCTACGCAATGGCTGGAGCGCTTGATCCTCATGTGACGATCGCCGGGAATCTGTTTGCGCTTCTCCGTAATCATGTACGCGGCTCAGGTTGTCGTGTTTACATAGCCGACATGAAAGTACGGATTGAATCTTTAAATAGATATTACTATCCCGATGTAATGGTGACTTGCGACCAACGAGATCAAGAAACTCCAGGGTATAAAAGATTTCCGCGTTTAATTGTTGAAGTTTTATCTAAGTCTACTGAAGCCTTTGACCGAGGAGACAAATTCGCCGATTATCAAAGTTTAGAGAGTCTTCAAGAATACGTTTTAATTAATCCCAAACGTCAGCGCGTCGAGTGTTTTCGACGTAGTGAGCAAGGGTTATGGGTTTTGCAATCTTACACAGCAGAAGATAAATTGTTTCGATTACAGAGTTTGGACTTTGAAGGGACGATGATAGAGCTTTATGAGGATGTGTTTTAACGAACCGCATTAGCGAAGCGTCAGCGCAGCGAAGCCGTTAGGCGTTAGCCTTTAGGCGTTAGGACGCAAAGCCCAAAGCGTTAGGCTTTAGGCGTTAGCTGCAACTGTAGCGCCAGGGAAGTTAAACCGTTGGGCTTTAGGCGTTAGGACACGAAGAGAAGAAGGAGAGATTATTTTATGCCACTATCAGCAACATTTCTTACCCTAGTTTATTTTTTCACAAAAATAGGGTAATTTGCTTGTAATACTCACAAAAAGTACCATTAATTGAAGGAATATTGAATATGGTTCGCCTTAATGCTATATGGTTAACTCCTTTTGCAATCATGGTTTTGAGTCTTGGGCTAAGTGCAAAGAGAGCGATGGCACAGACCACTTATACATTCAACGCTAGCTACGACAGCTTGGCTTACACTAAAAACATCGCACCTAATGTATCAGCAACAACTTTATCAGGACAAAGTACTGATGTCTTATATAATTTAACCACAATTAACGGTTTGACTTACTCGCAAGTAGACGTTGCTACTAACTCATTCCGTTTTAATACAGATCCGACAGTATTCGGCTTACAAGGCATACCAAAAGGCGAGATTGTATTTTCGGGTAATAGTACTAATAAATTATTTGGCAGTGATAATGCTACTGGAGTCATTGACTTTACTACTCTAATGGCAAAGTCAAATGGAACTTTTAATATTACTGGCGGTGAAGGTATATTTGCAGGTGCTACAGGCACATTAGCATTTTCTGAGGTAGATACCCTAAGTTTAGATCCTACAATTCCCACTAGGGCTAGGGCAACAGTAAATGGCTCCTTTCAGGTTGTTCCTCAAAGAGTTCCAGAACCAACAAACATAACAGCGCTAATTTGTCTAGGGTTAATAGGAGTTAGTTTGCTGGTGTACAGACGAAGCAACTTTAAACTTGCTATTTTGGGCGATCGCGAATTATCCAACAAAGTATGTACGGGGAGAGAATAATGTTAAGAACAAGAGTAATTAAACCAATGATAGTAGAAGCAATGATTTTGTTCATTGTAAGCAATCTAATATTTTACGAGGAAAAGTGAGAATTGGTGGTATAAACTTGCTTTAAAAGCTTTACAGTTTCAGTTGTTGGTTTGAATGACTGACCATTGAATAAAAAAGTTAGTTGGTGAATAGTGGGTTTTGGTAACTGAGAGTCACATAGTTGATCCTCTGCTCTATAAATATCTTTTGGTTCTGTCGCTTCACTGACTTTGATAACAAGGTCATTTACACCATCTTTATTGGTATCCATCGATGTAAAATCTGTTATCCCTCTTTCATAATATGGTGGTCTACAACTACCCATATTGGACGAAACCTCTAACAAATGAGTTGTTGTATTTTTAATTGAGTTAATCTCTATAGCATCAAGCCAAGTATGTGTAAAACCTCCTTGCGTATAAGAGCCTTCACAAACAAGCGAGTTACGCCCTGTACGAGTTCCAAACTTAAGACAGCGATATGAACGTAATCCCTTTTCATATCGCACTACAGACCAACCTTTAGTGGTAGAACGCAATAAAATACTTCCTCCCCAGTTGCCTGAGTGTCCTTGACAACCTTCCATATCAACTAAAGCTTCGCGAGTACCAGGCTTAGTAAAACTGCCATAGATAACTGAATTTAGCGTACCACCAGAACCTGCACTCTCAGCAAATGATGGGCATTGTTTGCAAGAATCTAGATTATCACTATTAACATTACTTCTCCCACAGACGCTTTTCATGAGTGCAATAGCATCTTTTCGAGATGGGGTAATGCTATTCTTTGAATTGTCTCCAGCGAACACAACAGATTCAGAGCTTAATAATGCTCCCAATAGCACAGAAGTGCCTATATATTTAAGTAATTTCATTGATGCCCCTGTACAATATGTGCGTATGCGAAAACTATCGAAAAACAGAATTTATTTCCCTAAACCAGTTTTTTTGCTTAACTACGATATTAACGACAAAATACTTTCATTTTTTATTTGGCATTAAGCTGAAGCAATTAAGCTTTTGTTTTTAACTATTACACTCTAGCCTGACTATGAATTTTGCAGGTTGAGCAAATACACGATAATGTGAGTGTGAATTTATACTTTGGGAAAGCTACAATCGCATACAAACGCATTTGTTAGGGACGGTGCGATCGCCTACTCCCAGAATATTTATCCAGATAAGATTTGTCAGGAATGAGGTAAGGCGATCGCAGTTTGGTTAGAAAGGTGCGATCGCAATACTATTCTCATATGTTATCCAAGTAAGTAGACTTATCACAATTTATCAAATGCTCTAATTTCAGTTGGCGAAAGCGTTTTGCATAATTCTCTATTTTCCACTGAGCTAGCATAACAAATATTAACTGGAATCAAACCGCTTTCAGATGATTCTATAAAAGTTATCAAAACCGCTTGTGGGGGCGAATGCCTGTCAAATTCACTCACAAATGTTCCTGAACTACCTGGTGAAAGTTCAATAGGATCGACATATTCAGTTTTAAATTCGCGTGTTTTTAGTACTCCTTCATGTTTATTAAGCATTTTATAGTAAACTTTAATATTACTTTCAGAATTCTGACCATTGTTTTTTACAATGCCACCTATATATCGTTGAGTTCCATGTCCTCTCTTATCTCAAAATACTGAATGTTTCAATACTCAGAGTTTGTTTACCTTGCTCAAATGATACAGGTGCAGTTTGCTTTTTACCTCCGCATAAAGCACTAAGGTCAAAAACTGTTCTGCTTGCTGTTTGTATATAGCAAGATGGCTCAGCTTCAGAACTACTTGAGCTTTGTGCTAAAACTTTTGAATTAATAGAATGAGTACAATTGATTCCTAAAAAAAGAGTAGTAGCTAAAATTGAGCTATGAAAAATACTTTTAGCCAAACGTAAACTACTCATAAATACTAAGTTTTTAATTTTTCATTCAGTAGTTTATTCTAGAAAAAATACAAATCTAATGTTGTAAATACTGAACTTTACCCATCTATGCTAAGTGGTTTTATAAAATTAAGGTCTATAATCGCCATTTTGCTTCCGACATTGCACTTGCATTATTATCAATATGGCTCTTCAGTGGATAGTATGCCAGAATCTCTTAAAACAACTTGAAAGTTATGTCTGATAGAGATTTCATGTTTTTCACAGAAATTGTTCGCCGATTTGATTTTAAAAATGCTCAAAGCCTTTATTGGCAAGTATTTTTGGTTGTAAAGACTAATGTTTAGCATACCAAGAACTGAAGAGTTTAATTCTAAAGGCTCAAAGCCATACACGTATGGAGTCGATGAAAAATGAAACTTAAATCCCTTGCAGCCATCTGTTTATGCAGCTCCGGTCTAATTTCCGTTGTCTCCGTCAGTCCAGCAAGCGCTTGCTCGCCACAAGTTTCAAGTTTTCGCAACAGCTTAAATCCACAGCTACTGCCTCCAGTTCGTCAATCAGGAGTTGACCTAGTAAGTTTAAATCCACAGCCGCTGCCTCCCGGTATTCAGTCAGTTATTAAAAAGTTGGATAATTAAAATTAACTCATATAGCCTGTCTAAAATGCGGGATAAGCTTATCTAATTTAGTGTGTATCTTGTAATAGGCTATATTAATTGATTTTTTTATAGGTATTTTTGACTCATTTTTCTTTTGTGCTTACTTGTTGAAAGAGACGTGCATATACTAAAGCTAGTATATAAAAACACTTTTCTACTTGTACACAAAGTATAAATAGCAAAATCTGGTGACAAAACCGATATTTTGATATTAATTAAAAGGCGATAGTACATCAAAGAAAGTTGTATATTGGCACTGTAGACATAAAGAGAAAATAAAAAATGATTGACTTCAGCCTCACTCAAGAACAGGAGATGTTGCAGTCTCTTGCGCGTGACTTTGCTCAAAACGAGATTGGACCTATTGTTCAGATAATTGAACAGTCTAATAATTCAGAGATGGAACCTTGGGATTTCTGCAAAAATGTGTTCTATAAGGGATCTGAATTGGGATTTACATCCTTGATGGTTCCAAAAGAGCTAGGAGGTTTAGGTAGAAAGTGCATAGACTTGGCTGTAGTGTTGGAAGAAATAGGCGCTGTTGATGTCAGCATTGCTTGTAGCTACTTTAATCTCACCGCAGCTATGTCACTGTTTGTCAGCAGAGCTGCAACTCAAGAACAGCAAAAACGAATACTATCTTTTGTCAATTCTAGAAAACCCCATCTATTCAGTGCGGCAGAGAGTGAACCGAATGTCGCCACTTCAGATATGTTCTGCCCCTTGCCAGACTCAAATATTGGGATGAAAACCTTTGCAGCACGCGAGGGCAATGGATACATTCTCAATGGAACAAAATCCTTATTAGTTACAAATGCTGGGATTGCGGATAGCTACTTCATCATTGCCCGTACAGCGATGGATAAACCATTGCACGAAAGTTTGTCTATCTTCTACGTTCCAACAGAGACACCAGGGATTAAGTTTGGCAAAAAGACACAGATGATTGGTTGGAAAGCTTCTCATCATGCTGAGGTTTATCTGGATAACGTGCTAGTCCCTGCGGAAAATCTGATTGGACAAGAAGGAGGATCTGCAAAACTACTGATGTTGCTTCCAGAAGTGGCTATTGGGCTGGCAGCTTCTTATGTTGGTTTGGCTCGTGCTGCTTATGAGTATGCTTTGAATTATGCCAAGCAAAGAGTCAGTTGGGGTCGTCCGATTATCGAACATCAGTCAGTGGCTTTAAAATTAGCGGAGATGATGATTAACACTCAAGCTGCACGACTAGTAGTATGGGATGCAGCAGTTACAGCAGAAAATTCTCCCCAACTTGCTGCCACAATCAAAGCACCAGCCGCCAAGACTTTTGCTGTAGACGTTGCAATCAAAAATGCACAAACAGCAGTTGAAATTCTTGGGGGTTATGGGGTAACAAAAGAGTGTTTGGCTGGCAAGTTTCTTGCCGATGCAACTATCGGATATTCCTGTGACTTTACGCGAGAAATCTTGCGTCTGGGAATAGTAAACTTTTTGTAATAGCTTTTTGTAATAGATTAGGGAGTAGCTAGTTACTTCCAACAGCGAGTGTGCCAGGACAATATCTTATAAGTAGTAGCGCCAAAATATTTAGGTTCTACCGCTTATTTTATGGTGAATTAACACTAAAATGCCAAGATAATAGACTACGTAATCTAAAATTATAAAAATTACGAAAGCCATATCCTAACCTTTTAATAAGCTTTAGTTTATTGTTTAT
>Ga0209512_1001897_pt1 | contig 23951 bp, 17 predicted proteins | sample frozenSSSSmetaG_FD_184142 | JGI IMG/M metagenome (GOLD analysis project Ga0209512, IMG submission 184142) | Glacier valley bacterial and archeal communities from Borup Fiord, Nunavut, Canada, to study Microbial Dark Matter (Phase II) -... | ecosystem: Environmental > Aquatic > Freshwater > Ice >...
GGTTGCCCTAAATGGAATTGTGGGGCACCATCAAGCACTTATAAGATTGTAACAGTATGAAAATCACCGAATTAGACTCACTCTTAATCAATTGGTCCTTGGTTCGAATCCAAGCCGGGGTACTTTTTTTGTCATCAACGACTTAGAGGGCTGAAACGCTCCCTTTTTTGTGGCCTGAAAAAATCCCAGCGGTGCATTTCCGGTGCACTCTTGCACGCCATGGCGGATGGCTTGTCCTCAGTTTGAGCAGGTCTTCCGAGCGCGTGATCACTGGAGACTCGTCTGCGAGGCATGAATCCACCGAGGCAAGCGCCAACAGCAAACCGATGCAACACGAGGAGGCGATGGTGGAAAGCTCCTGACTAACAGCTGCTAATTTAAAACGGATCGGCAACCCAGGCAAGTGATCATCGCAGCGGATCAGTGAATCACCGATTTTGATAGAGCTGCGACGGGCTGCACACCACATGACTTTGTGATGTTGTGCGGTCCTTGTAACCTGTCCAAAATGGCAGTGTGAGGAATCTCAAACCAGCTCCGCGGCGATGGGATCGACGAGGGCGCGGCCGTGGTGGATGAGGATGAGCTGGTGGCCATCGATGCGGGCGAGGCCTTCGTCGGCTAGATGCAGGGCGCGGGTGATGGCGTCGGGATTGAGGAGATCGAGGGAGATGCCTTCCTTTGTGCGCAGGCCGAGGGCGATGCGTTCGAGGCGGCGGGCTTCGGTGTCGAGGGTTTCGGACTCGGTGAGGGCGTGGCCGATGGACTGGATTTGTGAAACGTAGCGGGCGGTGTCGGCCACGTTTTTCCAGCGGATGCCATCGAGGGTGGAGACGGCGGAGGGGCCGAGGCCGAGGTAGTCCTCGCCTCGCCAGTACCCTTGGTTGTGGGTGGAGTGGTGACCGGGTTTGGCGTAGTTCGAGGTCTCGTAGTGGTCGTAGCCGGCGGCGGTTAGCAGTTCGTCGGCGAGGTGGAAGTAGTCGGCGTCGTGATCCTCGTTCTCGCGCATTTCGCCGCGGCGGAGTGATTCGAAAAACGCGGTGTCTTCCTCGTAGGTGAGGTTGTAGGCGGAGATGTGGTCGGGCTCTAACGAGATGGCGTGCTCCAGCGTTTGCTGCCAGTCGTCCTTCGATTGGCCGGGGATGGAGAACATCAGGTCGATGTTGATGGACGGGATGCCGGCTTCGCGGAGGATGCCGACGGATTCGCTGGCCTGCGAGACGGAGTGCTCACGGCCGAGGATTTCCAACACATGCGCTGTGAACGACTGGATGCCTAACGAGATGCGGGTGACGCCGAGATCGCGGAAGAGTTTCGCTTTCGCCGCATCGAAGGTGGCGGGGTTTGCTTCCATGGTGACTTCGTCGAGCTGTGAGAAGTCGATCTTCTCATGCAGCGCGGCGAAGAGTTTTGATAGGTGGCCGGGTGAGAGCATGCTGGGCGTGCCGCCGCCGAGGTAGAGGGTGCGCGGGGTTTCTGTGAGGCGGGATTTCGTTTCCGTGGTCAGCGCATCGACGAAAGTGCCGATGGAAGTCGCGCCGGGCGTGTGTTTGTAAAACGAGCAGTAGGGGCAGACTCGGTGGCAGAAGGGGATGTGAAGGTAGAGCAGCAAGGGGTGTAAAGTAGTCGAGGACTTCAGTCCGTTCTTTTCCTGTCTAAAGGCGGACTGAGGTCCACGACTACGTTTGGACGCGCGAAATGTAGCGTGCGGCGGCTTCACGCGTCATTTCCGCGACGTTTGCTTCCGGCCTGGCGAAGGGCGGGACGAACCACGGATAGGAACCCAGAAGGTCGGTGATCACGGCCACCTCTCCATCGCAGGTGTGACTCCCGCAGCCGATGCCGATGATGGGAACGGAGAGGGATGCGGAAAGCGCGCGTGCGGTCTCCGGGACGATGGATTCGAAAACGATGGCGAAGACTCCGGCGTCGATGATGGCCTGGGCTCCTTCGCGGAGGGCTTCCATCTGCTCGGGGGTTTTGCCTTTTTTGCGATAGCCGCCTTCTTCGATGACGCGCTGGGGGAGCATGCCGAGGTGGCCCATCACGGGGATACCGGCGGCGGTGATGGTACGGACTTTTTCGGCCTGGCGGACGCCGCCTTCAAGTTTCACTGCTTCGGCACCGGCGGCGACGAGGCGCTGCGCGGTTTCAAGAGCCTGGGCGGGCGTGTGATAGGTGTGGATGGGCAGGTCGCCGACGATAAGGGCTTTCGGTTTCGCCCGCGCGACGGCGGCCACATGGTGGAGCATGTGGGCGAGAGTGACGTGGGTGGTGTCTGGAAATCCGAGGACGACCATGCCGAGGGAATCGCCGACGAGCAGGACGTCGATGCCGCTTTCATCGAGCAGGCGCGCGGTGGGGTAGTCGTAGGCGGTGAGAGCCGTGACGGGCAGGCCGTTTTTGCGGGACCTGATGGATTCTGCTTTTTGAAGGGCGGTCACGTGGGCGTGGATGACTCGTTCAGAAACTAAAATGCCCCCGCGGGGCGGAGGCATGGAATCAATGGCGACCCGTAAGGGAGTCGAACCCTTCTTGCCAGGATGAAAACCTGGAGTCCTAACCGATAGACGAACGGGTCGTGTGTCGCGAAGCGGGCGGAAAAGAAACTCAAAGTGCGGGGGTGTGCAAGGTTTTTTTGGGTAAAATTTCCGGACCGCCGCAATCATGCGGGAAATGAGCGGTTTTCTTGGAGTATAACCCGAATGCTGTCTTGTCAATCGGGGGAGGATTTCTAGGGTAGCGCCCGTCCGCCCCCGGCTATGGGCGCGGTCCCCTCCAGATTTTACCTCATGAATACGACTCGACTCGCACACGCTGCCAATGAAGCCCGTGGCCTCGCCATGGATGCCGTCCACGCCTGCAATTCCGGCCACCTTGGCCTGCCACTTGGCTGTGCCGAGATCGGTGCGGTGCTGTTTGGAGAAAAACTCCGTTATTTCCCGGACGCGCCGAAGTGGCTCAACCGCGACCGTTTCGTGCTCTCCGCCGGCCACGGTTCGATGTTCATCTACTCGTGGCTGCACCTCGCCGGTTACGCCGTTTCCCGCGAGGATTTGAAAAAGTTCCGCAGCCTGCATTCGAAAACACCCGGCCACCCCGAGTCTTTCGAAACCCCGGGTGTGGAAGCGACCACCGGCCCGCTCGGCCAGGGCGTGGGCAATGCGGTCGGTTACGCGCTCTCGGGAAAACGCGCCGCCGCCCTCTATAACACGGAAGAGCACACGATCATCGATCACCACGTGTTCGCCATCCTCGGTGACGGCTGTCTTCAGGAAGGTGTCGCAAAGGAAGCGATCGCCTTCGCCGGCCACAACAATCTCGACAACCTCATCCTCATCTATGACTCCAACGACGTGACGCTCGACGCCATGGCCGTGCTCACCCAGGGCGAGGATGCCGAACAATATTTCACCTCCCAGCGCTGGGACGCCGTCACGATTGACGGTCACAATCTCTCGGAAATCGCCGCCGCCATCGACAAGGCGAAGGCCAACGACAACGGCCGCCCGAAGGTCATCATCGCGAAGACCGTCATCGGCAAAGGCATCGTCGAAGTCCAAGGCACCTCGAAGGGTCACGGCGAAGGCGGTGCCAAGTTCATCACCGGTGCCCGCGAAGGTCTCGGCCTGCCTGCCGACGAGCATTTCTACGTTTCTCCCGAGACCATCGCTTATTTCGCTGAGAAAAAAGCCGCATCGAAGGGTGTGTTCGAAGCCTGGCAGGCGACTTATGACGCCTGGGCCACTGCCAATCCCGCGCTCGCTGCGGAACTCACCGCCGGCGTTGCCAAATCCGTGCCGCTCGATCTCAGCGCGAAAATCCCGGCTTTCCCCGCCGATTACAAGGACGCCACCCGTTCCGCCGGTTCCACGGTCATCAACGCGGTCGCCAAGGCCGTGCCGCAGTTCCTCACGGGCAGCGCCGACCTTTTCGGTTCCACGAAAAACTACATCAAGGACGGCGGCGATTTTTCGGAAACCAACTTCCTCGGCAAAAACATCTGGTTCGGCATCCGCGAGCACGGGATGGGCGCGATCTGCAACGGCATCGCCTACGACGGCCTGTTCCGCGCGAGCGGCGCGACTTTCCTCGTCTTCGCCGATTACCTTCGCGGCTCGATCCGCCTCGCGGCGCTTTCCGGCCTGCCGGTGACCTACATCTTCACCCACGATTCCGTCGGTGTCGGTGAGGACGGACCGACCCACCAACCGGTGGAAACCGTCAGCGGCCTGCGTGTCATTCCGAATCTCGACGTCGTTCGTCCGGGCGATGCCGAGGAAACCGCCGGTGCTTTCGTCGCCGCGCTGAGCCGCACCGATGGCCCGACCGCCCTCATCCTCACCCGCCAGGCGATCCCGCTGATGAACGAGCTCTCCGTCGATGTCCGCCGGGATGGTGTGCTCCGCGGTGGCTACATTGCGAAAAAGGAAACTAGCACCCTTACCACCATCCTTCTCGCCAGCGGATCCGAGCTGCAATACGCGATCGCCGCTGCTGCTGAGCTGGGCGACGGAGTCCGCGTCGTTTCCATGCCGTGCTTCGAGCGCTTCGACCGCCAGAGCGCCGAGTATCGCGAAAGCGTGCTGCCTAAGGCGGTCACCAACCGCGTTTCCATCGAAGCAGGTGTCACCGGTCTCTGGTGGAAATACGTCGGCACTGAAGGCAAGGCGATCGGCATCGACCGCTTTGGCATGAGCGCTCCGGGAGACGTCGTGTTCAAGGAACTCGGCATCACCACGGACGCCGTCGTCGCCGCCGCAAAGTGATTTCGGCGAGCTAACAAATTCAATCAAGGCCCGGTCAGCGATGACCGGGCCTTTTTCGTGACACAGGCATTCCTGCCTGTTCTTCTCTCAGTTACACCCTGATGAAACTCCGAGTCCGCGCCACGCCCAACGCCCGTCAGAGCGGGATCATCGGCTGGGAGGATGATCCGCAGGCAGGACGTATCCTGCGTGTCCGGATTGCCGCTCCGCCGGTGGACGGGAAGGCGAACGTTGCGATCCGGGTTTTTCTTGCGAAATCGTTAGGGCTCTCGAAATGCGCGGTGGTGTTGGAAAAAGGCGGGACGTCGCGATTCAAGACTTTCGAAATTCCCGATGGCACACCGCTTCCTTAATCAAGGATGTGCGGATCGGAGTCCGCCTCTGCTTGGGCATCTATCAAGCAGCACGTTTTCCTCCGCGTTTGATGGCGGCGGTTAGCTGTTTGGTGAGATCGGCGAGGCGTTCGCTTCCCTCGGGCAGCGCCGGTTGCGGATCGAAGCGGAGGCCTTGGTGAAGCGCGAGTGCCTCGTCCAACAGCTTTGGATCCGCTAGAAACGGCCGCAGTCCCTCCATCCATTCGGCGTAGGGTTTGCCGAGCGGGCGGTAGCCGAGGAGTTTCCGTGCATGAGGTTCCAGATCGTGCAACGGCGTGTGGATGACCGGGCCGTCGTAGGTGGCGAACACGGCGAGGTTTTCCACCCGGCGCTTGGATTTCCAAAGGCGTTTCACCACGAAAGCCGCGACCGCCAGTGCGATGGTGGACATGACGAGCGTGACCGCCAGATAGTTGCGCGGGCGGTTTCTCCAGATGAAAAAATCCTCCCGCAGGCGCTTCAGTCCGTCGTTGAACCACTGGGTGCGGGAGTTGACCGGAGTCGAGCCGCCCAGCCAGTCCGGCGGCGTCGTGTCGAAGTCGATCCAGATCCCGGCGTCCTGGTCCCAGACCCGGCACCAGGCGTGGCCGTGGGTGCCGCGGATGACGAACTCCTTGCGTTTGAAATCCCGCTCCACCACTGCGTAACCGGTAGCGTAGCGCGTGGGCACTCCGATCTCGCGGAGCAACAAGGTGGTGGCGGTGGCGAAGTATTCGCAGTGGCCCTGGCGCTTCGTCGTGAGGAACTGGGCGATGCCGCTGGGTGAGGTGGCGACGTAGCGCGAGCTGAAAATCGAAAGCGTGCGCGAGTATCTGAAATTCTGATGGAACCAGGTTTGGAGCAGGGCGAGCTTTTCTGATAGTGGCTGACTGCGCACGTATCCCGGCTCAGCCAGCAGCGGGTGGGTGAATTTATCCACCAGCAGTGGTTCTCCAGTCGCTGTGGGCGCTGTGGACCAGACGCGGAGCAGCGTCGGTTTTTCCGGCACGAACGGCTCGGAAACCAGGCCGATCTCCGCAGCGATCCGGTGGATGACCTTCTGTTCGGATATCGGCACCTTGGTGTCCTCATGCGTCAACGGGGGTTGTTCAGGATTGGTGCCGCCTTTCCACAGGACGATGCCGTCGATCACGGATTCCTTCGGGAAAATGCGGATGCAGCCGAAACTGTTGCGCTGCGGAACGTCCACCGCGAAATCCCGCAGACTGGCACCATCTCCGGGCAGCGGCAGCGGAGTTTCGGCAACAGCGCCACCCCGTAAAGTGAAGCGGGGCAGGGTGGGGCTGGTGGCTTGCGAATCGGCACCGTCCTTGAGGAGATAGTAGCCCTCGCTGCCGCTGCCGGCGAAGTCGAGGTCCTTGAAATCCAGTTCAGCGACTCTCTGGTTCTCCCAAGTCGAGGTGCGGTAATTGTTATAAGTGGCGGTCCGTAGCAGCCTCGGCACTGGGCTTTTTCCCACCGGATTGAGCCGCCAGACGATGTCGGGTGACTGACGGACGGTGCCGGGAACTCCGATCATGGTCGTGGCGGAGTTGGGATTGAATTTCGAATCACCCATGCTGCCGCCGCTGCTGATCCAGTCCTGCGCCCGCTGCAGACCGAGTTGTCCGGCCACCGCGATGATTCCGGCCACGAACAGGGCGAGGAGCAAGGCCGTAGGCCGGCTGCGGGTGAGGGACAGCAGCATCCAGCCGGTTAGGCCGACGGTGCCGATCAGGAAGATCCAAGTATTTGAATTCGAGCGGCTGCCGAGCGTGGCGGAGACGAGGGTGGTGACGAAGTAGATGTTTCCGAAATTGACGAAAACGACCGCTTCGGTGAGGCCCAGCCGCAGATTGCGTCTCCGGCGCTGTTTCGCGAGGAACGAAAACGTGTTGAGCGGCATCGAGCTGCGCAGCCCGAAGGCCTGGATGAACTGCATCGGCACCAGCAGTGGCGGCATCCACGTGAGGAGGTTGGGGAGGGCGGTGTAGCGGTCGCCATCCAGCCAGATCAGCACGGTGGCCAGGCCGATGCCGATGGAAGTGAACTGCCAGGCGCGGCCGCAGGTCTCGTCGTCGAAGTCCCAGCGGAAGCGCGTCCAGTGCGCTGCTTCCACCATCAGCGCAAGAACCAGGCCGATCACAGGCCGGTTCGTCATCGCACCCCAGAAAAGGAGCGATGCGCCGAGGATGAAACGGGGAGGTGGATGGACGCCGTTGATGGTGTTAGGTGGATTCAGTTAGCGGTGATCAAACGGACGGGGAGCTGGCGGAGGTCGCGGACGATGTTTTCGGAATCGAGCCAATGACCGGGAATACCGGCGGGAGCCCGCCCGCTGCCGATGATGAGGGGCGCGCAGATGATGCCTTGTCGGGTGAGCATGCCGAGAAACTCCGCTTTCGATTCATCCCAGCCGTTGAAAATCACCAGGCAGGAGGTGAGGTCGTCGCGGTGGCGTGTCACCAGCCGGGCGAGCGTCGGATAGTTGCTGGTGCGCTCCGGCGTCACTCCGGCGAGGACTTCCAACAGTTTTTCCGCCCGCTCCAGCCCGCGGCCGGCGGTGACGATGTGCGCCTGGTTCTTGATGAACATCAGGTCCAGCAGCGACTCGCTGGTATCAATGGACGCAGCGAACGAGGCCGCCACGGAAACCGCCACCTCGAACTGCACGTCCGAGTTGTCGCGGGACAACGTGTCGAGGATCAGCCCGTAGCGCGGATAGAAAGTGTCCTCCAGCTCCTTGACGATCGGCCGTCCGGTGCGCGCCCAGCTTTTCCAGTGGATCTGCCGGATCGGATCTCCGGGGCGGTAGTCGCGCAGACCGACGAATTCACCGGAGTTGCCGATCGAGTTGGTGTTCGCCTCGCCGGTGATCTTGAACGCCGCGCCGCCCGGCAGCTCGATGGGCGGCAGCGGGAAACGTTTCGGCAGCACCGTTAGAGTCGAGGCGGGAGCCTTCACCCTGCGGCAGCGTTGGAACAAACCGAACGGATCCGGCAGCAGTACCCGCAGGTCGTCGAAGCGGATGACGCCGCGCCGCAGCGGGATCACCTCAATGAAAACGCGCGCGTGCTGGCCGCGTTTCAAATCAATACCCGCCTCGGTGACGCCGCCGGTGAAAATGCGGTTTCTGGACAGCAGCCACTGCCAGCGGAAATAGGCCAGCGTACGGTCGAACCCGTTTCTCTCGTCCTCGCCGGGTTCCTTGAGTTTCGAGAAATCCTCCAGACTCGGCCGCGGGTCCGGCGGGGAATCGGACAGCCAGGCGCGCCGCAGCGATGCCCTGCCGTTCTGCCAGACGTTCACGGAATAACGCAGCGTCTCGCCGGCGGTCGCGTAGCGGGGGAGCTCGCGTTTCGCCTCCACGCTGGCCCGCCGCACCATCGCCCATGGTCCGCCTATCAGGATCATGCCGAAGGTTAGCGAAAAAAGCTGATAGATAGCGTTGCTGTCGTGGCCGAGGCCGAGGAAGGTCGCTAGGACGAAAACAAGCCCGAGTGCGATGCCCGTGGGCCGCAGCCGCCGTGCGATGAAAAAAAGGATGCCTGCCCATCTGTAATAGGAGCGGTGGAGCCAGTAATCTAGGCGCTCACGTCCATCGTTTCGCGCGGGGCCGGACGGTGAGGGATTGGCGTTCATGGAACGGCGGATTCTACGCTGGAACGGGCGTTTGTTCAATGAGATCGGCGACGATCTGTCGCGCGCTCGATCCCGAGTATTTCGCCTCCGGTGCGAGCACCAGCCGGTGGGCGATCACATCCGCGGCGACGGACTGGATCAACTCCGGCGAGACGAAATCCTCACCGCGGAAAACCGCCAGTGCTTGGGAAACTTTCATGAGCGCCAGCGAGGCGCGCGGACTGGCGGCGAGTTGGATGGCCGGATGACCGCGCGTGGCGCCGACGAGGGCGACGACGTAGTGCCTCAGCTCGTCGCTGAAACGCACGCGCTTGGCGGCCGCCATGAGATCCAGCACTTCCTCGCGGGTGACGCTGGATTGCAGCGTGTCCACCGGATGAGTTTCGGATTGGTCTGCCAGAATCCCCGCTTCCTCGGCGGCGCTGACGTAGCCGAGCGTGCACTGGATGGCGAAGCGGTCCATCTGCGCCTCCGGCAGCGGATAGGTACCGCGGAATTCCACCGGGTTCTGGGTGGCGATGACAAAAAACAGGCCGTCGAGATCGTGGCGCTGGCCTTCGATCGTCGCCTGCCGTTCGCCCATCGCTTCCAGCAGGGCGCTCTGCGTCCGTGGCGAGGCGCGGTTGATTTCATCTGCTAGCAGAATGTCCGTGAAGACCGGCCCTGGGTGGAAGCGGAACTCTTGGGTACGCGGATCGAGTACGGAAATCCCGAGAATGTCGGATGGCAGCAGGTCCGGCGTGAACTGCACGCGCTTGAAGACCGCGCTGCCGATCGTTTTCGCGATGGCCTTGGCGAGTGTGGTTTTTCCGGTTCCCGGGAAATCCTCCAGCAGCACGTGTCCTCCGGAAATCATGCACGCCAGAACGCGCCTGATGATTTCCTGTTGGCCGCGCACCACTGAGCAGACGGAGCTTTCCAATCGGGCGGCGGTTTCGGAGATGGTCATGGGTTGTGCTGATTTCAACGCGCCGGGGCGGGGCCGTCGAGGATTTCAAGGGTGGGAGCGTGAAATAAATCGCGCCAACGGGTTTGACCGATTTTTCACCCAGCGTCTGTCAGAGCAGGGTCACTACACTAGGGAGAAAGCGTCGGACAGAAGAGGATTTTGACCACGGATGACTCGGATGATCACGGATAAGAGAGACAGAATAGAGGCATTTGGAGTCATTTTTTCTGTGATGAATTTCAAAATAATCAAATCCAACCGGGCTTCTGAGTCTTTATCCGTGTAAATCCGTGCCATCCGAGGTTAAACCATCTGTGATTTCCCCTAATGTAGGGACCCTGTCTGTCAGAGTGCCGCCGCCAGCTCGCGGACGAGGGCGGGTCCCTGGTAGATGAAGGAGGTGTAGATCTGGACCAGCGTGGCTCCCGCGCGGATTTTCTCGCGGGCATCCTCCAGCGAGGAAATGCCGCCGACGCCGATGATCGGGATCCGGCTGCCGAGATGGCTGGCGAAGGTGCCGAGCACCGCCGTGCTTTTTTCAAACACCGGACGGCCGGAAAGCCCGCCCGCTTCCTCCGCGCGCGGGTGGCCGGAGACTGTTTCGCGGTCGAGCGTGGTGTTGGTGGCGATCAGCCCGTCGAGTCCGCCATCGAGGAACACCTGCGAGAGTTCGCGGATGTGGTTTTCATCGAGATCGGGAGCTACCTTGAAGAGCAGTGGCACGTGCTTGCCGTGTTCGGCCGCGAGCTTTTGTTGTTCGCGTTTGAGGGTATCGAGCAGGCGCGCGCTGGCCTCGGCCCCTTGCAGGTCTCGCAGGCCGGGGGTATTGGGCGAGGAAAGGTTCACGGCGATGTAGTCGGCCACCGGGTAGGCTTTCCGGAGGCAGGCGAGGTAGTCGTCCGCCGCGTTTTCGTTGGGCGTATCCTTGTTTTTACCGATGTTGAAACCGACGACGCCGCTGAAGGATTTGCTCCGCCGCACGTTTTCCACGCCGACGTCAATTCCGGGATTGTTGAAGCCCATGCGGTTGATGATCGCCTCCTCCGATATCAGACGGAAAAGCCTGGGTTTTGGATTTCCAACCTGCGGGCGTGGGGTGATGGTGCCGATTTCCACGCAGCCGAAACCGAGGCGACCCAGTGCGTTGATCGTGTTGCCCTCTTTGTCGAGCCCCGCTGCCAGTCCGACGCGGTTGGGAAATTTCAGTCCCATCACTTCAACTGGCGCAACCAGTTCATTCTGAGGGGAAAGGAGGCTGAGCAGGCCACATTTTTCGGCCATTCTAAGGCCTGCCATGCTCAGATGGTGGGCGGTTTCCGCGTCCAGGCGGAACAACCCTGCGCGTGCGATTGGATACATTGCGTCAAACACATGGAAAAATTGAGGGATCGGAGCTCAGTTGTCGAACTTCTCATGCGCCAAAATGGCACATTGCAAGGGCGAATCGGTCGGATCGTGCATTATGGCACACCTTGTCAAAAATTGACCACTGATAATCAGTGACTTGTGATCAATTTTCGCGGGCATGGGGATTGCTAAACTCTTGGTGAACATTTGAAAAGCACCGCAGAATCAATTTGAGTATTGGCTATGTAGTCACAATGAAGTTATTTTGAGGATTATAGGAATAAAATCACTCCTGCGACGTTTAACAAATAACCCCACAAAACAATGGCCTACGAATCAGACAGCAGCTTAAAGCTTTACCTGCGTGAGATCTCCAAAACTCCTCTTCTCACTGCTGAGGAGGAAGTCGCTCTCGCGGAGAGAATCAAGAACGGTGATGCGGAGGCTCGTTCCCACATGATCCGTGCGAATCTCCGTCTGGTGGTGAAAATCGCCCAAGACTATTCGAATTACGGAATGCCCGTCACGGACCTCATTTCGGAAGGGAATATCGGCCTGATGAAGGCTGTGGAACGCTTCGATCCTGAAAAGGGCGGAAAACTTTCAACCTACGCCGCCTGGTGGATCAAGCAGTCCATCAAGCGTGCCTTGGCCAATCAGTCCAAGACGATCCGCCTGCCCGTCCACATGGTGGACAAGATCGCGAAAATGCGCCGGATCGCCGCAATTCTCACCGAAGCACTCGGCCGCGAACCAACTGACGAGGAACTGGCGGACGAAGTCGGCCTGCCGCACCGCAAGCTTGCATTGCTGAGACAGGCTTCCTATCGCCCGACCTCGCTCGACGCGCCGATCAACGAAGGCGAAGCCACTGAGTTTGGCGAAGTGATCAGTGATGATCGCGCCGTCAACCCGCTGGACATGCTTTCCGACAAGAATCTCCACGGCGAACTTGATGGACTGCTTTCCATTCTCGACGAACGCGAGCGTCGGATCATCGACGAGCGCTTCGGGCTCAACGGCCGCAAGGCGCTGACTTTGGAAGAAGTCGGCCGTGAATTCGGGGTGACCCGGGAACGCATCCGCCAGCTTCAAAACTCGGCGCTCACCAAGATGCGCCGGGCCCTCCGCAAGAAGGAGAAGCCGCTCCCAAAGCCGTTGATCGGTGATTTTGCCGAAGCTTGAATTTCCGGGTGCTATTCTGGTGTGATAACCGCAGTGGGGAAACCCGCTGCGGTTGTTTTTTGTGACAAAGGCATTCCAGCCAGTTTTCAGATCATCCGATGAGATCCTCCAGACGCAACCGAGCGATCTCATGAATCTGTGAAACGGCTTTCGCAATTTCCGCTTCCCGGGAATTTACCAGCCGTGCCTCGAAGGCATCGAGCACGCCCTGTTTTGTCGTCAGTCGGGCGCAGATGATGAAGGGAAATCCGAATTTCTCCCGATAGCGCCCGTTGCGGTCGGAGAATTGCTCGTATTCCGCATTGCTCAGCCGGTCGAGGCCGAGTCCAGCCTGTTCTCGGGTCGATTCCTCAGTCAGTGCTCCCGCGCGCGCCAGCTTTCCGGCGAGATCCGGGTGAGCACGGATGAGGATCAGTTTTTTCTCCTGCGTCGCTTCGTCCACTGCCTGGCGCATCGCCAGCCGCAGGTTTTTCGGATCGGAAAACGGACGCTGCCCGGCCACCTGCTGCGGCACCCAGTCGGAATGCTCGTAAATTCCGCCCAGAGTGGCTACGAAATCCCGTTCGGATGCGGCATTGAGATTGGCAAATGCGATCATTTCGACGAAGTAATGGCCTGTAGTCGGCGGAATTCAACACTGATGGACATCTGGGAAAAAATCGCGGCGCTCAGGCGTGAGGGGACGGACGCCGTGGTCATCACCATTACCGCTGCCCGCGGCAGCGTGCCCGGACAGGTGGGGGCCAAAGCTGTTGTGACGGTGGGCGGACTCATCGCCGGAAATCTCGGGGGTGGCAAGGTGGAGGCAAAGGCGATCTCGCGGGCGATGGAGCTTCTGGCCGGAGCTGAAAAATGCGTCGCGCTTACTTGGAATCTCCAGAACGACGTCGGCATGACCTGCGGTGGTGAAATGTCTTTCCTGTTCGAGCGGATTGCCGCATTGCCGCCATGGCACATCGCAGTTTTCGGTGCCGGCCATGTCTCGCAGGCGCTGGTCCCAGTGCTTGCGACGCTGGCCTGCCGCATCGACGTCTTCGATACCCGGGCCGATTGGCTGGCGCGTTTTCCGTTGATGGAAAAGGTGAGGCTGCATCAGGTCGGAAAATTCGAACAGGGGGTGGATCATCTGACGGACGCTTCATTCGTTCTGTCCATCACCCAAGGTCATTCTTGCGACCGCCCGGTCCTGCGGGAGATTTTGGCCCGTTTATCCGAAGTTCCGTTTCTCGGTGTGATCGGAAGCGCGTCGAAGCGCGCTGTTCTCTTGCGCGAGCTCAGGGAAGATGGATTTCCCGAAAACCTTCTCAAAAAAATCGAATGCCCGCTCGGCCTTTCCATCGGCGGCAATGATCCTGCGGAAATCGCCATCAGCATCGCCGCACGGCTGCTGGAGGTGAGGGGGCGTGGTTGAAGCTGCGTCCCTGCGCTTGGTTGGAAATTGAGTGAAACGTCTGCAACAAAAAAGCCGCTTCCGTGAGGAAGCGGCTTTGTATGAAAAACGACCGTTAACAATCAAGCACGCCGACGGCGGCCCATTGCAAACGAAGCTCCGAGCAGTCCGAGAAGTGCCGTGGAAGGCTCGGGAACCACGTTAAGATTGTCGATAGTGAATGAGTTGGAGCCGGTACCAGGAGTAGGATCAAAAACACCTCCAACGCTTGTGCTATCCCAGTTCACGGCGAAGCTGTTAAGAGCAGCCGTAGGCGATGCTGCGCCTAAAGTGCCCGAGCCGAGCAGCGTGTCTCCAACGGTTGAATAAGTTCCCACATTGACACCATTGTAGAAATTATAACCCACATTGAGACCGCTCGCAAAAGTGTCCAAACGGAATTGTGTGGGAGAGGCAGCGTTAAGAACAAAAGAACCCGTATCGCCACCAAAAACGCTCCAACTAGCAAGATAATTCCCAATGCCATTAGGAGTGAAATCAATGGTAAGAATATTGCCAGCGGTGCTACCCAAGACAAAAGAGAAATTGTTACGGCTATTCGAACCAGTGCTTTCGACATACGCTGTATCGATTAAGAAAAACGTGGGTTGGGGTGTCTGGCTGACTAGCGGCACGCTGAACGAATTGTTGTATAGGGTGGTGATTGCGGCTGTAAAGGGCTGAATACCACCTACTGTAGCAGAATTGGCACCGGTAATGCCTACGTCAACGACAGCTACTGGACCATCTGAAGGATTCAGAGGCGAACCGTTCGTGACAGACCAAGAGCCTTGACCGTTCATGTCAGTCCCGGGGCCTGGTACCAGCGGGGCATAGGGATAACTTTCGAAATTATCAACAATAACCGAAGCATGGGAGCTTCCAACTAAAACGAATGTAGCGGTGAGGCCAAGAATTGAGTGTTTCATGAGTTTAAAAAGTATTTTTTAACGGAACGCTCCATTTCAAAGAGGACTTACAGGGGCAGGGGGTAAGAAGCCGCCTGGCGGCCTAGTCGCGCGTGCTGCACTGGCTGGAGTGACAGCAGCGAAGCCGACGAAAACGATAACGACTAAAGCCGCTTTGACGAATAGTGTGTTTTTCATAACGCAATCAATTTGGGGCTTTTGCAGATTTGGTCAATAGAAAAAATACGGAAGATTCGCCACAAAGGGTGGAAGGCGGTCCGATTTTTCTCAGCGGCTGATTTTCAGCCGCATGAAATAGCTGGGATGGGAAGGTTGTTTGGCCACGGAGGCCCTGATGACCCTTGTGAAACCGTCATCGGAAACCGTGGTTTCGCTAAGCAGGCTGGCTGGCGACCACGACGAGATATCCGGAAGTTGGATGCAATCCTGGACGATGTAGTCAAGGTCCAGGGCGTTCACGTTGCGGCGGTAGATGAAGTCCAGAGTGTTGCCATTCGGCTGAAACGTGCTCGGAGAGGGTTGTTGCCCGGAAAGTGGATTTAAATTGGATGCGTATTCCAAGAAATTGCTGAGGCCGTCGCCATCAGGATCCGCTGCGTCGGTGGTTTGTTCCGCAGGAAGCCCGGAGCCAGCGAAACTTGCGGTTTGCCAAGATCCGAAGTTGTCGCCGATCTGCAATGTGCCGGAAGCTTGTCCTTCGTAATTCGGATTGTTTGACGCAGCGTTGACCGGATAGCTGCCCAACGAGGAGGGGGCGGTGGAGGAGCCCGAGTAGCTCACGGAGGTGGCGATTTCCAAGGGAGAGGTGGTGACGATTGCGGGTTTCGGCGTGCCATCCCTGATTTGGGAGAGGTTGCTAAGGGTTACCTGCAAGAGGGCTTTGTTGATCAAAAGGGTGGAGGAAGAGTTTCCGTCTGTCCCAAAGCCAGCCGCCTTGGTCTTGATTTCGTAGGTTCCGGCATTTATCGGCGCGGCAAGGGTAAAGTTGGTGGGAACGGCGCGCAGTCGTAGCATGGGGCCACTGCTGCCTGTCGAAGACAGCCAGCGCCAGTCTTTGTAGATAAGGGGCGTAGTGGGAAAAAGGGTGGTGCCTGCAATTTGTGCACCGGATGGCGAAGCGATGTTGAGCGCATCATAGGGCCCCGGAGCTCCGACCGGGGCGGTGCCGTTGGTATTCGTGTTGAAACTGACGGATATCCAGACTTGCTGTGGAAGGATCACGCCGTCGGGGAAGCTGAACGGCACCCGGAATGCGTAGCCAAAGTTGGAGTAATTTGAGACTCCATTAAGACCTTTGGCCGGACGCCACGGGACCAGTGCTTGCACGGTCTGTGTGGTGAGCAGGCGGTATTTCTCGGCGACCCCATCATTTTCGTAGGTGTAAAAAGCCAAGGTCACGGGATGATAATAACCACCGCTGTTTCCGGGGATGGAAATACCGGGAGCGGGCGGCACGACCAGATCCGGATGGGCATCTGCCCAGGACACGTAGTCATAGTTGAGATTGGAGTGATCGTATCTGGCATAAGAGATGAGCGTGACATCGCAGGAATCCACCTTGCGGGCCGTGCCGCCGAGGCTTGCGTATTTCGCCAGCCCCCAATAGCCGACCGCCTGTAAACCCGTGCTTAAGTAGCTGAGATCAAGTGTGTCCGGGCCATTTTGAAACACCACCTGCGGAGTGGCGGTGGCTTCGCTGATGGCGGTGTCGCGGTAGGTGATCTCCGATGCTTGGCCCGAAGGCAGGGTATTGGCATTCAATCCTTGAGCGCTGCCGTTGTAAGTCACGGCCTGCGTTCCGGAGGGCAGGGGAGCAGACGAGCGGGCCACGTTCAGCGGCCGGGCAATCCAAGTGGCATTGTAACTGGCGTCGCCGGCGCTGCTGGCGATGATGGATGTTTGTCCTGCGCCGACAAGGGTCACCACTCCGCTCGATGAAATGAGCGCTACACTGGGATCGGTGCTTTCCCATTTGGTGATAGGCAGTCCGCTGCTGGCGGTGGCACTCAGGTTGAAGTCTGCGTCGCCATAGGTTTTTGCCCCGAATGCGCTGATCGTAATCACCTGATTTTGGGCCGCCGTGGCGACTCCTGCGAAAAAAATTCCAACGGATGTCGCCAACAAAAAGGGTGTTAGGTGAGCATTTCGACACCCTGTTGGGCCATTGATTTGATTAAGTAAATTCATGGTGCACGACAGATCCTAATTTGGAGGACCATAGACGATTAATAAAAGTCCACAATGTAAAGGTATAAACCCAATTTTTAAATCACACTCAAGTCTTGCGGGGCATGGGTTTCATTGCTGGTAAAGATCCAACTCTGAATGACTCCTGGCAAACTGCGCCGCAACCTCCTTGGAGCCACGTTTATTCCAAATCTGAAACAGATCCTTGCGCATGTCGGCAGAGCGCGCATCCGCGAGCAGACGCGGCATTTCCCGATCCAAGAGGGTTGCGGGAGCGGAGCGTGTCCAAACGATCCAAAGGGAAGGATTGTCTTCCGCGAGTTTCAGTGCTGCGGAGGCCAGGGACTCGTCATTGCCAGCAGTTTGGACTATTTTTCCGTAGGTATGCAGCACCCCGGAAGCACTTTGCGTTAAGCCCGATTCCTCGTTGGATGCCCGGCGCAATCCCTCCCTCCAGAGCGCCAGCACCTGGTCTGGGTCCAATTTCGTCCAAGACTGTGCTTGTTCCATTGCGACGTTGACGCGCGTCGGATCGAGGCGCCGCTGGATGGCGAATGCCTTTTTTGCGATGTCCTGCTTGTCGTCATAATGCAGGGCCAGCGTGCCCCGGACGTAATAGGGGTGGGGATCCAGAGGGGCGAGACGGTTTACCTCCGCCAGCAGGAGGAGCGCCGCCTCCAGCGGGTCGTTGGCGGGATCTGGTTGGTATTCCCTGCCCTCGGACGCAGCCTTGTTGTAGGCGGCCTGGTCTTGATCGTAGAGCGCTTTTGCCTCGCTCATGAGGCGGCTGACTTGGGCGGATGGCAGCAGCGGCTTTTGAACCCATTGGGCGTGAAGAAGGAGAATTCCTGCCAATGACAGCGCGAGGCCGAGTCCACGCCAACCATAAGTGGACCAGCGGGAAGGCCGGTTGGCACCATTTGCCTCCGGGGGGCTCAGGCTCATGGCCAGCAGCAGGGCTCCGCTCCATGCCAATCCGAGACGGTGCCCCGGTAAGTCGAAAATCCCGTGCAGGCACAAAAGCATCGCCGCGGTGATACAGCCGGCGCGCAGGACCCGGCCCCGGCCATTTCGAGCGCACTTCCACGCGGCGAAGAACACCGCTATCACGCCGCCTGCCAGGAACAGCGTCGCGGGCCAGCCGGTTTCTGCCGTCATCATCAGCCAGTCGCTTTCAGGATGGAGGCATCGGGAGGCGTTAGGTCCGGTTGTGGGTTTACGGAATTGCGGGAAAACCTGGGCGAACTGTGCTGCCCCCACCCCCGTCCACGGACCTTGGCGGATCATCTCCACCGTATCGCGGAAAATCGTAATCCGGCCGTCTTTCGGTAGTGCCAGTTGCTCGGTAGAGCCGGTGGTAAAAGGGGATTCGGGGGACGTCGCGGAATTCAGTGCGGCGGGTGCCATTTGTTCCACTGAATCCCTCAGGCGGGTTTTCACCTTGGTATCCACGATCAGAAATATGCCACAGGCGGCCAGCACGATCAAAAGTAGCGCCTTTCCGAGATTTCCCCGCAGATGACGGATCCCGGATGCGGAAATCCAGATCGCAAACCCGGCGAATACCAACACGATACCTGCCCGGCTCTCCGAAGCGATGTAAAGGGAGTACAGACAGACCGCCATCGGTATCGCCGCGAGTCCGGCGACCCAACCATGGCGATACCGGATCGCTTGAGCGAAGGTGCCCAAGCCGACGAAAGTGCCCATGGCCAGCAGGGTCGCAGTGTGGTTGCGGTTGGGGAAAAATCCGAATACGGTCTGAGGTTCGTGCCATCGCAGTGCTGCGGCCGCCCACAGTCCCACGCCCAAGGTGAAGGCGAGTGCCAGCCGTTGCTGCGTCTGGGTGCGGACCCGGTGACCCAGCAGATAGATCACCACTGCGGTCGATGCGACGAATCCGGCAAGACTTTCCGCTGCCAACCGGGCTTGCACGAAGACAAACGGGCCGGTGTCCGCTCCCAGATGCTCCAGCTCAGTCCGCCAAGCGGGAACGGTAAACCACCCGCGGGGCAAAAAACCCATTGCGGAAAAAAGAACGAATCCCGCAGCCAGCAAGCACCAGGTTCTGGGGATTTTTACTTCGGGCGGGAAAATCACCATTAGCAGTCCCGCTCCTGTCCACAGGATGCCCATCAAGGTTTGTGAGGGCAATTCGGGAAACGACACCGCCACGAGAACCAGCAGCAAAATGGCGGAAAAAACCACTGTGGACCTGCGCTCAGCAGGTGAAGGGACATCGGGTGCGAGTGAGGATTCGTTGGGCATTGGCTTCTGGGTTCTGACTAACACACGGATGGTTGGAGCGGAAGGATAATTCGCAACCGGCTTCCTCCCGGTTGATTTATCGCCTTGCGGGGAGAGGCAGGTCCGATTATTAAACTGTTCATACCCCAGTATTTCATTTGAGCATGATCCCATCAAACCCCGGGTTGTCGAATAGCAGTCGCGCTGGCTTGTCCAAGGGAAAAGTCCGCCGGATTGGGATTTATGGGAGTTGTTTCTGGGCCACCTGCGTGTCCGCCCAGGCGGCCAGCACCACGGCGCTTTCGCTGTCACCTGCCGCGCTTGCCCCACTTCCCTCGGCACCGAGCGGCTTCAACCGCGGTCCGGCGGCGCCGGATACGGGCGGCGGGGTGGGGGGGCTTTTGCTGGACGGATTGTCGTTCGCGAGCTCGCTCGGGTTGACCTACGATTCCAACGTCAGTCAGGGATACGTCGCCCCCGGCGGTGCTCAGGGCAGCGATGTTTACCTGTCTCTGGGGGGGGCGGCGAATTACCAGTCCAAGGCCTCGGAAGTGACCTTTGGGGGGAATTATCACGGCACTTACAACCAGTATTTCCAAAACACCGAATTCAGCGGTTACAGCCAAGGTGCGGGAGTCTCGGCAGCCTACGACGTGGGCAGGCTGAACGTCACCGGCCAGGTCGGAATCGATTACGACCATGGTAGCAACCGTAATTATTCGTCCACGGTGGTCGATCAGACGAGCTTCAACTCATCCCTGACCGCCCGCTACAAACTGAGTCCCAAAACCTCGTTGACGGGAAATCTCAGCGAACGATTCAACAGTTCGAGCGGAGATTTCAATCAGACCAATTCGTTCGACATGGGAGCCTCGGCACTCTGGAAATACTCGCCGCTGACCGAGTTCGGCCCTGGGATACGTTACACTTTTACCTCGGACGGGACCGGTGACGGAAGAACTTCGATCGGTCCGACGATCACCGCCAATTACAAGCTCAGCACCAAGATTTCGTTGAATTCGCGGGTGGGTATGGACTTCGCAACTTATGGGGATGGTGCCTCGGCTGACCCCACCTTTTCGACATCGCTCGCCTTGGATTACCGTGCGTCCAAACTCTGGGGCATGAATCTGTCGCTTTATCGGGACACCCAGGCCGATCCCAATGTGTCCGGCGGCTATTACGAGGTCACTGCCCTGCGGCTCGGCTACAACCGCAAAATCCGCCGGGCAGTCCTGAATCTGGGATGCAGTTATGAAACTACCTCCTACTCGATTCCAGTTTACACCGGCGTGGTCAGCGGCTCGACGCCGATTCCCCCGCCTCAGCAGGACCGTAACTATCTGAGTCTCGACAGTTCGCTGGGCATGATGATTTTCCACAACACCACCGCCGCCAGCGTCTTCCTCCGCTACACCGATCAGAGCGGCGGGGGATTGAATTCCTGGAACTCCGTTCAGACGGGCATCAGCATCAGCCGGAGCTTTTGAAAATCGCCCGAATTTTTACGCTAGATCATGCGCGTTGAATGTCTTATGCATCCGTCCGAATTGCTCATTCGGGGATTGTCTGGAATGAAAAATTTCCACACCATTTCCCCAGCAAGTCCGGTTTCCCCCCTCAAGTCCCTTCCTCATCCATGAATTACTCCCTTGTCCCGCGCCTGTTGATTCTGTCCGTTTTCGTAATGGGATTTGCCCGGGCGGCTGAGGATGGAACCTATGTCCTGCGTCCCAGTGACACGATTCGCGTCGCTGTCTATGAAGAGCCGGATCTCTCGGTTCAGGTGCGCATCCTCAAAACCGGTCAGGCGTCGTTTCCATTGATCGGTTCCGTTGAAGTCGGCGGGATGCCGGTTTCGGCCGCAGCGAAGAAAATTCGTGACCTTTATGCGAAGGACTATCTGGTCGATCCGAAACTTACCCTCACTGTGGATGAATACGCCACCGAGTTCATTTCCGTCATCGGCGAGGTGAAACTTCCTGGGGAAAAGCCCATGCCGGTCGCCGGAAATCTCGATCTGGCCTCCGCCATGGCCGCCGCTGGTGGGCTCTCCGAAACCGCCGATGCCAACAGCATCCAGTTGGTCCGCGCGTCTGGAACCACCTCGACTTTCAGCATGGAGTCCATCGGCGGTGCTTCCGGCCGCATCAAGCTGGAGGCAGGCGACCGTGTCATCGTGAAACAGAGTGCCTTCGTCGGTAAGACTGTCACCGTGATCGGCCAGGTCGGCAAGCCAGGGCCCTTGGCATTCCCACTCAACGGCCGCCTCGACCTCGTCAATGCGGTGGCCTTCGCCGGCGGCCTCACTGATCTCGCCAATCCCAAGAAGATCACCATCAACCGCAAGGGCACCGTCACCATTGTCGATTACAAGGAAATCTCGAAACGCGGCGACCGCCCGTTCCTTCTCCAACCCGATGATGTCATCACTGTCGCCGAGCGTCTCTTCTGATTTCCGCCCTCTGCCCATCGCCCTCTGAAACCTGTTCCCAGCAATGCCCCCTTCGCCACGCTCCCGCCGCCCGTCCGCTGATTTTGAAGAATTCGAAGAGGATGAAACCATGGATGGCGGCATGCGGCGCCAGGCTGGAAACGAGAAAACCCGGCAACTCGTGCTCGACTTGGTCGGGCGCTGGCATTGGATCATTTTCGGTCTCATCCTCGGCGTGCTCGGCGGCTTTTTCTACCTCTCGAAAGCTCCGAAAACCTACCAGGCTCGCTCGACCCTGCTGATCAAGCAGCAGACCTCCTCGGTCATGTCGTCACGCGATCAGGTCGATGAAATGGATTTGCGTTCCCTCGAAGCGATGAACACCGTGGCCGAGCGCATCACCCGTCCGGAAATGCTGCAGAAAGTCGCTTCCCGGCCGGAAATCCGCGCCCTTCCCGGCCTCATGTCCAAGCCGGTCCTCTGGTTGCCGGAATGGGCCGACAAGTGGTTTGGCAAGGGCAAAGAGAAGGCGGAATCCGGGTCTGCCGGCGTGCCGTCACCCGCCTCGTTGGGAGGAGCCATTTCCATGTGGACCAAAATTTCAGTGCGCCGCGGGACCCGGCTGTTGGACGTTGTCGTCACCCACGAGAGCCCGGAAGTCGCCAAGGCCATCGCCGATACCATCGCCACCGAATATCAGGCGGAACTCACCGGAGCCCGCACCAGCGGCCGCAGTTCCAACTTGCAAATCCTCGTCGAGGAATCCGAAGCCGCCAGAAAGCGCCTACAAGCCGCTCAAAACGCCCTTGCCAACTATCAGCGGGCTCTCGTCACCCTCAAGGATCTGGAGGTCCGCGAAAATCTCGTGTCCGACCTTTCCCGCCGCTACCTGCCGAAGCATCCTCGCATGGTTGCCGCCCTCGCGGAAAAGTCCGCCACCCAGCAGCACTTCCTTGAAGAGTTCGACGCCGCCCGCAACTCGCAGGTGGATCGTGTATACTGGGACAGCAACGCCGCCGAGTGGTCCAAATCCGCCGCCGATGAAAGCAGCAAGCTGTCAACTGCCCGCCGCCTTCTACTCGCCCGTGGCAACGTGCTCGAAAGCGAGATCGTCAGTCAGACGAGCGTTTTCAACAGCATCCTCACCCGCATCCACGAGGCGGATATCAACCAGCAGCAGGTGGAGTCCGAGATGGATATCAGCAGCCTCGCCCAGTTGCCCGGGATGCCGATTTCTCCGGTTCCGATGAAAGTTTTTGCGTTAGGCTCGGTCGGTGGTCTTGGATTCGGTATCCTGCTGGCCATGTTTTTCATCCGCCTGGACAACAAGATCCACACCGTTTCCCAGCTCGAACGCGAAACGGGACTGCCCGCCCTTGCCGCGATCGCCGAAATGCAGGTCAAGAATCTCGACGCTTCGGGTCGCCGTCGCTCCAAGGACTCCACAGAACCGGAAGCCTGTTCGCGCTGGCATCCCTTGCTGATCTTCCGCGAGGGCTTCACCACCACCACGTTTGCCGAGATGTTCCGCGTCCTGCGTGCATCCGTCTCGCTTCTGGGAGACGAAAAAATCCGCAAGATCACCCTTTTCACCAGCGCCCTTCCCGGTGAGGGGAAAACCCTGGTTTCCTGTAACTTCGCCCTTGCCGCCGCCCAACAGGGAAAACGCACCCTGCTCATCGATCTCGATCTCCGCAAACCCGCGGTGCACAAGTGTTTCGGCCTCAAGCGCGACAGCCACGTGAATGGTGTCACCGAGGTTCTCAGCGGAAACGCCACCTTCGACGATGCGGTTCTCACGGATACCGGCGCACCTCATCTCCACCTGATGCTCGCCGGCAAACCCGCGCCCAATCCCGGCGAACTTCTCAATGCCAGTTCGCTTGAGGATTTCCTGAAAAAGGCCGTCAATGATTATGATCTTGTCGTGATCGATTCCGCCCCGCTTCTTGCCGTTCCTGACACCCGGATCATTGCCCAGCTCGTGGACAATTTCTGTCTCGTCGTCCGTGCCGATTATGTGCCCAAGGGGGCCGTCCGACGCGTCATTTCCTTGTTGGGAAACGACCGGACCCTCCCCAGTGGCGTCATTTTGAACGGCTATTCCGAAAAGCGCCGTCTCATCGGCCAGAACTACTCCTACGGGAATTATCAAACCAACAAATATGGCAAGGCCTATCGCTACGGCTACGGTTCCTACGGCGCCTCCTACGGCAGCGACGAAAAATAACAGGTAGGTCCCGGCGGAAGAATCCAGCCGCCGCGCCCCCTTCACTTCCCTCACGTGGCTGTGGCTTCCAGCCGCAGTGCGAATGGAACGCGAAAGCCCCGCCCAAGCCAAAGCCCGTCTGTCCTCCCTTGGGCTTGTCTTTCACCCATCATTCACCAGCTGCGAGACGCCGCAGCCACTTGCCAAAACCTGGTAGGGCCAGACCGCCGGGCGCGCCCAATTCACTTCCCTCACGTGGCTGTGGCTTCCA
>Ga0209512_1001898_pt1 | contig 23949 bp, 18 predicted proteins | sample frozenSSSSmetaG_FD_184142 | JGI IMG/M metagenome (GOLD analysis project Ga0209512, IMG submission 184142) | Glacier valley bacterial and archeal communities from Borup Fiord, Nunavut, Canada, to study Microbial Dark Matter (Phase II) -... | ecosystem: Environmental > Aquatic > Freshwater > Ice >...
ATAATAGGTTTTTTTCTGTCAATATAGCTCCGTTATCAGGAAATTTATGACGAACAAAATCATCAAAGCTGTTGATAGCCTCAACATAATCTTTTCTGGTACGAAGCATATCAAACCATGTAATACCTTCATAACAGAGTTCATGCCATCGCTCCCGCCATAAATGTTTTACCAGTTCCGCACTTCTCCTATCGATTTTGAAAACCCTTTGGTAATCTGGTAAATTACTTAAAGAAATTGCGACTTAGCATGTTTATAATCGTATGCTGAAGGTCTCGCCCATCTTTGCGGTTTTAGAGTACACTTCTTTGCCTCCTTTTGTGATGATTACCTGGATTTGATCTGTTTCCTTCCTATACACCTCAATATTAAACCCTCCTGAAAAAGCACCGACATTCAGCAAACTCATTTGTTTCCAGCCATCGGGCAATCTGGGGATACAATCAAAGGATTGAAACCCTGTTGGCTCGATGCCAAAAAGGCCTTCGGTAATAATGCGACAATACAGGGCACTTTCCGCTGCCAGGTGTGCCTGGTCGCCCTCCGGATAGGCTTCAACCGGGTAAGGCACATGCTCACCCAGCAGACGGTGCTGACAATAATCTCTTAATTTTTTTAAAGCTGACTCCGTTGCCCCGGCTTTAAAGATTCCTCTTAATGCGTACAGTGAGGCCCGGTCCCAGAAAGTATTCAAACCCTTTTCCACCAGTAGTCCATCAGGTGTCCACAACTGTTCAAGTAAAGCCCTGATGGTGCCTTCTTTACGATCGTTTATTCCCATCACAAGAGGTAAACATATCCAGTGACGTAAGTTTGCGTGACCTTCAAAATACCGGTACGTATGATAACCTTCGATGTCGGCGCCAAAGTAATTATCAATGGCCAATTTCAAGTCTGCGGCCACCTTTGAATAATGAGTAATGATACATTGCGGTTCATTCAATGATTTAGCCAATAAAACAGCATTCAAAAATCCGCCATATGCCAACACGGAGGTAGATAAATTTGCGCTTCCTGTGGGTACCCTCCCTTCCATTTCGTCTGTACCGGAAGCTACTACGCCTTTGTTTGTGATTTTCCTTTCACAATATTGCAGGCTCCATTGTATAGCAGGCCATAGTTCCCTGGCTGCCTTTTCATCGCCGCCTGCTAACGAAAAGAGTGAAGCGCCATAAGCGTACATGGCGGCATCTCCTCTATCGCCGGCGCCATAGTAAATCAGGTTGCCCTCCATTTCAAAAGAAGAAGGAATTGGAGCAAATGCAGGCGTCATCTTACTCATGAATATCCTGTAGGCATTCGAAGAGGCCTTATTTCCCTTGTCATAGCCCAGATAAGCAAAAAAAGGACCCGCATATTCAATCTGGTCGTTGGCCCATACCCCTGCATAGTACCTGCCTCCACCCGGAGAATGTACTACTCCCATCTTTGTTTCAAAAATGCTTTCACTGGTTCTTATCTTGGCAAATTCGAATTCCTGGTTCAGGATAGAATCAGGTGTGTTCAATTGCAGCTTTTCGTTCATGAGCTTTATAAAATTCAGGCGATCTGCTAATGCGTGGCCTGCGTCCGGTTTTGCAACGGTTGAATCCACTATTCCTGCGGTTGTGACCAGTGTAATTACAAGTTTACCGTTCTTTTTAAGTATGGTATCCAACGCCTGCATACTACTTTTGATAACAAAATTATTCTGTTCTCCTTTGATGGTATCCGATGCAAGAAAGGCATCCACTTCTACAGTAACCGGTCCTGAGGAAACATTATGCATTTCCCACCTGTCAAACACTGCTCCCTGGTTCATGGAAGGATAAATCTTCCGGCTGATAGCAATGGCAGCAGTTGCATAATTGAATTGCAACAAACCATTGAATTGAATATTCCGGACGGGAAGGCCAACTATTCTTTTGCCGTTGATCTTAATAGCAGCAGTAATGGAGTCATCCCTGTTTTGCTGTAAATAACTACGGTAGTCGTACTTTACAATATAGCTGGGCCAAATGATCAATTTATTTACTTTAAGCATTTTTTTTTCATCGACCCGATAAGTAACTATTGTTGACACTTTGCTGCCGCTCATTTCTAAATTATCCTGATGAGGAAGTGTATGGTCATGACCAATATCCCACACAATATTATGTTGATTGCCCAAATGCCACCTGGAAGAAAGAAGTTCAACAGGTATATTTTCAACTGATTTCTTCTGAGCGGTTACGCTATCGAAAATACTGATCAGTAATACGAAGGAGCAAATAAAATGTTTCATTAAGATAGATTGATCGTTTAATTAACCAGCTGTCCAATAAGCATAAGTTGCCCAGCGTAACAGGCATTCTTCTTATATCGTTGCGGATCATCCATTTTATTATTAATTTCCTGTAAGATGGCTGCTTTATCGGGTGCCACATCCGATACTATGAACTCTATGGTATGAACTTTTTGTTTATCATCCGGTATCGGAATAAACAAAGGCTGTGGTTGATAGTACGTGCAGTAAGGATCAAACCGGGGCAATAGTGCAGGTTGCTGGTGATCGATTGTTACCAAATACTGACCGCAACCGGGGCCTATCACGTCAAATAAGCCAATCCTGCTGCCCGTAAAGGTTGCCCGTATGGTTGAACCTGGTTTGTCAGATCTTACCAGATAAGATAAGGCCTTTGGCATCAGGCGGGCGACCGAATCAAGCCGGGCATCCATGACCTGCCAGGATCCGGACTTGCGGAGCTTTGCTATTGAAATCATTTGCGCTTCTTCCCAGTTATTGACGGTAACGGGTTGTATTATTTTATGTGCCATCTTTACATTCGACCGGTTATCCATAATCAATTGCAAAGACCGGGACAACGCCTCCGTATATAGCCGGTGACCAGTTTGCGCATATGGATGCACGTTATCCGGAGAGAAAACGATTTTTCCAGGGAATTCATCCTTTTTCCCTTTAAAGATCAGTTGTCCGTTTAAAACCAGCTGCACTACTTGTATTCCCAGGTTCACTGACGGAATTGCGTAATGTTCCGCAATATCTTCCATTGCCCGCGACGACACAGGTAATTTTCCCTTTTGCAGTACAGGCAACATTTTGGAGGACAAGGTATAAACAAAACAGATATCAATATGAGGATTATACTTCCATGTCTGACGCACTATTCCTTCCATAGTTTCCTGTATCATCTGAGTCGGCATATCCTGATCATTGACAGCGAATTCGACAAAAATAAGGTCAGGGCTTGTTTCCAATACCTGCTTGCGCAAACGGAACACGCCAAAGTCTGAACCTGTGCCGCCGATTGCCGCATTGACGGACGTAATGGAGGCCGTGGGGAATTGTTTTTGTAACCAGGAAGCAGAGTGCTCCCGCCAACCATCAGCGGCCTCTGTAATGCTTCCTCCTAAATAGGCGATGGTTACAGGCTGTCCCGCATGCAACTTCTGGAAAAAATTCGGCAATCCGCTTCGAATCCGACATTCCCGCGCATCCGGCAAAGAATCGCTTTGCGCAAGTAAAGAAGTGCCTGTAAGTATTGCCAGTAATATTCCCATCAGCTTAAATAATTTGCCGGTTGAAAGAAGAATTGCAAATCTGTTGCTCCTCATAGTTTGTTTATAAATTGCATTATAGATATATGGTCAATACATTATTTTTGTTTGTTTCGTTCAGGAGAATGGCTGTGCTGACTAATTTTTTATCTGTATCGTATGACCATTTACCAGCAGGTACGCGGCTATTATTCAGCATTACTTTACCAGGATGTGAAGAGATGATTTCCAGCATATACACCCGGTGCCCGGGCATGCGCGCATAGGTACCTTTCGGCGAATGGATCGTCATCTCAATACTTTTACCGGTAGCATTGCACTCAAATTTCGTTGTTGAAAATTCACCATCGGTATATCCGAAGCTGACACCGTCATCTTCATATAAAGTATAAGTCGATTTCCCCCAGGGGTATACTTTGATTATTACCGTGTCTGCCGGCTTTTCGTCTGTATATTGCCTGTCAGGCTGGTAAGGGATGATGGCTCCTGCCTTAATAAAGAGGGCGCCGCCGCGATCAGCGGGAACGGCGTAATTGATTTCCTGCTTACCCTGATAGGCCTTCCCAGTCCAGTAATCTATCCATTTCCCCTTAGGCAAATACACTTTGCCGGTAAAAGCTGCCGTGAGTAAATGGTCTCCAAACATATATTCGGTTCCATTGTCCTGCACGAACAGATCATCCGGATAAAGCAATGGTAATCCCCTGGCTATAGGCATACCCGACAGCGCCCCCTGCAAGGCGGCGGAATAGATGTAAGGCATCAGGCTATATCTTAACCGGGCGTAATAGCCGAACATTTCTTTATCAGACGGACTAAAGAACCAGGGATGAAAAATATAGCTCCAGCTATTGACTTGCGTCCAGGGCAATAAAAAGCCCATATGAATGGCAGGGGCCATCGGATACACCTGCTCCAGCACATCACAGGATACATTCATGTGTCCCGTCATCCCATGGTTCAATACATCGAAAAGCACTTTCTTTGTTCCTCCGTTATCCCCGGTGGTTGACGCGGACCAGTGCTGAATTCCAGCATATCCTCCACAGTAATGATAAAATGGACGGAGGCCTGTGTGATCTTTATACACTTTCAGTAATTGCTTCGGCAGGAGGACCTGGTTAACCAAATGCATGTCCTCATCCGTTAAACCATTATAATATTTCCGGTCAGGATGTTCGTCAAGGGTGCGTCCGGGATCCAGTTTAAAGCCCTGAACACCCTGATCAATGAATTTGGTGAGATGAGGGAACCAGAGCTCGCGTCCGGATAACGGTTTACCTTTTTCTTTCGCGATCCTGTCCTCTTCCTCAATACTTAGGTCCTGATCCGCACATAGCCATAACGCCAGTTTAAACCCTTGGTCTTTCAGCCGCTGAATAAAAAGCGGCCGTTTTGTATCCGCATTTTCCCATGTCCATGGCAGTTCTGCAACAAATTTTTTATCATCCCAGTCTTTTTTTATGGAAAAATCATAATTCTGTTTCATCCATTGCGGCTCCAGCCAATAAATGTCACAGGGGATTTTTTCTGTCCGGAAGTGAGCGGCATTTTCCAGGACATTGAATTGGTTCTCCATCGTGTTGCTGCCAAAAGCTAATCCATAAGCCCACTTAGGCAATAAATAAGGCTTGCCGGTGAGCGTTGTATAGTTTCCAATGAGTTCAATCATACTTCCGCCCGTCAATAAATAAAAATCATTCTCTTCCCCATTTTGCAGAACATACAGGGTGTCCTTGTGAAAACGACCTATATCAAAAAAGTGCTTTTTAGTGGTGTTGTTAAAAAGGCCCCATCCGTTAGTGCTCATAATAAACGGAGATGGAGCTTCCGATTGCTGGTATTTGACCCATATTCTTACTGCTTCTCCCCGGTGTTGAAGATGTCGCCTGCTGGCACTCCCTAAACCATACAAGCGTTCACCGTCATTTAATGCAAGGCTTACAAAATTCGTCTGCTTACGGATGTCAGCTTCATAAGATGTATCCACCACCGGATGTATAGTGTCTTTTGCAGGATCCCCAATGATATTCCCCGATGTATTCCGGCTACCAAAATAATCCGTCAGGCTTTCCTTCAACAAATGAAGCGCATGGTCATTCCCCTCTAATGAGGTCTGCACTTGCTGAACAAGTACTTTGCCGCTTGCATTTTTTAAAGTAAGGTTCCCCGAGGTGGTATTGATATCGAGGTTTGCCTGCTCTGTGGTGATCGACACCCGGCCAGCAGTATTGTTACAGGTAAAAGAAATATCCTTCCAGTCTTTTTGTAAAATCCCGTATTTCTCTAACAGCGATTCTTTAAAAACACTGTCTTTCCTGACCCGCACACGAATGATAGACGCGTTACACACCTGTACCTGCATGAATTGTCCGTTGGCCAATCGAATAGTGAATGGATGGCTGAGTGCATGATGATTATCTTGCGTCATACCTGTAACAGACCACGATAAAAGAGCAATTTGTATTCCTATAATAGCCGCAATGTTCCTCGTCATGATTAATAATTCTTGATGGCTGTTATGAAAACCTGCTACTGTAATCCGGATATGTTTTACTCATCCCAGCTAGCTTGTAAATGATTCATTTATTGATATCCCGGATTTTGCACCAAGGTATTTTTTCCCTTTTCCCTGCTTAGGTCTATTTCAGATTGAGGAATAGGAAAGTACTCATTTTTGCCTTTTGTAAAGGAAGCGCCTTTCAATATTTGATAATCAAATGTTGCATTCTCATGTTGAATGTATGCATTTAATACATCTGACATATAGCCTGTACCATTATCCCAGCGCTGAAGATCGAAGAAACGGTGTCCTTCCATACCCAATTCAATTTTTCTTTCAAAACGAACAGCGTTCCTTGCATAATCCTGACCGTTCAATGTGAACTGGCCTGTATATAATCCAATTTTATAATTTGCTGCAGGTGTGCTGGTAAATCCTCTTAACGGATCATTATCATCAATGTAAGTATGTACGAACCCTGAAGGATTAGCAGCACGGCTTCTGACCTGATTTACATAAGTTTCAGCCTGGGATAAACTTCCTATTTCTACTTCCACTTCAGCAGCCCAAAGTAATATGTCCGCGAAGCGGATCATTACATAATTATTTGAAGTAACATTACCCGCTCCCCAACCGTCGAAATTATCACTGGTATTAGCTGCCTGGGCCTGATAATAAATGTTTTTAATAGGAATGTACGGACCTGCCTGTGCCTGGGCACGTATCCAGGGCAATCCGGGCATCAGACCCCAATCCAGATAAGGTATACCTCTTCTTCCAACCGTCCAGTCCAAACGGGGATCTAATGTGCCTGCATACGCAATGAACGGGGCTGCTCCGTCTACCCCCATATCGTTCTTGACATTCAAATCATTCCAGGTATCAAGCAGGGGAAGACCGGTTACGGGATCGGTCTTAAATGAATTTACCAGGCTAAAAGATGGCTGATAAAATCCGCAGCAGGTAGCAGGACCACCTCCTGGAAAATTCAACAGATCACCTGCATTACCATTATGTCCCAATGCCCCATCCTTTACAGACATCTGCACTGCAAATACAGATTCAGAACTATTTTTTAAAGAAGGATTAAAGTTATCTCCATATTGATTGATAAGCTGGTATTTAGCGCCTGAAGATGTGACCCCATTGACAATCAAATCAGCTAATAGGGTTTTGGCCTCTGTGTATTTATGTTCAATCATATAAGTCTTAGCTAAAAAAGCCCTGGCGGCCCAGGAATTTGCTCGTCCCACCTGGGGTTGAACAGCTTTTAAGCTATCTGCGGCAAACTGAAAGTCTGCTTCTATCTTTAGAAAAATGGGTATCTGATTGGAGACATTATAATTTCCGTTTTCAAAACTTATTGTTTCATCTGCGTAAGGAACATTTTTCCACATTTTTGCAGCTTCTAAATGATAAACTGCCCTTAAAAAAATTGCCTCGGCCCTTATCTCTGCAGCCTCTGCCGCTGAAACAGAGCCATCTGTAACTTTAGCCAATACACGAAGTACATCGTTGGCCCGCTGAATGCCAGCGTATAATGGTCCCCATTTCCCACGTAATTCATAATTTGTAGGATCAACCTTATAGGCTTCTATTAATTCAATAGCAGTAATATCACCATACTCAGAGCCTTTGTGCGCATCATCAGAAGCTACGCCTCCAAAAAGCCAGTCACTAACTCCTGATCCTTCATTAGAAATGGGGCTGCCTTCTCCATCAAGCAAAGAGTAAGCGCCAATTAATAAGCCATTAACACCGTCTTTGGTCGCCAGCGTGCTTTCACCGATGGGGCCCATCGGCTCCTTTTCAAGAAAACTGCGTTTACACGCTGCAACTATTACTACGAGCGTTAATAAGCCTGAAATAATAAATTTATTACAATGCAATAATTTCATCCTATTTTAATTTTAAGAAAGTGCATTAATTAAAATGACAAGTTTACGCCAACAATTAAATTTTTTTGATTGTTGGGATAATTTCCATAATCAATTCCAAAAGTTGAGCTGTTACCGGTTAATTCAGGATCCAAGCCTGTGTATTTTGTTAGTATAAATAAGTTTGCCCCCTGTAAATATATCCGGAGCCTGTTCACTCCATACCGTTGTAATATTGCCGGATTTATAGTATATCCTAGTATTAAAGACCGGCATTTCAGGAACGAGCCGCTTTCCATGTAATAGGAGTTGGCTACTCCTGAAGTGCTAAAGGTATTTGACAGTTCAGCAATAGGTGTTTTGGCTTTTAGGTTCTGAGGGGTCCAGGAATTATTCAACAGGTTGTTACTTTTACCTCCTATGAAACTGCCAAAGAAATCAGTGTAATAACGAACGTGGTTAAGAACCTGATTACCTTGTGATCCATAAAATATGGCTGAAAAATCAAAACCTTTATAGTTAATACCGAGATTTATGCCGTAGGTAAAATCCGGATTGGGATTGCCAAAAAAATTTCGGTCATCAGGAGTAATCTTTTTATCTCCATTGACGTCCCGGTATTTAAATCTTCCAGGTGCAGCTCCGTCCTGTTTTGGGGAAGAAGATACGTCTATGTCATCTCTGAACAACCGCTCAACCTGATATCCAAAGAAGGAACCAACCGCATGCCCAACCTGGTTACGTACCAGATTACCCAAACCTGAAGGCGCTACATCAAAATATTCTCCCGGGATATTGACAACCATATTTTTATAAGCAGTTAAATTAACTCCTATACTATATTGAAGTTCACCCAAACTACCTCCACGGTAAGATGCGGAAACATCCCATCCTTTATTTTGTATATCGCCAATATTTATAGTAGGTGCGCTGGCTCCTCCGGTGGTCAAAGGCAAAGGCTGCGGAAATAGCAGGCCGTTTATTGATTTTTTATACCATTCAACCGACACATCAAACCTGTTAAAAATCGTAGCATCCATTCCTCTATTGGTTATTACATCTTCTTCCCAGGCTGTTTTCGGATTACCGTTGGTTGACCGGTAAAAACCCTGAACAATGCTATTACTTGTCCCGTTAATATCATAATAAGAGTTCTGAAAATCTGAATTGAATAAAGTATAGGCATTGTTGGGACCAACATTATTTTGAGATCCCAGCTTTCCCCAACTGGCCCTAAGTTTTAAATCATTGATCTGTTCTATGTTTTTCAGGAATGATTCGTTGGATATTCTCCATCCTACCGCAAACGAGGGAAAAACGCCATATCTCTTTTCCGCGCCGAACTGGGATGACCCATCTCTGCGGACAGTAGCAGATAATAAATACTTATCGTTATAACCATAATCCAAACGGCCGAATAAAGAATACAGGGAGAAATCATAGGCGAAACTATAGTTGGTAATATTTGAAGTGCCATTACTTAATGTGAGATAAGCAGGATTTGTGGAGAAAAAATTAGTTGACTGGCCGCCGACCCCTCTTCCATTGTTGTTGGTGGCCTCTGATCCGGCGAACACTTTCAGCGAATGCTTGTTAAAAGTATTGGTGTAAGTTAAGGTGTTCGTCCAGGTCCAGCTATAATCATAAGATGAATTTTCATTAAAAGAATTCGAGCCATTATGGAATTCCTTGTCATTATATAGATTAGGCGTAAAATTGGTGCTGTATCCATTGTTTATTGTTCCTCCAAAACTGGTACGCACCATAAAATGCCTGAATAAATCCACTTCAGCATACATGTTTCCTACCACAATAAAATTCCGGTTCTTATTCAAATGAGTTCTGGATTGCGCAGCAAAAGGAGTCGGCTGGCTTCCCAACTCCGGACCGGCCCATGTTCCACCATAGTTTCCTTTAATATCGTAAACCGGTATGATCGGCAACGTACGGTAAACATCTGAAATAACGTTATTGGTGCTTTGATTATCTAACCCCGGATTTTGCTTTAAAAACATATAAGCATTCTCTCCCACCCTGATGTTATTTTTAATCTTATATTCCGTATTGATACGGACGGAATATCTTTTCAGATACGTTTCTATTAAGGTTCCCTGTTGATTCAGGTAACCTAATGAAAGCAGGTATTTTGATTTCTCAGTTCCACCGCTTGCCGTAATATTATGACTTTGCATCGGCGCGGGTCTGAAAATTTTATGGAACCAGTCTGTCCCCTGCTTGTTAACTTTCTGAATTAAATAATCATTGCCTGGGTTAGCCGCATCAAAAACATATTTGGAGGGATCAACGGCAGGATCACCTGATTGGGCAGTGCCTGCGACACCCGGACCAGCATAGAGATAATCCGGCAAACCATTGGCAAATAAGCTGGTACCGGGGTTTACTCTTTTTACAAGTGTTGCAAAATCCTGAGAGTTCAGCAAATTAAAAACATTCCCTTTCAACGGAATCTGATTTCCATAGTACCCATCGTAAGAAAATGTAGGTTCACCCGATTTCCCCTTTTTTGTCGTAACGACAATAACACCGTTAGAACCGCGAACCCCGTATATAGCGGCAGCGCCTGCATCCTTAAGTATTTGCACAGATTCAATATCATTAGTGTTGATGTCGTGAAGACTTGCAGGTACGCCATCTACAAGAATCAACGGCTGTGTACTTCCAAATGAAGAAACGCCCCGGATAAAAATGTTACTTTCACCACCCGGAACACCCGAACTGATGATGGTAACCCCTGAAGCCATTCCCTGAAGCGCCTGTTCACCGGAGCCCGTCGGGATAGATTTCATGGCCTTCATGTCGATCACAGACACCGATCCGGTAATGTCTTTTTTTCGCTGTGTTGAATAACCTGTGACCACTGCTTCATTGAGCGTATTTATCGAAGGGGACAAGACAATGCTATACCCTTTATTAGCTGCGACTACTACGTCTTGCCCCTGATAGCCCACGAAAGTGAATACCAGCACACTTCCCTGCCTTGCAGGGATTGAAAATGTTCCATCTTCCGCACTTTGCGCACCCGTTACCGTGCCTTTGACAATGACAGAAACATTTACCAGCGGCTCTCCCATCTCACTGAGCACCCGCCCGCGCACCTTGGGAATCGTATCTGCCGGTATGTTAACGGAAGGGATAACGCTTGTTTTTTTTATGGTGATCGCGTTATTTCCAAAACTGTATTCCACAGGCTGATTCTTCAGGCAGCGGTTCATTACTTCCGATATAAGGACTTCTTTTACCTCCATGGTGACAAGGGGAAAACCCTCAAAAAGTTTCTCATTATAAATAATAGAAACGCCGGTTTGTCTAAAAATTTCTTTGAATATCTTCTGGATCTTTACATTTCTGACTGAAAAAGTAACGGTTTGAGTGTAACTTCTGGCGCTTACCTGAAGACAAACCGACAATAAGATAGCAGTGATTAATTTCATAATCATCAACGTTTTGGTTAATGTGCTGCGCTGTATAAGCAGAGTTCTACAGTAAACTTTAAAATGCATACTTTTGTTAATATTTGGGTGAAGCAATAGCAGTCGACAGATCGTATTAGGAAGCCCGGATTTTTCACCGTTCTGATTCGCACTCAGAACGGTTTTGTTAAGGCCTAATGAATTATTTACATCATATTTTTACAGGTTTATATTAAGAAATGATTGTTGTTTCCCATAAAACCTTCATTAAAGAACAGTAATTTTGTTGCTTTCTATTTTGAAATGCACTCCATTTGTTTCAAGCAAACGCAGGACTTCCGATAAATTTATTTTTCTGCTGATCCCCCCTCCGAACAGGTTTTTGTTGTCGATGGTCTTGTAACTGACCTCTACGTTGTACCACCGGGATAATTGTCTCATGATACTTGCTAAATCCGTATTATCAAACTCAAAAAAACCATTTTTCCAAGCAATCGCCTGTTTAACATCCACCGGTTTCAAGGTCAATACTGTTGTGGAAGTATTAAATAGAGATTGTTGTCCGGGATGCAATAATTGTTGTTGCACTCCCGCATTAAATTTTACTGATCCTTCTAAGAGCGTCGTATTAATGCTTTGTTCATCACTATAGGCGTTAATATTGAAATGCGTCCCTAAAACAGTCACTTTTGTCTGTCCCACCGATACCACAAAAGGCATTACTTTATTTTTAGTCACTTCAAAATAAGCCTCTCCTTTCAGTTCCACTTCACGGTGATCGCCCATGAAGGTGGTCGGAAATTTCAGTGAGCTGGCTGCGTTCAACCATACCTGGGTGCCATCGGGTAACTGAACCTGGTATTGTCCACCACGCGGAGTAGTGATGGTATTAAAGAGCAGGGCTTTATTATTCGCCTCCTCTTTATAGTAGGCCAGCCTGCCACTGTCCAGTTTCACGATTTTCGTATTCCCATCCTGCATTAAGTTTCCGGTAGACGCATGATCTAACACAATAGTAGACCCATTTGAAAACGTAAGCATTGCGTGATTACCCCCGGGAACGATCACGTGGTTATGTGTTTTTCGATGAGCAGTGACAGGCTGCCGGGCAGGTTTCTTTATAAAAAATAAATAAGTGCCCATTGCAAAGAAAAACAGAATAGACGCTGCTGCAACCGCACGCAAGTAAAAAGGAATTACTCTTGCGGTAATTGATACACCAGCGGTTTTCCGTTCGTTTATCTTACTGAGTATCCGTGCACTTCCTTCTGCACTTAACAAACCGTCGAAAGCATGCGCTTTAAGATCTGAAAGCAGTTTTTCTCTCAGAACGCTTTGATTGTCTTTCAACAAACTCAGCAACTCGTGCAGTTCGTCTTCGACAAGGGAACCAGCAACATATTTGTCGAGTAGGATTTGAAAACGGGTCATATGGAAAATTTAGAAAAAGGCGTGCTCAGGCAAAGCCTGGCGAGTAAAGACAATCAGAAAGCCAGAATGTACCAGCGCAGAAAAATTATTTTTGAGAATTGTTTTCAGGAGGCCAGTAAGGAGAACAGCATAAGCAGGAGGGCCTGTAATCCCTGGTGAGTGAAAGACCGGATAAATTTTACGGCCCTGCACAAGTGATTTCTCACTGTATTCCTGGTTAATCCCAATTGTGCAGCCACTTCTCTGAGCTTCATGCCATTTAGCCTGACCAACTGATATATTAGTCTTTGTTGAGGCGGTAAATTGAATATCGCTTTGTTGATAATTGTATCCGATTCCTTTCTCACCAGTTCCTGCTCAGGGCTAATGGAATTCTCTTTTAAAATCGTGGACAGGTGTGCCAGATAATTTCTTTCACGGACTTTGCGGTGAAATATATTAAGGATGTGGTTACGGGTAATAATAAAAACATAATTGGAGAAGTGGTCGATATTAGCTAATGACTTTCGGCCTATCCAGATTTTCAGAAATACATCCTGAACAATTTCTTCAGCGATTGGTTGCGATTTTAGGTAGGCATAAGCGATGCCGTATATGGTGTCGGAATAGTGACCATACAACTGCTCAAAAGCATTTTCATTTCCTGAGGCAACCTTCAGCAGCAATTCATTTTCATCATATACGCAAAAAATGGCCACAGATACACTTTACATTTATACCAAATATAATAAAATTAAAATCAGCATAAAGATTTTAATATAAAAATTAGACACAATAAGATGGTGCATACGAAATGGAAATACCATCCTTGTCTCTCAACATTCATCAGCATCCAGATCTCGATCCATATGCCGGCCAGTACCAATCCCATTTTCCATTCGAAGCGCATCCTGCAGAATAATATGAAATTAGGCCAGTCAATAAAATCCAAATTGGGCCACAGCAGAGAACCTTCGTATATTAACTGTAGCGGCCATGCTAAAAAGATACAAAACATTATTAAGCTACGGTCTCGTACGGATATCCTCGTACAATAAAACATAAAAGCGATTTCATTAAAATCTGGTACATCGTCACAGATACAAATCTTGAACGCGGGGCGCAGGCGAACTTCAAATTAGTGAAAGCCGCAATTACAGCGGCGCATAAAAATAAATTACGCGTTGCAGTTCATGCCACTGAAAGGATCACCGCACAACTGGCCGTTGAAGCAGGCGCAGACTATCTCGTACACGATATCGAGAATGAAGTGGTGCAGGAGAATTTTGTTAACTTATTCAAAAATAAACATGTAGTACTTTGCCCCACGCTTGTGGTGGGGGGTAATTATGGAAAAGTGTTTGCGGGAAAATATTCATTTTCAAATGATGAATTAAAACTGGATAATCCCGAACAGGTAAAAACAATTACCGATTATCCACTTCCGGATACGGTGAATGGAAAACTTATGATCGACAGGTTAGCGAATGGAAAATATCTTGCGAGACAAAAGACGACCGATTCAGTCTGTGCGGTAAATCTTAAAAAAATAGTTGACGCCGGTGTCACCGTCGCCACAGGAACTGATGCGGGCAATATCGGGACGCAGCATGCAGGCTCCTATTTCACCGAGCTGGAAGCCATGCAGCGGGCCGGTTTGAATATGTGGCAACTGATCACCTGTTCAACGATCAATGGCGCCAAAGCAATGGGAAAAGAAAATTCATGGGGAAGTATTACCATTGGAAAAAGGGCGAATATGATACTGCTTACTGCCAATCCTGTACAGGATCTTGGCAACTGGAGAAAGCTATCGGCTGTGATCAATAAAGGCGTTGTTATCAATATCGCTCCTTGAGAATGTTAAGCGTATTCCCCAATTACCCATTTATACAGTGAAAGAATTCATGGCATTGAATCAATGGTTTCTACCCACATGGACTGATCAGCATTTATCAGAGAGAGTGAATAAAAGGAAATCAATGCTCGTTAATCAGCCTTTGGTTGAACCACGAGAAGCAGTTCTTTATCAGGTACATGTAGAACATTTCCATGCACTTCTGAAATTATCACGGTGCCATTCTTTTTAGCCTTTTGTTCTAAAAATTTTCGGCGTACCTGGTCAAAGCCTACATTACGATACATTCTTTATAAAAAAAACTAGCTTTAGCCATATTGGCCGTGGCACTTTTCACACAGCCTTATTCCGGCTGCACGATGGGCCCGACGATTTTCATGTCGCTGGCCGCAAACAGCTGCCTCATCTCCTCAGGCGTGGGCGGATGTTGTAGTCCTGAAACGGCCACAAAGAATTCTTCCATCTTTCCGGCCGGCTGAAACAGCACCGTCATCTTTCCCTTTTCGCTGATCTGGGTCCAGCCATGCGGCACCTGGCGCGGCAGAAAAATCGAATCCCCGGCGCTTAAAGAAAACTTGTCTGCACCGACCCGGAAAAAGTATTGTCCTTCCACAACATAAAACACTTCATCCTGCATCAGGTGCACGTGCATCGGCGTGCCCCGGCCAGGCGAGAGCGAGGTCTGTTCAAACAGCGCAAACCCGCCATCGTTATCTTTCCCGGAGATTTTCAGGTCTATGACATTTGCATTGACCCCCTGAAGGCGCAAGTGTCCGTGGTAGCGACCCTCTCCAACCGGGACTTTAAAGCCCTTCCTGTCATCGGTGAACCGGCCATCCCGGGCCAGGGAGCGGAGTGGAAACAGGGAAGACAATGACCATAAAAATAAGTTGCGTTGCATATAGTGGATATAAAATGACGTGCGTAAAGGGCAGGAGGATCAGGACAGCACAGATTTACCCGGGAAAGATATGCCTTTAGACCAAAACCTCCTATACCCTATTGCTGGTAGAGTAGCTGACCCCGGGTTTTTGAAGTGTTTAAATCCACCTATTGTGAGATTGGCGGAAACCTGTTGTGTGAACTTCAGGGTGCTCCAGTGAACAAGTCATAAATACCTCCGTGGCTGTTTACAATTCATGATCAAGATACCCATCAATGGCTTCAGCAAGTTTAAAGTTTGCTTCAAAAGATATTCCCGGGTCGGAATGGCATCTAAAATGACTACTCCTAAAATCATACACACGAAAAAGAACTTTACAAAGAACAATTCCTGGAGCCTGAAAGGTATTGTGGCTCAGTGAACAAGTGTAGGTCGGGATTCATAATGAGTGCACATCCATTTTCAATCCACCACCTATAAATATTGCTTTTGCAAAGAAATATACTTTGTATTCTTAATTTTATCAGTAAGGACAAAATAAGCTTTGGAAATGACCGACAGTAATTGTCAGTATATTTCAGGTAGGTTGGACATTAATAATCGGGTATAAACCTATTGGCGCGGTATGATACTTACCAGGGAAGAGAAATTATTACGAAAAACAAAATTGAAAAATTTCTGTGAGGAAGTCATCGAAAAGCGTATCGCTTTTACGAGAGCAGCTATGGATAATGCACAGGCTGCGGCCAATGAGGAAGAAAAAAGTTCTGCAGGCGACAAATATGAAACCTCCAGGGCCATGAGCCACCTGGAGAAAGACATGCACGCACGGCAATTAACAGCTAATCTTCAGGAACTTAGTGCCGTAAGAAGCGTTCAGACCAATACTCTTTATCACACCCCACAAACGGGCGCTTGTATTCAATGTGAAACAATAACTTTTTTTATAGCAGCAGGTTTAGGTAAACAAATAGTAGGCACTGAGCCCGTTATTTTTCTTTCCCCACAATCTCCGCTGGCAAAAAATATCATTCATAAACAAGTGGGTGATTATTTTATATTTAATGGTGAGGTAATGATCGTCGATATTTATTGATTCGGGGTAATGGGGTTGAATTAAAAAAAGCAATCATTATAGGTAACGATATATCCTTAAATGATTATTTTATTTTTAACAACCAGGCATTCCGCTCGCGGCACCTGAAAGAGGTTTTATAAAATTAATTTTAAACTTCATGTCTCGGAATGGTTGCTGATAAGCGCCCACCTGTGCCATTGCCATTTTAAGTCCTGGGTTTAAGGGCAGCGATAAAATATAAATTGAATATCAAATACGCAGGCGGCTAATCGCTTCCCTTAAAAAATGTCGTCAAAACAATACTTACGCATTTGCAATCTTCTTCTGCCACTGCAACCTGCCATCGTCTTCTATCTGGAAATCCTTGGTATTTGCAGGTTTGATGTTGTCCCACAAAGATGCCGACAAAATTATCGAAGCGGGTCCACCCCTGTTCATGAAAGAGACCCTGGATATGTCATATTGATATCTTTTACCTTTAAATGCGTCTCTTTTATCCCTGCATATCAATCCTTATCTGTTCAACATGTTACAATTTTCAAGGCGTTTTTGTTGATTCAAGCCTATGTAATTATTCTTATATTCCTATGCGCTTAGGATGTCTTCAACCGAACCGCTCTCTTTGGTATACAAGATTTTAGCAGATATGCAAACCTTTTGCCCGCATTGGCCAGTATTTAATAAATTGTAGCATGAGTAGCAATGAGCGTTTGCTTTTACTGACCCTGATAATAGCTTTTGTTGCTGCGATCATTTATTTTCTTTCCAGGAAACAAAAACCCAACGGAATTCCTCAACCGGATGTGATAAAAGCTCTTTTGGAGAGCCATGTGCTCTTTTATCAGCAACTTGATGAAGCACGCAAAGAAGCATTTGAAAAAAGGATCGGGGATTTCCTGCGGAAGACCCGGGTTACAGGAATTAAAACGATAGCAGACGACCTGGACAGGGTGTTTGTCGCGGCCGCGGCCATTATTCCTGTATTTGCTTACGAGTGGTGGGAATACCGGAATATCCATGAAGTATTATTGTATCCGGGATCTTTCACCGAACATTTTAATCTGGACGGGGAGGGACGCAATATTTCCGGAATGGTTGGAAACGGTCCCCTGCAGAACGTGATGGTCCTTTCACAGAAGGATCTGAGAAACGGTTTTTTACAGCCGGCGGACCGTTCCAATACGGGCATTCACGAATTTGTGCACCTGGTAGACAAAACCGATGGGGCTACAGATGGAAGCCCGGAACTATTGTTGCCGCATCCCTATGCGCTGCCATGGCTCAAACGCATGCACCAGGAGATGGCGCTCATCAAGGCAGGTGGATCCGATATCAATCCCTATGGGGCCACCAACGAAGCAGAATTTTTAGCAGTGGCCTCCGAATACTTTTTTGAACAGCCACTGCGGATGGAGGGACGGCACCCCGAATTGTATGCGTTGATGAAAAAAGCATTTCTTCCTGAAAAATGACTGTTGTTCTCAAAATGAATTTATGTACCAAGACCACCGGTCAGAAAGAATAAACCTCATTCTATTTATCCCTGAATTTATACTTAAAATTGCCGTTCAACTTTCTCCGCTTTCGATGGACAGGAAGGACTGCAAAAGGCACTTCACTTCCATCCGGCGCTGATTGTTTCGGACATAATGATGCCTGGTGTGTTGAGGGTACACTCCTAAAGCCTGTTGTGCCACCAACTGTTGCAATAGGGATACAGTTATACCTAGCATATTGTTTTATCTTTCCCAATATTGCAGTGATGTAAAAGCAATGTGTCCGGGATCAATGAGCGGAGATCATCACTATTGCTTTTCAGAAAGTGCAACACCCTGCAAATGAAAATCCCGTTGAGAACAACAGGATCTAACTAAATTGCTTGATAAGAGTGTACAGCCTCAAATATCGGATGAATAACTAAACGGCTGCTGTCATTTCAGACAATTTGCATAAACTTAATATTGGTCACTTTTCACATGCCAAAAAGAATAATTATATAGATGACAATTGTTTATTGATCCTGTTACTTATTTTTTCGCGGCATATGAAATCTGATGCCTCCTAAGACTAATTCTCACATTTCTGTGGAGCAATTTGTACTCTTTCATTAATTGGCGCAGTGCAATTATACGACACTGATAATCAATAAAAAACTGCTCCAGAACGATAACATCATTGTGTAACTCCTGCACACTGTCCGCATTTGGCTTTTTAATACTGCTTTGAACATATTTGATAAACTGTTCATGTGAATAGGCGCTAATTGCGACCATGAAACAAAATATTATTGTTATGCTAAGTTGCTGCTTTCATTTCATGTCCAATATTATCATTATCGATTCTTCCTGTTTGTAATATTAATTAATCGTTAAGAGATTCTGTCACAAGAGACCAGGCATATGCGGATAAGTGCGTGGAATCTAAAAGTCGGGATAACAATTTGATATTGTTTAGTTAAACAGGGAACTGTTCAACCGAATAGGCGCGGTTTATTATATACTCGTCTGCAGTATACTTCCTTTTCGATTTTTCCGTGATGGATTTTACATGCTGAATAAGCAATTGGTATTCAATTTTGGTTTGTTTCCATCGATCATGCTTGGGATACTTATTCGTTACAAGGCCATCCAGTTCACCCGTGCTATACAATACTACGGAGAAATTCTGCTTTACTTTTTTGAAATTTTGCAATAAGACCGCGGTTGTATCCAAACGGCAAGCACCTCACCCCTGTACAGTCCTTCAATCATACCAACCAGCGTAACACCAACCTGGATCGAGCTGAGAAACTGGTCAGGATCACTGGTAAGCTGAAGATCTTGTGAGCATGTTTATTTCCTGTATCAATTAATTGTTCGAGCTTAAACTGTTTAACAGTTACAAGCGCTATTTCTGCAGCAGAAAAATAGCCGTTAATGGTATAAGCAAGATAAGTAATGGTATAAAAACCATGTCAGTGCTTTTTTAAAATTAGTGGATTTTATATCCTGCATTCGCTGCTATCCTATACGTGGCAGATATTTTTCATCAGTACCCATTTCTCGTCTGCCAGTGCACCTGGGGCCGACTGCTGGTAGGCGGACATTAGTGATTCCCATTGCGCTATAACAGGCCTTGAACGGTCGATCATGCGCTTTTTTTCTAAAGAAAATGTTTCATTTACCTCCATTAATAATACAACCGTTGTTCCAGTGCGGTACATTTCAAGATGCACTATACCGGCATCTGTAAAACTTTGCAGCACTTCCGGCCATATCGCGGCGTGATGATCTTCATATTCAGCGATCAGCTTAGTATCATTGATCAGTTCCAGCGTAAAGCAATATTTTGTCAGAGCAGGCATAGCATAAAGATAATGGCGATAAAATAGAAAGAATCATTAAACTTATCCGTTGCTTCAGAATTTCTGCCTGTATTACTCACGGTAAGGCATAGCATACAGGAAAGGCTGAACCGCTGCAATTATTCATACCGGATCTTTGAAAAAATTATAGAACTTGCAGATGAACATAACCTTATCAACATGACGAACCTACAGCGAAGCAGTCCCATCCGGTCTGTGGTATGGAAATTCGCAGTACTGATGCTGTCATGCCTTTTGCTCATCCAGTACATGCATAACAGAAGCTTATGGAACGACGAGGCGATGCTTGCCCTGAATATCACAGGAAGAGGATTCAGCGGGCTGCTGCGGCCACTCGACGACCACCAGGTGGCCCCGGTTCTTTTCCTGCTGATCGAAAAACTATTTACGACCCTGTTCGGCAACACGGAACCAGCGCTTCGCATATTTCCGCTTCTCTGTTCCCTTGCTTCCCTGCCGGTGTTTTATATGCTATGCCTGCAGCTTACCGGTAACCGTGTGCTTTCTCTTTGCGCCCTTATACTGCTTGGTTGTACACCTAAATTTATCTATTATTCTTCTGAATTAAAACAGTATGCCACAGATATGCTGCTGCTGCTTATTATTTATTATACGGCATTTATACATTCGGCATTTTTGAACAAATGGCGGGGACTGGCCCTTTCGGTAGTGGGAGGGATTGCCATTTTTATATCGAATGTGTCCATAATTCCCTTGTGTGTAATTGGTCTTTTGTTTATGAACGATTTACGTCAAACAAAAAAGATCAGGGCCAGACATTGGGTCCCTGTAATAACATGGATCTTTTTTATTTCTATTAATTATTTATTGTTTATCAGGAATCATCCGCATACGCAATTCATGAAATCATATTGGAAAAATTCTTTCATGCCGTTGAATTTTTCAGGAACACCATTCCGCAAGTGGATGGACAATTCAATCATGCAGGTATTCCGGGATCTCTTGCCTTCGCTACCCTGGGGGTACCTGTTTATTGCTACTGCGATCTTATACGCCTCAAGCCTGGCAATTATGTTATGGAAAAAGGAATTTCGGCTGTTTTATCTTTGTGTGGCACCTGTAGCGATACACCTGTTATTGTCCGCGATGAAAATATATCCGTTCGAATTAAGGCTGATCCTTTACCAGGCTCCTTTATATATCATGGTGATGGCGTATGGGATCTGGCATCTTTCGCAGGCTTTATCCAAACGTCAGTTCTTTCGTTCCATGACACTTACCGTGATCACGGCACTGCTTATTTTCAGGCTTTTCCTGGAATTCCCAATAGATCATGATGAGCTCAGGCCAGCGATACAGTACATTAATCAGTACAGCCAGCCAGGTGAATCGCTGTATGTTTTACTGGGCAGCATTCCTGCCACCCGGTATTATATTAGAACCGGTCTGGCAAAATTTGATGCGTTACAGATCATATGGGGACAGCAAAGAAAGATCAGCAGTGCCAGTTACCTCAACGAACTTAGTAAAATAAATGGCCCCGTATGGCTGCTTATTTCACATATGTATCCGTTTAATGGAAACCGTGAGGAAGAAAGGGAAGTTGTGCATGCGCTGCAGAAAAGAGGCATGCTGTTGCGGCAATGCGAATTCCATGGAAGTTCCGCCTATCAGTTCGATCTGCGATAAGCGGCACGCTTCTGTTAAGTGAAAAATGCATGCCTGAAATAACATTAACTTATCCGGTTAAAAATAAAGAATTAATTCCTACTGTTTCACAAACAGGTCTGTAAACCCAGCAGGAAAATCCACTAATGATTTTTCATTTAAATTGATAATCATTTGGCTAAATAATCCCACATATAACCCATTGCCGGAAAGAGACACCTGTATTTTTTCATCATTCATGCTATGGATCGTTATGAATTTATCTTCGCCGTTCATTTGCAGAACATCCACCCGGAATTTTTGAATTGTTTCAGCAGAAGCCTTTAATATTTTCTGAACGCCTGCTTTTTTACATGCGCGGTCAATAAGGTTTGTAAGGCCTTTACTGTCCTTTGCGGACCCACTTCCAAGAAGGGTACCATAATAATATATATATCCTTTTCCGAGCGGTTTGGAAACTGCACAAGGTTTTCCTTTTTCAAAAAAACCTTCCGGCTCAATATTATCACCTGAAAGCTCAGCATACCTGCTATCGCCCCAGATCATTGTGCCATCAGCCTGCGAAACAGGAAAATACCGGGCTCCTGTTATACCTATTGATATGAGTGCCTTTTTTGTGTCTGCAGTGACATTTTCAGTGATGGCTTCAGCCTTTTCCATGTTAAGATGAAAAGAACTGGTCGTTGTTTCTTCTTTAATGCCAAAGGCTTTCTGTAATCCGCATCCGGGCAGCAATCGGCTATGCCTGCCTGTTGTTCCATTATATCCTCCCATATGCGCCTCCGCGATTAAAACACCTCCGGCCTTTACCCAGCTAACTACCATTTCAGCTTCCTCTTCGGTTAAATAGTATGCTGAAGGCATTATTAATACTTTGCAGCTCTCAATTGATTCATCTGAAATTTTATTACCGGATATATAGCGGAATGAATAATTATTCCAGTATAAAGTATTTACATAACCGTCCACGTTCTCAGTAAATGAATTCAGGGTATGATGAACACAGTATTGAAAAATTTCATTTTTCCTGTTTTTCCACACACCGATCAGGTCAGGAACGGGGTTTGCTGTCATCAGCATAGACGTAAAAGGTTGTATGGTCTTCCAGAAGGTACGACAAGCCTTGGTAACTTCCCGGTCGCTGCCATCAAGATTTACAACACCCCATGCCGGAGCCTCCTGACCTAACACTTCCGGACGGAACTGCCAGAACATAAACCCTTTTATCCCAAGTCCCAGTTGTGGTACAAAGTCTTTCAGCAAGGCTTGCAGATCAATTATTTTTTGATGAGTTGATGTATTTCCACCATTTATATGACACTCCACATTATAACAAACTTTGCCGCGTCCTGCAGAAATAAGCTGGGTAGTAAAAAGCGGGCCGATAGTTGTAGCAGCAAATACGTCGCACAGGTCAGCCATTTCGAAATCGTTTACACAGGTTGTTACTGCATTAAAAGGATTCATCGTATTGGGTACAACATGAAGGAATACTGTATGAATAGGATCCTTTTCGCGCACCATTTTTATACGCCACGCAGCTTCATTAAAAAGTGTGCGTCCGTGAAATTCACGCCAGTCTATAAAATCCAGGAAGGCCTCCGGGCTCCGGGCCATTTCTACCTGGTGCCACTCCTGATAATTTCTTCCCCACCTATCATTTAGCAACTCCAGTGTGTCATATTTGTTCCTGAGGTATTCCTTAAAGGCGGAGCTGCAGTTAGCGCAATAGCACGCCAGCTTTTCCACTGTAATGGGGTTGCGTTGTGGGTAGCACAATTCTGGTTCATTCCAAACGTCCCACATGTGCATGGCAGGATGATCACTGAATGTCGAGACCGTTCTGTCTAAAAATTTCATTCTTTCTTTCCTGGCTCCTTCATGATTGTAGCATGGACCGGGGTGACCACCTATGGCGCGGTGTCCCGCAACGAACGGTTCTACAACCTTACCATTATTTAGTACCGGTTTTGCATCAGGATATTTGTCAAATAGCCAGTGGGGTGAAACATCAAATAAAAAATTAAGTGTTACCCGCAGTTTATATTTGGCGGCCAGGTCAAGAAGTTTTTTAGTGTCATCAAAATAGTAATGATCTTCCTTTATATGTGACCAGCGCCATTGAACGAGATATTTTACATCGGTAAAACCTATGTCCCGCATCTTTTTAAAATCATTTTCCCATAGAGACGGCTCTGGTTCCGGAGCACGGTAATAGGCAGTTCCCCAAAGAAAAGGGTGGATAATTTCTTTCGTTGCTTTTTGCCCTATAGATGTAGCATTCACCATTTGCACAGGCAGAAGTATAGCACCAGTGCCCAATGTTGTCTGACGTATAAAATTTCGTCTTTTCATATTGTCATATATATATGATACCTA
>Ga0209512_1001899_pt1 | contig 23939 bp, 24 predicted proteins | sample frozenSSSSmetaG_FD_184142 | JGI IMG/M metagenome (GOLD analysis project Ga0209512, IMG submission 184142) | Glacier valley bacterial and archeal communities from Borup Fiord, Nunavut, Canada, to study Microbial Dark Matter (Phase II) -... | ecosystem: Environmental > Aquatic > Freshwater > Ice >...
AGGGAGCTTAAGGGTTCCCCAATCTAAGTTTCTTGCACGCAAGTTGGTGCATTTGTTTTAAGAGTGGTTTAGTGAGAATATCAGCCCTATTCTCACCTGTTGCAACTCTCTGCAACCGTATGCGGCCTGCTTCATATTCGTCTCTAATGAAGTGATACTTTATATCAATGTGCTTTGCCTTTTAATGTCGCTCTAGATTCTTAGCTAATATGAGAGCGGCCTCATTGTTAGAGCAAATGATCGGTGGGCCGGTTAGCATTCTAGGCAATTCCTTCCCCTAAACAGCAGCTAGCTCTCAGGCAAGCTTAGTAATCTAGAGGGCCTCTTTAACAGCTTCTGCTAGGGCCACATATTCAGCCTCCATAGTGCTTTAAGCAACTGTCTTTTGCAGCGCAGATGCCTAAGTGAGGGCTCCACCGCTAGATGCAATTGAGACGTACGCAGTCGTAGACTTTCGGGTCTTAGAGCTAGCATAGTCTGCATCGCAGTGTAGGAATAGAGCGTTCTAATCTGTATTCGATTGATATCGCAGCCCAAAATTAACTGTTCCTTTAATATATTGAAGCAGGTGCTTTGCAGCCTGCTAATGCTGAGAACTAGGTGCATGTAAATAGCGAGAGAGAGCTCTAATTGCAAATGCAATATCTAGTCGAGTATGCGTTGAAGCGTAGAGCAAAGATCTAATTAGCCTTCGATATGCCTCTTAATCTTGTACTCCAATTGGTCTGTTCTCATCGTCAACCGGCAGGGATTGAAGCTAGATTCCAGCTAGAAAAGGGGTTCCCACTAGGTTGCAGTCCTGCATTAAGAAATCCTCGAGGATTCTCATAAGATACTAAGACTAAGAGAGGAAGACGAAACCGTCTTCTTAAACAACCTCCATTCCTAGGAATAACGAGAGAATGCCCATATCCTTCATCTTAAATCGTTTTGAAAGTTGAGTCTTTGTCTCCTTAATTTGAAAGGAGATTCCTACAACTAACAAATCGTCAACGTAGACTAAAATCCAAATATCCCTTCTCATATAGAGAGCTTCGTCTATAAGAGAGCGAATGAATCCAATTGAGGTGAGAAAGCTATTCAATTCTGAATACCAGCTTCGTGGGGACTGCTTTAGACCGTAAAGGCTCCGTAAGAGTCTCTCACTATCTAGCCCCTTTTCTTATATCCCTCTAGCAATTCCATATAGACTTCTTCTTCGAGAACTCCGTTAAGAAAGGCCGTCACTACATCCATTTAATGAATCTCCCAGCCCATTCGTAGGGCAAGAGACAGGAGGATTTGGAACGTCTGTATCTTCGCTATAGGAGCAAAAGTCTCCTCGTAATCGTAGCCTTTTCGCTAAGTATATCCCTTCGCCACGAGCTAGGCCTTGTATAGTCCGTTTTGCTTTCGTGTAAATACCCATTAAGTGCCCACTGTTCTCTGTCCCATATCCTTAACTAGCTTCTAGGTTTTATTCTCATGAATCGATGACATTTCTCTTTCCATCGCTGCCTTCCATTTAGGAATAGACAGTGCCTGTTCTGCATTAATAGGTATATCATTTGCTGCATAGAACGAGAGATAGTCTTCGTGAATAAGAGTTGAGTTAAATTAGGAATTGTACTCTTCTTAAGCTTAAGATTCTTATGCTCTTCTTAAGGGTTTTCGTATTCTTAGGCCGTTAAGGATTGTAGGTTCAAAATAGGAGGGCGTCTTTCTTCGTCGCATTGTGACGTTCTAATCTACGAAATGATCATCTTAATCCTAATCCTAGCCATCGTTAGCGTCATGAAAGTCTTCATGATCTTCGTGATCTTCGTGGTCTTCATGCCCTTACCCCTTAGAAACTCCTCCCCCTAGAATCCCATCACTATTCTAATGAATGGGATTCGGAAGCTGAATTGGCATTAGTATAAGAACCTTCGAAACGAGATTCTCATTAAATCTCACGTCCTAATAGACAGAGACTTTGCCATTAACCGCAACACGGTAGGTCAACTAAGTATCCCCATATCCTATAAAGATTCCTTTCTTCGCTTTGTCTTCAAGCTTCTTACAGAGCTGTTTTAGGACGTGCACCTAACATTCTGATCTAAAAATTCTTAAATGCGAGAGATCTAGCTTTATTCCTTTCTAGGCTTCAAAGGGCGTGACAGTCGGGTTCGCAGCTGTAGGAATGAGATTTCTTAAATACGTAGCTGTCATAATGGCCTCCCCCCACTAGGATTCGTTAAGCTCAGCTTCGTCGAGCATGGCCTTAGCAGTCTTAGTGAGCGTTCTATTTAGTCGCTTAGCTACGCCATTCATTTCTAGCGTATATGCAGGAGTCTTCTCATGCTTAATGCCATTTTTAAGAAAGAACTGTTAAAGATCATGAGAATCATATTCTCCTCCCCCGTCTGTGCGGATTCGTTAGAGCTTTTCTTAAGATTCATTCTCAGCTCTTTCTTTCCATAAAGGTAGGATCTTCTTAACGTCCCCCTTTTGCTTCATAGGATATGTCCATTTATATCGAGTCTTTGCTTCTATGAACGTTAAGTAGGATTTGTGCCCTCCAACAGATGTAATTAGCATAATTCCCACGTCTAAATAGACAAGCTCTAGCTTTCTTGTAGGTAAAGGAACTAGATTCCTCAAAGGAATTCTGTGAGACTTTGCCTTTATGCAGGATTCGCAGAAGGAAGGGACGGAATTAGAGCTGAACTTTAGGATGCTATCAACTATTTAATGCATCTTCAAGAGCGTTCCGTGATTAACATGACTAAGACGGCTATGCTAAAGCATTTGAGAATCCTAAGACTCTTGCTCGTGATCCTAACTCGCTATAAAGACTAGCCCATTTCGTCCCTCAATTCTTAATCGATACTGCCCTCTAAGATGGGCAGTATGAAAAACGAGCTTCGTTCTAAGCCTTCCTTCCATGATCCCATCTGCAATAGTCTAGATAATCCCCTTAACCTGCTCTATAGACAGTAGATTTGCTAAAGCTTGCGGAGAGTAATTGACATTTGAGAGAATAATTGTACGAGACTTGTCACTAAGACATTAGAGCTTTACGGTTCCGTGGCCGTGAATGAAGAAATTGGAGCTGATCCCTCCACACTGCTTTAGGACTAAGTATTCGACGTAGTCTTGAAGTTGAGACTTATTGAAAGTAAGATGATTTGAGGCGCCTAAATCTACAAACCAGCTTGTGTATTCTTGTCTTTTGTCTCCGCTCATGAACGTAAATGCGAGCTATTCTTCGTCGTCTTAAGCGTCCTAAGCGAGTGATGCAGACGGTTTCTCCTTTCTCTTATCTTTCTAATTGTTAGGCCTTAATTCCAGATGCAGTTGATAGCATTTATCCTCCGTATGGCCCTTCTTTTTGCAGTGTTTGCAGGTAGGTCTTTCTGCCTTTTTCTTGTCCTTATCTTTGCGTCTATTCTTTGCAAAGTATGCCCCATTCTTCAACTTGTCTTCTCCTTCCATTTCTAGTCTCTTTTCTTCTTGTACAATCATATCCATTGCTTTCTTAGATGTGATCGTTTCAATGTTAACTAAATGCCATATGGAGATGACAGTTCCAAATTTGTCATGCGGTAGGACTCGCAGTATGTTGAGGAATTTCTTATTGTTAGGGGTCTCTTGTACGCCTGTGTTAACAATTGCATCTTAAAGTCGTTGCCACGCATTATTGTAGGCCATCATTGATCCTTCGTATTGTAGGGCTCTCTGCTCCTGCACTAATTTAATGTATTGTCTTTTTCTAGTTGTTGTAAAAGCCTTTTTAAGTGCAGCCTAAAGCTGTTCTCCGTCTTCATAATTTAGAGACGACAGCATTTGCATTGCCTCAGATGTGATCATTGGAACCATTAAGTCAGCTAGCTCTCTCTTTTGTTGACGGTTGAGCGGCACTTTTGGTCGTTCATCCTCTAGGCAGTGATCGTCGATATAGTCCTAGAGTTTCTCATTCTAGGTGCGTATCAAGATGCCCATATTAATAACCCACTAGGGGTAATTCTTCTTCGTTAATTTTAGAGCCGTATTTGCCGTGTTCACCACGGTCACTCCTTTTGAGTCTACCATATTGAAGATGACATAGAAGATACTGTTCTCAAGATTTTTGAGAACGAGAGTGTTGCTCAAGAATAGAGCAAACGAAAAGTGAGACAGAGTCGTTTGACTAAGCTGTTCTCAAACACAATATGAGAATCAAATTTCTTCTCAAATCTTCATCAAGCATGCGCTGTCCAGGCTCATAACTGTCAAAAGTAGAGCAGCACAGTAGAATAGATGAATGAAAGTGATTAATTGTCTAACTATGCTATGGACCATCCTTCTCTTGATATAGGTGGCCGTGACAAAGGCTCAAAGAGCCGATGGAAACATGCATGGAACCATCCATGCATAATGTGAAGATTCTCCATGATTCTCATATTCATGAGAATCCTCCGGTGCCTCGTAGGCACCACCCTCTCTATTCAACATTTTCAGCGTGATGAATACTATAAAGGAAAATCCTGCTAGGACAGACAACAAGATTTTCAAGTTTTTTAATAAGTATACTACCACTTGCTAGTCTCCTCCTGGCTACCCTTTCACGTTTATACCTTCTCTAATCCTTCGTCGCAAACATGCTCTGGACCTTGCCCTAGGCCATTGCCGTCTCTTCCGCATCACGCCCGACACAGCCTGAAAATGGCATGCCATCGTCTTCGGCGGCATGCTAGTCGTGAGTTTCGTCTGCGTGTTCGTCGTGCGGGCGTCTGTGGGATGGAGACTGACGAGGGGCAGGATTAGGGTGGGAGCACTGGTAAAGGCTTTGGCGGACCGTAGGCGGCCAGCATCATTGTTGTATTGTTTATTAGCTATCAAGATATATAATACATAATCTAGAACGTGGTATTATCCCGTAGCGTAATTAATTAGCCTAGGTTTCGAGAGTATGTTTTAATTCGTCACTTGTACGGAGTCTTTTGCGTGAACGCATAAATTAGCTGAATCTAAATCCCTCCAAGTCTAACAAATGAAATATTAATGCAGTCTAGGTAACACACAAACAACTTTCACCCTTCTATATTATTCCTTCCTTCTTAGGTTTCTTCGACTCCTTCGGCATTCTAACAAGCCATCATTCCTTCTTAATCTTCGAGCTCTTCGGCACTCTAAAAAGCCAATACAAAACCAAAGCCATCACAGCATTGAAAACAATAAATGCCCAAAGAATTCCGAAGTTGCGCCATCTCAGGTCGTAAGAAGAGGAAATAGAGGCTAAGAACTGGTTCGTCGACTCAAGGGCGCAGAAGCTGCAATTTGAGGTAGCAGAAGGGTTTAGGAGTTGACCACCAGCGGTCGACATGTAGATGCTCATATATTCACCGCAGGTTTGATCTGCAGGGGGTTGGAAGTGGAGCAGCTCGTTTGCGGCACAAACCACTTTGGTGTTGGCGACTCCGGTAGATAACATAGCATCGACAAGGTATGTGAATGGCGATACACGGTACATGAATATCCAAAAACGCGGGAAAACTTTGGGGGAGGCAAGAACGCCACAGAAGATCAGCGTCATGGAGAACATGAGGTTCGCAATGTTGCCTCCGGTTTCGGCTGTACTGATCGCGGCTATGACCATGTTGGTGAAGGTAGACGTGAAGAGTAGAAACTCCCAAATCAACAGGAACATGAGTGCACCGCGCTCGTGAACCGCACCCGTAGGTTCGGCGTTGCGATATAGTCCGATGGGATAGTACCAGCCGAAAAATATCAAGAGTGCCATTAGACTGTTCCAGGGTAATTCGACGATGATATTAGATAGCATGAATGCCTGCCAGGAGTAGCTCTTCGAAGGACGCTCACGAACCTCATATAGGGCCCGCTGAGTGACGAAATGGGGCATGATCTGCTGAACTAGCTGACCAAATATCGTGAAGAGCATGAATATAGCAAACATTTGGTTCTGCAGCTCTTGTCGACTGGTCCCTGCATTGAAGAAAGAGAAACCAATGAATAGTGCCTAATGAAAATTAGTGACATTAAAATTCTGAGTGGAGAGTAAAGACAACAACGTACCGACGAGACGCAAAGCAATGCTTTTGAGTAGATATAAGAAGGTGTGCGCCAGTATTGCACGAAGACACGCTTGGTTACCTCCCATAATTGGAACGTAAATGGGGCTGCAAATTCACGATAACTGGCCTTGTCAGCCGGCGAAGCCGAAGGCTCTGTAATCTGGGGCCTTTCTTCTTTCAGGCGCTGGAGCTCGCGTTGCACTTCCTTGTACTCAGGGCTGTCCCTCCAGGTTGAATGCCAGTCGACTTCAGTGGAAGAGCCTGGTGCCGCACCAATAGCCTCCAGCATCCATTCGGCTGGGTTTGCATCTTCTGGGCATGCAAATGCTCCGTTTCGCTCGAAATACTTGGTAAGAACTGATGCATTTTTTCCAACTTCTCCAAAATATACAGTCCTTCCTCCTTTGGCAAGGAAAAGTAGTCTGTCGAATCGTTGGAAAAGCATTGCGGACGGCTGATGTATCTATATCTTGTGTCAGATTATTAAACACTAAAACTAGACTGTTTGCTTACTGTGCACAGAACTGCTTGGCCATTCTTGGTCAATTTCTCCATCAAGTCACAAATGGCCCAGGAGGTTTGACTGTCCAGACCTGAAGTGGGTTCATCGAGGAAAAGAAGCAATTCTGGCTTGGCAGCGAGTTCGACACCGATTGTCAGACGTTTACGCTGTTCCACGTTCAAGCCTAAAGCCGTATATCAGTCAAGTTCATTCCACCGGGTGTGCAATAGGCTCACCTTCACCAGGTACTCCGACAACCGCATCGGCATACTCTTCCATATCTAGTAACTTAATCACGTCACTAACATAATCCAGTTTCTCTTGACGGGGGACCTTCGCAGGTTGTCGGAGAAGAGCACTGAAGTTCAAGGCCTCGCGAACAGTTGAAGTGGACAGGTGAAGATCTTGCTGTTGAACATAGCCAGTTTTCCGTTGAAAAGATGCATCACGTTCCCGACCGTCCACAAGCATGCCACCAGTGATAATGCCCATGGTTGTGCGAGTAGCGAGAACGTCGAGCAAAGTGGTTTTACCAGCACCAGAGACCCCCTTTTTGTGGTTAGTAACCTGCTGTGTAGGAGAAAGATAAACAAACCATGAGTGCTGTTAATGTACCAGGCTTAACCCAGCCGTCAACGTGATCCAGAATCCTGCGAGGTTCGCCTTTAATCTTGATGTCATAACAAACATCTTCCCAATGGAAAATGGCCGTTTGCTTCTTGATAATTGCTGATGCATGAGTAGTGGCTCTGTCTATGGTAGCAAGTTCGATATTTGCAGTTTCTTCGTCACCGGCCATGTTCTTAGTTAGAGCTGCAGGGGCTTGTCCTCGTCGGAAGAGGAGGACTTCTCCCTTCGATTTCTTCGCCGTGATGTACTCGGTTGCAGTGATGTAGGTAGCGCAGAGGCCGACCAAGAATCCACATAAGATTCCAAAATTTCTATCAATTGGCAGTCAGTAATTAGCCACGAGACAGTGACAAAGGTTGTTCAAACATACCTCCATTTATGAGATGGAGAGTACTGAAAGGCTGACTCGATGTAAGTTGTGCCATCAACTGAATTGGCGCCTGCCACAGCGCCCACAGACGAACAGATTCTTTGAGTTGCTTCCACATTTTGGTATGAAGGTCCATTTGGCACGAATGAGGAAGGGGGACATTCGAAATTGCGGCCAGAAAACTCATTGATCATGAGACTTTCGAATCCATATGCAACAGGATCGAGGTAATTCATCCATCTACCCCAGCCACGCATATTTGGAACTGGGAGAGCAAAGCCAGTATAAATAACGATTGCCAAGATCAAAACAGCTGCTGGAGCCATGGCTTGGGACAGAGTTCGAGAGACCGAAGCAATTGTTCGGAACAACATGGACATTACCATTGTCAGCATAAACGTTATTAACAAGAAGAAGAAGAAGTTTCCAGGTTCTCGATTCAGATTGGTCATGAAGTAGATGATAAGATTGAAGAGAATGGCGTTGGCAATTTTGTAGGGCATATCCGCAAGCATAGAAGCAATAGCCTCAGAAGAAGGATGGTAGAGAGCGTATCGAGAGTGCTTTTCGACAATGGGTCGTTGGGCGTAAAGTGTCAGAATCTGTGGAATTATCAGGATTTTGCAGGGACCAAACATTAATGGATCATTGGACATACCTCCAAAGCACTACTGAAAGCACTCAGCAATATGGCGAAGAATAGAAGAGCGCTTCTCGTGAAGAAGCTATCACTGGTGGGCTGCATGTCGTAGAAGACACTGCTGACGATAAGAGCCATTGCGGAGTTGCCGATAAGTTGAGTGAGAGTCAGAGTCGGATCCCCTTTCAGCCTCCAGAAACCACGGCGAAGGCAAAGTGCGACCTGTCCGACATATGACAATGTGTACGGACTTACAACACGCTGATGTTTTGACTGCTGTGCTCTTCGAGAATCCTTAAATTCTTCTAGATGTTGGCCACCAATGGCGTATTGCTGATTGTAATTATCAACCTCGTTGGCCAAAGCGGCTCGTGCTGGACTGTTCTTCCAAGTTTGAGCAAAATCATCTGGGGTGCGCGGTACTCTGTCTTCAAAGCCTCGTCGTACAACACGCTCTTGGGGACTTGTCATCGACGTTAGAAAATCAGCAGTTGTTTGCCGGTCAGGGCAATCAAAGCCAAGATTGACGAAGTATTCTTTTGCGTCAGTGGTCCGACCGAAGTAGATTTGACGACCCTCGTAAAGCACAACTACTTTGTCGAAGATCTACTGTTTATTAATCCTAGAACAATACGGGCGGGAAAGCAGCAGTAGAAAATCTTACGTCGTAAGCACTTTGAGGGGCTTGATAGATAGCAACCACCGCAGTGGATCCAGCAACATCAGTCGAAAGTCGAAGAGTTTTGCAAAATTCAATGGCGTTCGCACTATCCAGTCCTCGAGTACTGTTGTCCCAGCATTGAAGAGGCGCGGCACTAAGAGCTGCTTCTGCAATGGTGACACGCTTTCTTTCACCACCACTCACGCCTCGGATAAAATCGTTTCCAACTCGAGTGTTGACAGTGTGGCTGATACCGAACATGGCCATCATGACATCACGAAGATATAAAGCGTATTGTTTTCGACTTAAGCCACCTGGTATATGTCGAGGAGCTCTAGCATGAGCAGCAAACTCGAGTGTTTGGTCAACGGTAAGCATAGGGAAATGCACGTCAACCTCTGCAGTATAGATGGCTTCACCTCGAAAATCCTTGTGCATTTGCTCTGGGTCGATTCCTTGGTAATTGATTTGCGATCTGTCATTGACGTAAAAACCATGAGTTTCTCCTGCAATTGTTTTGAGAAAGGTTGAACAGCCACTAGAGTAATTATGAGATCATGTATGACAGTCATCGTATATAGACGGTGGAAATCTCACCTTCCAGGAGGACCAAGCACAATCAACATTTCACCGTTATTCACAACGCCATCCATGTTCTGGAGGATGTCGATTTTTCGGGATCCGTTCCCCGAACCCAGGAGCTTCTTGGCCAAGCCGAAAGCCTGAAGACCGGCATTTCCCTTTAACTATCAGTAACCATCCTCAAAGCTGCAACCCCACGATAGCATACCACAGTCTTCTGATAATCGGTGGCAGAACCGAAACCATATACGTTCAGGTCTTTGAAGGCAAATCCAGCGGTACGTTGCTTCCATTTTTCTGGATCGCGTGCTTGGAGATTAAGCAATGATTTTGCGAATGCTCTTGGCTGGAAATTTGGAGAATTCGGATTCAGGATTGAATCCTCATCGGCTTCGAATGGGTTCCTTTCGTACGCAGACAGATGGGACTGCACGGTTAATCTTCTTGCCAATGCATGGAGCTCCTCATCCCGGGTTATCTCCTCCTTCTCTTGTTCGGTGAGGGTCCGTCCGAGGGGGTTGTCCTTGATTGCAGCGAAATATTGAATGGCAGATTCTTTTTCGCTTTCGGTACGAGAAGGGGCCGCGGTGGAGTCTCTAGATATGGCATCCCCGTTGCGAATAAAGGCCTGATCTGACTGCCCTGTTCCTTGACGGACAGCCGAGCCGTCATCGTTTTCGAAGGGAAAGTTTCCTTGAGAGAGGTTAGTATATCAACTTGACTCTTCTACCATTATTTTGGTTCGCTTACGAAATGACATCTTTGCGAAGATGAAGTCGTCAGAGGGACAACCGCTAAAAATGTAGGATGAAATGAAATAAAACGGAGTCAAGTTAGATGGATGGCCACTTGGCCAGACGGATGTAAGGGAGAAGGAGGAAACGAAGAGACAAATATTAATGAGGAAAGCAAATGAAGAAAAGAAAAATTTGAATTGGAACGAGGAAATGGAGAGCACAAGACAACCCTTCTTTTCCCTTTAATAAATAGTCTGTCATCCGGAATACCTTCTTTTCCAGGATCGCCGTTTCTTATTTTGTTGTCTTGTTTTTCGGTGGTGTAGATACCCGAACCCTCCGAATTTTGCTAGCGGGGAAGACTCTGGCGACACCGACGTACAGTAGCAATATTGTTGACAATTGGTTGAAGTTGTGAATTGAACATTGGAACATATTCATCATCTTCATCATCTTCATGCGCGCCACGATTTGTGTTGTGGATTCTCAGCGGGACGGGTCCTGGGGATGCCTCATCTTCTAATTCAGAACAAGCCATGACTAGACTCCGTTCTAAGTCTGGTCTGAGAGTTACATTACCAGATATAGATTATGTTAATACTTACATTGAAAATATATCCAATGACCAACTGCCTACAGATGCAAACTCAACAAGAGTCCATAGCCACAAAGTTTTGTACGGCCGCTTCCAACCGCTGCCGTACCCATCATTTTCACAATTTATGCTGCGAGCGTTGTGTATGTAATTGAGATTTAGAGTTCACTGTATTATCGGTGTAGCCAAGAATGCGCATCCGAGACTATGGCCTACTCGAATCCAAAGGCCATGTCAGCTCCACTTCATGACTCCTTACGAAGTATGATGCGTTTAAATATATGGAGACATAATCCTTCCACGCCGTTCTTCTGTGGAAACAGTTTGACACTTGCAGCGGCATGCATCGAGCTTCCAGCCTCTGATGTCATCACTCGAGGCGGCCTTACCTGATACCAGGTCAACATACCACTGTGCATCAGCCCGCCTCTGGTTCGACCGTTTCAATATCTGTTCTCGGATCTAACCCTCCTAAATAAAATACTATGGGCTCCAGGGCCCTGTATTGTCTGTATAAAATAGTCATGAAGTAGATCGACATAGTGTCCAAACTTGGTTGCATTCGACGTTCGTCTAACCTACCCTATGCTTTCTCAGAGGGTGCCGAGGATTTCGTGGAGTTACAGACTCAACTTCAAGCTGCACGATCAGATTCGAACTCGGACAATTTAGGAAGCAGTATTTAATAAGACAGCAACAATTCTAGAACATTCCTAGATCATCACTAATGGACAGGTCCATCGGTGGACAAGCAATTAGGTTAGAAGTAGACGTTCTGAAGGCGATGCAGTTGACGGATGGGCTGAATTTGTAGATGGGACTATTAGACTATTAGACTATTAGACCAAGTATGCTAGATTGTCACACTAGATATGATCTCTCTGATTAAATGGGCAATATAATTTTGGTGGTGGTTACGAGAATCAAATGTGGATAGCATAGAGCGCGCAGTTTGCGGGGAAATATTTATCAAGCTTCTTTTGTTTTATGATTCCCCTTCCAGTTAACAAAATTCCTCTGCTGAATGCTGGGTGTATTGATGTTAGGCTGCAACACAAGTAATTGAATTATTAAGGCCTTATCATCTTCATTTTCTTTATTCTTTACTTTACTCATTGGCTTCGTTCAAGTCTCGGACTCTCGAGGCATGGGCATGCTTTCTGCCGGCTGATTGGATGTGAGTCACGAGACCTGGGAATCTCGGTGGTCTCGGGCCTAATGAAAATAGCGAACAATCCGAGGCCGACGTCACCTGACACCGGCCCAAGGAGACCGTCTCACCCGCCGAAACACCGAAGATGTTATTGTTCACGCATATCCTCGGTGCCCTCGGTGCCCTCGGTGCCCTCGGTGCTCTATCTCTTCTACAATGCACCTAGCACGTCCCGGATGCAGACTTCTTCCGAGATGGCCCTGCCGCCCTGGTCGAGAAGCCGCCACTTTTCATCCAGTTCGGTTCGTTTACTTCCTTAGCATATTATATCTTGAGGGCCATCCCGTTACGAACTGGTGGCGGCGGACGACCGACTATCCCTACGAAACTTTCAGCTTCTCTACACTAACTGGCAACTCGACGTCGTCGAGCCTCAGGCACGATATCAAGGCACGGGCTTTCTATTAGGAGACCCGTAAGGCCTATTGCAGGGCGTGTTACAGAGAGGAATCACTGTCGTTGATATTTCTGATCGTGTGTAAGTACGGTTGGAGGTGGTGGGTGAATATAATATCAGAATATTTAGGGGTTAGGGTAATAGCTGACGAGCCAAAGGCACACATAAATAAGCCCACGTAGATAGTTACAAATAAATCATGCATTCATAAATATTCATTCCCTGCCAGTGTGATCAACCAATGTATTGCTACAACATTAGATCAATGATAAATGGCAGCAAAAATCGACCCTTTTAGATGTTATGTATTCAAAAGAGCCTATCCACAGCGGCGAATACTTAGCTGAGGAATCACTCGCTATCACAGATGATTTGTAAATCACAGGAGCTATCTTCACAGCTACTCGCGATAATGCATCACTGTAATGCGTGAGCATTTCGAAATTGGAGCAGCGAAAGCGGATATCACATTACAAGAACCATAGACATACAAAGTGAAGGATAGCGATGTTCGGTGTATAGCACATATCATTAATTTAGCTGTTCAAAATACTCTTAAACATTAAAGGCAGACCTACGTACAGAAGTGAATACCTACTAATTTGATGAAGGATATGCACAGATTCCAGTACTTGTTGCTCAACATTCAGATATTGCGAGCATATTAGCTAAATTAAGAAGATATATATATGTCTTTCGTAACCACAGAGGATAGCCTAATGCTTTGAAAAGGCAGAGTACTAACGGTCTTAAAGTGCGCTAATTATCACTGGATATGCCTGTTCGATAGAGTTCAACATATTATATATTAGAATCAGCGCTTAAAGTCAAGGTTCTAATTACAGCTTTGTGTGTATCACGGCAAATAGATCCAAGTATAAAGGATATAATTCCAACAGCAGACAATTAGATAACATTAGATGATCTAAAGCTATTCTTCGCTTTCTTTATTAAACTATTACCGAAGCTACAAGCAAGTATATATCCAACGTTGAATTTGCAGTTCGACAGTATCTTAAAATGCTACTAAAGCTTAGATAAAAACAGAGAGATATTAGTGAACAGTCGACAATTAGTTAAGCATAAGGGGCAAGCCCAACGCGTCAATCGGGTTAGGAACGCGTTAAGACGCCCAAGGCCAAAGAATAAGAGAAGACCACACATGGCAAGAAGCCTAAGGTTAGGGTTTGCGATAGAGTTCGTCATTAGAAATCATACTAGCGCCGAGATTATTGTATTTCGAAAAATTAGTGGAGTTGATGGACTGTAATGGCTGCGTAAGCTCTTAATGAGTGGATAATTCGAGCTTCTAGCGCTACTATAAAATATGTTAGATCAACTGAACATTTAAGAGAAAGTATAAGAGAGTATTCAACTTCTCATAAACACCTACTATTAAAGATTAAGGCATTAATATGGTTGAAAGTCGAGATACTAAAGAGTAGACGCATTATCCCAACACTTGCAAATATCAGAGTCACATAACAAAATCACAACTCACATACCTACGAGAGCATCAATTCCAATCAGATATTCTCGTAACTTGAGGAACGAGAGATGTCGACTCATCTAAGACCACATTGGACAGCCTTCGAAGTGTTCTGGAAGTTGAACTCAGGATGTTCTTCTGACTCGGTTGTGTTCTGATATTCAATGATGTGTGGATAATTTGTCGAAACCTGAGAATCCAAAAAGAATTATGGAATTTACGATCATATTGATTAATTATGGGTCTAGTACAAGTAGATTATTTGACATCTTAAAGTGCACTACCATTTACAACGGATAAATAAAGTACTTATTCTCCAAATCCGTCAAGTCCAATAGAGCAATTTCTACTTTGGCCTTGACAAGATTTCCTCCTTCATCCAACTGCTCAATATACCCCTCTCCCTCGAAGCCAAGGCTATTCTGCTCCTCAATCCAAGCTGCGCGCTCCTTGTTCCTACGGGAGAGGATAACTCTGATGAGAAGCAGAATCGCCGGCGTACCGGCCCAGCTGATCACAATCTGCACAATCCATGCAGAGTAGTACCTTGGGCCTTGTTCTGCGACCCAGATTTGCGGCGAAATGATATTTGCGATGCCATAGCCAAACATGAACAACACATTACGTGTGAGTTTCTGTTGAAACCAGTCTGATCCGAGGGCCTGACTCGAATAGGGGCAGCCTCTTTACAGATGCTGCACAGAGTCTTCTTAGTCCGCCCCATGAATAAGGGGCTGAGCTATATAGTTATCACTTATATAAACTACGTAGATAAACAGATGAATAAAAACACATTTCACCATACTATTACTCTCGCTAACTGCTTCGCCCAATTACCTATTTTAACAGTTTCTTTGTATACCCAGCAGCGGATGAGGTAGTCCAGCCGAGAGCGATGATATAGGTAATACCGAAGGTGTTACTGGCAAGTAACAAACAGGCAAGCAGACCGAGTTTATTATCCCATGGGACAGTAACCATTCCGACTCCACCTGCTATTGCTGGAATACACCACCATGTGGCCCAGTACGCGTTGTGGTTTGGATATAATCTCAACAGGATAGCTGCGATGATGCAACACACGACAGCGAAACCACCTCCTGCGACACTGACCAGTGTACTGCCTAGATCTGACACACCGAGGGACACAAAGAGGAGATTTTGCTGATAGGCAAGGTTATTCGAAAGCATAAGTGTAAATGTTTGGAGTGCGAAAAGCCAGGATACAGGGTCCCGGAGCGTCTCGAGAAACTGCTCCTTCTTGAACTGCTTCTGCTCGATGGAGCTCTGACTAGAGTCGTGGACTCGTTTGATGGCGTGGACCTTCTCTTCGAGTGTGAGGAATCTAGCTTCTGCAGGGTTGTTGGGATAGAAAAACCAGCAGTAAATGGAGAGAAGCAAAGTCAAAGCTCCGGTGATGATCATGAAGAATTTCCATGGTAAGATTGTGCTGTGGCTGAATAGGAGGCCGTAGGCGATGAAACCGGCGGGAATAGGAGCTCCCATGCAAGTGATCCAGAGGATGGGTTGCATGACTGCTTGTTCTTCACGCTTGAAGAACATGCCAAGAGTAATTTCCATTGCTGGAACAAGTACAGCTTCAACCACTCCGAGGAAGAATCGCAGGGGTATCAATCCTCCATAATTTGTTGCAGCACAGTGGAGAAAAACAATCACCGCCCAGAAAAATATCGTGGCTCCTACGAACTTTCCAAATGGTAGTCGTTGCATAAGATAGTTTCCAGGCCATTGAGCGACAACATATCCTGTGAGCCATTTAGTTTTCATGCTTGACAAAATAAAAATACCAGAAGCTAGCACATACCGACGTAGAAAATGGTGTTCAGGTTGTTGTATTCCGTGTTACCAATACCAGTCTCTTCGAAGAGTCCCAGAATAGAAGCATATGACAAAGTAGCCTTGTCAATCTGTGGATTATTAGTATACGTCCATGAATCCGGTTCATTGGTAATCAACTCACAAACAAGACCAGGTTGATAATCAGGACCAAAAGCGTGATATGAAGGTACAGCTTGTTCTTCAGCTTTTGCTCCTTCGCAGGAGTCATCGGTTCAAAAGTATCTCCATACTCCTCCACTAAGCGAAGTGTTATGTCGGCGTATTTCTCCTCAATTGTCTTGAGGGATTTTGGGTTTGATCCCGTGCCATCATCGGAAGAGGTATTCTTGTCATTCAATACCGGTTGAGGGACGACCGGGAGAGAATTCTTTTCGTTGCTCATGATGAAGACAGACTGTTGATGGCCGTAACCATACGTTTGCAGTTGTCTGGATGTACTTCTATCATTTTGTTACGAGATTGGAACCTCTTATATATACTTATTGTTCGAGAAGGTCACCCGAGTGTCCTCTATTAGGGAGAAAACGAAACGGATCCTTCATGGTGCCAATCAAAGCCATAGATGTCGTCATATTTGTAGTACAAATAAACACGACCTTATCTTGAGACTGAAGGGGTCAAATAACACTAGCTTCTATAGAGTTGTACGTTTTGAGAGGGTTGTTCCTTGTAGCAGAGGGCTACGTCCTGCGCAAGAGCTTTATAGTGGATCAGGCACAAGGATTATAACTCCGACATTATAATGAGCACGCAATAAAGTCCTGTCATTCGACATCATCAAGTTGTTACATTAATCACGCCATGGAAAACATGATATTAATCTAGGAGCTTTTGGCAGACCCAAGGGTTAGTAAAATTATAATAAAATGGAAATCATATTGCATACAACTTCGTGGGAACGAAATAACTTGCCAGCACGACGGTAAGATAGGCGGGGTTCTGTAAACCTCTGTAAACCCTAACAGTATATAGGCCCAGATATGGAGCACCCTCATAATCTTGAGACCTTATCTCTGGCATCTCTTTTTTGGCCTCTTTCGTAGTCTCAGAGAGATTCAGGGTGTCGATGATGATATGCACTACACCTTTTTTGTTCGCTGAAAAAAATCGATGTATCCGTAGACACATGTTTGAGACCGCAGTAATTAGTCAGGAAGAAGGCAACGAATGAACCCCTCTCCCCCCTACCGACCACTTCTTTTCTTTAAATTGGTGTTTCGACTCAACCCCAACAGTACCAGTATTCATCCCACCCACACCTGTGGACGGCTCGTTCCATGACACTCCACGACTGGTACTTGCACGGAGCCAATAGTAGCCCAAACCGCAGATCGCCAAAATAACTTCATGTGCCACGGAAATGGTATTTTTATACAGCAAAGGCAAGCTAAGGAATTTGGCAGTAACAGCACCAATATAACTCACAAGCCAGCTCATCCGTCTCTCCATAGTTGACTATAACCTATATTAATGATAAATACTAATCTTGGGTCCTACTAAGCTCCTGTTAAGATATTATGAGTAGTAGTAGCAGTATTTAATGAAAAGTAATACAATTTATTCTCTAACTATGCTATAGGCCATCCATTCCTTAGTATAGATAACTATGACAAAGGCTTAAAGAGCTAATAGAATCATGCACAGAGCCATCCATGCGTAATGTGAAGATTCCCCTAGATTCTTATATTCTTAAGAATCCTCTATGGCTGCATTCACTACATTAGTGGTCATCCTGGTTTGTTTTGTGGAATTTGTCACATTTGATGGAAGGTTGCAAGAGGTTCTAAAGCTTGTCAAGATATTATTACATGTACATTGTCCAAATACTCAAAGAGAGTATCTGAACTCCTGGTTCTGGCGATCTGTCAAGTCCAAAAACTCATGATTCTTCTCCACCACATATGAATCCCCGGCCTCAGCCTTAGCCTTATCCCTTTTGGCATTCTCTCTCACAGAGACCCATCTAATCAACAACAAATCCACAATACACAAACCGTAGATAATACAGATGGAGATCTTGGCAGGCATATAGTTCGGTGCATCTTTTGCCTGGAAAGTCTGCGGCGAAATGATGTTTCCAACAGTATATGCGATTGTCTGGATAACAGCAACCGTGATTTTCTTCGTTGAACCAGCCACATTGGTACATGTTAGTCCAATGATCGTAGTCCAACCTATCGGTATAGCGCCTCCTAGGTAGAAGCCCACCAGGGCGGCCGTTTTCGTGGTTGTCGCCATAAGAATAGCTCCAACAAGGGCTGGAATGTGGCCGGCGATACACCACCACAGACGTTGTTCGGTCTTCGATGCCAAATATGTAAGGCCCAAGAGAGCAACTACCTCGATTGCACCCAAAGGCGTGACGAGGATAAGACTCTCGGTCGGTGTGTACCCAAGACCTATAACCATGATGTTTCCGAAACTGGTGGCGATGGAGTTCGGGATGTTGGCCGCAAATACCCAGAAAGCGTATAGCCAAGTATTTGGATCTCGAAGCGCTTCGTGGAATTGATCCCACTTGAATACATTAGACCCGATGCCTTGCTCGTTACCGCGAAGGCGCTCAGCATGGATTGCTTTCTCGCGTGGCGTCAAAAATTTCGCAGAGACTGGCGAGTCTGGCAGAACGAAGTAGAATGCGGCACCGACGACAACGGTAAATAAGCCCAAGAAGAGAAAGATGATCTGCCATCCTGCGAGCTTGGCATTTGGATCCTTCCCGACATGCTTCGCAATACCAAAGGCCACAAAGCCACCAAACATCTGTGCGAAGCCGCACATCGAGTACCAGATGCCGACACGGAAGGCTTGATCTTCCTTCTTGTACCATTGCGAGGTGAAAGTGACCCAGGCTGGGACAATTGCAGCTTCAGCCACACCGAGGAAAAAACGGCACACCAGAAGACCAGCATAGTTCTTGCAAGCAGCGATGCAAGCCAGCAACACGCCCCATATGATAACATTGACGGAGGCGTACTTGGCGAGAGGGAAGTATTGCAACAGGCCAATGGTGGGGAATTCGGCGAAGAGTTGGCCAAAGAAGAAGATGCTAGATACCCAATTGTATTGGTTGCCGATAAGATGTGTAGCAGTGCGCATGCCCATAACGCTGCCGTAGCCGATGGCGATCTTGTCGACATACTGCAAGAAGTATACGGTGCAGATCAGGGGCATGATGTAGAGGTCGATCTTCCGGAGCAGGCGCCTGTTCGTTGCTTCATCGATGACGCCAAGGTCTCCCCCATCTTCAAGCAACTGTAAGGCACCATCGGCGTTGGATCGCAAAGCTTGTTTTGCGCCATGGAGAGTCGTAGGGCCTTGGCCTTTAACTTCCGTGGCTACCTCAACACCGCTCTTCTCAGTCACTGACTCTGACTCTTCCGACATCTTGATGTACGTGAGATATAGGATGGAATTGGTAAAGAGACAGAAAGAACCCTCACTGGGTATGGGGGCAGGAATTCGCCCATGTTTATATTCTTGAATTAAGCAGATAATACAGTCACATAGGAAGGCGTGATGGGGACATCGAACGACCAGGACGAAAAAAAAGAATACTATCCTTCGAGTTTTCCAGCACGCAATTTTGCCCCTGTGAAGGTGAATTGTAAATCCGGCTGACCCCTTTGCCAAACTTCGGCATGCCTAGCTGTTATCCAGCGGTATCGGGAGCAGAGAGTGAATAGTGAAGAGAGCCAGGGACAATGTAGCGATATAACTTCAATCGTATCCAACGTTGACACTGCTTCAATTCTCTGCAAACTCCGAGTACCGGTCCATAATGTCTCCTTATGCCGGCTTCATGCCGGCTTCATGCCGTTATGAAGTAATGTGGCAGCCGAGGTTTATTCTTCTCCAAATTTTGACAGATCAAATTTTGACAGTTCAAATTTGACGGATCAAATTTGACATGGGGCTTATGGGGCTTTTGTCCCCATAGCCCCACCATAGCTTATCTTCGACCTTCCTTCTAAGGCTTGCCGAGAAGAATAAGCATTCTGCTAGAATCTGACGTGATTATAGTTAAATATTGCTCTTTTCCTTCAACCTTCTGTTCTCGCTGTTCCATCAGTCTCGACATTGGTGGCTCTCATAGACAGCAAAAAGGACAGCAAAAGGCGCAACACCACTTACATGGACGAGAGGCTAAAAGCGGAAGAGGCGGCACGCATAGGAAAGATATCGATATCTCAAGAACGTAGCTCGTATCTGTCGTTCAACGGTTATGGCGCAACACAACATTTACTGAGCTTCTCCTTCTAGAATGGCTCACATCAAAGTAGCCAACATCGCGATACAGCAGTCAGCGGCCAATTTGTTGGAATCTTCCTCAGCGTGATTCTGCCAACGAACTGGAGAGCAAAAACATAAAAAAATAAAAAACATCCCAAACGTTCCTCACAGCTGCAAAGATAAAAGTGAGCAGCCACTATGAGCAGTTCAGTTGTGTGGACATAGTACATAGTATGGCGGGCGAGACTGAGAAATTGGAAATCATACACGTGATGTTCAAGTCACGTGATATACAATACAATCCGCCAATGACCAACTTTTCACATGTCAAAATACAATAATAGTTTATGCAGTCTGCGGCCAAACAACACGAGGTCTCCAGATAAATAAAGGAAGGGGCTGGATCTTAGCCAAGGCTCTTCGTCTGATGTTGGTGAAGGACATCCACATTCCTCTCTGGGAGGTAGGGGATAGCACACTAATGTACTGTAGCATATAAATCGCAAATCAGGCTTGGAACTGTGAATAGAGTAGGATTATGCACTGCCATACCGCTTCAATCGAGACGATGCCCGCTCACAAAAGAACTCCCCCTTCCGATTCCGAATCAGTTTCGCCATCAGAGTAAACCAAATCTGGAGAGCGAGCGGAGTCCCCATTCTGTCCGATCCTCACATTCTCCACGGCAAAGTCATCAGAGATATGTGATTGCGAATCAAAGTTTGTCGTATCATCGTCAGTGGTGCTTATTTCTCCCAGGAACAATTGAAAATTATCTGAACTGTCTGTCAATTCCATCTCCTCCAGATCGCCGTTGAGTTCTCTGGCTTGGCCAACCTGGATCGACTCGGTGATGCCGGTGGCTGAATCTGGATGCCATGTATGTGGCGGCCGTCTTTGCGAGATCTGATGCAGTGCATCTTTTCGGATGTCGTCAATCATCGAGTTAAGAATGTTTCTCTGATGATTATGGCTGACGATATCGCACTCCGGTTTGAGATCAGGCGGTCGCCAGTTCAGATGAATGTTGCGATGAGATGCTGGTTCGACAAAATTTCCAGGGTGATGGCGAATGTATAGCAAGCAGCAATAGCATGCCGGTTTGCTGCAGGCGATGTATCTATCAGAATCCGCGAACGTCAAGTTGCTCTCATGGAAGTGCTCTAGAACCTGAATCTCGGCGTGGACGCGTGGTCGAAAATTCGGGTTTTGGTAAGCTTCCAGTATACGACAAGACAACTGGGCTGTTGCATCCAATTCTGCCAGCGCTTGCTGATAATAGGCAAGATCTGGCGAATTTGGAGGTAGCATCCGGACGATAATACTGTCTAATCTTGTCTTTCCGTCTATCGGTGGAGGTGCAGATCTCGGAGGTGTGGGAATAGGCTGGACTTCGAAGTCATCGAATAGATCGGTGAGTCTCGACGCGCTGGACACAAGTTCTTTAGCTGCTCGAAAATGATGTCCAAGACGTCCAATATAGTGTCTCACGGATCCAAAAGTGCGGTGTATGGCATCATCACTGCTTTTGTAGCTAGGCTCTACGCTCAATGCTTCGAGCTGTTCCATGAATATGGACTTCCGATCCTTATAGGCGAATTGACACAGCAAGATTGGCTCCAACTCTTCAAAGTTTTTGAGCCACAATTTCAGGTCCGCCACTGGAAATCAGAGGGCGTCAGCCATCTTGACGATAAATGGAAGCAGTAGGTGATAGACTAGTGATAGGGCGTCCTAGACCTACCCTCATCTGCTTTTCTTTTAGGAAGATTTTTAAAGCATTTTATGAGTAGCAAACGGAGAATGCTCCCGTATTTCTTGATTCGTGGAGTGGCAAAGCGTATACACTCTTTGGCTATATCTTCCCCCTTCCTCTCGAGTTCTCCCGGTGCAGTTGAAATATGCTTCAGCTTTACCAAAAGAGATCTTAGGAAAGGAACAACTTTGTTCTTTGGGCAGGTATTTGCAGCAACCCAGAAGACGTAGCCTTGCGGCGTTGACTGCAGTCCGATGGCGGTGACAGTATCTCCCCCTTTCTTATAATCGCACATATATGCTAAGTCGCTGAGGAACCTGCGTCGCAGATCCAATACAGCGGATGTATGCTCACCTCTCGTTTTGCCAAGTGTATGCAGTAAGATGAGAGGTTCATAGAAACGGCTCAATAGGCGCTCGCGCGGGTCGAATCGGGGTCTTGTTGGAGACTGAAGAGCGGGCAGGCCGACGTAGGTGTTGTTATTCTTCCATGAGTTCTTGCGGCCTTTGGAGCGTGGGGACATGGCTGGAAAATTCGGAGATAGTTTAGACGGTAAGAGATATCTTTGAGTCTAGACGTGCATGCTGATGAGCATGCTCTGATGCTCTTATATATCTGTTTATACCCTTGCCGACACTTGGCACCTGTGCGACTCGCTGAACACGTTGAGTGACCACATTGCTTGAGTTCTCATGCAAGAATCTTCCATGGGCCATGGCGCTTTGAATTACTAGTTGTTGTTGGCTAGATTGATTGTGCAGCAACCGGTCAAGATGCAGGTGCGGAGGTGCTGCAGTTACGATAGGCCGCCAATAATATTTAATAAATTTGCTGATTTGTTGAAATTCTATCAGTCCTTCATACATATTTGATCTATTTAGGGAAATGAAGACGTTGACATGGAAGGAATTAAGCGCTAGTAAACCTAACTAAAAAGACAGACTCTGAGTCTACAATTAAATTATAATTTTAGTTAATCGTCGGACCCAAAACTGAGCTCCGCTCAGGGTCGGAGGAAGCAAAATGCGACGCTTCGGAATTTGCCATTTTGGCGGTGAATCATCGCATTTTCTACAATAACTGTAGCTGTTACTTGTATATAGTATTTAGTATTAGAATTTAACAATCTAATTACAATGTCGCAAAGAACACCTTCTATTTCTATAGCTAAAGAATGGCTAAAAGAGAACCCGTCAGAAAGCATCGCTGTCGCTGCCCGCCTTTGGCACCTAAGCCCAAGCACCCTCCGGAACTCAATTGCCCGAGACAAGAAGACGACGACGAGGACGACGACGACGACAACGACACTCAAAGGCCCTAGCAGTGGAGGAACGAACAAAGTCCTTACAAAGGCTCAAATAGAGGCCCTAAAGGATTGGATCAAAATACAGAGTATACAGGGCCTAGGGGCCACTAAAAAGATGGTGTACGCAGCTGTCTGCCACCTGCGACACCCGCAGCCAGAACCGTTAATGAGCTGGCTTACCAAGTTCATAAAAAGGGAACTACATGACTTCCACACAATAAAGACGAAACCAATTGCACTACAACGGGTAGCTGCACAAGATTATGAGACAATTACAAACTAGTTTCGCAAATACTAGCAGTTTATTAGAGAGTTTGGAATTAAAGGAGAAGACATATGGAACATGGACGAGATAGGTTTCTAGGTTGGTATACCTAGTGGACAGATGGTGATTGTCCCTCGAAATGTAACAGAGCTATATACACCTAGTCCTGAGAATAGGATCTTAATTATAGTAATTGAGAGTGTATGTAGTAATGGGACTGTCATTGCACTAGTACTTATTATACATAGCAAAACACATATGGAATCATGGTATCATGAGAATCTAGCAGGGACAGAACGCATTCTACTCTCTAAAAGTGGCTATTCAAACGATGAATTAGCTATTATCTAGCTTCAGCATTTTATAAAGGAAACAAAGAGTGATAGGAATTCTCTATGTGTCACGGTCACGCAGAGCAGGTCATGCGGATCTAAAGTGCTAGATTCAATCTAAAGAGAAAAGAAGGAAAAGAGGAAAGAAGAGAGAGAAGGAAGGGATCTATATACAAATAGGGTGTTACGGCTAAGCGGTTAGTTGTGGGTAGCTATGTCACGTGGACTTAGGATCACGTGATGGATATGAGGATATCATGGATAATATGTTATCTAGATATCTAGAGATATCCTTTAGCACGACGCCTCTATATAAGTAGATAGTATTCCCTTAGA
>Ga0209512_1001900_pt1 | contig 23933 bp, 18 predicted proteins | sample frozenSSSSmetaG_FD_184142 | JGI IMG/M metagenome (GOLD analysis project Ga0209512, IMG submission 184142) | Glacier valley bacterial and archeal communities from Borup Fiord, Nunavut, Canada, to study Microbial Dark Matter (Phase II) -... | ecosystem: Environmental > Aquatic > Freshwater > Ice >...
CGGCGGGGCTGATCGGACGGACGCGGCTGGTGCGATTGAAGGTCAGATACATGGATGGCTCCTGGATGGTTGGTCGCGGGGCGATCCCGCATGACGCCAGAAGTCGGGAGAGTCCCCGCGATTTCAAGGCCTTGAAATCGGTGCCCTCGGCCCTCAGGCGGCCAGGAGTATTTCGATGATCGCCACCGTTCGCGCCGTCGCGCCGCGATGCGACGCGGCGAAGGCCAGGCCGGCGTCGGCCATCCGCCGGCGGCGCGCGGCGTCGGGCGCCAGGGTGAGCGCCGCTGCGACCAGCGCGTCGAAGTCCGACACGCGCAGCGCGGCTCCGACCCGCACCGCCTCGTCGCTGGCCATCGCGAAATTGAACGTGTGTCGTCCGATCAGCACGGGACACCCCGCTGCCGCAGCCTCGATCAGGTTCTGTCCGCCGAGCGGCACGATGCTGCCGCCGATGTAGGCGAGATCGGCGGCCAGGTAATAGGCCCACAGCTCGCCCATCGAATCGCCGATCCAGACCTCGGTGTCCGCGGCCACGGCCCGGCCGTCGCTGCGGCGCTGCACGACCATGCCGCGCGCGCGCGCCAGGTCGACCACGCCGTCGAAGCGTTGCGGATGCCGCGGCACGATCGCCAGCAACAGGCGCTCGGTGGGCGCCGGATGGTCCGCACGATGCTTCTGCCACGCGTCGAGGATGGCGCCCTCCTCGCCTTCCCGGGTGCTGGCGCACAGGAACACGCGCGCGCCGCCGAAGCCGCGACGAAAGTCCGCGGCTAGCGCGTGCTGTGCGGACGGCGGCTCGATGTCGAACTTGACGTTGCCGACCGTCACGATCGGCGACTCCTGTGCGGGGCTCGCCTCGCGATCGAGGAGGAACGCGAAGCGTTTCGCGTCGGCGTCGGTCTGCGCGAGGATGCGGTCGAAGCGTCGGGCGGCCGGCCGCATCAGAGCGGTCCAGCGCCGCGCGGCGACCAGCGACTTCGGCGACAGGCGGGCATTGGCGAGCACCATCGGCGTCCCCGCCTTCGCGGCCGCGGCCATCAGGTTCGGCCAGATCTCCGTCTCCATCACGATGCCGAGCCGCGGTCTCCAATGCCGGAAGAATGCAGCCAGCGCGAACGGATAGTCGTACGCGAGATAGGCATGCGCCACGCGCCCGCCGAAGAGCGCCTCGGCCGTCTCGCGGCCGGTGGGCGTCATGTGGGTGACCAGGACCGGCAGGTCGGGATGCGACGCACGCAGCGCATCGATCAGCGGCGCGGCCGCGCGCGTCTCGCCGACGGAGACCGCGTGCACCCAGATGCACGGGGACGCCGGCCGCGGTCCGTAGCGTCCGAGGAAGCGCTGCGCCCAGCCGCTGCGATAGGCCGGCTGGCGGCGCGAGCGCCACAGCAGGTAGCAGGCGATCAACGGCGTCGCGACCAGCCACAGCAGCAGGTAGAGCGTGCGGGCGAGCCGCTCGCGCGGCGCGAACGCCAGCGTTCGGGCCATCGGGCTACGAGACCCGCTGGACGACGGACCCGGACGTCGCTAAGGTCGGCAGGATCCCCAGGCGGTGCAGCGCCTCGGCCACCGCGGACAGTTCCGGTTGCAATCCCAGTTCGCCGAAGTTGCCGAGGTTGATCGCGTGGGACGACCAGTACGGCGCATAGCGCCAGCGCGGCGTCGCGCCGAACAGCCCGACCGTCGGCACGTCGAGCGCGGACGCGAGGTGCAGCAGTCCGGTGTCGACGCCGACGACCGCCGTCGCCCCGCGCAGCAGCGCGGCCGCTTCGAGCAGCGAGACCGGCGGCGCGACGAGCGGCCGCGCCGTCGTCGCAGGGCCTGCCGCGACGATCCCGGCGCGCACCATTTCTTCGGCCGAGGCGCGCTCGGCGGCATTGCCGGACGGCAGGACCGGCGTGATCCCGGCGGCGCACAGCGTGGCGATCAAGCCGCTCCAGCGTTCGGGCGGCCAGGCCTTCTCGGCGCGGGCCGTGGCATGCAGCAGCACGGCATAGCGGGACGACTTCCCCGCCATCGTGGGCGCGAGCCACGGGAAGCGCTGCACCGGCACGTCGAGTTCGAAGCGCGGCAGGTCCGCGATCGGGCCGTAGCCGAAGGTCGATGCCGCGAGCACGCGCATCCGCTCGATGGCGTGCAGGCGCGGATCGACCGGATAGGCGCGGTCGTAGAACAGCCGGGCCAGGCTCTCGCGGACGAGGCCGAGCGCGAATCCCACCCGTGCGCCGCCCGGCACGAGCCGCGCGCGCTGCGCCACCAAAGCGCTCTTGAGGAGCCCCTGCGTGTCGAGCACGATGTCGTAGCGCTCGCTGCGCAACGCCGCGCTGAACGCGCGCCGCTCCGCGTGGACGTGCGATCGATGCGGCTCCTGCCGCCAGCGCCTGAGCGCGATCGGCAGGACCCGGGTGATGCCGTGCGTCAGGCGCACCAGGTCGGCATAGGCCTCCTCGACCACCCAGTCGATGATCGCGGACGGCACGGCACGGCGGATGTCGGCGATGACCGGCATGTTGTGGACGATGTCGCCCATCGAGCTGGTCTTGATGATGAGGACGCGCGTCATCGGCTGCTGGTTGTGGGACTGCTGCGCGCACGGTGCGTGCGGGCTCGGACCTAGTTGTTGTATGACACAATTCGACGCGCTTGGCGACCGAGGGGCAGAATTCTACCCACCGAAGGAGACCGCAACGACGGCCTTCGGCAACGACGGCCGATCGAAGGCGTGGCGCGACGCCGACCGGGTGACCGACCGGCCGTCCCTGATTCCCAACACGGCCCCCGTCCCCCGAACCCGCAGATGCCCGTTGCCCCGCTTCCGCTGTCGGCCGTCCTCATCACGTTCAACACCGGCGAGCAACTCGCCCCCTGCCTGCGCTCGCTGTCCTTCGTCGACGAGATCGTCGTCGTCGACTCCGGGAGCGACGACGCGACCCGCGATGTCGCGCGGCGTTTCGGCGCGCGCGTCGTCGAGGAACCGTGGCGCGGGTTCGGCCCGCAGAAGCGCTACGCCGCGTCGCTCGCGCGCAACGACTGGGTGCTGTGCATCGATGCCGACGAGGAGGTGTCGCCGGCGCTGGCAGCCGAGATCGCCGGCGTCCTCGCGAACCCGCGCCATATCGCGTATCGCATGCCGCGCTCGAACCGTTTCATGGGTCGTTACCTGCGCCACGGCGAAGGCTTCCCCGACTGGAGCCTGCGTCTCTTCGACCGTCGCCACGCGCAGTGGAGCGACGATGCCGTGCACGAGAAGGTCGAGACCTCCGGCTCGATCGGTCGCCTGCCCGAGAGCGCGGTGCTGATGCATCACTCGGCCGAGAGCATGGCCGCCTATCTCGACAAGCAGAACCGCTACACCAGCCTGCAGGCCGACGGGCTCTATCGCGCGGGGGAACGGGCCAACTTGTGGCGGCTGCTGCTGTCGCCTGCGCTGCGGTTCGTGAAGTTCTATTTCGTGCGGCTCGGGTTGCTCGACGGGCTGCCCGGCCTCGTGCACATCGCCATCGGCTGCTTCAACAGTTTCGCCAAGTACGCGAAGCTGCGCGCGCTGCAGATCGAGAGCAAACGGGTCGCGGCGTCGACGGTTTCCGCAGGCACTCCGAAAGCCGACGAAGCGATGGGAGAGCGGCGATGACCGTCCTCGTGACCGGCTGCGCGGGCTTCATCGGCTTCTTCGCCTGCAAGGCCCTGCTCGCGCGCGGCGACACGGTCGTCGGCATCGACAACCTCAACGACTACTACGACGTGCGCCTCAAGCACGACCGGCTCACACAGCTCCAGGCATTGCCCGGTTTCCGCTTCGAGCAGATCGACATCGCCGACGTGGCGGCGATCACGCGCCTGTTCGACGGATCGCGCTTCTCGGCGGTGCTGCATCTCGCCGCGCAGGCCGGCGTACGCTATTCGCTCGTCAATCCGGCGGCGTACACGCACAGCAACCTGATCGGCTTCGCGAACGTCATCGAGGCATGCCGGCGCACGAACGTCGGTCACCTGGTGTACGCGAGCACGTCGTCGGTCTACGGCGGCAACCGCAAGCTGCCCTTCTCGGAGACCGACCCGGTCGATCATCCGGTGAGCTTCTACGCCGCGACGAAGAAGTCCAACGAGCTGATGGCGCACAGCTACAGCCACCTGTTCGGGCTGCCGACCACGGGCCTGCGCTACTTCACCGTCTACGGACCCTGGGGCCGGCCCGACATGAGTCCGATGCTGTTCGCCAACGCGATCGTCGCCGGGCGGCCGATCGAGGTCTTCAACCATGGCGACATGACGCGCGACTTCACGTACGTGGAGGACATCGTCGAAGGCACGATCCGCGTGCTCGATCAGCCGGCGACACCCGACCCGTCGTTCGATGCGCTCTCGCCCGATGCGGCGACCAGCGCGGCGCCCTGGCGCATCTACAACATCGGCAACCATCGGTCGGTGAACCTGCTGACGTACATCGAGACGCTGGAGCGGGCGCTCGGCAAGTCGACCGAGAAGATCCTCAAGCCGATGCAGGATGGGGACGTGAAGGACACGTACGCCGACACGGCGCGGCTGCGGGCGGCGGTGGGCTACGCGCCGTCGACGCCGCTGGCCGAGGGGCTCGAGCGCTTCGCCGCCTGGTTCAGGACCTACGACGGCCGCTGACCGCCGGCGCTAGAACGGCAGCGACGCGTCGGGCTTGACGGCGGTGAGGACGCGCCGGAAGTCCTTCTGGATGCGAGCGAGGCCGTCGTCGGTGTCCGCCTCGAAGCGGATCACGATCACCGGCGTCGTGTTCGACGAGCGCGCGAGACCGAAGCCGTCGGGATACTCGACCCGCAGGCCATCGATCATCGAGACCGAATCGGCGCCGTCGAACTTCGCCTCCTTCTGAAGCCGGTCGATCAGCTTGAAGTTCTCGCCCTCGGCGAGCTTCCACTGCAACTCCGGCGTCGAGATGGCGTTCGGCAGGCCGTTCAGCACGTCGGTGATCTGCTGGCCGGCCGCCTTGGCCTTCGTCAGGATCTCGAGCATCCGCGCGCCCGCGTACATGCCGTCGTCGAAGCCGAACCAGCGATCCTTGAAGAAGATGTGGCCGCTCATCTCGCCACCGAGCGGTGCGCCGGTCTCCTTGAGCTTCGCCTTGATCAGCGAGTGGCCGGTCTTCCACATGATCGCGGTGCCGCCGTGTTCCTTGACCCACGGCGCGATGTTGCGCGTGCACTTGACGTCGTAGACGATCTCGCCGCCCGGGTTGCGCGACAGCACGTCGGCCGCGAACAGCATCAGCTGGCGGTCGGGGAAGATCACCTGCCCGTCCTTCGTCACGACCCCGAGCCGGTCGCCGTCGCCATCGAAGGCCAGGCCGACCTCGGCGTCGCCGGTCGCCAGTTCGTGCATCAGGTCCTCGAGGTTCTCGAGGTGCGCGGGATCCGGATGATGGTTCGGGAAGTTGCCGTCCACCTCGCAGAACAGCTCGGTGACCTCGCAGCCCATCTTCTCGTAGAGCCGGGTGGCGAACGCGCCCGCGACGCCATTGCCGCAATCGATCGCGATCTTGATCGGCGCGGCGATCTTCACGTCGCCGACGATGCGGTCGAAGTACTCGCCGCTGATGTCGTGCGTCGAATACGCGCCCGATCCGCTCTCGAAGCGGTCGTCGACGATGCGCTGGTAGAGCGCCTGGATGGCATCGCCGTAGATCGCGTTGCCCGCGACGACCATCTTCAGGCCGTTGTAGTCCGGCGGATTGTGGCTGCCCGTGACCATGACGCCGCAGTTCGTGCCGAGCTGGACCGCGCCGAAGTAGACCATCGGCGTCGCCACCATGCCGAGGTCGATCACGTCGAGGCCGGCCGCCTGGATGCCTTCGGCCAGCGCCTGGGCGAATTCCGGGCCGGACAGCCGTCCGTCGCGGCCGATCACGAAGCTCTTCTGGCCGAGCAGCTTCGCTTCGCTGGCGACGGCACGGCCTACGGCGCGGACCACGTCGGCGGTCAGGGTCTTGCCGACGATGCCGCGGATGTCGTAAGCCTTGAAAATGGAGGAGTCGATCATGAGGTTCCGCACCTGATGGGTGTTGAGGAGGCCGTCGACGGCCTTTGGTAGAATGCGGCTGCAGTCTAGCAGCGCCACGGGTCCCGCCCACGCACCTCGCAAGCGCTCCCTGCTCAGAATCAAGACGCCGCCCCGCGGAACCCTGCGGAAAAAACACATCGACGCGCGCGCGCCCACCAGATATGCCGCCCCTATGAGCGACCACAAGATTCTCGTCACCGGCGGCGCCGGCTTCATCGGGGCGAATTTCGTCCTCGACTGGCTGGCTGCCGAGTCGGCGGCAGTCGTCAACGTCGACAAGTTCACCTACGCCGGCAACGCCGAGAACCTCGCGTCGGTCGCGCACGATCCGGCCCACATCCTGGTCCGCGCGGACATCTGCGACCAGTCTGCGATGGACCGCCTGCTGGCAGAGCATCGCCCGACCGCCATCGTGCACTTCGCCGCCGAATCGCACGTCGACCGCTCAATCCACGGGCCGGCCGCCTTCATCGAGACCAACGTCGTCGGCACCTTCCGGCTGCTCGAGGCAGCCCGCGCCTACTGGGGATCGCTCGAAGGCCAGGCGCGCGACGATTTCCGCTTCCTGCACGTGTCCACGGACGAGGTCTACGGCTCGCTCGGCGAGACCGATGCCCCCTTCTCCGAGACGACGGCCTACGAGCCCAACAGTCCGTACTCGGCATCGAAGGCGGGCTCCGACCATCTGGTGCGCGCGTACCACCACACCTACGGCCTGCCGACGCTCACGACCAACTGCTCGAACAACTACGGTCCCTACCAGTTCCCCGAGAAGCTGATCCCGCTGATGATCTCCAACGCGATCGCCGGCAAGGCGCTGCCGGTCTACGGCGACGGCAGGAACGTGCGCGACTGGCTGTATGTCGGCGACCACTGCGCTGCGATCCGCCGCGTGATGGCCGACGGGCGGCCCGGCGAGACCTACAACATCGGTGGCTGGAACGAGAAGACGAACCTCGAGGTCGTCCACGCGCTGTGCGCGCATCTCGACGCGCTACGCCCCAGGGCCTCGGGCAGCTATGTCGACCAGATCCAGTACGTGAAGGACCGCCTCGGCCACGATCGGCGCTACGCGATCGATGCGGGCAAGATCGAGCGCGAGCTGGGCTGGCGCCCGACCGAGACCTTCGAGACCGGCCTCGAGAAGACCGTGCGCTGGTACCTCGAGCAGGGCGAATGGGTCGCGCACGTGCTGACGGGCAGCTATCGCGACTGGATCGAGACGAATTACGGCACGAAGGTGGCGGCATGAGCGGCGGCCGCAAGGGCATCATCCTCGCGGGAGGTTCGGGCACGCGCCTGTATCCGATCACGCGCTCGGTGTCGAAGCAGCTGCTGCCGGTGTACGACAAGCCGATGATCTATTACCCGCTGAGCGCGCTGATGCTCGCGGGCATCCGCGACATCCTCGTGATCTCGACGCCGCAGGACACGCCGCGCTTCCAGGAACTACTCGGCGACGGGACGCAGTGGGGCTTGAATCTCGCGTACGCAGTGCAGCCGTCGCCGGACGGCCTCGCGCAGGCGTTCGTCATCGGCCGGACCTTCATCGGCGATTCGCCGTCGGCGCTGATCCTGGGCGACAACATCTTCCACGGGCACGACCTGGCGGCCCAGCTCCAGCGCGCCAATGCGGCGACCCGCGGCGCCACCGTCTTCGCGTATCACGTGCAGGATCCCGAGCGTTACGGCGTGGTCGATTTCGACGCGGCAGGCAAGGCGCTCAGCCTCGAGGAGAAGCCCGCCAGACCGAAGTCGAACTACGCCGTGACGGGTCTCTACTTCTATGACCGGCAGGCCGTGGATCTCGCCGCGACGCTGAAGCCGTCCGCCCGCGGCGAACTCGAGATCACCGACCTCAACCGCCTGTACCTCGAAGCCGGCGCACTGGATGTCGAGACGCTGGGGCGCGGGTTCACGTGGCTCGACACCGGCACGCACGAGTCTCTGCTCGAGGCGGCGCAGTTCATCCACACGATCGAGAAGCGCCAGGGCCTCAAGGTCGCGTGCCTGGAGGAGATCGCGTACCACATGGGCTACGTGGATGCCGCGCAGATCGAGCGCCTCGCGAAGCCGCTCCTCAAGAACGAGTACGGGCAGTACCTGATCCGCATGCTCGAGACGCGACCATCGCCCAAGTCGGTGTTCGGCATCGCCGCATGAAGGTCATCCCGACCGCGCTTCCGGAGGTGCTGCTGATCGAACCGAAGGTGTTCGGCGACGATCGCGGCTTCTTCTTCGAGAGCTTCAACGAGCGCGCCTTCGACGAGGCGGTGGGCCGTCCCGTCACGTTCGTGCAGGACAACCATTCGCGTTCGGCCCGGCACGTGCTGCGGGGACTGCACTATCAGATCGAGCAGACGCAAGGGAAGCTGGTCCGCGTCGCGCGCGGTTCGGTGTACGACATCGCCGTCGACCTGCGCCGCAGCTCGCAGCGTTTCGGCAAATGGGTGGCGATCGAGTTGAGCGAGCTCAACCATCGCCAGTTGTGGATTCCGGAGGGCTTCGCCCACGGCTTCCTCGTGACGTCCGACAGCGCCGACTTCCTCTACAAGACGACCGACTACTGGGCGCCGAAGGCGGAGCGCTGCATCGCCTGGAACGATCCCGCTCTGGCGATCGACTGGCCGCTCGCGGGAGCGGAGCCGATCGTGTCGGGCAAGGACCGGTCGGGCGCGTCGCTCGCGGACGCCGAAGTCTTTCCGTGATGCGGATCCTGCTCCTGGGAACCACCGGTCAGGTCGGATGGGAATTGCGGCGTGCGTTGCAGCCGCTCGGCGAGGTTGTGGCACTCGCGCGGGCGCAGGCCGACTTCGACGATCCCGAGTCGCTGCGCGCCTGTTTCGCGTGCGAGCCGGACGTCGTGATCAACGCGGTGGCGTACACCGCGGTGGATCAGGCCGAGACCGATGAGGAGCGGGCAAAGCGAATCAATACGCAGGCCGTGGGCATCCTGGCCGACGAGGCGAAGAGGCACGGCTCCCTCCTGGTCCACTACTCGACCGACTACGTGTTCGACGGTTCTGGCAGCGGCGCCTACCGCGAGGATGCGGACCCCGCGCCGCAGTCCGCCTACGGCCGCAGCAAGCTCGCCGGCGAGACCGCGATCGCCGCGTCCGGCTGCGATCACCTCGTGCTGCGAACCAGCTGGGTCTTCGCGTCGCGCGGGAAGAACTTCGTGAGGACCATCCTGCGGCTCGCGGGCGAGCGCGACACGCTGCGCATCGTCGCGGACCAGTACGGCGCGCCGACCTCGGCGCGGCTGATCGCCGACTGCACGGCGCGCATCGTCGCCCAGGCGATGCGCGAGCGACAGGCAGGCCCATTCGCATCCGGCGTGTTCCATCTGACGGCGAGCGGACGCACGTCGTGGCATGGCCTCGCCACCCGCATCGTCGACCGGGCACGAGCGCTCGGAATGAATCCGTTGAAGGTCGTCGCGGTCGATGCGATCGCGAGTACCGAATACCCGGTACCGGCCAAGCGGCCCATGAATTCTTCGCTCGACACGACCCAGGTGCGGGAGCGCTTCGGACTTCATCTGCCGGACTGGACGGTGGGGGTCGACCTGTGCCTCGAAGAACTGCTGGCCCCATGAACCGGCACCTCGCGCACCGCACATCGCCGCTCGCCCTCACCGAAAGTCTGTGGTTCCACCGCGTGCTGATCGGTCAACTCGTCAAACGCGAGATTCTCGGCCGCTATCGTGGCTCGGTGTTCGGACTGGCCTGGTCCTTCTTCAACCCGGTGCTGATGCTGGTGATCTACACCTTCGTCTTCAGCGTCGTGTTCGAGGCGCGCTGGGGAACGAAGACGAGCAGCAGCCGTGCCGACTTCGCGATGCTGCTGTTCATCGGTCTGATCGTGCACGGCTTCTTCGCCGAATGCCTCACGCGTGCGCCGTCGCTGATCCTCGAGAACGTCAACTTCGTCAAGAAGGTGGTCTTCCCGCTCGAGATCCTGCCGCTCGTCGTGATGGGCTCTGCCCTGTTCCACAGCATGATCAGCCTGCTGGTGCTCGGCATCGCGCTGCTGGTCTCGCACGGGGGCCTGCCGTTGACCGTGATCTATGCGCCGGTGGTGTTGTTCCCGCTGGTGCTGGCGACGGCCGGGTTCGCGTGGTTCCTGACGTCGCTGGGGGTCTTCGCGCGGGACGTGAAGCAGGTCATCGGCGTCCTGATGACGATCCTCCTGTTCCTGTCGCCGGTGTTCTACCCGATCTCGTCCGTACCCGCCGCTTTCCGGCCTTGGCTGCTGGCGAATCCCCTCACCTTCGTCATCGAGCAGTCGCGCGCCGTGCTGTTCTCCGGGACGCCGCCCGACTGGAGCGGTCTGGCGGTCTACGGCGCCGCCAGCGTGGTCGTCGCGTCGCTCGGATTCGCGTGGTTCCAGAAGACGCGCAAGGGTTTCGCCGATGTCGTCTGAGACCATGCCATCCGACGTCGCGTCGATCCGCATCCAGGGGCTGTCGAAGTGCTACCAGATCTACGCGCAGCCTCGCGATCGCCTGAAGCAGTTCGTGATGCCGCGGCTGCGACGCGCGGCCGCGCTGGAACCGCGCAACTACTTCCGGGAGTTCTGGGCACTGCGCGACTTCTCGCTGACCGTGAAGCCCGGCGAGACGGTCGGCATCATCGGTCGCAACGGGTCCGGCAAGTCGACGTTGCTGCAGCTCGTCTGCGGGACAGTCACGCCGACGGCGGGATCGATCGATGTCGAGGGTCGCGTCGCGGCGCTGCTGGAACTCGGTGCGGGGTTCAATCCCGAGTTCACGGGCCGCGAGAACGTGGGCCTCAACGCGGCCGTCCTGGGAATGGATGCCGCGACCATGGAGACGAAGTTCGCACAGATCGCGGCCTTCGCCGACATCGGTGCGTTCATCGACCAGCCGGTCAAGACCTACTCGAGCGGCATGCTCGTCAGGCTGGCGTTCGCGGTCGCGATCCACGTCGAACCGAAGGTCCTGATCGTCGACGAGGCGCTCAGCGTCGGTGACTTCGCTTTCCAGAACAAGTGCGTGCAGAAGCTCCGGCAGATGCGCGACGATGGGGTCACGCTGCTGTTCGTCTCGCACGACCTGAACACCGTGCAGACCATCTGCGACCGCGTGGTGTGGCTCGAGCACGGCCAGGTGGTGATGTCGGGAAACCCGATCGAGGTCTGCCAGGAATACCAGGTGGCGATGCAGGGCAACGAGGGCACGGGCGAGACCGGGGTCAGCAGCTTCATCAGCCAGCAGAACACCGGCATGGCGCGGTTCGTCGACCTTCGGATCGCCGACCGGCCGCCGAACGCGGACCAGACCTTCATGCTCGGCGATTCGATCCGCTTCGCGTTCACCCTCGAAGCGGACGTCGACCTGGACAACATCGTGTTCACCATCAGCATCTACCGTGCGGATGGCGATTGGGTCATCGGGCAGACGAGCGCGGAAGCCGATGTCGTCTGGCCTGCCATCACCGCAGGCGAGCGGGTCGACGGCTCCCTGCTCCTGAAACCCCTGTGCCTCGTCCCTGGCGACTATGTCGCCGCCTTCTCGGCGTGTTCCACGGACCTGTCTCTCTGCTACGCACTCACGGACCTGAACATCCGGTTTTCCGTCCGGTCTGCCCATCCGACGTGGGGACGATTCGCCCACCCAGTGCAATGGAAACAATAAGCATCGACGCCGCACCGATCGCAGCCCATACCAGCCCGCGCTGCCCGGTCACGCGATCGCGAGAAGTGATTCCACTCGCGGACGTCGACGGCTACGCGGTATGGCGTTGTCCCGCCTCGGCCACGGACTTCGTCTGGCCCGTGCCGGACGATGCCGAGCTCAAGCGCTACTACGACCGCACCGAGTGGTTCGAAGGGGGCGAGCCCGGCGGTTACGCGAACTACGACGCGCAGACCGACTTCTCGTTGCCGATGTTGACAGGACTGCTCGACGGCTTCGCCGACGACGGCAGCGTCCGCTACGTGCTGGATGTGGGATGCGGCTACGGCACCCACCTCGCGCTCGCGGCCGACCGCGGGTGGAAGTGCTTCGGCGTCGAACTGTCGGACCACGCGCGCAACACCGCGATCGCGCGTCACGGCGACAGGATGCTGATCGTCGAGCAGATCGAGGAGCTGATTCCCCACGAGTTCGATCTCCTGCTGATGCTCGACGTGCTCGAGCACGTCGGCGATCCGTATGCGCTGATGTTTCGGCTCTTCAATCGCGGACTGATCGGCCCGAGGACCCGCATCGTCATCACGACGCCGAATGCCAGGTCGAGCGATGCCGTGCGCGATGGCGGGAAGTGGATCTATCGCCACCCGCCGTCCCATCTCGTCTACTACTCGGCACGCTCGCTGGTGCGTCTCCTGACCACGCTGCAGTTCGGCGACGTGCGCGTGCGCGGGACGAGTCCGATCGCGGCGGTCGAAGGCCTTCGCTATCCGGACGAGGACCTCGGGCCGGACGAATCGCTGTCCGGTTTTGCGGGGCTCATCTGCGAGGCCGTGGGCAGCCGCTTCTACGCGTTCATGCTCGAGCGCTATGTCCCGGGCACGTGGTCGAAGCTCGCGGAGTACGAACACGTGCCGCGCTATCAGTTCGCGCGGCAGTTCGCGCGCGGCGCCCGGGTGCTCGACTTCGGTTGCGGGACCGGCTACGGCTCCCGCTTCCTGGCCGACGCGGCCGACGACGTGCTCGGTCTCGACATCGACGAGGATGCGTTGCGCTGGGCGGCCTTCTGGCACGACACCGCGCGTCTGCATTTCGAGCGACACGCCGACTTGGGCGCGACCCTTCCGTCGGCGTCGTTCGATCTCGTCACCTGCTTCGAGATGATCGAGCACGTCGATCATGCGATGCAGACGGCCACCGTCGCGAGTCTGGCGCGGGTCGTGAAGCCGACCGGAAAGTTGCTGATCTCGACACCCAATCCGGCGGTCACCGCCAACTACGGCGCCAACCCTTATCACCTGCGGGAGATGAACGAGGCCGAGTTCATCGAACTGCTCGCGCCGCATTTCGCGCACGTCGCGATCTACCGACAATGGGTGCGCCCGTCGATCCTGATCGGCACGGAGCCGATCCCGTCGACCAGCGCGCTGACTGCCGAGCGGCTGAGCAGCGAGCGGATGATCGACGAGCCGCCGGCGTTCGTCGCCGTGTGCTCGCACCAGCCGATCGACGCCATCGACCCCTTCGTGAGCTTCGACGGCTCGTTCGACATGGTGCTGTCGGAGACCCTGGCGCAGAAGGCGATGACCGGGCTTCGTTTCGACAACTACCTCTTGCGCGAAGGGCGTGACGAGGCCGAGAGGATCGCTGCACAGGCGCTTGCGGACGCCAAGCTTCATCGGGAAACGGACGAGCACCGCATCCGGGCGCTGGACGAGCAGGCCGCCACGATCTCGAAGATGCGCGACCGCTTTGAGGAACAAGCCTTCGAGCTGGTCCGGGTCCGGCAGAAGTCGACCGTGCAGGAAGACGATCTCCGTGTCCTGCGCGAGCAGGTCTCGGGGCAGGAAGCCTCCCTGCGCGAGCTGGGTTGCGCCCTCGCGGAGCGTGACAGCGATCTCGCCGCCCGGCGCGAGCAGGCCGTCGGCTTGCAGGCACTGGCCGTGCAGCGGACAGCCGAGAAGGACGAGTGGATGGGTCACTATCGGGCCCTGGAAAACACGCGGGTCGTGCGCCTGGCACGCATCCTCCACGGCACGTCGGGCAGCGCCTCGCCGTTGATCGACGCGACCTATCTGATCGGTGGCGGGCTCGTCCCGCGGGCGCTGAAGAGCCGCGTCGCACCGCTCGCGCATCGGCTCCGTCGGAAGATTGCGAGGCCGACGCCCCTCCTGCCCGAATCCGCTCCGGCAACCCGCGCGGTGCCGGCGGATGCAGACCCCGGCGTCGCCCCCACGACGGCCACTTCCGCGTTCGCGCCCTACGCCGTCAAACCGCCGGCGCATGTGCACAGCGTTCGCACCCGCGTCCTGCACGTGATCGCGAACTTCATGACGGGCGGTTCGAGCCGCCTCGTGGTCGATCTTCTCGAACATCTGGGAAGCGACTACGAACAGCGGATCCTGACCAGTTTCATCCCGTCGCCCGTCCACTATGTCGGCATCGACATCGAGGAGATCCGGCATGTCGCGGACAGCGGGGCGATGCGCAGGAGCATGGCGCGCTTCGATCCGCAGATCGTCCATGTCCACTACTGGGGCGATGTCGACGAGCCCTGGTATCGCGCCGTCCTGACCGTGGCGGCCGAGCGGGGCTGCACGATCCTGCAAAACATCAACACGCCGGTCGCCCCGTTCTCCGGCGTTCCGATCGCGCGCAATGTCTTCGTGAGCCGTTACGTCCTCGACCACTTCGGCGATGGCCTGGCGCACAACAAGGTGATCTACCCGGGTTCGGACTTCTCCCTGTTCACCGCCTCGCCCCGATCGGGTCAGGCGAAGGGGTGCATCGGCATGGTCTATCGGCTGGAGCGTGACAAGCTCGACGAGCATGCGATCGTCCCGTTCATCGAGGCCGCCCGCACGATGCCGGGCCTGAAATGCCTGATCGTCGGGGGCGGATCACTGCTGCAGACGTTCAAGGATCGCGTTCTGGCCGCGGGGTTGACCGATGCGTTCGAGTTCACCGGCTATGTCAGCTACGCGAACCTGCCGGCGCTCTACGAGAGGATGGACGTGTTCGTCGCGCCGATCTGGAAGGAGAGCTTCGGGCAGGTCAGCGCGTTCGCGATGAACATGGGCATCCCGGTCATCGGCTACGACGTCGGCGCGATTCCCGAGATCGTCGCCGATCCCTCGCTGGTGGCGCCGGCCGGTGAGGCACCCGCCCTCGCCGCCATCGCCGTCGGCCTGGTGAAGGACGATGCGGCCCGCGCCTCCATCGGCATCGCCAACCGCGAACGCGCGTCGCGCCTGTTCTCGGTCGAAGCGATGATCGGCTCGTATCGCGAGTTGTACGGCGAACTGCAGAGGGGCCCGACATGAAGGTCGCCCTCTTCGTCCATTGCTTCTTTCCGGCGCACTTCTACGGGACGGAAACCTATACGTTGCAGGTGGCGAAGGGGCTGCGCGACGCCGGTATCGACGTCGTCGTCGTGACCGCGAATTTCCCCGGGGAGCCGCCGTTGCCGGCGCATGTCCACTACTACGACGTGGAAGGGATCCGGGTGATAGCGTTCGACAAGAACCAGATCCCCAACACGCGCGTCAAGGACACCTACTACCAGGAGGCGATGCGTGCCCCGTTGACGGACGTGTTGACGCGCGAGAAGCCCGATCTCGTCCATGTCACGCATCTGGTCAATCACACGGCGGTGCTGCTCGAGGTGGCGAGCAGCCTGTCGATCCCCTGCGTCGCGACGTTCACCGACTTCTTCGGCTTCTGCTACAACAACAAGCTCGAAGGCGCCGACGGGGAACTGTGCGCGGGGCCTTCGCCGAGCCGGCGCAACTGCATCGCCTGTCACCTCAAGGCGGTCGCCGGCCAGCCGAAGGTGGCCAGGCCGCTTCAATGGGCCGCTCGGATCGGCGCGAATCCGTGGGGGGCGCTGGTCCTCGACAAGGCGCGCAGGCTCCCGGCCTATCGCGATGGCGAAGTGGACGGACTGGTCGAGGACATCCGTCAGCGGCCCGACATCCTGGCGGCGTGCTACTCGCACTACCAGGCCGCGATCGCACCGACCCGCTTCCTCGAAGCGGCCTACCGGCGCAACGGCTTCGACAGGCCGATGATCCGATCGTGGTTCGGCGTGGATTTCGATCGCAGTCCGAAGCCGCGGCACTCGGCCGACAAGCCGATCGTCTTTGGCTTCATCGGGCAATTGGCGCCGCACAAGGGCACCGATCTGCTGATCGAAGCATTCAATCGATTGCCGGCCGGCGCCGCGGAGTTGCATATCTACGGCCCCGCCGACCAGGACCCTGTGTTCATGAAACGCCTTGAATCGCTCGGTGCCGGGCAGGACGTGCGTTTCCTGGGCACCTTCGCCCAGCATCGAACGCGCGAGATTCTCGACTCGATGGACCTGTTGGCGATCCCGTCGCGCTGGTACGAGAACAGCCCGCTGGTGTTGCTCAACGCATTGGCCAGCCATACACCCGTGCTCGTTTCAAACGTCGAGGGCCTGACTGAGTTCATTGAAGAAGGCGTCGATGGCCTGTCATTCGATCGCGGCAGCGTGTCGTCGATCGAGTCATGCCTGCGAAGATTCGTCGACGATCCCGAACTCGCAGCCCGCATGAGCGCGAACACGAACTATGTTCGTGATACCCGGGCCATGGTCGAGGACGTGATCGCAATCTACCAACACGCGACGCCGAAGAATGCCGAGGTGCTCGCAGCATAAACACCGACAACCTTTCACATCCCTCGACCGAGAACACGCAATGACTGCCATCGACTACACCCTGGGCTGCAGGATGCCCCTTGCAAACTGGATCCAGTTGAATCGGACCGACGTCTTTGAAGATGCGAAGCTGCTCCCCTACGTCAGTCCGTTTCCACCGCGCGAACTGATGCAGAACGTTTCGGGCCTCGTTTCACAGAAGGACTTCGCGAGTCACGGTTGCGATTTTTTCATTGCGCTGTCGGCGGCGTCGCCGAAACCTCTGTCGGAGTACCGCAACATCCTCGACTTCGGCTGCGGTGTCGGAAGGCTGGCCAGGATGTTCAAGGGACATCCCGGGACCATCGCAGGGTGCGACATCGATCATCGACACATCGAGTGGGTGGATACGACCCTCGACTTTGTCGAAGCGAAACTGTCTGGCGTAAAGCCACCTATACCCTACAAGAACGCCGAGTTCGAAGCGTTGATCTCAATCTCGATCTTCACCCACTTGAATGAGCGGAGCCAGGATCAGTTCCTGGCCGAGCTTGCGCGCGTTACTGCACCCGACGGTCTCCTGTTCCTCACGGTCCACGGCGAGAGAGCACTGCAACGGGCCATCGACGAACCGGTCATCCGTGCAATGATCGATGTCCCAGATGCACCATTCGAGAAGGCGAGATCCGAGTTTGCGGCTGGACGCCACGCATTCATCCTGCAGAACGGGCATCTCACGACGACGTTGCCGACTGCAAGGGGTCAGAAGAAAATGGTCACGGAGGAGTTCGAATACGGCATCACCTTCATTCCGGAGGCCTACTTGCGAACTCACTGGAGCCGGTGGTTCGAGATCGTGAACTATCGGTCCGGTGCGCTTCATGATTTCCAGGACTTAGCCATACTCCGTCCTCGTTCCGCTTCGTCTTGAATGCCAGCGACTCCGACTGCGGGACGCCTAACGGCGCTCCAGTACCACCAGTAGCCGGTATGACATGAGGCGACCGAGGAATGGCATCAGCCGCTCCTCGAGCGACAACAGCGGACGAACCCAGATCGTCGGAAGAAGCTGCCACGACTTGAAGCCGCCTGACAACGGATAAGCAAACAGGCTCAACCTCTTCACCTGTCGCAACGAGAGGGCCGGAAACGCCTTCTCGAACCGCCCGCGATGGGAGCCGAACAGGAGTGTGGGAATAGCCTGATTTGCATCCCAAGGATCGTTTTCGTCGAGCAGCGGCTTGTCAGCCAGGGGATCGATACCCATTCTCACTGGCTCGTCGTGGAGTAGCGAATAAAAGAGCCAGCTGACCGGCGTGATCCCGGGCTCGATCATCAGGATGCGCCCCCCCGGCTTCAATACGCGCTGAGCTTCGGCGAAGAACAGCTTTGGGCGCCCCAGATGATGCAGGACGTCAACCATCACCACGTTGTCGAAGGTGGCTTCTGCGAACGGCAGCGCCTGCGCATCGGCGACGGCGTCGAGCCATGGAGACACTTGGATGTCAGTGCTGATGACCTCCGGGAGCAGCGTCTTCAGGTTGCCACTACCGCCCCCAATCTCTAGCGTGCGCCCAGGCCGACAAAATGCCACGAGATGACGGTAGAGGTCGTGATAAATGGCGCGCAGGATCGGCTTCGAATCCCAGGCGGCGCGATAGACCTCCGGCGCCTTGTCGAGGACGACAGACGAAAAGGGATCAGGCGTCTTCACAAGGCTTTGAGCTTTCGATAGGCGAACAACACCATCTTCAGCAGCAGGACGCCGTGTCGAAAGCGAGAAATCTGCGTCGTTCCGTACGTACGAGCGGCATAACGGATGGGAATTTCGACGACCTTGAGATTCTGCTTAACGGAACCGAATATCAGATCGAAGTCGCCGAAGGGATCAAAATCGCCGAAATATGCGCGGTTCGCTTGCAGCACCCCATAGTGCCGACGCGACAAGACCTTGGTTCCGCAGAGCGTGTCGGTAAATCGTTGATTCAGCAACCAAGTAAACAAGATGGAAAACGTGTTGTTCGCAATGTAGTTGAGAAACTGCATTGCCCCATCTTCCATGGGGTAGACGAGGCGGGATCCGTTGATGTACTCGCCTTTCCCCGACGCGATCGCGTCCCAGAACTTTGGCAAGGCTTCTGGCGGCATCGTGAGGTCGGCATCGAGGATCATTAGAACGTCGCCACGCGCTGCATCGAATCCCTTGCGAACCGCATCGGCCTTGCCCTTGCCATCTTGGACCATGACTTTGATGTCCCACGCGGGATAGGCGCTGCGGACACGGTGCATCTCGAGCAACGTTTCGTCCTTGCTGTGCCCCTCAACGAAAATGACTTCCATGTCAGGCGCAAATCGCGGGATTCGCTGGATGGCAGACTCGATATTGCCGCGCTCGTTACGCGCCGGAATCACGATCGAGACTGAGTGATGTCCAGGCACCGCGTGCCTCAGAGAGCGAGCAACGACATAGTTGCGCAGACAAAGACGACGCACTCCCGGCAGTGTTGCAAAGAAGCGATTGATCAACGGCCCTAGGCCAAGGACCCTGCGCGGCAACAATGTTCGCCATTCGGTGCGAACGACCTCGAAGTCGGCAAGGCTCATCAAGGAGGTGATGTCGTCGAGCCAAAGCCAGTTCTTCGGGCCCTGCGGCATCCGCAGACCAATCCGCTCTCCAAACTTCAGAAGAGCGGCCCACAGCGGCGAGTGATAAACGACGATGATTCGGGTGCCTGCATCGCACAAGTCGTGAAGCAGGGCAAAAGTCGCGTCTACGTCCTCTAGGTCGCCGCACGTATCGGCCAGCAGGATGAAATCAAACGGCCCAGTGAACGATGCGATGGTTGAAGACTCTTCTACATCGCCGACATGAAAGCTAAGGTCTGGATAGCTGGCCCTGGCGATCTCGATCGAGCGAGGCGAAAGATCAATCCCAACACCCTCGGACGGTTGCAGGGCAGCCAGGGTCGCACCATTGCCGCATCCGAGGTCCAAGATCCTTTTCCCTGCCGGGATCAGAAATCTCAGGTAACGATCGTCCTCGCCATAAAAATAGGCATTGCGCTGCCGCCAGCGGTCGCGATGTTCGGCATCACCGTCAGCACGGTCGCGGATGCGTCTCTTTCGTCCAGCAGTTCCTAGCCCTGCAACCGCGACAGGGGCGCTGGCGTGATACTCGATTTCAGAAGACATGTATTCGGAATGTTCGGCACGGTCGCCGCACGGCAATCACTCTTAGGTTAATCGGAAGGAGAAGTCGCGAGCAGCATCAAAGTGGCGCTGCTACTCGAGGATGAAGTCTAAGGCATCGTTGGCACGGTGCCGGCCGCACCCTGTTCGTCGAATGAAACGATGCCCGTTCGGTAGTGCCGATCGCGCACTTTTCCGCGATGAGCCAGTGCAGAGGTGCAAGGTCAGTGAGCGGCAGGATTCGGTAGCGGTAACAGGACTCTTTTCCCCCCCCAGTCCCGATCGCCACCATCAGCGATGAGAAGCGCGGCATCCTTGTAGAACCCGATCGCGATCCGCGCACTTCCCACCGGGAGCACGAACTTGCGCTGAAGACATCGTTCCGTTCTGCCGGATGGAGGCGACATTGGACCCAATTCGACATCTGCGGTCGCGAGTATCTGTCCAGCAGCGTCGACGGCATGCACGAGCATCACCCAACCTGTTTCATCGCCGTTCACAAGGGGACGTACCCACATTGTCATTTGCATGCCACGGTCCGGCAAGGGCCGGGCGATCACAGCCCGAACTTCAAATCGACCACCGAAGCGCACCCTTTCGATCGCAGGCGCAGCCTGCTGCAAAGCATTCTCAACTGCCACTTCGGACCACCACTTCGCCGGATTCGCGGCCGCAAAGGTCGGCCGCCATTCGTGCGACTCCATCAGATGATCGAGCGAGGCCTGAAGACGGACCGGATCGACGATTCGCAACAGAACCGAGTCCTCCCCGGCGGATCGGCGTTCAACGCCGTCATCGACCGATAGCCGCCGCGCCCAATCCTCGAAAACGGATCGCTCTGCGAGGAAGTCCGGGACCTTGTGCAAACCGCTTACACCAAGTTGGCGAGGATCGAAAAGGATGTATGACGCGTTGACGATTTCGTCAGTACGAAAGGTCGAAGGTCGCTGCCAATCGATAGGTCGTCGAACTACTAGAATCGGCTTGGCCGCCTTGAGCATGTGCAAATGAAACTCGGCTTCATACATCGCATCAGCGATGTTTGAGGCCATCGAGTAGACGACAACAGCCTTTGTGCTCTCCGCTGTGTCGTTGATCACGGCCAGCGCCTGCTCAATGCTATCGGACCGGGAACCGGACATCACGTTGACCCCGCTCGCGATCTGCCATGCCAGCGAGGGCTTCGGCAACGCAAGCAACAGCACGATATTCCCGACCGGAACCAGCATGAATGCGATTGCAAAGCCTCGCACTGCACGTCCGCGGCGAGACATCGCGCCGACCAACCCTCCAAGCGCCAAGAAGATCCCCACGTACAGAAAGGGCGTGAAGTAGCGAATCTGGGTCTGTCCACCAGACGCGAAAAGCCAAAACCACGCGCCCGCGATCAAGGACAAGAATGCCGCGACCCCCAATAGACGGTCATTCCCCATTCCACTTCGAAACTCCTTTCGAGCCGCGAGGCGATCGACCAACAACAAAATGACGGATCCGACGGCCCAAAGTGGAAGGAAAGGTCCGAGTCCCCCGTGGATTACGCTGACTAAGCCCGCGAAGTCCAGATTCAGTTCGCTCCGCATGACGGCCAGCGACGCATTGCCGTACGCCATGCTCGCTTGTCCGAGATAGTTCGAATGCAACGCCATGTGGACTGCCCCACCGAGCAGGACAATCTGCGCCACGCCCAAAAAAGCGATCCGACCCCAATCGTTTCGCACCGGGCGACCGTCGCCCGCCCGCCCTAGCAAATCGAGCGCCCAGCCAATCATCAGCGTACTTCCAACGATGGCTGCGAGCAGGGTTCCGCTGGGCTTCACGTAGATCATCAGCACCCCGATGATCGTTGCCAGCATTCCCCATACAACCGACCTGGAACGAATACTCCGCGCAGTGCAAGCGGCAGCGAACGCGGCAAGCCCGGTCAAAAAATTGTCGACCAGACCCCAGTAAGCGACTATCGGAGGGCCGCCGACGTACGGTTCGAAGTAGAAGAACAGAGACAGCGTCGACAGAAATGCCGCGACCACCAGCGGCAACAAAGAACTGCGAGCCCTCTCACGCCATGGCAGTGCTAGCAGTGTGGCGGCTACTACCAACACGATCGGGAAGAACACCGAACGGAAGTAGAAGCCTTGGAAACTCTCGATGAAGCCGAAGGGGAACGACATCAGGACCGTGGCAGGCGGCCTGAAGCCCGGTTCAGCGTTGAGAAGACCGGGCCAATGCCCGCTCAGCAACTCTTCCCAGACGTGCTTTGCCTTCGAGTAGTAAGTAAACGCGTCGTAAATCGGAGGTTGCGTCGATCCCTTCGCATGGTCCCACACCAGAGCGGCCATCAGCGCCACCCAGACGATCATGCCCGCCCCCAGTACGAAGCGCTGCGGAAGGCGGCCGTTTAACACGTGGTTCTGGGAAACAGATGCGGGATTTCGATGTTCGCTATGTTGCATTCGGTGTGGTCCGACGAGACGGTCTCGTCCTCTCCGGTGCTGGGACGGAGAATGGACAGCAAAGCGGGAGGCCCTAGGGCGGAGCCGGAGGATACCCGAGAGAAGACGGCAGCCGCTTCGCAGAAGCGCACGAGCCCGATGATAGGATCGCACTCCCGAAGGTGCGGTGGGCGCGGGCTTACGAGAGTGATTTAACCGACGAGCTTTCGGAAAATCCACTGTGCCGCAGGATCATTCCGTAGCTTGCTGCATCCTCAAAGTGCAGCGACTCTGCAACTGCCTGGCGGCCTAGCTCCGCCGTCGGAGTGAAACGGGCCCCGCTGAACGATGCGCAAGATTCTCTCCTCTTTCTGGTTCAAGTGCGGCTTCGCCGTTGTCGTCATCGCCTGCCTGATCGGATTCAATCGGCTGCATCTCGACAACTTCGAAAGTCTCGAGAAGCACTGGCCGTGGCTCGTCTTCGCCTTCGTGCTCATGTTGCCGCCCTACGCGATCGTTTCCTTTCGCTTCTGGATCGTTCTCACGAATCAGGGCATTGCCGTCAATCGACCTACGTCAATGCGATGGACCATGATCGGCTCCTTCTTCGATCTGGTGATGCCGAGCAATTCCGGGGGTGACGTGATCAAGTGCGCCTACGTCGTAAGAGCTGCGGGTGCAGGACGCCGAGTAAAGGCCGTTATGGCCGTGGCCTTTGATCGCGTGCTCGGGCTGTTAGGCCTATTTTTACTCGCAGGCGTGGCCTGCGCTGTCGGCTGGCACACCATCCGGACGCTTCCCGACGCAGTACAACTTGCGGTCTTCATCGGTCTCGTCAGCATCGGCTCCCTCGTTGCGCTTCGCGTCTTGGGCTCACGTCGGATTTACGAGAGCGATCGGCATGCAGCTTGGCTAGCGGATCATCCTGTCGGCGCGCGCATGATCGGCGTAGTGGGGTGCTTCAATTCACTGCTTGAAAAACCACGCGCTCTCTGGTCGGTACTCGGCCTGTCGATGCTCAACCACGTGTTCTGGTGCGCATCGCTGTTGTGCGTGACGAGAGCATTCGAGCAGGACGTAGACTTCGTGGTCGGCTTGACCGTCTTTCCGCTCGCCATCTTCGGCAACGTCTTCGGATTCGCCGGTGGATTCGGTGTTGGCACCGCCGCGTTCGACGTGATCTTCACGCGCCTTTTGGACATTCACGAGGGCGCGGCCATCGGCCTCACCTTTCAGGCCCTTGCGGCACTATCTCGCCTCAGCGGGTTGCCGTTCTACCTCGCCGCCGCTCGCAGGGCTGTCGACCGGCGGTGAACAGTGCGCGGGATGACTTCCCATCGCTACAGCCGGCTTGTGGATCGCGAGCAACGGCACACATGCGCCACGACCAATGCTGAGGTCACGATAGCGACATTCAGTTCTTGCTTCCCGATATGCGTGCGCGGTTGCAGACCAATTCTGTGCTTCACCGTTTTTTTTGCGCTCGGCCCGGGTGTCATGAACAACTAACGTGGCGGCTCGAAGCTATTCTTGTGGAATGACTAAGAGACCTTGGATACGATTCGGAAGAGTTGCGCTAAACGAAAAAAATACTGAGCCGTGTGTCAGACGGCCCGAGATTCGGTCGAACCTTCACCCTCATCATCGGCTTTCGGACGCACCGCAGGCGGGTAGATACCAGTCTAATGGAGCCACCTGCGTGCAATTGCTGCGGCGTAGTAGCTCGGCTCTGCTCCCCCGACGGCACCCGTTGCGATTGGTAACCTTTTCGGCTGCGTGCACCCAGGCTGCGTCCAAGACAGCAGTGCATCATTCGCTGCGTTGCAGGCACGCCGTCAGGTTCCGTTCGGTCGGCATGCAACTGCAACACCGTGGGCCGTAGATCTGGTTGTCCTGTTGATGGAAATCGATTCGAATACCTTGCAAACCTTCAATCTCCGAGCGTGGT
>Ga0209512_1001901_pt1 | contig 23920 bp, 22 predicted proteins | sample frozenSSSSmetaG_FD_184142 | JGI IMG/M metagenome (GOLD analysis project Ga0209512, IMG submission 184142) | Glacier valley bacterial and archeal communities from Borup Fiord, Nunavut, Canada, to study Microbial Dark Matter (Phase II) -... | ecosystem: Environmental > Aquatic > Freshwater > Ice >...
CTTTCAACGGGGACCTCGTGCGCATTGAGTCCGAGATTGGACTAAACCGCTACGGGCGCCGCTTCCAGATGGCGGTTCAGTTGGCGTGAGGTCGTACCGGCGGCTTGTCTATCCAGATACGCGATAGTATTATCGTGTATATGAATACCAAGGCACCAAGTCTTGCGCCGCTCTTCCGGTCGGATGCGCAAGGTGAATTGCTCGCCCAACTCTTCCTGAACCCGGAGAGATCCTTCACGATCTCTGAGCTTGCGCGTGCCGCCCACACGCCCTATGCAAGCGCACACCGCGAAGTATCCAGAATCACTGAGATGGGACTAGCGACCACGACCAAGCGCGGCCAATCCGTCGAGGTGCAAGTTCGGCGAGACACACCAGTCTTCCGACCTTTGGCTGAACTGCTCGGCCTAACCTACGGTCCAGCGGTCGTCATACCGAACTATCTCGCCGGGATCCCCGGTATCGAGCAGGTTTACATCTATGGATCTTGGGCTGCCCGTCAAGCGGGAGAAGTGGGCGACGCCCCCGGCGACATCGATCTACTCATCGTTGGAAACCCCCCACGCGGCGAGCTTTACGAGGCCGTGCGCCTCGCCGGCTCCGCGATCGCACGTGAGGTCAACCCCCGCATTGTCAGCGTCGAGCAGTGGGCATCCGCTGACAGCGATCCGTTCCTTCGGGCAATTGTGCAGCGCCCACTCGCGCGCCTCGACTTCACGGGGCTTCAGTCGTGATCAGTCGCTGGGAGCGGGGCCGCGCCGAGATCGATTGCGCCTCGCACTCGCTGCTGTGCTCGTCAACCAAGGGCTCCGACCCCGTGGTGAAGGTGCGCATGCGGTGCTGCTCGAAGTGGCAATCGCTCAACTGGAACCACCCCGCCGGGCAGAGATACGCGAGTTCGACTGGATGTGCCGCCTCCGCAACGACACCCAGTACCCTGACATCGACCGACCCTCGGCAAGCATGGACGACGTCGATCAGGCTATTCCCGCCGCGAATCCCGCCTGTCATGTCTCAGGACATCGGTGACACTCGTCGGGGTCCCTGTGGTCCTCGCGGTCGGCCGCGGCCGATCACTCGGCTGACGCCCAAGCGATTGGCACACCAAGCGGCCCGCGCTCAGTGATAGTTTCGCAAGCGATCGGGTTTTCTTTGTCGTAGCTGCACCAGAGATTGGAACACGCCACATGCAGGCTCATCGTCGAATCGCCGCAGCCGGAATTGCTGTGGCTGTGCTCGCATCCGGTGTGCTGCTCGCGGCGCCCGGGACGCCCGCGTGGGCCGCCGGCAATTTCGCCCTGAGGTTCAATGGCGACACAGCGGTGGATGCCAACGTGGTGACCACGACGTCATCTCCGGTACTGACCAATAATTTCACGGTCTCGGCAGATCTGCGCTGGGATGGCACAGCCGGGTACCTGGCAGCGGTGTCTATGCCGAACGCGGACAATGCCGGCGCATCGAGTTCCGGCATGGCGTTGGGAGTCTCTGAAGGCGCTCCATTCTTAGCGTTGAAGGATGCGTCGCTCGTCGGCCGCGTCGTTATCGCGCCGATGCCCCTGGCGATCGGGCAGTGGTTTACGGTCACCGCGACCTACGACGGTCAGTTCACTGACATTTACGTTGATGGCGTGCTCGTGGCGACGCAAGACTTCGGCTCCATTGCCGGCCTGGCCCCGACCAACGGAACCATCCTGATCGGACGCGAGTTCTTGAAGTCCACCGACATAAACCTCAACTCTCGAGGTTTCCACGGAGATGTCGACAACCTTGCCATCTCGTCGGGGCTCTACCCAGCTGCCCTGACTGCGCTCGCGAGTTACACCTTCCCAGAGGGTGCTGGACTCTCCACGGCAGATGACTCGCCATCGAGTTACACGGGCACGCTCAGCGCCGTGACAACGCCCGAGTGGGTGCAGGGGTCGGATCCCACTGCCCCCACCTCCGACGCACTCGCGGCTACCGGCACGGACGAGTCCGCGGCGTGGAGGAGCCTGATGTTTGCCGTTGCGCTACTCGGAATGGGGTGTGGCCTGGTGCTCGCAGTTCGACGTCGTTCTCGATTCGCGTAGCCGGGTCACTCCGCGGCACGTCGATCTTTTGGGGAGCCGGCCAGATCGGGTCTCCAAAGCTGACGTCGAGGCCGATCACGTTTTCGGATCGCCCGATGAGACCGATCAGCTTCACCCGAACTCCTTGATACTCACCGCCATCGCGGATTGTCTCGGCGCGAATCGAGTCGAGAGTGAACTCGATACCGTCGTCCAATGCGATTGCGGCGATCTCCCGTATGCGGCTAGCGACATCCCGAGCATCGTCGGCAATTCGTGTTGCTTCCAGATCGATGTCCTTGGTCGGTCGACGAAGAGCGAACGCTGCGAGAAGCACACCGCCCTTGAGTACGAAATCTTCTGCGTAGTCGGATGCCGCAATTCTTGCCAGCATCCCCTCCAGAACTTAGAGGCACGCCAGTTGGCTCACGTTCTGGGCGTTGGCGAGGACCTAGTTCTGGATGTGGGCGAAACGCGACGCTCCGCTGATCACAACAACACCTCCAGGGACTTGCGCAGCTGAGGCAATGCCTTAGGAAAGTGTGCCGCCATCTTCAGCAACTCGGCCGGGTGGGATCCGGGCAGGCGGAGCCACCGCTTCAGCGCTTCGTTGGCAGTGTCACTACCGACTATGTGCCGAAGCCTGAATGCATCGATAATCGTGCGCTGCGCCCCATATAGCCCGACGAATATCTCGTCCACCACCTCGAGCTGCTCCCTACCAACGCTGAATGTGCTGGTGTCGAAGTGGTGCCAATTGATCCTCGAATGCGGTGCCGTTAAGGCACGCGACCCCCGCGGGACTGCGATGTCAATGCTGGACGGAATCGCATCAGTGAGGTCATGGCGATCAAGAGCGCTCAGGAGGCAGATAGTTGCGACCGGTTTGCGAAGAGCAATCGACGCGAGCGACGCAGTGTCATCATCGACGTGTCCCGTTCGTGCATAGGTTCCGGGAGCGATGCGCTCGACATCCCCCCTCACGATTCCCTCATCTACGTCTCGCCATGAGAGTTTTGCTGCGGCGAAGTCTGCGTCGCGAAGGATTGCCTTCGGCGGCAACCGACGATCCATCATCTTTTCCACGCCCTTCGTAGCAAATTGTTCACAGATAAAAGCTATGTGTAAACATATTCCCACAGTTTGGGGGCCATCACTAGTCCGCACTTGAGGCACGACTCTCGGATGCTTGGCAGTCCCGCCCGCGTTTCGGCGGGTGAGGTCAACATGAGGGCAGATGGTGATTTCAGTAGACTGCAGCCCATGGAGACCGCCTACACGACCTTCTCCTACGTCACGGCGACGAACGCTCCCCTGTACCGAGCGGTCATGCTCGAATTCATGCGAGCGAAAGACCGCTTCACGGTTCACCTGCGGCCGGAGGAGATCTCCGACGCACTCGGCATCGACGCGACCGAGTGCTTACCGGCGCTGAAACAACTCACCGAGTGGGGCAATCTCAGCGCCGATCCGGACACCGGTCGGGTGACCTCCGTCGAGGATTTCCGCCGGGCGCGCTTTCTCTACCAACTCACTGCCGCTGGCGAAAGCACGGAGCGCGCGCTTCGCCAGTTCGACTCCCTGCTCGGGCGCGATGGGGTGCTGCAAGCTGCTGCCCTCGCCGACATTCGCAACCAGTTGCGAGCACTCGCAGCGCTCGCCCAGGATGAGACCCCGGATGCTGGCAAGGTGCATCCCCTGCTGCTCACCCTCGTTTCGCGCTTCCAAGGGCTCGCCGACAATGCGCAGGCCTTCGTCGGCTCACTCCAGCGCACCATCGAGCTGAGCGGCGTGGAGACCGAGGTCTTTCTCGCCTACAAGGACCGCCTCATCCAGTATCTGGAGCGCTTTGTGCGCGACCTGATCGCGACCGGCTCCGATATCGCTCGGTTGATCGACCAAATCGAGGAGCTTGGCGTTGACAGGCTGCTCAGCCTTGCCGCAGAACGGGAGGCGCTCGACGAAGCACCGCTCTCCGCAACACGTACCGAGCAACCCGACCCAGATGCCCTGATCGCGAACGTCCTCGCCACGTGGCAGGAACGCTGGCGCGGCGTGCACGACTGGTTCATCGGATCCGCAACCCACGAAAGCCAGAGTCGACTGCTGCGCGGCCGTGCCCGAACAGCAATCACCCAGCTGCTTCAGGTGGTCACGGCAATCAACGAACGCCGCTCCGGCCGAAGCGATCGCGCGGCGGACTTTCGTCAGCTGGCGCTGTGGTTCGCCGAAGCCCCCGCCGAACCAGACCTCCAGCGCCTGGCTCGAGTCGCTTTCGGGGTGTCGCCGAGTCGCCATCTCACGGTAGACGCCGCTACCCTCGAGGCCCGCCAGCTGTCGCCGGTCTCGTCGAATACCCCGTGGGCCGACGCTCCCCCTCTCCTGATCAGTCCGCGTCTGAGATCGACCGGCAGCTACGACCGAACTGGGCGCCCGACCCAGATTCGGGATCGCTCCGCTGCCCGCGCGATGCTGTCGGATATCGTCGGCCGCCAGAATCGCAACCTCGAATCGATTCGCCGCCAATTGATAACGACCGGCCCGGTCACGCTCGGGCAATTCGAACAAATTGACCGCGATGCGTTCGAATACCTGCTGAGACTGCTCGGAGAGGCGCTCAGCCATCGACGTCCGAAGCAAACTGTCAACGTTCGCTCCCTCGATGGCTCGCTCGAGATTCGCCTCAGCCCCGCAGAGCACCTCGACAGCGAGTTGATCGAGTTGCGCACGGCGAGCGGTGCTCTGCGTGGTCCGAACCACCGGCTCGAGATCGTGCCGACCGGAGGCACAGCGTGACGACCCTCGGCAGCGCGATCGAGGATGGCCGCGCAGCGGAGCGGCAGGCCGCCCTCCGCGCACTGCTCGCGCGACCGGTGCTGGCATCCGCTGGATCGGATCGCGCCAACTATCTTCTGGTGCGCAAACACGCGGAATCTCTTCGGGCCTGGCTCGATCTAAACGTCGGGTGGCAGCTATCCGTCGACAGTGCCGTTGCCCGACTGCACAAACGATTCGCGGCCAGTCCCGATGGCACCCGTGGCCTGCGAGATGACAAGGGAGGATCATTCACACGCCGCCGGTATGTGATGCTGTGCCTCGCGCTCGCAGCCCTCGAACGCGCTCAACTGCAAACGACGCTCGGACGGCTCGCGGATGACGTCGTGGCCGCCATGGCCGACGCACGGTTCGCGGATGCGGGCATCGAATTCGCTCTGACCAGTCGGCGCGAACGCAGCGACATGGTCGCCGTCGTGCGCTTCCTGATCGATCTCGGCGTCCTCACGCTCGTCGCCGGGGAGGATCGCGCATTCCTCGATGACAGCGGTGATGCGCTCTACGACATCGAGCGCCGGGCGCTTGCCACCCTGCTCGCGACGTCGGTCGGACCGTCGACTGTGGGCGCGGTTGATTTCACACATCGTCTCGACGCGGTTCTCGAGCATCCATCGGATACCTCTGACGACCTGCGAAACCGGGCACTGCGACGAACACTCACGCGCAAACTCCTCGACGACCCGGTCGTCTATTTCGATGAACTCTCCGAGGAGGAGTTGACCTACCTCGCGCGACAGCGCCGTTCGATTACCGACCGTATTTTTGAGGCGACCGGTCTCGTGCCCGAGATTCGGCTCGAAGGAATCGCGATGATTGACCCCGACGATGCCCTCACCGATGTGCGGATGCCGGAGGCAGGCAGCCATGGTCACCTCACGCTCTTGCTCGCCGAATTCCTCGCCGCACATCCGAGCGTCGAGCACGAAAAAGTAGTCGACCACGTCGTGCTGCTCGTCGCGCAGTACGGAAACAGATGGAGTCAGTACACGCGCCAACCCGGCGCGGAGCGCGAACTCACCACTGCGGCCCTAGACCGACTCGAACGCCTGTCCCTGATCACTCGGCACGGATCCGCGGTGGTGCCGCGGCCGGCAATATCTCGTTATGCCACTGGTGCCCCCATTCTCATTGGCCGAACAATTGCAGAACCGACGGCCCAACTGGAGCTTTTCTAAATGACTGATGCCTCGCCCAACCTGCCTGAACCGTCCCCCGGTCGCTGGCGTCCGCTGCGCTGCGGTTTGGTCGAGCTCTTCCACTACGACTCGCAGGAGTTTCGCTTTCGAGACGGCCGACTGCTGCTGCGCGGCAACAACGGCACCGGCAAATCGAAGGTACTCGCACTCACCCTCCCGTTTCTACTCGACGGCAGCCTCGCCCCGCACCGCCTCGAGCCAGATGGCGACCGCGGCAAGCGCATGGAGTGGAACCTGCTGCTCGGTGGCGAGTACGACGATCGCACGGGTTATTCCTGGCTCGAGTTCGGCCGCCGGGACGACGACGACGTCGATCATTTCTTCACTATCGGTGCAGGAATGCGTGCCATCGCCGGTCGCCCGGAGGTTCGGCGCTGGTTCTTCAGTACGGAGACTCGGATGGGGCAGGATTTCAGCCTCGTTGATGTCACCAACACCGTGCTCAGTCGGGACCGCCTCGGCCAGGCCCTCGAGGGGCGCGGAACGATCTACGAGACCGCCGCAAGCTACCGGCGCGCGGTTGATGAGAAACTGTTTTCATTCGGAGAGGAACGCTACGGGGCGCTCGTCGACCTGCTTATCCAGTTGCGTCAACCCCAGCTCTCGAAGCGACCAGACGAAGGCGCGCTGTCACACTCCCTGAGCGAGGCCCTCGCCCCGCTCGATCCGGCGATGGTCAGCGATGTCGCCACCGCATTCCAGAATCTGCAGGAAGACCAGGACGAACTCGAGCGTCTGACCTCGGTTCGGGATGCCGTCGGCCACTTCGCGGACGAGTACGCGGACTATGCCCGGCTCGCCGTAGTGCGGGCGACAGCCGGCCCGCGGATGGCCCAGAGCGAGTACGAGCGCGACAATCGGGAGCTGTCGGGCGCACGGCTGAAACTTGACGAGACCCGCGACGAACACGCCAGGCGCGACGCGGAGGTCGAGACCGTCGACTCGGCCCTGTTGGCACTCGACTCACGGATCGAAGCGCTTCAGGAAGCGAGTCTCGCGTCGGGGTCCGATCGGCTCGAAGCTGCTGCCGATGCGCTGACGCGCGCAACGCAGACGGCAACCCGCGCGCGCGACGAGAACGAGAACGCTCAGACTCAACACGCAAGCTCAACCGAAAGACGTGATCGACAAGTCATCGCGCTAGAGGAGGCGACCGCCGGGCTGCGGATACGGTTGTCTGACCTGCTCGACGCCGCGAATCGCGGCGGGATCGCCGGCGAAGTGAACGAGCTGCTCGGCCAGAGTGCCGTGGCGCTCCACGACCTTGAACGAATCACCGCGGCAAGCGAAGGAATCCGCGTCGAGTCAGAGCGCCGCACCGGCCAGGTGGTCGAGATCCGACGCCTCTCGGATGGGGTCAAGGCGGCACACGGTCGTCGCCTGCAGCACCAAAGTGTTGTTGCCAGCGCCGAAGACCAGATGGCTTCAGCCCAAGACGACGTAGCGAGTGCGACCGATGATGTCGCGACTGCCGCGGCCGAACTCCTCACCTCCACCCGCGAGCAGTTGTTCGCCGCAACCGAGCTGGTCGAGACCTCCGGCCGGTCCCTCGCCGAACTCGTTGCTGCCCTCGAAAGTTGGGTGGACACCCGCGCGGGTGACAACCCGACGCTCGACTGGGTGGCCTCCGTGCATCCGGAGCATGCAGTTCGTCTCGACCGTGCGGGCCTTCGACTCGAATCGGAATTTCAGGAAATCGAGCAGATCCTCGCCGAACTCCAGAGCACAATTGAGCGCCTTGAATCGGGACAGGTTTCAGAACCGATCGTGCCACACACCCGGTCGTCCGGCGCCCGCGATGGTCGCGCTGGAGCGGAGTTCTGGCGCGTGATCGATTTTGCCCCGACGCTCGATGCGGCGGCCCGGATCGGGATCGAGGCAGCGCTGGAGGCATCCGGACTCTTGGACGCCTGGGTCACCGTCGACGGCCGTGCGATCGCGACCAGCGGCGACACGATCCTGCTGCCAAGTGAGCTCATGGAAGGAAGCGACACCCTCGCAAGCCTGCTCATCCCCGAGCCATCGATGTCGATCGCACCCGCAGTCATCCACTCGCTGCTTTGCTCGATTGCAGTGGATGACGCTCCTGCGACGAGTGAAGCGCCAGCCGCGATCAGTTTGACCGGCGCTTACCGAATCGGCCCGCTGGTCGGCGACTTCACCAAAGACGCCGCCCAGTACATCGGTGCGACCGCCCGGGAGAACGATCGGTTACGCCGACTCGAGGAGGCAGCCGTCGCACGCACACTCGCGGAGGCCGAGCGGGAACGGCTGCGCGCTGAACGTGACGACGTCGCGGCCAGACGATCGCGACTGGACGCCGAGCGAGACTCCCTTCCCTCCGGCCGCACGCTCGGGGCCGCTGACGCGAATCTCGACGCGGCCGAGCGATACGCCCGGCTGCGATCCGTCGAGCTGGACAACACCCGCGTGGCATTTTCGGCGGCTGTGGATGACGAAGCCGAAACCGCTCGCTCACTCACCGAGACCGCGGTCGAGTTGGCCCTGCCGACTGAAGACGATGGCATCCGAGCTGTCGAAGCCGCGCTCACAGAGCTGGGCTCCGAACGGAGATTGCTCGGTCTCTCCGCCGATGCGGTTCGTACGGCGAGAGCGAAATCGCAGGAAGCCGAGGATGATCTTCTCCGGGATCGCCTGACCGCAGAGCTGCGTGTCCGCCAGCTTGCTGACGCCGTCGCCGTGAGGGCGGAAGCGCACGTGCGGTATCGCACCCTCAACGCTTCAGTGGGTGTCGAGGTTCAACGGCTGTCGACGCAGAGGACAGAGGCGATATCTCTCCGGGACACCACCCGAACCGAACTCAAAACCGCGCAACACGCAGCCACCGCCGCGGCGGCGACCCAGGGAACGGCCGAGGAACGCGTTCTGAATCTCGACCAACGGGTGGCGGAGCGAACGACGGTGCGCGCGAACCAAGCCAGTGAGTTCCGCGCATTCGCGCGGGTCGGGCTGATCGCGATCACCGCACCCGATATTGAATTGCCGAACCTCGCGGCCGAGTGGGCGCCGGATCCAACCGTGCGGCTCGCCCGCCGCGTCTTCGAGACGCTAGGCGGCACGGACGCCACCGCTGAAGAATGGAACCGCGCACAGAACCGGGTCGGCTCTACCTTCGACACTCTCGCCAGCGCACTCTCACCGTTCAGCTATCGGGCGGAGCGATCGATGGCGAACGACGTCGTCATCGTCGCGGTGCGCCACGGTGCGGAGGAGCAGACCCCGCAGGAGCTTGCCACAATCCTGACCAATCAGGTAGAGGATCGTCGCATGCTCCTCAGTGCTCGCGAGCGCGAAATTCTGCAGAATCACCTCGTCGACGAGGTCGCGGGGACATTGCAGGAACTCATCGAGGCGGCCGAACGTCAGACCCGCGACATCAACGACGAACTCGCCAAACGTCCAACAAGCACCGGGGTGAGATTGCGCATCCGCTGGGAGCCGCGAAGCGACGGGCCGACCGGCTATGGCGAGGCGCGGGTGCGCCTCCTCCGGCAGGCGGCGGATGTCTGGTCGAACGCCGATCGCGAGGCCATCGCAAGCTTTCTGCACGAGAGAATCGACACGGTGCGCGTCGAAAATCCGGCGGGGACCTGGATGGAACACCTCACCCTCGCCCTTGACTACCGCTCATGGAACCGATTCAAGATCGACATCGAGCAGGCGGGAAAGTGGCGTCCGGCGAGCGGACCGGCCTCTGGCGGGGAGCGGGTGCTTGCTGCAAGCGTGCCGCTGTTCGCCGCGGCATCCGCCCACTATCGCTCAGCAGGCAACCCGCTTGCGCCCCGAATCATCACCCTCGACGAGGCTTTCGCGGGCGTGGATGACAGTGCTCGCGCAGGCTACCTCGGCCTACTTGCCACTTTCGACCTCGACGTAGTCATGACCAGCGAGCGGGAGTGGGCATGCTACCCGGAGGTTCCGGGAATAGGTATCGCCCAGCTCATCCGCACCGAGGGCATCGATGGCGTTCTGGTCGAGCGTTGGGAGTGGGATGGCGCGACGAGGGTGTTGATTGCGGATATGACTCCCGCGTCGTCTCTCCGCGACGAGCGCCTGTGACCGACGAGACGCGACTGCGAAGCACTCTCGGTGCGCCGGGCCTGGAATGGCTGGTCGGCCGGGCGCGCGATCGAATCTCCCGCGGGCTTCCGCTGACCGGGACGGTCGTCAGAAGGTCGGTTACGACTGCCGAGCGCGAGGCCCTTGCCCGTTTCATCGGACGGCCGGTCACCGCTGGGGATTCGGCATCGGTGTCTCTGGATGACGTCGACCGACTGCTGCGTGAGAATGAGATCGCCGATGGTGGCCTGGCGGAGGCCGTTGTCGCTCTCGGTGGCCCGGTGGCGATCCGGCACGACGAGGCCTCGCGTCTGCGCGAGGAATGGGCTGTGGCCCACGAGCCACTTCGCGCCCTCGGCGAGTCGCATCCACGGTGGATGCCGTGGATTGAACAAGTCAATCTTCGACGCCGGTCCACTGATTCGGTTGAGGCACGACTGCTCGCATCCGAGGCCTCGCGTGTACTCGAACGATTGCCGGCGAGCGGGATCACAATCGGAGTGCTCGCCAACGAAGTACTCGGCGATTCCCACGCCCTCGACGGCGGAAGGCCCGTCACAGGTCTTGTGCTCGCCGCCATCCGTTCCCTCGACCTCGAGCAGGCGCTCGAAGCGCGGCAACTCTGGGAGAGCGTCGGTGTAGCACCCGACGAACTGTCGAGCACCGTTCTTGTTCATGCGATGCCCTATTTGAACTCGGCACGGTCGGAGACGACGGCGCTTCCCCACTACCTCACCCTGCAACAGCTCGACCGCCTGAACCTGTTCGACGTCGACCTGTCGGGCGTCGAGATCTTTGTCTGCGAGAACCCGTCGGTAGTCGCAGCGTCAGCGCGCATCGAATCCCCTCCACTGGTCTGCTTGCGCGGGCAGCCGAGTGCCGCAACCGTCAGGCTACTCACGCAACTCAGTACGGCCGGGGCGACGTTCCGCTATCACGGCGACTTCGATTGGGGCGGCATCCGAATTGCGAACGGGCTGTTCCGGCGCTTCGGCTTCAGCCCCTGGCGGTTCCGCGCTCCTGACTACGAACGAATTGTTGGCATAGCAGGAACCCCGCTTCTGGGAAAGCCCGTTCCCGCTGACTGGGATCAAGGCTTAACTAATGCGATGACGAAGTTCAGCATAAAGATAGAAGAGGAAGCGGTTCTGGGCGACCTCATTCTGGACCTTTCGGAAGCGGGCCGGGATGCCCAGTAGTGCAACCGGCGGAGGTCACGGCCCGTGAATGGGGCGCGACCCTCGATGTGGCGAATTCAGGCGGTGGTCGCAACGCGGGCTTAATTTGACTGGTTCGGAGGTCGGTGCTCTTCGCGAAATATTGCCGCAACGGCCCATTGGTGTTCTCGTTGCTGCCTCGTTGTCAAGGCGAATGAGGGTCGCAGAAGTAGATCGGCATTCCGGTCGCCATCGTGATCTCCGGGTGCTTGGCCATCTCCCGCCCCTGGTCCCAGGTCACCGACCGGCGCAGCTGTTCCGGGAGAGTGTTCATCGCCTCGATCATCGCGATCGACACGGTCAGGGCCGTGTGGTTCTCGGGCAGGTGCAGCAGCGTAACGAACCCGCCGGTCCGCTCGACCAGCGTGCCGATCGCCGATCTCGTCGACGTTGACCCGATGATCAGATCGCCTTCCCAGTGACCGGGAACGGCGCGTTCCTCGGTCTCTGCCGACCGCTCAGAGATCATCACCATGCCCTGGAACCGCCCCACCTTGGGGCCATCCGGTTTCTGCGGGCGGCCCCGTGCGCGTCCCGTCCGCAACGCGGTCGCGATTTCCCGCCGCAACGAGCCGCGGCCTTGGACGTGGAGGGCTTGGTAGATGGTCTCGTGCGACACCTGCATATCCACATCCTCGGGATGCTGCAGCCGGAGCCGGCCCGCGACCTGCTCGGGGCTAAACCGTTCGGAGAGCATCAACACGACCTGTCTCCGTAACGCTAACCCGTCCAACTTCCGTCGTCGTGGTCGGCGTGCCCGTGCCCATGTCTGCTCCTGTGCAAATGAGGGCACGTACCGGTCATAAACCCGGTTCCTTGCCACCTGGCGACTGATCGTCGATGGCGCCCGCCCGAGCAGACCAGCGATCTGACGCACTCCTTGGCCTTGAGCGAGTTGGAAGCCGATCTCCTCCCGCTCCCGCAACGATAACGACCCGGCACGCGTGAGAGCGAAGCTCTAACAAGGTGATGGAAGCACCTGCCGATCCTCGCCGAGCCACCGATACGCCGTCGCCCGCGACACCCCCGCAGCCCGCGCAGCAGCTGACGTCGCAAGATCCTCGTTCATCCTTTTCCAAAACGCCGACCGGACACTCAACGGCGACCATGGTCTACCCATCGGAAACACCCACTAGAACTCAGGGTGTTGCACTCACCACCTGAATTCGCCGGATTCGAGACAACTGGGGTTACGAGACACTGTGCTGGCGCTGTAGACCCGTAAGTGAAACCCTCTACGGACGCTCTACGTCCGGTGGCGGATCCTGCCGCGGAACGAGGGTGGTGCTACAGCTGAAGGTGAAGACGCAATGCGTCGTCAAGCCGTGCCATGACCTCTGCAGGGGCCCGCCCGAGTATCGGGCCTAATCGCTCGACGGCAATCGAGCGGACCTGCTCGGCCTGGGCCTTTGAGTCCAGAGGTAGCCCGGTCGCACTGGCGGGCAGCAGGGCTTGAAAAGGGAAGATCCGCTCGGTGTTGCTGGTGACCGGCACGACGGTGACCACTCCGCGGCCCAGCTGGGTCGCAATCGAGTTCGCGCGATCGTTACTGACGATCACCGCCGGCCGCCGTTTGTTGGCCTCGCTTCCGCGCGAAGGATCCAGATCCACGAGCCGGATCTCACCGCGCAGCATCGGCGATCCCCTCAGACACGGTCACACTCCACGCCGCATGGTCACCTGATGCCTCCCACTCGTTCCAGGCGGCCTCGTAATCCTCTTCAAGTTTGGGAAGACGCAGCATGCGCACGGCATGGTGTAACGCGGCCGACCTTGAGGAGAGGCCGGCAGTTCGAACAAATTCGTCGAGAACAGCCACATCCTCGTCCGGCAGACTGACACTGAGCTTCATACCGAAATACTACCGCAGTACTACCCCAACGGGCGGGCATCGGCGGCTTCTGCCGTTGCTTGTGTGCCGTCCCGTGAGTGGGACGGCTACTGCGTCACGCCAGCGCGGACATGCGATGGATCAGGACCGAGATCAGATGTGCCGCACGGGAACCTTCAGCGAGACAGTCTTCTGGCCAGCAAGTGGCGGTGACTCTGCGGGGTGTTAACGCCGACTGAAAACGGGGCCACTTCCGCTCGGCGGGTTCTAGGTCTCGTCGCAACATTCCATCAGAATTCGGAGTGTGGACATTATGGGGCGACGTGGACGTAAAAGATGGTTCAGCGTGGAGGACGCGTACTGGAAACTAATTTTCGCCGGCGTGGGGCCGATCGAGGCCGCCAGACGAATCGGTATCGCACGCACGACCGGTTTTCGGTGGCGTGCCGAACGCGGCGGCGTCGCGCCATTGCGAATGCTCGAAGCAGACCCACACACCCGGTACCTGTCGAGCATCGAACGCAAACCCCTCGCCGTGCTTCGGCGCCAGGGTTTGTCGATGAGGGAAATCTCGAGGCGGCTCGGGCGTTCGCCGTCGACGATCAGCCGGGAGCTGCGGCGCAACATGCGTCGACACCCTCGTGGCAAGTACGACGCCGTCCTCGCGCACGCCCGTTCCCGAGAAAAAGCTAGGCCCGATCGCGGTGGCCGGATCGGCAAAGACCCGGTGCTGCGCGATCTCGTTCAGGAGAAGCTCACTCAGCCGACCTCACGGAGTACCGCAACCGGTATGGGTTTGTTACAAAGACCCAACTGGCGAGCATGCATACAACGATGAATGAATCCCGGACTTTCATCTGCTGATCGAGCGGACAACTCGCACACCAAACTCTGAGTAACATTGTCCACACATGATAAAATGAACGACGTCGCTTACAGTTCTTGTCAGGAGTCCCCCGTGCATCCGCTTGAGCAGACTCTCCCCGGTGACCTCTTCATGGACCTGGACCGATCTGGGCCGATCCCCCTGTATTTCCAGATCGCCACCGGCATCGAGAGTGCAATCTTAGACGGGCGCCTACCTCCCGGATCTCGTCTCGAGAATGAGCTGGCCATAGGTGAGCGGCTCGGGTTATCCCGCCCCACGGTTCGCAGAGCAATTCAGGACCTTGTGGATAAGGGTCTGCTCGTGCGTCGGCGCGGGATCGGCACCCAGGTAGTACATGGGCAGGTCACTCGCAAGGTAGAGCTCACGAGCCTGTACGAGGATCTTGTCGGCGACAATCGGGCACCGACGACGGAGGTCCTCGCTCACGATGTGATCAACGCTGACGCACGCGTAGCTGACCGCCTCGGTGTTGATGTCGATTCACCAGTGCTACACCTTAAACGTATTCGTAGCGCCGACGGAGTACCGCTGGCGATTCTCGAAAACTACCTTCCGGAAGAATTCACGAGCATCGCGGAAGCGGACCTCACTCAGCACGGCCTTTACCAAGTGCTTCGCGGTCGTGGAGTGTCGATTCGCGTAGCCCGCCAGAATATCGGAGCCCGCCGCGCGACTTCGACCGAAAGCCATCTACTGCAGATCGACAAGCACGAGCCTGTACTCACGATGGACCGCGCGGCGTACGACGATTCTGGTCGGGCAGTCGAGTACGGCCATCATGCGTATCGTCCTGACCTTTACTCATTCGCGATCACACTCGTCGACAAGTAGGCGGCTTCAGTCTATGCCGGTGGCTCGGTCAGCCTCCGTGATGATCTCTTGCCCGTTTGAGCGGGCGATTGCCTTCGCGATTCCTTGAAGGCTGATGAGGTCTTCGCGAACACCTGGGAGGCCGGCCAGGACGGGCGCGCCGTCATTGATGGACGCCGCAAACGCGTCCAGCTGGCGAAGGAAACCCGTGTCCGGCGTCTGTGAGTACGTTGTGTCGTGCCGTTCTGTTCCCACATGGCGTTCAACGCGGAGTCGGCTTCGTTCCTCAAGCAAGTAGGGCTTCGCAAGGTGGTATTCAAGGCGACCGTTCGACGCGAGAACTTTCAACTCTTCGTCATACTCAGGGTACTCAGGTAACCAGTTCCAGCTCAGCACGTAGCGGGTATCGCCCGCAGACCCGGTGGCGAGAAGCGACGCGGATGTCGGCTCGTCAATAGTTGGAAACGCCTCGGCAGTCCATGCTGTTGGAACGGGAAGTCCAACGGCTCGCAGCAGGCTCAACTCGTGCACGACTGATCCATTCAGAACGTCGCGGTAAAACTTCATGAGACTCGCAGAACTGCCGGGTAACGCAATCTCGGACTGGGCATCCTCATACCCGACGGCTTGTTCGATGCGAGTGATGTCAGCGTCTCTCACCGGCGGCGCCATCCGGAGGTGCTGGATCTGGGGCACGTCATCGGGGTGCGCTACCGTAACCCGCACGAGCCGAATGTCTTTCAATTCGGCCAACTCGGCACGAACCCGATCGGTGAGGGGATCGTACATCTTCATGTAGCCCACCTGAATTACACGGTCTGCAGCACTCGCTGCCGCTTCGATCTGGTCAACCTCCGCCAAGGTGAGCGCTAATGGCTTTTCCGCAAGAACGTGCTTGCCTGCGGCGAGCGCGGCGAGTGTTAGCTGGGCGTGCGAGCCGGGGGTCGCGATGAGGACTGCATCAATGTCAGGCGAGCGGATGATGTCTTCTGGGACTGTCGTTCCCTTGACACCGTAGCGCTTCGATACTTCCTCGGCGCGTGACGGCGAGAGGTCACATACTTGGACGAATTCAAAACCGGCGCGGAATAGCGTGGGGATGTGGATGGACTGGGCGATGATCCCTGCACCAATGACACCAATGCGGATTGGGTTCGAGTGTGACATTCTGATTTTCTCTTTCGCGGAGGGCATGGCGACGGGGTCTGGAATGACTTAGGTTGATCGGTGGCCGAGTACCGCCAAGCCTGCCGCGGTTGTGAGCTTCTGGGCGACGTGGAGCGCGCTAGCTGCGTCCGAGGCAGTCGCTCCTCCTGCGGATTCACCCCGGCAATTCGCAGCGAATGCTTCCGCTTGGCGGCGCAACGCATCCAATTGGGGTGCTTCACCAAGTATCGGTTCTAGGACCGTGATTCGTTGGTGTCCATCGGTGGCGAAGACTTCGGCGGTAACCAAATCGCCGCCCGGAAAAAATCGTCCCAGCGCGATGGATGCAATGGTTCCGCCACTGAGAACAAGCAAAGCCTGCGCACAATCAATGTCCCCCTTCGCTTCCGCGTCAAGTGCAGGCGGCTGGCGGGCAACCACTATTGACTCGACGCTTTGTCCTGTCAGCCACAGCAACTGGTCGATTTCATGGACGCCCATATCTATGAATATCCCGCCGCTTCCGGTGCGAAATTGTGCCGGGGGTGGCTGTTCGTCCCACTGTCCGCAACTCACGGTGAGCAGAGTGCCAAGCGAACCATCGAGGATTTGCGTACGCAGCGCCTGCAATGCGGGGACGAATCGCCGCCAGTACCCTATCTGCAAGAACACGCCGTGCCGTGATGCCAAGGTGCCGGCCATGACTGCGTCGTCAGGGATGAGCCCGCACGGTTTTTCGCAGAGAATTGGAAGCTTGGCTGCTGCAATCTCCGCGATTACACCTAAGTGATACCCGCTTGGCGCGGCGACGAGCACGCCATCCAGGGCTGTGCTGGCGATCATTTCAGCGACAGTCGCGAAGACCTTGATCCCGCTTAGCCTTATGTGCGCAGCATTCTGAGGAGCGGGTTCGGCCACAGCCACAACTTCCACCATGAATGAACCGCGCATCGCTCGCAGGTGCATTTGACCCATTCGGCCGCCGCCTACGATTCCAAGCCGGAACACGATCTACAGCCCGTGCGCGGCAAGAAATGCGCGATTTCGCCGCTGGTCCGCGATCGCCTGCTGGAATCTCTCGCTTGTGCGCGGGAGGATATCCTGTTCAACCACGAGCCAACCCCTATATTCGACCTCGAGCAGAGTATCGATAAAGGCATCTGCGTTTAGGTCGCCAGCTCCGAGAATTGGGAATACTTCGCGGGACCAGATTGAAGTCGTCGGTTCTGCGTCGGCTACGAGTTGTCCGAATTTCGCTAGGTCGGCGTCTTTGATGTGAATGTGGTTGATTCGACCTGACCACTTGCGCAACATGTCGATGGGGTTTCCGCCTCCGACCAGGAGGTGCCCAGTGTCAAGGCACAAGCCGACGTCAGACAGCGAAAGAACCTTTTCGATTTCTGCGGGCGACTCGACGTACGTCCCGGTCTCATGGTGGAATGTTGGCTCGTACCCGCGGTCCCGGCATCGCTCAACGACAATGCTCAAGCCCGTCCCGAAGGCGTCCCAGCCTGCCTGATCATGGCCGGAAGCAGGGTTTCTGCTCCCGGACCCGGGGGCCGCGCGACGGTGTTCTGCCCCGTTGTCAGCAATCGTGGGTCGCGGGGGAGGGCCTCCAATGTGCCTCAACGCGGCATCGAACGTGTCAAGCATTGAATCCAGCTCCGGCAGGACAGCTTGAAGCCCTTCAGCGTCCGCGAACGGGAATTCGAGATACGCGCCAGCCAAGCCGAGGCCTCGTTTACTTAGCCGGCGCCCAAGCTCCTCGCCCCCCCCGAGGTAGCCGACAGGTCCAAGGTCGATTCCTGCATATCCGGCTGCGGCGACCTCATCGAGGATCGCGAGACCGTCCGGCACGTTCGGGTCGATGCCCACCGTCACTTCGAATGCGCCGTAGCTGATCGGGGCGTTAGCGATGGTGATGCCGGGGGATGTCGTGAGCGAGGTCATAGGAATTCCTCAGGATAAAGGTGGGTCAACCGCATTAGATGATGGGTGGAACGAGGCACTATTGACGCTCGAGCTCGTGGGCCAATGCTTCGAGCTCAGCGCCACCGGCCATAAGGTTAGTCATTTCATCGAGCGCGATCTCATTTTTTGAGAAGTACCCCAGACTGGAACCGCGCTTCAGCAAGAGGAAACGATCGCCGACGGGGTAGGCGTGATGAGGGTTGTGTGTGATGAACACGACACCAAGTCCACGGTCTCGTGCTTGCGCAATGTACTTGAGCACGACACCTGCCTGCTTCACCCCAAGCGCAGAGGTGGGTTCGTCGAGAATTACCGCCTTCGCGCCGAAATAGACCGCTCGAGCAATTGCTACAGACTGGCGCTCGCCTCCTGAGAGAGTGCCAATTGGTTGCTCGACATCTCTCAGTGCTATGCCCATTTTCGACAGTTGCTCGTTCGTGATCTCGCGCATTCCTGACACGTCAAGACGCCGCAGTGGGCCGCGGCCCTTCGTAAGCTCCGACCCCAGGAAGAAGTTGCGCCATACCGGCATAAGCGGCACTACCGCCAAGTCCTGATAAACCGTCGCAATGCCGAGATCAAGAGCATCTCGTGGGCTTGAGAACCTCCGCTCTTCACCGTAGACCAGGAGTGAACCTTGATCGTGCGAGTGCGCTCCAGAAAGGATCCTGATGAGCGTCGATTTTCCCGCGCCATTGTCGCCCAAAACGCACAATACTTGCCCTTCTGTGACGGTTGCGGAGACGTCGCGAAGTGCGAGCACTGAGGAGTACGACTTACCGATACCGCGCACTTCGAGAATTGGTACGCGGCTCACACCCGTTGAGGTGGTCATGATCGGTCTCCAGCCCGACGACGAACGTAAAGGTTGACGAGCACGGCCAGAAGCAGAAGCACTCCGAGGAATGCTTTGAGCCAGTTGTTGTCCCATTGGGCGAACACGATGCCCTGGAGCGTCATCCCGTATATGAGAGCTCCGATGGCCGCCCCAATCGCCGAGCCATAACCACCCGTAAGAAGACAGCCACCAACGACCGCACAAATCACATAGATGAACTCCTGCCCGAGGCCCGTGGTCGCCTGAACCGTGGATACCGCGAACAGCTGAAGCATCCCGACCAACCAACCTGCCGCAGCGGTAGTCATAAACAGGCCGATCCGAACCCTGACAACTGGAACTCCGACTTGGCGAGCGCTGTTGATAGCGCCGCCCACGGCAAAGATCCAATTGCCTGAGCGCGTACGAAGGAGGATCCAGGTCGCGAGGGCCGTGATGATGATCCACCACACGATCGATACCTTTATATCCATTCCAAATACGGGAAAGGAGGAGCCGAAAAGTAGTTTCACCTGATTGAAGCCGGGCACGGCATTCATCCCCTGAATTGAGACGGTGCCGGTTATGAGTTTGGTTACAGCGAGGTTAAGGCCCTGCAGAATGAACAGTGTTGCCAAGGTCACGATAAAGCTAGGTACCCCCGTTCTCATGGAAACATAAGCATTCGCGGCTCCAACTGATAACGCCAATGCCAATGCCAATGCCAGTGCGACCCAGATGTTGAGGCCCCATTGTGTTGTCGTGACGCCAACAATGAGTCCTGTTGTTCCGGTCATCGCGCCGATCGACAGGTCGAACTCTCCTCCGATCATGAGGAGCGCGCCCGCAACGGCTAGGACCCCAAGAAGCGAGGCCGAGTAGAGCCATGTTGCTACGCCGGCGGACGAGAGAAAGGCTTGAGTCGACGAGGAGAAAAAAGTGAAGATCGCCAAGGCGGCGACTGCTGCGCCGACTTCTGGTCGGCGCAGCAGTCGCACGATGGGGTGGGTCTTCTTCAGACGCTCGTCAACTGCGAGGAGGGCTGGGGCGCTCACCGTGTCCCATTTTTGGCGAACTTCGCAATAGAGTCCACGTTCTCCTTCGTGACGTAGCCCGGACCCGAGTACACGGGCTCTCCACCGCCAACTTCATTGCCATTGGTCTTGTGCAGTAGCAGGAACACAACCGGCAGGTAACCCATCAGGTATGGCTGGGCATCGACAGCGAACAAGATCTTGCCACTTGAAATCAGTTTCGTGACGTCTTCAGACAGGTCGAACGTAGCCAATTTCGCACTGCTCTTTGCCTCGTCAATGGCCTGACTCGCAACGACAGCTTCAGGTGGGCCAAGGGTTACGACGCCGTCAATCGAGGCGTCTGCCAGTAGCTTGCTCTTGATCGTGTTCCCTGCATCGGCGATGTTTGACACATCGACCTGCACATTATTTACCGTTCCGCCTAAGGTGTCTTTGATGCCACGGCAGCGATCTTCTAGGCCCACGTTTCCAGCTTCGTGAATGACGCAGAGCACGTTCTTGACGCCCGCCTTCTTGAGTTGCTCGCCCGCACCCTTGCCGGCAATATATTCGCTCTGACCGATGTGCGTCAGAGCACCGAATTCTTTGGATTGTTCGAGCCCGGAGTCAATCGTGATGACGGGGATACCTGCTGCGACGGCCTTTTCCACGGAAGCTTTTACCCCGTCGGGATTAGCCATCGACACGACAAGACCGTCCACCTTGCTTGCAACAGCGGCGTCAATAAGCTGGCTTTGTTTGACTGGGTCCCCGTCGCCTTGATAGGTGGTATTCACGCCAAGGTCCTTACCTGCCTGAACCTCACCGCTCTTTACAACGTCCCAGTAGGTGTCTCCGGGCGTCCCGTGTGTGACAAACGCGATTGTTGTTTTGCCCGCTGCGGGAGCTGCGCTGCTACCCGCTGATGGCACTGCCGTACAGCCCGACAGTACTAATGGCACTGCGACGAGGGCAGCGAGCAGTTTGATCTTGAGCTTCATTTGAATCCTCCGAAGAAGTTAGTTGATGTTGGATTTCAGAGCTTTTGTTACTGTATCAAAACATTGTTACGACATTATTACAAATACTTTGGTCGTGCTTTCTTATGACGTGCCGAGGTGCTGTCGCTGACTCTTTCGGCGTTCGAGGTAGTCGGCTCGGGCGACTTGGGTGCTTTGCAGGGTTGAGACCGCGGCAACCGGTACATCCCACCAGCCTTCGCCGCCAGGTGAGTAAAGCAACGGGTCGCTGTTGATATGGATGAGCGTGGCGCGATCTGAGGCCTTGGCCGCGGTGACAGCGGCCGCGAGGTCCGCGATAGCGCGTGCGCTCGGTTCGACCCGGATTACCCTTATGCCGAGGCTCTCGGCGTTCGCCGCAAGATCGATCGGAAGGATCGTGGCGGGCGTGCCTGAATTGCCAAGTGATTTCTCATAACGGTACTCAGTGCCGAAACGCTGAGACCCGACGTCCTCGCTGAGGTGCCCGATCGACGCGTAGCCGTGGTTCTGGATGAGCACGATGATGAGCTTGATGCCCTCGGCGACCGCTGACACAATCTCGGTGTGCATCATTAGGTATGACCCGTCGCCGACCATGACTATTGCGTCGCGCGTTACGTCGGCTCGGGCCACACCGATGCCACCAGCAATTTCGTAGCCCATGCAGGAGTAGCCATACTCCACGTGGTAGCCGAGGTCGTCGCGCACCCGCCACAACTTGTGCAGGTCGCCGGGCAGCGAGCCCGCGGCACAGATCACGACGTCGCGAGGATCGGAGGCCTGCTGAACGGCGCCGATGATCTCCGCCTGGCTCGGCAGATTGAGGCCACGGGGCGCAATCGCGGCGTCCACCACGAGGTCCCAGGCTTTCTTCTCACGTGTGTAGTCGGCCGCAAATTCCGAATCGATCCGGTAGTCGGCAAGAGCGGCAGTGAGTTCGAGGATGGCTTCGCGCGCGTCGGCGACGATGGGGATCGTGCTGCTCTGTTTGAACGCGTCGAAGGATGCGATGTTGATGTTGACGAACCGCACGTCGGGGTTTTGGAATGCAGAGCGGCTGGCCGTGGTGAAGTCGCTGTAGCGCGTGCCTATCCCTATTATCAGGTCAGCCCGCGCTGCCGCGCGGTTCGATGTGGTCGTGCCAGTGGCACCAACAGCGCCGAGGAGCTGCGGGTGGTCCCAGGGCAACGTCCCGACTCCAGCCTGCGAGACAGCAACAGGGAGGCCGGTCGCCTCGACCAGGGTCCGGAGGGCTGCTGAGGCATCCGAGTAGATCACGCCGCCGCCAGCGATGATAAGAGGCCGGGACGAGCCGCGGAGGGCACGGACAGCATCGGCAATCACCCCATGTTCCGGGCGCGGTCGGCGCAGGTGCCATTCGCGGTCGGCAAGGAACTCGACCGGCACGTTGATGACCTCGGTTTGAACGTCTTCGGGGAGCGCGATAGTTACCGCCCCGGTCTCTGCCGGATCGGTGAGCACGCGCATCGCCCCGAGCGCCGCGGAAAATAGCTGCTCTGGTCGCTGCACCCTGTCGAAGAATCGCGACAAGGGCTTGAACGCGTCATTCACGCTGATACTTAAGTCGTGGGGAAGTTCGAGCTGCTGCAGCACAGGGTCGGAGACGCGGGTGGCGAAGGTGTCCGACGGCAGAAGCAGCACCGGGAGATGGTTGATCGTGGCCAGCGCGGCACCCGTGAGCATGTTGGAGGCACCGGGTCCGACGGATGCTGCACATGCGAACGTCGACCGACGCCGCGTCATCCGCGAATAAGCCACGGACTCGTGGACCATCGCCTGCTCGTTGCGTGCTTGGTGGTAAGGCATGAGGGTGGGATCATCCACCGACAGCTGCTTGAGGGCTTGGCCGATGCCGGCGACATTGCCATGGCCGAAGATGCCAAACGTGCCGACAATGGTGCGTTCGCGGAAGTCGCCGTCCACGGTCCATTGGTGGGCGAGAAATTCCATCAGCGCCTGGCTGACGGTCATTCGGAGGTTCGTCATGGGGAGGCCCCTGTCTGTGTTTAGGTAGTGGTTTCTGCGGTATAGGGAAGCCGATAGTCGAAGTCCTGCCCAGTCCACGTGTCACGGATCCAGGTGTGGGCTGGGTCGTCTGTGATGAGCCAGTTGCGTCCGGCATCCGGTCCGGCCATCACATTGAGGTAGTAGAGGTCATAACCGGGAGCTGCAATACACGGACCGTGCCATCCGAACGGCACCAGCGCGATATCTCCGGTGTGAACCTCGGCGAGGGTATCGATCAGGCCTGCCTGAGAGGCGTAGGTGCGCATAAAGCCGAAGGGCGCAGCGGCGGCGGGTGCCGTCACGCCGCGAGTGACCGCTGTCTCGAAGTAGTAGATCTCTTCGAGGCGGGATTCCTGCCCGTTGATAGCCTCGTCGTGCTTGTGTGGCGGGTAGCTCGACCAGTTCTCGGCAGGCGTGATCACCTCGCAGACGATCAGCCGATCAGCCGCTAGTGCCTGCGGTGTGCCGAAATTGTGCACTTGGCGGCTCGAACGGCCGGCTCCGCGCAACTCGACCGGAACGTAGGATGCGGGGATGTAGGTCACGGCATGCGCGACGGTGGCTGGTGCTTCAGCGACTGCGACACGGCCGCGGCCTTCGATGACCGCACTGGTTCCAATCGGCAGGTAGAGCACGTCGGTCGGCCCGTGGAACACGGAGGTACGGCCAGTGAGGATCTGGTCAGTCTCGTCGGCCGCGACGCTCGTTCGATAGCGCACAGCGAACGACCCTGACAGCGGAACGACGATACGCTCGACGGCCTCGGCATGCAGAACTGCCTCGCCTCCGTCGAGTTCAGCGATTCGCAAGCCGGTGTACTTGCACTGGCTCACAGTCGAGTCGATGATTGCCTCCCAGCCGTCTCGGGCGAATTGCCCACGTCGATGGAACCAGCCACGGGTAACGGTGTCGTTCACGAGGGAGTCCTCTTCGTCGAGTTTGGTTCGTCGCTTGATGCTGTCGGTGCTGAGCGAAGGCTACGTCTGTGGGAAGCCCAGGTTGATTTCGCCCTCGCTAGGCTCGAGCCAGCGG
>Ga0209512_1001905_pt1 | contig 23905 bp, 16 predicted proteins | sample frozenSSSSmetaG_FD_184142 | JGI IMG/M metagenome (GOLD analysis project Ga0209512, IMG submission 184142) | Glacier valley bacterial and archeal communities from Borup Fiord, Nunavut, Canada, to study Microbial Dark Matter (Phase II) -... | ecosystem: Environmental > Aquatic > Freshwater > Ice >...
ACTCTCGGTGATCACCGACTTCCGGGGCTGCTTGGATTTCTTTCTCTCGAGAGCCTTGGCTTGCGCCTGCTTGGGTCGGTAACCCCTCTTCCCGGAGTTCCTTGCCAGCTCCTTGCTGATGGTGCCCTGGCTGAATCCAATCGTTCTCGCGATCTCGGCCTGCGACTTATTGTCTTTCTTCATTCGGGAGATGATCTTACGGTCCTCCGTGCGGAGGTGGCGGATTTCTTCAGGCATTGTTTGTTTTTGTTGACGCAACCCTACGGGAGTCCGCCCCTCTCTCCCAAACATATTCCTTAGGAGAAAAAATCCGCCGATATCATAAGTCACTGATAATCATCGAAACTTCGCTTAAGTCAGTGCCATTCGAGTCGGTCCAAAATAACAGACATTGACAGAACTATCTATCCAAATGGGGTGGAGTCTCTCGCCATCACAAAAATGGAATTCAATATCTCAGACAAAACATAAAAACCCGCAAGGTTTACCATCCGATGCTTACAGCCGCACCGCCAGCCGCGTCTGCCGGGTGAGCGGAAACTCCTGCGCAACCACCGCATGCGAGCGGCGGTGGATACCCACTAACATGCCAACCGCAGCGAGACTGAAAACCAGGCTCGTGCCGCCGAAGCTGACGAAGGGCAGCGGCAGACCGTCGTTCGGCAGCATGGCCGTGGTCACCGCGATGTTCTGGATCGCAGGCACCACGATCACGCAGGTCAGTCCGAGCGCGACGCAGCGGTTGAAAACGTTGTTCGCCTGCAACGCGATGCCACAGCCGCAGACGGCAATCAGCACGAAGCACATCACTACTCCCAGTGTGAACGGCAGCCCGAGTTCCTCGCCGATCACCGGGAAAATGAAGTCGATGTGGGCGAACGTGAGCGTGCCGAATTTCTCCACCCCATTTCCCAATCCCACGCCCCACGGACCACCGTTGCCAAGAGCCAGAAGCGCACGCCACTGCTGCATGCCGCGGTCCAGTTGGTTCACCGGATTTTCCAGATCGAGCCACGCCTGGATCCGTCCCCAGCGGTTCTCGTTGTGCCGCACGTAGTAGGCGGCGGCGAAGATGACGGACAACGCCGTCGGGCCCATGTAAATCACTCGGGTTCCCACACAAAACAGGATCGCCCCCACCGCGACCGATACCGAGAGCGCGGACCCCACGTCCGTCTCACCGGCGATCAGAAGAATCGGAATGCCCGCGATGATGCCCGGCATGACGAATCCTCGCCAGAACGTGTGAACCTCCGTCTGCCATCTGGCGAACCAAGCGGATAGACAAATCACGATCACGATCTTCGAAAGCTCCGATGGCTGGAACTGTCCGACGCCCGGGACCTGGATCCAACGCCGCGAACCGAAGATCGAAACGCCGACCCCCGGAACATAACAGAGCACCAGCAGAAAACAGGTGCCCAAAAACAACCACGGAGCGAGCTTCCTCGTTTTTTCCAACGGAAACCGCGCTGCCACAATCGCCGCGAAAAGTCCCACCACCACCATCATCGCCTGGCGGCTGAGGAAGTGATAGGGAGCCTCCACGCCCTTCACCCACGCGCTGGTGCTCGCCAGCATGATCAGCCCGATGGCGACGAGCGTAGCGACGGCAGCACAGAGGATGGTGGAGCAATGGCGGGTCATGATGGAAACTACTTGGGAATCGAGAGACTCATGCCCGGCTTGATCTTGCGGGCGTCGCTGATGCCGTTGGCCTTCATCAGTTGCTCCTGATTCACCTTGAAACGATTGGCGATGCGCCAGACGCTGTCGCCCTGTTGGACGGTGTAACTCTTACCGGAAGCAGCCACCGCAGCAGTGCTGTTATTGACGGGAGTCGCCGGGCGGGAGGTGAGGCTGGCTTTCGGAGCGTCAGCCGCAGGATGAATGTTAGGACGAATCAATTGGGCGCGCGGCGCGTTGCTCACGTCCACTTCCACGAGGCCCTGGTCGCGGTCCACCGGAGCGCTTTTCCGGAGCGCAGTCACTTCCGGCGACTCCACCGCCACAATGCGCTTTGGGGGGAGAAGCAGGATCATTCCCGGCCGGATGTTTTTCTGCTCGTTCACAACGCGCAGTTCCTGCTCATCAACGGCTTCTTTTGCGGCGATTCGCGCGTAGTTGTCGCCCACGGTCACCGGATAGCCCTTCTGCCCGGGCGCAAGACGCGGAAGGTCCATCCGCACCGGTGCCGCTGCGGCTGACTGCGATTTTTCCGCGGTCTTCAGAGTGGCCAGTTCGCTCGGACGGCCGTCGAGAAATTGCTTGTGAACAAAGATCAGACCGATCGCCACGATGTGGAAAAGGAAGATGATCGTCAGCGCGCGAGAGATTTTGGAACCACTGTCCTCCACCTCCATGTCAGCACCCGCCGTCGCGGCGACGCGCTGTTTCCGGTTGCGGGTGACGGCACTGAGACGCTTGAGGATCCCCTTCGGGGCGGGACGACGTTTGACTGGCAGGGTGTGGGGTTTCATGGCGGTTAGCGGAGTTGGTGCACGAGATCACGGAAAGCGTTTCCGCGTTGCTCGTAGCCGGTGAACTGGTCGAAGGACGAGGTTCCGGGTGATAGAAGAATGGTGGACCCGCGCGGCGCGAGGCTGCGGGCGGTGGCGACGGCGTCGCTGAGCGAGGAGACCGACTGGCAGGAAACAGCGCTCGAAAACAAATCCGCCAGCGGCCGCGCGATCTGCCCGAAGGTCACTGCCGCGAGCGCTTTTTCGCGGAGCAGCGGCACCACCGCCGAGTAGTCGAGGCCCTTTTCCTTGCCGCCCGCGATCAGCACGACCGGCCGAGTCTGCGAACGCAGCGCACTTTCCAGCGCATGCAGGTTGGTGGCTTTGGAATCATTCAGATACTCGACTCCATCGAGCGTCCGGATCAGCTCGCAACGATGCGGCGGCGGCGCGTAACCGTGCAGCGCCTCGCGCATCACCGTCGTCGGAACTCCAAGCGCGGCACAAGCCGCCATCGCTGCCATCGTGTTCTCCGCGTTGTGCAGTCCGCGCAGGCTGGTGTCGCGGTCCATGTGCAGCAGTACCTCGCCACCGTGAACGATCGTCAGGCCGTTGGAAAACCAATCCGCGGACTCATCGGTCGTGGAAAATGTCACCACACCCGCCGCCATCGCGGGAAGGTTCTCGCCGGTCCTAACGACCGCCGTGTCCTTCGCCGTCTGGTTTTCGAAAATCCGCAGTTTCGCCGCACGATAGGCTTCTACGTTCGGGTAGCGGTCCATATGGTCGGGAGCGAAATTCAGCCAGACGGCCACCACCGGATGCAGGGTGCGGATCGTTTCAAGCTGGAAGGAACTCAGCTCCAGGGAAACCACCGCCGGCGGGCTTGTCTGCAGCACCACCTCAGCAAACGGTGTTCCATAATTACCGCAAGCCGTGCCGCCGAGCGACGCGTGCGAGAGAATGCGCTCGATGAGTTCGGTCGTCGTGGTCTTGCCGTTGGTCCCGGTGATGCCGACGATCTTTCCCTGATAGAACCTCGCCGCCAGTTCGACCTCGCCGATGACCTCGACGGCCTTGTTGGAAAACGCCGCGACATAAGGCCCGTAGGTGTCGATGCCCGGGCTCACCACCAGGATGTCCGAGAAAACCCTGCCGCCCTGTTCTTCCGTCGCGTTCGGATGGATCATCACGCTTTCCGGCATGCCCATGAAAGCCTCCGGTCCGGCGGCATCCCATGCGGACACGGTCGCCCCCTCGCGCAAGGCGAGCGCCGCGGCAGCGCGACCGCTGCGGCCGGCACCGAGAATGGCGACATGTTTTCCGGCAAGATTCATTCAGTTAGGCAATCTTGAGAAGGGCGAGACCGAAGAGGGCGAGCATGATGGAGATGATCCAGAAGCGGATGATCACCTGGTTCTCATGCCAGCCGAGAAGTTCGAAATGATGGTGGATCGGCGACATCTTGAAGATCCGCTTCTTGCGCAGCTTGAAACTGCCGACCTGCAGGATCACCGACATCGCCTCCATCACGAAGACCCCGCCGATGATGATGAGCAGCAGCTCCTGCTTCGTGCAGATCGCCGCCGTGCCGAGCGCGCCGCCGATGGCCAGCGATCCGGTGTCACCCATGAAAACCTTCGCCGGATGGCAGTTGAACCAGAGGAAACCGAACCCCGCTCCCGCCAGTGCCATCAGGAAAACCGCCAGTTCGCCGATGTAGCGGTTGTGGGGGATGACCAAGTATTCGGTCGCCATGTAGAAGTGGCCCGCCAGATAGGCAAGCAGTGCGTAGGACAGCGCCACGCTGATGGTCGTGCCGGTCGCCAGTCCGTCGAGGCCGTCGGTCAGGTTCACCGCGTTCGAGCAGCCGACGATCACGATCGCAAAAAACGGAATGACCAGCCAGTGCAGGTTGACCAGCGGAAACTTGAACAGCGGGAAACAGATCGCACCGATGTCGATGGATTTTTCTCCCAGACGATAACCCGCCAGACCGTCCGCAAGCTGTTGGGCGGACGCGCCGAAGCCGGAGATCTCGGTCTTGAAATACATGAAACTCGCGGCGACCAGCGCGATGAAAAGCTGCCAGCCCATCTTCTTCCGGCTGCTGATGCCGTCGGACTTCTTCTCCTTCACCTTCTTGTAATCATCGACAAACCCTAACAAACCGCAGGCCGCCATCGTGCAGGCGCAGACCGCGATGAACGGGTTGAGCGGACGCGCGCAAACCAGCGTCGCGGCGATCACCGCGCCGATGATCAACACACCACCCATCGTCGGCGTGCCGATTTTCCCGCCGTGCAGTTCCGCCAGCTTGTGAACTTCCTCGGCGGTGCGGATCGGCTGGCCGACTTTGAGCGAGATGAGCTTGCGGATCACCCATGGCCCGAAAATAACAGCCAGAATGAACGCCAGCAATCCGGCGCTCACGGCCCGGAAAGTAACGTATTGGAAGAGGTTTAGGAACGAACACGCATACGCCCAGCCTCTATGCCCCGAGGCCTGCTCGGCTTGGAAGGCTTGATACCAGAAATCATAAATCGCAGGGAGCATCAGTTTCGGGGAAATGCGGCGTGCATGACGCGTTCGACGGTGGCGGCGCGGCTGCCTTTGAAAAGCACCACGTCACCGGGCTTCACCTCGCGGGTCAGCCACTGCGCGGCTTCGTCGAGGTCGGGAAAATAAGGTGCGTCATGCGCGCCTTGCGCAATGCCTTCGGCGCCCTCACCCACAGCGATGACGTTCAGCTTGCGCTGCGCGGCCAGCTCCCCGGTGCGGAGATGGGCGGCTGGAGCGTGAACGCCGAGTTCGCCCATGCGGCCGAGCACGATGAAACGACGCGCGCCGTCCCTAACGGGAGTATCAGCCAGCGTCTCGATGGCGGCGGCCATCGATTCAGGGTTGGCGTTGTAGGTGTCGTCGATCACGATGGTGCCCTCATGATCGAAGCGGCGGAGGCGTCCGCCAGTCAGCGTCGCGTTCGAGAAGCCCGCGGCGATTTCTGCTGGAGACATCCCGAGTTTCCAACCCACCGCCGCAGCAAGCAGGGCGTTGGTGACCATGTGCCGTCCGGGAACAGGCAGGGAAACTTCTGTTTTTTCAGCACCTTCGATGGCCAGAGTGAAAAGCGTGCCGTCTGCTTCGAAACGCAGATCCTCGGCACGGACCAGACCCCGGCCGTTGCCGACGACAATCATCGCCGCCTTCGTCCGCTTGCGGAGGTAGTCGTAGTAGTCACAGGTCGCGGGAAGGAACAGGGTACCGTCCGCAGGAAGCGCGCGGCCTAACATCCCCTTCTCCTCCGCGATGGCGTCGCGCGATCCCATGAACTCGATGTGCGCGGTGCCGATGTTGGTGATGATGCCATACTTCGGCCGGGCGATTTCACACAGCGGCGCAATTTCGCCCGAATGGTTCATGCCCATTTCCCAAACGGCAGCGGTATGCTCCTGGGTGGTCGCGAGCACCGTCAGCGGCACGCCGATGTGGTTGTTCAGATTTCCCCGCGTGGCGGAAACATTGAAACGCTGCGAGAGCACGGCCGCAGTGAAATCCTTGGTGCTGGTTTTTCCGTTGGATCCGGTGATGCCGATCACCGGAATGTCCAGTTGTTTGCGCCACCAGCAGGCGAGTTTTTGCAGCGCGTAAAACGTGTTAGCCACCTCAATGACAGCCGCTCCCGCAGGAAGGTCGCCCTGCCATTTGTGGACGATCACCACCGCCGCGCCGTCTGCGAGAGCCTTTGCGGCGAACAGATCGCCATCAAAATTCTCGCCGCGCAGCGCGAAAAACACACAGCCCTGCGGCAGCGTCCGGGTGTCGGTGGAGACACCGCCGGATGCGAACGCGTCGGGATTTCCTGCGACAATGGGGACGCCGAGGATAGCCGCGATCTGTTGGGCGGAGAGGGGTTTCATCGCATGTCGGAGATGGCCTGCGCGCGTTCGCGCAGCGCCTTGCTGGCGTGTTTGCGGTCGTCGAAATCGAGGGTTTCCGTGGCGAACTGCTGGGTCGTCTCATGGCCCTTGCCGGCGATCAGGACGATATCGCCTGATAGCGAGTTCGCGATGGCGAAGCTGATCGCTTCGGCACGGTCGGGAATGCGGCGGGAAGCTTTTCCACCGAGGCCTTTTTGAATCTCACTGATGATCGTCAGCGGATCTTCCGAACGCGGATTGTCGGAAGTCACCACGAGTGCATCACTGTGACGCGCGGCGGCGGCGGCCATCAGCGGGCGCTTGGTTCTATCACGATCGCCACCGCAGCCGAAGACGGTGATGAGGCGGCGGGGGTCGAGCTCCTTGAGCGTGCGGCAGGCGTTTTCGAGAGCGTCCGGAGTGTGCGCGTAGTCCACGAAAACCGTGGCTCCACCGGCGTTTCCAACATTTTCCATGCGGCCGGGAACCTGCGGCGCGTCAACAAGCGCGGCGACAGCCTCACGCGGCTTGATACCGCAGGCGCTGGCAGCGGCGATGGCGGCGAGCAGGTTGTAAACATTGAAGCGCCCGATCAACGGAGCGCGGACGAGGAAGCTCTTGCCCTTCGCGGTGAGCTCGAACTCCATGCCACGGGCGTTCTGGCGGAAATTGTTAGCCCGGAAGTCGCAGTGCACGCCGAAGCCGAAGCGCAGCACCGGCATCCTGCCATTGAGCGCCTCCGCAAGCTCCCCGCCGTAGGCGTCGTCGATGTTGATGACGGCCACCGGTTTTTTGCCAAGCGGATCGGCGGCGAGCGCATGGAACCATTCCGCCTTGGCCTGGAAATAGGCGTCGAGCGTGCCGTGATAGTCGAGATGGTCCTGAGTGAGATTGGTGAAAATGCAGGCGTCGAAGCCGATCGCCGAGATGCGTTTCTGATGGATGCCGTGCGAGGAAACCTCCATCGCCACGCCGCGGCAGCCGTTGTCGCGCATGCGGCCGAGCAGGGCGGAAAGCTCGATGGAACCGGGCGTGGTATGTTTCGCGGGTTCTTCGATATCGCCGTCATCCACGAGGATGGTTCCTAACAATCCCGCGCGGTGCCACTCGGCTTTCATCAGGTGATGAAGCAAGAAAGCGGTGGTGGTTTTGCCATTGGTGCCGGTCACGCCGGCGACCTTGAGTTCCTTCCACGGATGACCGGCGAGTGTGGAAGCCAGCGTGGAAAGTGCCGCACGACTGTCCGGCACATGCAGCCACGTCGCTGCGGCGGAGTAGTCGGAAGGCGGCGCGGATTCCGCAAGGATGGCGGTGGCACCGGCGGCGAGCGCGTCGTTGATGAAGCGGTGGCCATCGATGGTGGTGCCGCGGATGGCGGCGAAAATCATGCCAGGTGTCACTTCACGCGAGGACGCGGTGACGGCGTGGATTTCCGCATCCAACGATCCGGCGACCGTAACACGTGATAGACAGGAAACTAAGTCGCGGAGAATCATCTGGCAGCGGTGGCTAGCGGAGGTGGAACGATTTCAGTGGGTTGTAAATTCATGTAAGCCGCAACACGGGTGGCGATTTTTCGATAAATCGGTGCTGCGATCGTTCCACCATAACGGGTGACCTTGTGGGTGTGAGGATCATCCACCACTACCAGACAAACGAACGCCGGATTCTGCGAAGGCATCATGCCGACGAAGGAAACAATGTAGGTGCCTTCCAGATAGCCACCCTTCGGATTGTGCTTCTGCACGGTGCCGGTCTTGCCCGCGGACTTGTATCCATCGACGGCAGCTTGGGTGGCGGTGCCGCCCTTTTCGATGACCTTTTCCAAAGCAGTCCGCATCTGGCCGGCCGCCTTCGCGGAAATCACGCGGTTGACCACTTCCGGCTTGTAGCTCTCCACCACGGTCCCGTCGTTCGCGACGAGCGACTTGACGATGTGCGGCTTGCGGAGCTGGCCGTCACTGGCGATCGCCGAATACGCGCAGGCAAGCTGCAGCGGGGTAACGTTGGTGGCGTAGCCGAAACAGGCGCGGGAGAAATCGACGGGATTGCCGGTGTTGCGGGCGATTCCCGAGCTTTCACCGCTCAACTGGATGCCGGTCTTGCGGCCGAATCCATACTTGTGGAGATAGTCGTAAAAACGCTCGGAGCCTAACTGGCGACCGATCTTGTAGGTGCCGATGTTGTTGGAATGCTGGAGCACGCCTTCGAACGAAAGCTGGCCGGCGGGGTGGTCGTCCTTGAGGATCACCGCACCGTCCTGATAGTAACCGCCCTGGCAGTTGATCATGGTGAAAGGCGTCACCAGGCCTTCGTTGAGCGCGCCGGAGGTGGCGACGATCTTGATGGTGGAGCCGGGTTCGTAAATCGCCTGCGTCACGTAGTTGTATCCGTTTTCGGCGATGTTCTCCTTGTGGTTGAGGTCAAACGTCGGACGGCTGGCCATGCCGAGGATCTCACCGGTTTTCGGATCCATCAGAATCACGCCACCACGTATCGACTCGAACTCGGCCAGACCGGCGTCCAGTTCCTCCTCGACGATGGCTTGGATACCCATGTCGATGGTGAGCTGGACATTGAGCCCGGCACGCGGCGGACGAAGACTCGCAGAAGTGCCCGGAACGACAAGGCCGCGGGCATCGCGGCAATGTTCACGGGACCCGTCACGACCTGCTAGAAACTCCTCCATCGCGATTTCAATCCCGAAGCGGCCCTGCACCGTGGTGTGGTTTTTTCCTTCCTCGTCGGTTTCCTCAACCTCGCCGGTGAAGCCCGTGAGGTGCGTCGCGAGGTTCGGCGCGGTGTACCAGCGCTTGATGGAGTTTTCAAATTCGAAACCCTGGATCCAATGGTTGTCGATCTCGTCCCGGACACGGTCCGCGACGTCTTCAGGAAGGTCCTTCGCGATCGGCACCCACTTGCCCTTGCTGTTCTCGATTTTGTCGCGCAATTCCTCGCGGCGCATGCCGAGCGGGCGCGAGAGAACGCCCATGGCGTAGGCGAGGTGTTTCTGAACGAGCACGTCGGCCTTCTCGTTGGCTAACAATTCGCCGCGCAGCGAGTTGATCCGGCGGCGCTGCTTGGTCGCGTCCAGCTTGTCCCAACCTGGCTCGGCGCTTGCCTGCTCGTAGGCGAGGCCGTAAGCAGCGAGCTTCGGGTCATACAGATGGTTCTTGTCGATGAAAACCGTGGAAACCGGAATGCTCTTCGCCATCGGTTCCTCACGGCGATCCACGATCATGCCACGCAGCGCGGGCAGTTTCTCCACGCGGTGGAAGCCCTTGCGCGAGCTTTCCGCGTAGCGCTTGCGGTCCACTAACTGAATCTGGATCAACCGGGCTGAAAGCACGCTGAGCCCGACCACCAGGATCGAGCACAGGACAATGCAGCGGGACTGAAAGGCGGATTTCACGGACTAGGGCTCGGTGGAGGCGACGCTGTGGCGGTTGGCGATGGACGGATCAATGTCCTCCACTGCTCCCATCGGAATCGGGCGCAGGGTGGATCCGTTCTCTTCGATTTGTTTGCGGATGACGAAACGATTCAGGAGCTGGTCCATGCGCATTTCCGTGGTGCGGATGTCGAGCCGGTATTGTTCGACGCGGCGATCAATCGCATCGATCTCGCGGGTGATGGAAACCTGGCGGTTCTTGTAATAGGCGTGAAGCACCCCACCTCCGGCGACAATTGCGGCGGCGAGAATCACCGAGAAAAAGATCGACATCGACGGACGGGATTCGTTGCGGCGGCGGTTCATGGCTTGGGGGCTAAAAGCTGGGCAACCCGCAGTTTCGCACTGCGGGCTCGCGGGTTCAGGGATGTTTCCTCGGCGGTGGGTGCGATGGCTTTTCTCGCCAGCAGCCGGAATTGATAGTCGGGATTGGGCCGGGGCTCCGGCCATCCCGGGTCATCGAGGAATTCGGTGGAGCGGTGTTTCAAAAACCGTTTCACCATCCGGTCCTCCAGACTGTGGAAAGTGATGATCAGCAGACGGCCGCCCGGTTTCAAAACGGAAGGCGCGGCTGCCAGGGCGGTGGCGAGCGATTCGAGTTCCTCGTTCACCGCCATGCGGATCGCTTGGAAAGTTTTGGTCGCGGGATGCGTCCGGCCGTGGCGGCCGATTGTTTTCTCAATAAAATCTGCGAGATCGAGCGTGGTGACGAACGGCTTGATGGCGCGCTGTCTGACGATCGCTCCGGCGATGCGGCGGGCTTTCGACTCCTCGCCATATTCAAATAGGATTCTAACGATATCCGCTTCCGGCCAGCCGTTCACGATGTCCGCCGCAGTGCGCGGGCTGGACGGACCCATCCGCATGTCGAGCGGGCCTTCGCGCATGAACGAAAACCCGCGGACGGCGGAATCGAGCTGGCGGGAAGACACCCCGAGATCCAACAGAAGACCGTCGGCCTTTTCCCCCTGTTGGATCCCGGGGATCTCCTGGATGTGTGAGAAGTTTCCTTCCCAAGTGGAGAATCGTTCGCCGAATGCGGCCAGCCGCGCGCGCGCGTGAGCGAGTGCTTCCGGATCGCGGTCGACGCCCAGAACCCGTGCGCCGGCTTTCAGAAAAATCTCGCTGTGGCCGCCACCGCCCAGGGTGCCGTCGATGATGAACTTATCTGAACCCACGCCCATCCACTCGGCGGTCTCGACCGGTAGAACCGGGAGATGATAGCCGCCGGGAGCGATGGGGGCTTCGGAAAAATCGACGGGAGCCTGCGCTGACAACCAGCCAGGAGCAGCGCAGGCATCCGTTTTTTCGACAAAACCTTGTGCTGTCCCGAGCGCATGGTCTTGCTTTGATAGAAAATCTGTCGATGGCCGCTCCGCTAACACACTACTACAAGCGGCGCGGGCCATCGTTTCAAATAACGAGTGGAGTACAGTCCCGAAAAGCTCCAGTCGCCCAGCCATGAAAGTCACCAGACCCCGCACCGACAACCAGCCAGGAGCGGTGCGGGAATCCGTTTGATCCGCAAAACCTTGTGCTGTCCCGAGCGCATGGAGTTGCTGTTGTTGGAAAATTTGCGATGGCCGCACTGACAACCAGCCAGGAGCAGTGCGGCACATCGTTTCAAAAAGCGCGAGAAGCTCTGTCCCGAGAGACTTCGTGCGCCCAGCCATGAAAGTAACCGGACGCCGCGCCGACAACCAGCCAGGAGCGGTGCGGACGTCCGTTTGATCGGCAAAACCTTGTGCTGTCCCGAGCGCATGGAGTTGCTTGTGATGGAAAATTTGCGATGGCCGCGCCGACAACCAGCCAGGAGCGGTGCGGACCATCGTTTCAAAAAGCGCGAGAAGCTCTGTCCCGAGAGACTTCGTGCGCCCAGCCATGAAAGTGACCGGACCCCGCCCCGACAACCAGCCAGGAGCGGTGCGGGAATCCGTTAGTGCCGACGCTTGGGTTCCTGTCCCGAGGAATTCCGCGCATCCATATGAAAAGAGTCCCAACCCTGGCGCCTGCGCGAGAGCGACCGAAGCCGCCGTATTGCGGACCGCGTCAAGTGCCAGAGTTGGTTGGGTGAACAACATTGCTGCTGTTGGGTGTGTGGTGGGTGAGTGTTTAGAAAATTCCGAGATCGTCGTGCTCGACCGGGCGGGACTCGATGGCGAGCACCGTTTCAAAGTTCGTCTTGCTCCAGACTTCGAAGAAGTTGCCGCGACCGGCGAGTGTCACTTCGGAGTCGGCGGCGATGCCGGCTTTTTCACTGAGATCTTTTGGAACGAGCAGCTTGCCTTGGTCGTTCAGGGTCACCTCGCGGCAGAGCATCGCGAGTTTGCCGAGCAGGAAGGACTTTTCGGCCGGGGTCTTGTCGCTTCCTTTGATCAGGGCGACCTTTTCGTTGTAGGCCTCGCCGCTGAGCACCTTCACGACCGGCATTTCATGGGAGGTCGAGAATTGCAGGAACAGCGCGCCGTTCGCCTCAGGACGCCAAGCAGTCGGGATGGAAACCCGGAACTTCGGGTCCATCTTGTAAGAGTGGAAGCTCTTATATTTTTGGTCGTCTGTGATCATTGGCGTGGCTGACCGTCGCGTCAGCGGTTTATGGATACACTGAAATACACTCCCCTTTCAAGGAGAAATAAGGAAAATCATAATAAATTTTTAAAACACTCTAAATCAATGATTTAGGAATCAACTCTGATGACAATTTTTAAAAACCCAGCGGCGAATCTGTCAAGGCGAGGGAGAAACTACCCCGGAAACGACCAGGAAATCTCTGAAAAACTTCAAATTTTTAATAAATTTGGAGGTGGTGTACTTCAAACCAGATTTTCGATGGCAAGTGTACTTCACTCCAGGAAGTGGCGCTTCATTTCCCGAGAACCCCGGCTGGGACACCCAACGGGAAGATTGTCTTCGAATCGACTGTGGGAGCCGGGCGTATTGAAGAAAAGTATGCCAGCCAGACTCGCGTTGATCTTGTTCGCCTTCACCGCCCATTTGTGGGCAAAGCCGTTCTTGATCGAAATCGTCGATAACGATACCAGGCGCTCGGTGCCGCTCATGCGGGTGGAAACGGTGAACAACATCGTCGATTACACGGACAACACCGGAATCGTCACCTTCGACGAACCGGGGCTGATGGAACAGGAAGTCTGGTTCAGCATTTCCGGCCACGGCTATGAAGCAAAAGCGGACGGTTTCGGCATGCGCGGGGTCCGTGTCAAAGCCACCGAAGGCGGACGCGCCACGGTCGAGGTGAAACGCATCGACATCGCCGAACGAATCCAGCGCCTCACTGGCAGCGGCCGCTACATCCACGGCGCGCGGCTGGGAATGATCCTGCCGGCGGAAAAACCGCTGCTGAACGCGCAGGTGCTCGGATGCGACAGTGTGAATTCCCCGATCTATCAGGGAAAAATGTTCTGTCTGTGGGGCGATACGAACCGCGCCAGTTATCCGCTAGGAAATCTTCACACCACCTTCGCCACCACCCCGCTCCCCGGTGAAGCCGGATGCAAGGCGGATGGAGCCATCGACTACGACTATTTCAAATCCGACGACGGCTTCGTCAAAGGCATCGCTCCGTTTCCCGGCGACGGCCCCACTTGGTTAGGCGCGATGGTCACCCTCAGGGACAAGACCGGCACGGAGCATCTCGTCGCCACCTACGCGAAAATCAAAAGCCCGATGACCGTCACCGAGCGCGGGCTCTGCGAGCTCGATCCCGCGGCAAAGGAATTCAAAAAAGTCCTCGTCTTCACTAATGCCACCAGGCTTTTCCCCGACGGTCATGCCGTCCGCGATGCCAAATGGCTTTACTTTGCCCAAGCCACCCCCACCGTCCGGATGGAGGACAATTACGAAACATGGAAAAACCCCGCTCTCTATCAAAACGTGAAATGTGATGCCGCGTTCACCGACGCCATTTCGGGCAACCCCTTCAAGGCGCACAACGGCTCCGTCTCATGGAATTCCTGGCGGAAAAAGTGGATCAGCATTTTCACCGAAGAGGGCGGCACCTCGAATCTCGGTGAAATCCGCTACGCCGAAGCACCCGCGCCGGAAGGACCGTGGAGGAAATGCGTGAAGATCGTCACCCACGATCACTACTCGTTTTACAATCCCATGCAGCATCCCGAGTTCGCCGAAGTCGATGATCGGGTCATCTGGTTCGAGGGAACATACTCCACCACATTTTCCGGCAACACGAATCCAACGCCGCGCTACGACTACAACCAGATCCTATACAAACTCGATCTGGCAGATCCGAGGCTGGCCGAAGCGGAAAAGTAATGCAAAGCGCCGGTCACACCTTCACGACAGAAGCTTCATCAGGGCATCCGGGTGGATTTGCCAGCCGAACAAACCGGCGAGTCCCATCACCACGCCGTAACCAGTGGGAACCATGGCGATCCAGAAGAGCCAGCGCTTATGGGTGAGCGCGGTGACAGCTAGTAGCGAGATGGCCAGCGCGACCGAGGCATCGGATAGATCGAACTGGTCGTCGCGGTAATTGAGCGCTTCGTAGGTGGCCTGGTCGGCCTCGGCCTGCTGTTTGAGTTCCTCCTTTTTCGCCGCCTGTTCGGCATTCCTCGCTTCATAGCGTCTGATGGCGGCGGTCCATTCCGGCGCGGGGTTGGGACCGGCGGTGAGCTGGATTTCCGTGAGGGCGCTTTGATCGATCTCCTCGCGGATGTTGCGGGCTTGATAGAACGACCAATGGTCGAGCTTGTCGGCCTGGGCCTGCTGCATGGCCTGGCAGATGTTGTCATCCTTCACCTTGCAGATGCCGATGAAGGTGGCCAGCAGGGCAACCGTGATGGCGACGTGGGTGTTCAGGGATGAATTTGCCGAATTTTGTCTGTCTGCGTCGGTTTCCTCCACACTTGCCATCGGGTCGATTTCCATCTCGGGCGGTACGATGCGCCGCTTCATCCGGCTGTCAACGAACTTGTTGCAATGACGAGGCTGGCCAAATTCCGATGCCGCCGTAAGCTCCCCCTACGTCCTTGGCAGCGGTGATTTTTGATTTTGACGGCGTGGTGATCGACTCGCACCACGCCCACGAGCGTTCGTGGTTCATGCTTGCCGACGAAATCGGCAAATCGCTCACCCGCGAGCAATTCAACGCCACCTTCGGCCAGCGAAACGAAACGATCCTGCCGCTGCTCGGGTGGGCAGACGAAAGCGACACCGCCCGCATCACGGAGCTCGGCGACCGCAAGGAGGTTATCTATCGGGAAATTCTAGCGAACGAAGGCATCGAGGCGCTGCCCGGCGTGGTCACGCTGTTGGAAGATCTCAAAAAAGCGGGCGTCCCCACCGCCGTCGGCACTTCGGCGCAGCGGAAGAATATCGAGTGCGCGTTCGGGCTGCTGGGGATCGCCCATCTTTTCCAGGATGTTGCTGCATCGGAGGATGTCACCCGCGGCAAGCCGGACCCGGAGGTTTTCCTCAAGGCCGCCGCCAAGCTCGGGACAGATCCCTCCTGTTGCGTGGTCATCGAAGACGCGCAAGCCGGGCTCCGTGCCGCCCGGGCCGGCGGGATGAAATGCGTGGGCGTCACCACCACCCACCCGGCGGAATCGCTCGCGGTCGAATCTCCCGACCGGATTGTGAGTACGCTGGAAGTGCTTGATACTGATGCGTTAAGGGCACTCTGGTAACGCATCTTCAACATCCGCCGGGAGGGCAGAATCGGGGACGGATGGTGAAATCGGCGCAGGTTGTGATGCGGGATGCGTGGCCCCAAAAAGGCGGTAGAGTATCCTCTAGGTCCGCCCATCCCATGAAAACCGCTGACGCCCCATCCCCGAGCCCCGCTGAATCAGCTACCATCACCGGCCTCGGTTTTGAGCGGAATTTCGCGTCGCCGCGAGTCTCGCCCTTCGACGAAATCGAATGGAGCATGCGCACCGCAGAGATCACGGATGATCGCGGTAAAACGATGTTCCGTCAGGAAAACGTCGAGGTCCCCAAGGCATGGAGCGAGCTCGCCACCAAGATCGCCGTGTCCAAATACTTCTACGGCGACGCCACGATCAGCAACGATCCTAACAATGGCGGCCGCGAGCACTCCGTCCGCCAGCTCATCCACCGCGTCACCCGCACCATCGCCGACTGGGGCCTCGCCGACGGCTACTTCGCCGACGAGGAAAGCTCGGAAAATTTCTACGCCGACCTTACCTGGCTCTGCCTCCATCAATACGGCGCGTTCAACTCACCCGTCTGGTTCAACGTCGGCCTCTACGACCAATACGGCATCGGCGAAGGTGGCAGCGAAGGAAACTGGCACTGGAACGCCGAGGCCGGAAAAGCCAAGCGCGCGCCCGGCCAATACCACTACCCGCAGGCCAGCGCCTGCTTCATCCAGGGGGTGGAAGACAGGATGGAGGACATTATGCGCCTCGCCTCGTCGGAAGCCATGCTCTTCAAATACGGCTCCGGCACCGGCTCCGATCTATCAACGCTGCGCTCCACCCGTGAGAAACTCTCCGGCGGTGGCAAGCCATCCGGCCCGCTGTCCTTCCTCCGCATCTACGACCAGGTCGCGAACGCCGTGAAATCCGGCGGAAAAACCCGCCGCGCGGCGAAGATGAACACGCTCAAGGACTGGCATCCGGACATCGAGGAATTCATCGAAGCCAAGACCATCGAGGAGAAAAAAGCTTGGGCGCTCATCGAGCAGGGCTACGACGGCTCCTACAATGGCGACGCCTACGGCTCCGTCATGTTCCAGAACGAAAATCTATCTGTCCGTGCCAGCGATGGCTTCATGCAGGCCGCCCTCGACGACGGCGACTGGTGGACGCGCCGCGTTATCGATGGCGAACCCTGCGAGAAAAAAAGCGCCCGCGATCTCCTGCGAAAAATATCGTTAGGCACCTGGACCTGCGGCGATCCCGGCATGCAGTTCGATTCCACCATCCACAGCTGGCACACCTGCAAGGGTAGCGGCCGTCAGCATTCCACCAATCCCTGCTCCGAGTATCTTTTCCTCAACGACACCGCCTGCAACCTCGCCTCGCTCAACCTCGTTAGATTCAGGAAAAGCGACGGCTCGTTCGACGTGAAACGCTTCAAACACGCCGTCCGCCTCTTCATCGTCGCGCAGGAAATCCTCGTCGACCGCGCCAGCTACCCCACCCAGCCGATCGCGGAAAACTCCCACGCCTTCCGCACCCTCGGCCTCGGCTACGCCAATCTCGGTGCGCTCATCATGAGCCGCGGCCTCGGCTACGATTCGGACGAAGGCCGCGCGCTCGCAGGCTCCATCACCGCACTCATGACCGGCCACGCCTATCAGGTCAGCGCCGAGCTCGCCGCGGTCTGCAGCCCCTTCCCCTCCTACAAGGACGCTCGTTACGGCACCGTCAAAAACCCGCCCGCGCCGTCGAACGAGCCCGCAATGCTCGACGTCATTTCCCGCCACCGCGATCTTGCCTATAGCCTCTCAGGAAACTCCGACTGCCAGCCCATCATTGAGGCCGCCCGCAACGCTTGGGACCGCGGCTCGACGCCGGACGCAGCCACGGCTACCGCAACGCTCAGGTCACCGTGCTCGCGCCGACCGGCACCATCGGATTTCTGATGGACTGCGACACCACCGGCATCGAGCCGGACATCGCACTGGTGAAATACAAGCTCCTCGCCGGTGGCGGCATGTTGAAAATCGTCAACCAGACCGTCCCACCCGCGCTCAGGCGCCTCGGCTATGGTGATGACGAAACCGCCGCCATCCTCCAGCACATCGAAAAATGGGACACCATCGAGGATGTCACCGATGACGAAACCGGTCAGGTGATCCCCAGCGGACTGAAGCCCGAGCACCTCCCGGTTTTCGACTGCGCCTTCAAGCCTTACAAAGGCACCCGCAGCCTTCACTACCGCGGCCACCTGCTCATGATGGCCGCCGCGCAGCCTTTTCTATCAGGAGCCATTTCAAAGACCGTCAACCTCCCGGAAAACGCTACCGTCGAGGACATCATGCAGACCTACATCGAGGCTTGGCAGCTCGGTCTGAAGGCGGTCGCCATCTATCGGGACGGGTCGAAACGCTCCGCGCCGCTCAATACGAAACGAACCTCCGGATTGGGCGGCAACGGACAGATGGCCGATGACTTCGCCAGTCAACTCGCCAAGCTCGCCGCCGAGAACGATTCCCTCCGCGACCAGCTCGACAGCCGCTCGCGCCGCTCCCTGCCGGACACGCGCATGTCGCTGACGCACAAGTTCGAAATCGCCGGGCATGAGGGATACATCACCGTCGGTCTCTATCCGGACGGCCAGCCGGGCGAGCTTTTTGTCCAGATGTCCAAGGAAGGTAGCACCCTGGGCGGCCTGATGGACACGGTCGCCACACTCACTTCCATCGCCCTGCAATACGGCGTTCCGCTCGAACAGATGGTGAACAAGTTCGCCTATCAGCGCTACGAGCCCAGCGGTTTCACGGCGAATCCGGACATCCGCTCCGCCTACAGCATCACCGACTACGTCTTCCGCTGGATCGGTTGCCAGTTCATTCAGGGCTACCGCCAGGCCACCTCGCCGGATTCGGAACAAGCCGACCTTCCCATGCCCGAGCTGCCGGAAATGGAAAAACGCGCGCTCAACCGCCCCGTCCGCGACCTCAGCGTGGCCGATCATCCCCACCACGCCGCCGCCCGCGTCCAGACCGCGCTGGGCACCGCCTACATGGGCATCACCTGCTCGAACTGTGGCTCCGACAAGGTCATCCGCGCCGGCGCCTGCGGCGTCTGCACCCAATGCGGAACCAGCCAGGGATGCAGCTGATCTATCAAAACTCGCTCCCAAACCAATTTCCTATGAACATCCACTCCATTTCCGCCAGCGAACTGCCACCCATCATCCAAGGAGGCATGGGCGTCGGCGTATCAGGCTGGCGCCTTGCCCGCGCTGTTTCCCTCGCCGGCCAGCTTGGCGTGGTTTCCGGCACCATGCTGGACGTTGTCATCGTGCGCACGCTCCAGCTCGGCGATGAAGGCGGCCACATCCGCCGCGCCCTGGATCAGTTCCCGTTTCCCGCGATGGCGGAGCGCATGGTGAAGCGCTATTTTGTCGATGGCGGGATCGCCCCGGACGCCGCGTTCCGCTCCACGCCGATGATGTCGTATCCGCCCACGACCCCGACTCTGGAACTCTCGGTGCTCGCCAGCTTCGTTTCCATCTGGCTTGCGAAGGAGGGCCACAACGGCTGCGTCGGCCTGAACCTGTTGGAAAAAAGCCAGCTCCCGACGATGTCCGCGCTTTACGGCGCGATGCTCGCCGGTGTTGATGCTGTGCTCATGGGCGCCGGCATTCCCCGCCAGATCCCCGGCATCCTCGACAAGCTGGCGGAAGGAAAATCCGCCGAACTCCGCCTCGACGTCACCGGCGCGGACCGCACCATCACCGTCGAGTTCGATCCCGCGAGTTTCTGTTATGAACCACCGCACCGGCTCAAGCGGCCGCTTTTCCTCGCCATCGTTTCCTCACCCGTTCTGGCAGAAAACCTCCGCCGCAAGGCATCAGGAAAAGTCGATGGATTTGTCGTCGAGGCCTCCATTGCCGGGGGTCACAACGCGCCGCCGCGCGGAGCGATGCAGCTCAGTGAAAAAGGCGAGCCCATCTACGGTCCGCGTGATGCGATCGACGTTTCGAAATTCCGCGAGATCGGCCTGCCCTTCTGGCTCGCCGGTGGATACGGAGTGAAGGGAAAACTCCGCGAAGCCCAGGCCGAGGGAGCCATGGGAGTACAAGTCGGCACGGTCTTCGCACTCAGCGACGAATCCGGATTCGATCCCAAACTCAAGGCCGAGCTCATCGATGCCATCCGGCATAACAATCTTGATGTTTTCACCAACGCCGTCGCCTCGCCCACCGGCTTTCCCTTCAAGATCGCCCAGCTCCCCAGCACACTCTCGAATCCTCAGGTTTACGACCATCGCGAACGCATTTGCGATCTCGGCGTGCTGCGGGAAACCTACATGAAAGCGGACGGCAGCGTCGGTTTCCGCTGCTCCGCGGAACCGGTTGGCATCTACACATCGAAGGGCGGCGACATCGCCCGCACCACCGGCTCCGCGTGTCTCTGCAATTCGTTAGGCGCGTCCATCGGCCTCGCCCAGCGACGCTCCGATGGCACCACCGAGCCGCCGCTCATCACCCTCGGCGACGATCTCGACAGCATCCGCGCCATGCTTCCCGAAGAAGGCACCGGCTATTCCGCCAGGAAGGTGATCGAGGCACTTCTGGCATAGGGGCAACTTCTTGGTTTCCGAAAGCCTGCGAGGCGTGCAGGCTGGCGGCCATGAACATCCTCGCCAAGAACCTGCTCATTCTCGCCTCCGCGGGATCCGGCAAAACCTTCCAGTTGGGAAACCGGGTGATCGGCCTGGTGGCGAAAGGAGTGGCTCCGGAAAAAATCGTCGCCCTCACCTTCACCCGCAAGGCGGCAGGTGAGTTCGCGGACTCGGTGCTGACCAAACTGGCGAAGGCGGCGAGCGAGGAACCGACCGCCGCCGGATTGCGAAAGGAGCTGAAACTGCCGGATGCGGATTTCAGCGAGGCGTTGGAAAAAGTCGTTAGGGCGTTGCCGAGATTCACCTTGGGAACGATGGACAGCTTCTTTTCGCGGGTCGTCCGGGGTTTCCAATACGAGCTCGGACTGACCGGCGGAAAATTCGATTTGCTCGAAGGCCCGCGCGCGGAAGCGGCGGCGGATGAAATTCTGGCAGCGATCCTCGGCGAAGCACTGCAAGGAAAGGACGGCGAGGAATTCCTCCACGCCTTCCGCCGGGCGACCATCGGCAAGGAGTCGCAGGGCGTGCAGGAAGGGCTGCGAGATTTCGTGCAGGCGTGGCACGGCCGCTACCGGACGAAACACGATCTGGAGTGGGGTCCGGCGTTTCTGGCAGGAGTGGACCGGACCGAGTGGGAAAAGCAGAAGCTCGCCCTATCAGCCCGTGCCGCGCGCGGACTCGACGGCATCGAATACACCGACAAACGCCAGCGCCCGGCCTTGGAAAAGGTCATCGAAACGCTGGTGGGCCATACCATCGGCAGCGGCAGCCTGGGCGGCGCGAGCAGTCTGTTGGAAACCATCATGAAGGCGGCAGCCACTCCCAACGGTCCGCTGCATGTCAGACTTTACAAAGAATTCCTCATCACCGGACCAAGCGGCGACGCGTTGCGGGAAATGGTCAACCTCGCCGCCCGCTGCGAGATGGCGGCGGCTCTCACCCGCACGCGCGCGCTGCACGACGTCGTCTCGATTTACGACACGCTCTGCGAAACGAAACTGCGGCGGCGCGGGCTGCTAGGCTTCGATGACGTCAAGGTCCTGATGGGCCAGTGGGTGAAAAGCGAGGACGCCCGCCTGCGCCGCGAAGCCGTGGATTTCCGTCTCGACGCACGGTTCGACCACTGGCTGTTGGACGAGTTCCAGGACACCAGCGGCTCGGACTGGACCGGGCTGGTGCCGCTGATCGACGAAGCGGCGGGCGATGGCGAGGGCTCCGTTTTCATCGTGGGTGATAGAAAGCAGGCGATCTACGCCTGGCGCGGCGGCGAGGTCGGTTTGTTCGACGAAGTGATGAACCGCTACAAGGGCGGTTTGGAAATCGAACCTCTCTCCGAATCGTGGCGCTCGTGTCCGGAAGTCCTCTCGCTGGTGAACCAGATCTGCGGCGACGCTTCCACGATGAAAGAGCTTTTCGGCAGCGCCGCGGATCGCTGGGAATGGCAGGAGCATTTCCCGGCGGAACCCTTGCAAGCCGCATCGAAAAGCGGTGAGGCGCGGGTGGAAGTGGTGGAAGGAAAATGGGAGGAACGGCTGGTGCGGCTGGGTGAATTGTTAGCAGAAATCGGCGTCGGCAGACGTGCGATGACCTGCGGCGTGTTGGTGAGGAGCAACTCGAAGGTGCGGGAAATCGCCGACCATCTGCGGGCCTGCGGATTCGACGTGATCGAGGAAGGCCAGCGCGAGCCGGCGAAGGATCATCCGGTGGGCATCGCGCTCGGGCATCTGCTCAAGTGGCTGGCCGATCCGGCGGACGCGTTCGCTTGGGAAGTCGTGGAGATGTCTCCGTTCGTGGCGGGTTTGCGGGCGAGATTCGGCGAATTCTGGCAGCAGATTTGGGAAGGACTGCTAGGTCGCGCGTCGGAAACCGGTTTCGCAGGAATGATCGAGGAAGTGGCGGAACTCTGCTGGGCGGATTGGTCCGACTTCGGCCGCCGCCGCGCGGGCGATCTGATCATGACGCTTTCCAACCTCGATGCCCAGGGCGGCGCGACTGCTAGGGAAGCGGCGGACTGGGTGGAGCGCCTGACCGTTTCCCAAAGCCCCGGCGTGGCGGCGGTGCAGGTGATGACGATCCACAAATCGAAGGGTCTCGGCTTCGACGTGGTGATCCTGCCGGACGTGCCTAACGACAGCATCCCATCGGCCCTGCATTTCGACGTGGCGGAAGGCCCCGGCTGGATCACTGAACCACCGCCGAAGTGGGCGCGCGACCTTCTGCCGGAAATGCGCGAGGCCGAGGAAAAGTGGGGCGCGTCCCAGCGCTACGAAGCGTTCTGCATGCTCTACGTCGCCCTCACCCGTTCAAAACGCGGACTCCACGTTCTGCTGGAGCCGCCTTCCAAAAGCCAGAATCCTGAAAAGCCGTCGCTCGCCAACTGGCTGGCCACCTCCGTGGGATCAAACGGCGAACCCGGCATCGTCTATCAATCCGGTTCGCCGGACTGGACGGATGGCATTTCCCTCCTGGATGAAAAAGCGAAACCCGCAAAACCCTCATCTCTCGGAAACGCCACACCCCGCCGCGAACGCACGACGCCGAGTGGAACGAAAAAAAAGGACGCAGCCGTCGCCCACTCCGCCACCGGCATGGTTTTCGGAACGGAAGTCCACGCGGCCTTCGAGCAGGTCGGCTGGGTGGACGAAAACTCCCCCGCCCTTCCGGAAAACGACGCCGGCGAGCTGGTCCGCGCCATTTTGAAAATCCCATCCCTGCGGGTGTTTTTCGAACGTCGCGGCAGATCCATCGACCTCTTCCGCGAGCAGCCCATGGATGCCACGTTAGACGGAAGGTGGCTCACCGGCATCATCGACCGCCTCCATCTCCACCGCGATGCGGACGGCACGGTCGCGCGGGTGGAAATGATCGATTTCAAAACCGACACCATCGCGGATCTCCAGGAACTTCACGCCAGATACTCCGCCCAAATGACCGCCTACCGCGCGGCAATGGAACTGGCATATCCGGCCGCAACCATGGACTGCATCCTGATCTCGACGCGGCTGCAGAGCTTCATCACCGTCTGACCATCGCGTCCAACAGCGGCGGCTCCCGCTCCATCGGCGGGCACCGCAAATCCCGTCGCGGCGGATCCGGCTCCCACCCCGGCAGTCCCCCATCCGCTGGCGGCCACGCTCGCTCCAACAGCGGCCACGCCAGATGCAAGGGCGGCCATGCCAAATCCGTTGGTAGCTCCCGCAGATCCATCGGCGGCAATCGTAAATCCATCGGCGGCCCCCCCCGCTCCAATGGCGGCAGCCGCAAATCCATTGGCGGCATTTTCGAATCCATCGGCGTAACCCACTCATTTCCAGACCACAAGAAAAAATCCAACGGTTGAGTCGGCCCGCCGCCACAGCGTGGCTGAAGCGTCTCGCTCCAAGCCGTTGCCGGGGCATCCTGCCCCGGGCCTCACCCTCCAGCAACAATCCCTCCCACAACCTCCACTCTCCGACTTAACCCATCTTTAGCAGTTAGGTATTTAAAATCGCCAAAAAACCACTTTTTTGACGCTCAAAAATTACGCAACTCGTTCAGGTTCAGTAAATCTAACATTTGGAATCCCAAATGTAGTGCCATAATTTATATTTTGTTCTTGCGTCGTCCCCGGTCCCATGCTGATCCTACGGGTCATGTTCATTCGGCAGACCCAAACGCGATCTAACGGCATCGGCGACTCCTATTCCACCTATCGCCTCGTCGAATCAAGAAGGGTCGGCAAGAAGGTCAGCCAGCACACTTTGCTCAATTTGGGCACGAATTTCGACCTCCCCACCG
>Ga0209512_1001907_pt1 | contig 23875 bp, 22 predicted proteins | sample frozenSSSSmetaG_FD_184142 | JGI IMG/M metagenome (GOLD analysis project Ga0209512, IMG submission 184142) | Glacier valley bacterial and archeal communities from Borup Fiord, Nunavut, Canada, to study Microbial Dark Matter (Phase II) -... | ecosystem: Environmental > Aquatic > Freshwater > Ice >...
ATATCAAGTTCCTCCGCTTTTAGGCTTTTACGGCGTACCATTGTTGAATAATGAAGGTGTTGGTTGGGTAGGACCCCTCAATTGGGGACTTTACGCCATACGTGACTTTACGCCACGACTTACGTTACTGCGAATTCCTGCATTATACTTCATAAATGCCATTAATGTCTGATCAAACCGATTCGGACGCTCACTCAATTTTTCATTTGAATCCTCCAAAACGCTCATCGAGAACATTCTCTGCGCTTCTAAGAATCTTCTACTTCTTCTTGCCTCTCGCAGAAACCTCACCCTTCTCACCAATATCCAACGCAATACGACACTCAGGACAATACCACTTCGTTGTTCGCGGCGGGAGCGTCTCAATCGATAGGTTAACGCACGGGAGATGGAACCACTCGTATTGGCACTATGCATCAGTAATCAGTAAGCAATGTTTCATAATTTGCAGGTTAAGATGCGGAGTAGGAGAAACATACCTGATTATTCTCGCAAGCAATCATCTCCCCATAACTAACCCGATTACAAGTACAGTATCGCGGCTCGCTCGGATCAATTGGCACCCCATTCTCATCCACCTCAATATCTGGCTCCTGTACCGCAGTCACCGCCTCGTCTTTCTGTCCTTTCTTCCCAGCTGCTTTCTTACGCGGCGCAGCGGTGCGCTTGCCCACGCTGATGGAGGCTGAGCCCTCTTCGCCGGCTGTCACTGGACCAGGCGCGGGGCGCTTGGCGCGACGACTGGGTGGACGCGTGGCGGGGATCTCGGGTGCGGGTGTATTATGCACTGTGCTGGCGCGGCGAGGACGGTCACGGCGGAGAGATGGGGCGGCGGGCTCCACGCTGGCTGCTTTGCCGCGAGATGGTGGACGACGGCCTGTAGTGGGAGCGGGAGCTGGAGCAGGTATCGGCCCCACGACTATCGGCTCCGTGATAGCCTCTGGAGCTGGAGTAGGGGTTTTGGTTGTGGATCTGCGGGAGCGGGTTTTTGCCGGCGTGAGCACTGGGACAGGAGATAGAGTTGGGACGACGGCTGATTTCTTTGCGTCCACTGTAAGGGTCTTTTTCTCTTTTGTGGGAGGAAGAATAGGAGTAGAAGATTTCCTTGGAGATGATGGACGGACCGGAACGCTAGTAGTAGTAGTAATAATGGAAGTACTTGCGGAAGCTGGAGGCTCTGCCGCTGGCGATACCTCAGTTGTCGCTCTAGTCTTAATCGCTGATTGGGGGATGATGATGCGTGATCCAGCTGATGACGGTGGAGGAGGAACTGGTGTTTCTGTCTTTGCTCTCTTGGCTGCTGGAGCGACAGAAGTGGGTGCGGTTGTTGGTGCAGTTGAAGGAAGGCCAACGGCAGATGTCGCTGGTGTGATGGCAGCAGCCGTCTTGGAAGTATCAGAGTCGGCTTTGATTGCTTCTGTCTCTGATGTTGATTCTCTCTTTCGCTTGCGTGGAACAGGCTTGGATGGCGTTGTTTCTGCGAGACCCTTCCCATTTCCTTTACTGGCCCCATTAGCGGGCACCTTATCAAAAAGCCCTCTCATCACTCGTGCAGCAACTGCCATTTTACGGGCCGATTCCTCGGCCTCCACAGCAGCTAACTTCGCAAGGGATTCCTTTTTGGCTTTCTTCTGTTCATTGAGTTTCATTCCTTTGTTGACGATTGGAAGATCTTCGGGCTCCTCGAGTGGCTCTTCAGCCGGCGCACCGCTACTTGGAATAGCAGCATTCCCAGAAGATTCCCATGTACCGTCAAATGGTCGATTCGCAGCTTCCGCTTCAGCTTTAGCTGCTCTATAGTGTGACAACGAACGTTCGAGCTGATTCAGTTCCCTGTTGATCATCGTGGTGCTTGGTTGCCAAACAGCGTTCTTCTTCATGCGCTTTCTCAATTTCGCCAGTTCAAATTGTGTTAAGCGTCCCCAGGGCCTATGCTCGCTTCCAATAGGCGCATCATCAGGAGGTGGCTTGAGTTTTGCCAGTGCATTGCTCGTAGAAATGCCTGCGACTTGGCTATGAACATTTGTACCCATAACTCCTGGTGCCCGTGGTGGACGAGGTGGCTTGAGTGTCTTTTCAACCTTCTTGGGTTTCGGGACCTTCAGCTTGATCCGCTTCGGACCACTGCTTGAAGCTCGTCTTTGTATGGGTCTTGGCGTGGCGAGTTCGTCATCAAGTGTCTCTGAAATATCACTCTCAGAGTCGTACGTATCCCAATCGAACTCATTTGGCGCCAGAACTTCTCCAGGAACGGTTATTCTCGGGCCTCTCTTGACACGTGGACCTTTGTGTGCACCGTATTCTCCTAGGCGTAGTGTGATCTTTGGAGTCCTGGTCGCCTGAGGAGAAATTGAGTGAGTCGCGGCCGCCAACTCTTCTTGGGCTGTCGGAAACGCCTCGAACAATGCTTCAAGTTTGGACTCTATGTATACGAGTTTCTGATAATGACGATCGACATTCGCAGCCATGCGATAAGCTTCGGCTTGGGCGAGTGTGCGGATATCGACAGCGCGATTGAGCTTGTCTGATATGTCGGCTCTCAGCCTTGAAGGTTCAGGGCGCTTGGTGGCACCCAGTGTGGGTAGCTGTCCGTATATCTTGCTCAACTCCCCGAGTTTTGAGTTTGTTGTCGCATACTTCGAGTCGAGGTTTCCAATCAGGGTCAGCGATCGAGTCATATCAGATGGGAGGTATTCGGTGAAATCGAGGAAATCAGTAATTGTAGCTTGCGCATCAGGATCTGAAGGCAGCTCCACGCCGTCCATGCCGTCCATATCCATGCCGTCTATGCCTTCATCCATGTTGTCTACTGGTTGTATCGCATTGGGTGGGTGGCCTGTATCTCTGTCCATGGCATCCGTGATGGCGGCGCAAAGAAGCTGCAGTCAAGGAGAAGTACGGCTGCCCTACAACTGATCTGCAAGAGACATGCCCAGTCGACCATTCCGGCCAGTCAGCTAGTCGAGGGTCGAGGGTTCGAGATAGTAGGGTATGTATGTGTGTATTATTCGAACGAGGCGAATTTGGATAGAAGAAGGGAATGACGCTTGCCTCTTGGATGGAGGGGAGCTTCGAGAGAGTAACAGATGCCTGAGAGAAGAGATGGAGATGTGGTGATTATCACAATAATGTGCTCTGGTTGACGCGCCTGGCAAACAAACGGATTTGGTATGTATGTAGTATTTATTGTTGAGCAGACTTGGGAAGTGCATGTGTGTTCATGTCAAGAATACGTGCCTAGAGGTAGGTAGAGTACTCTATTCAGAATGCCTGATGTTGTCGCGTTGGGTGGAGACAGTAGTATGGTACTCTACTACCTGACATCCCTACCCGGCCCCCCTAGCGGCCGCATTTCTGTCCTCCCTGTTTCTCTAAGGGATGCATAAGTTTGTCTTGTACCTATTATTATTCAGATAGTATTATTATGTAATCGCAGCTGATACATATCTTACTAATCAAATACTAAAGCCATGTTCACATTCACATTCACATTCACAAGATATCTGATGAATTCTCTGGTTTCCATGGATCCTATCAATACTTCCCAGTCCACTACATAATTCAATCCGAACAACTGCCTAGCAACAGTTGGCTGTGTTTGTGAATGATGAGCATATTCAATCCAGGTGAGTGAGCGAGCTCCCGTGCGTCTTCTGCATGGCATGATCTGTTTGCTCCGTTCTGGGTATTCATTCCCCTGAAACCATAGCTATATGCTCCTCCTTACTTCTTCTGTCTATCTTGACATCCGTGTTTCTCATATTATATTGAGAGCTAGCTCTAGGATAACCGTATATTTCCATTGTGCCCCGGCCAGAAGAAGCCCCAGCACAGAAGGGCCAGCCAGACAGGGAGGCAACAATAACAATGAGGACTTTGTTTGCATCTATTTCGCTAGTCTTATTTATGCGTATGCAAATGTAAATTCTATCTATTCGTATCGTCGTCTTCAGATACCAGATGTATGCACTCTGCAGTAGTCATGATGTGTTTGATGGGACAACTTCCAGACATAAGTCTGTCTTCAAAGCCCTTAGCTTAGCTGAGACTGCTGAGTCGAGGTGTCTGGTGAATTCATGAAGGCATGTCACATCTATCACATCTATCACATCTACATCATAGACATCTCACTTCCTTCCCATCTACATACTCGGCCCTTCGTAACCCAAACATCTTTGTTCAATCTCCCACAGCACATCATTGCCCCATTGTTACTGTCAACTGCTGCGTAGCTACAACTACAATGGACGAGAGACTTAACCGTCTACAAAGCCTTCTTGGAGAGGACGACGTTTGGGAATCTCCTGTCCCAGCACAGGATGGCTGGGGCAACAACGATGATGCTCACGCAGATCAGCCAGGCGCCAGTTACGATTCCAGTGACTCTGATGGATACGAGAAAGTTGCTTGCGTTTCTCGTCTAGCTGGCGGTGACATGGATCCCCGATTTCTCATACGTATTCTACCATCCTTATACACTTGTCCAATTCTAGACGAGCTCGACACTGACAAACGCATCACAGTGCCTGAAGATGAGCCCTATGTTCCAATCTACAACCTGACGACTGGTGAGATTGCAGCCCCAGAGAACAAATTTGTGTCCTTAAAAGCCTTGGAAAAGTTTACACACAAATATGTCGAAGGTGCAAATCGAAATAAGGTGAGTGCTTACTAGATATATCAGATTAAGTGACGGCTGACTTCCATTACTATAGGTGAATCGTCATTACTTCACCAAGTGCAAATTCTATGCGCACCATTGGGACTTGTAAGCATCCCATACCCGACTGTTTGCTTGTTGTGACAGCAAAGCAATCACAATCTGATTTCAGAGTATTCTGTCTCTGCACTGTGCTGTCTTGCCGCACAATCCACCACTAATCTTTTTTAGCTTCTATATCTATGCTCCACGAGATATATCTGCCAACGCCTGCCTGTTAGTTCCTTTGCCTCAAGTCGAGCATTTTATATGGTCCATCAACAAGCACCTGAGAACTTATCTCGGCATACCAACCATGGATAAAGATCCCGCATTTATACTTGAATGCCCCAATGATGGAACGCCACGTCCAAGATACATCGGCCACTCAAACGATCCCCAAACAGCCGTTCTTATCAAGAAGGCCATTCCTTCCGATAGCTATAGACCAAGCAATGAGCCTCCGGCAAGCAAGATGCCCTCCGATGAGTCATTAGAGGCTTTTAAGGAGAAAATGGAGGACATACTGGAAACCGACAAGAAAAGAAAGTTAGCTGCCAAATTGAAGAGGCAAGCTGAACGCCATGCAAAACAACAGGGATGGAACCATGTCACGAAGCGTATACAGCGATATCTTGGACTTAGGGAGGCAGCGAAGGGAAGTCCCGACGAGTTCTTCGTAGAAATGGGAGATATTAGCACGAATGGTGCTGAACTCGGCAATTTACAAGCTGGCTTGGCTAAACTCAACATCAAACGTCAAGTTGATCTCAACAAGCCTGTACCGTACCCGCAAGAGTCATCTGTGGTGTTTATCAGTGTCGACATTGAAGCGTACGAGAAGAACCACAAGCTTATCACAGAGATTGGGATTGCAACACTTGATACAGCTGATATCACCAACATTTTTCCGGGCGAAGGGGGACGAAACTGGTTCTCGAAGATTCGGGCACGGCATTTCAGAATAAAAGAACATGGCCACCTCAACAACACGGAGTATCTTCAGGGATGCGCAGATGGATTCAAATTTGGGTAAGTTGAATAGCTGTAATAGCTTGTCATCTACGTCTGCGTTCTAACCGAAAATTAGAGTGAGTGAATGGGTTGAGCTCAAAGATGCGCCCAGAGCCATCGCCGATTGCTTTAAGACTCCCTTCTCAGGGCCACTCAAGAAAAAGCGTGAAATTCTGGATGTATTCGCCTCTGACATGGAGAAGGAGCCAGAAGAAGAGGACAAAGATAAGCCCTACAAGTAAGTGTACCAGTCATTTCACGGCCTGAATGGTATTGACATAAATAGCCCATCAGGCCCTAAACGCAACATCGTCCTGGTTGGCCACGACCTCCAAGCCGACATCTCTTACCTCCGCCAAATCGGCTATGAGCCTCGAAACCTCTCCAATCTCATAGAATGCACAGATACATCGCATATGTACCGCGCTTTCCGTCGAGACGTCAATAGCACCGGTCTCGGAAAATGCCTTGCGGACCTCGATATCGCAGGTTGGAATCTTCATAATGCCGCCAATGACGCCGTGTATACGCTTCAAGTTATGATCGCCGTTGCAGTCAAGACATTGGTCGAGAAGGGAGAGCTTCGGAAGAAGGAGAAAGAATCAATCGAGAAGAAGATTCAGGAGGCGATGAAACTTGCTGCGGATAACGTAATCGAGGAGAAGAATGGTTGGAGCTCGGGAGGTGAGGATAGCGATGGCGGCGCTCCTGAGCCGCTTTTCCATGGGAAGGATAAGCTTGTTGACCAGAATCTGCCTCTGAACCCATTGAGCAGAGAAAGTTCTGGGAATGTCAGCTCAATCAACCGTGCCGCAGTTTTGGCGGAGAAGTCCTCCTGGAGATCAGGTGACGGGATCCGACAGACTCAGAAAAAAGAAAAGCACTACCCGATGAATAACTGGTAGGTAATTACAACTGATTGCGGGCCATGCCACCAAAGGAGCCCTTCGGTTCACGATTGTCATAGATGGACGGAGCCACTGAACCTTCAAAGTGCTTGAGCGTTACATTGGCCCGCTGGCCATAGACTGTACCATAGAGATAGACGAAAGATTAGCAATGAAATCGGTCTACGATGGCGATGACATTCTAGAATAGACAAATTACTTGTCAACATTCATCGCACTCAAATACTTGGTTGATGCTCTATTCTAAAACATACAACCCCGGGAAGCCACCATCATGATTACTTCAATTCAAGGAAATATATGCAACGAAGCGCCTCATTTCCTCCTCCGATGGAATCGCCAAATCCTTCATTCCTGCGCCTGCCATGGACACCAGCCAAACGCCTCTCCTCTCTCCCCTAAACCGCCCCGACAACACTTAGCGCTAGTCCCGTAAGTGCCGCTGCCACAACCCACAAGGCAGAGTATGCCGCCGCTCCTTGAGGTTCAACTCCCTGAATCGTCCCGAATACTTGAATGAAGGTATTCACGCCACTGAGAATAACTAGCGTCGCTGTGCGCTTAATCACCGCCTTAGTTCTCGCACTATACCCCCAGACATTGTACATCAAGGTCTCCCAAAAATTCGCGGTTACAGGATCAAATTCCATTGCAGCATCAGCTCCTATAGCCGTGACAGGTGTGAAGATGAAGCTCTTAGCCGCAAGACCTGCGATCAAGGTGAATGGGAGCAGAGTGATGTAATTCGATTCGTGCGCCGCGGCGATGGACGGTATATCGTTGAAATAGGTGACGAGTACGACGGGAAGATATGTAATGTATGCTGCATAGAGAACGACGCTGTATATACTTGCAGCGAGTACGGTTGTGAGAGCCTGGACAGAGCAGTCGGTGATAATGTCGCGGTTCGGGACGGTTCTGAAGGACGATGAGGATAAGGCGTGCGCAGCGGAGAGGGGACGCAAGAGCCGAAAGGGGAGATAGGTAGTGAATGTGTTAATAGCAAGGGAGAGAAATGCAGTCGAGGCTGAGATGTCATAGAATGTGTGTAAAAGAAAGAGGAAGGGGCCATGAGAGAGCAGCGACAACGACGCAAGGTCATAAGAATCGTAGGAACTGTACCATCCCAAGGCGAGCTCAAATCTACATCATAACTATCAGTATGAGAATCCTATCAGATGCCAGAGAAAGAGCACAGAAGATTCCGAAACTCACGTCCTCCATCCAACCAATGCACCAACTTCCAACCATTCTCCCAGATCCCTTGACACTCGAGCCAGATCCCCTGTGATATATTCTGCCGCCAACGAGTATAGCAGTGAGCTGAGCGCCATACTCAGCGTCACCAACAGTGGAAAGCGCATCGCGTGTGGGAGTTTCGAGACATGTAGCGGCGCATCGTCTCGCACGACCACCACGGTCGCTTTGTCGGCGACTGTTGCTTCGCCTTTGCGATTCGACATCACGTTTGCTTTCTATTCCAATAATTTCGCAGTGGTTTGATGAGGCGAAGGAAGCATTAAGTCTCGCTGGAATACCAGAATATTGTTTGGGATTTGGCGTCGCGTCAGGGTCGGACGAGGGCTACCGTTGGGATGGTGGATGTAAATAAACTATATGACGTCGCAACTCGCTCTGCGACGGACGCGGTCACCGCGCCAACTACTAGGGCCGAATCCGCAACGTAATACATTTTATTCTACATTTTACTTCGGATAGTCTTATAATCGCTGAGCGAGACAGGAAAACTGGGATATAAGTAATATGGAATGTATAGACCAAAATCAAAAGCCAAAATGCGAAGAGCCGACCGTTCTGATGTTAGCAAGATTATCCATAAAGTACCAAGTCTTCAAAAGAGACAAGATAAACCCGTCGTAGATATGGCAGAACTAGTCCCATAAATGTCTTGAATTTGCTTCATACATATTGGTGTAAATGTCCACAACTGACAGAATTCCAAGTCCGACTGGTCTGGAACCCTAGTGGCGTTTGCTCAACGCTCGAGTCTCTTTTCACTTCAACCGATGGATAAAACTGGTCCCATATTCGGTACTGAAAAGTTCTCTGCGGAGACACGCCTTAAGATAAAAAAGACAAGTAAAACAGTTCGATTCACAATCCCCAGCGCCCCGCTATAACACGAAGGTACACGCCTATTCCTCCATACGGCCAAATACACCATCGTCGTCTTCATCGCTACGTCCCCGAGAGCGAGAGTCGTAATCATCATCGTCTGCGACGCTCTCCTCGCTCTCTTCCATTTTAACATCGCGGTCGCCGTGATCATTTCCGCGTATATAACTCGTTGGAGCTGATCCTTGGTGAATCGGTGTCAAGGTAGTGCCAGAGAAGGCGCTTTGGCTCAAGTATCTTGCTGGGAGAGGAGGCACTGGAGGTACATCTGGTGGAAGAGTGACTGGTCCTGTTCTTGGTGTTCCGAAGGAACAGCTGAGAAGCTCAACAGCCGCTGCCAACCCAGCCTCATCTTCTTGGCTGCCAGAGCTGATTCCAGAGGACAAAGGACGTCCGATGCTGCTCTGTCGGCGATACGAACCAAATCCAGACCCATTAGGAGCACTTCCTGCGTAGAGTGGATTGGACGGCGCAGATTGGTACGAGCGAGAAAAGTTATTGCCGCTGCTGTATCGCTTGGTACGTCCTGTGAATGAGCTGCCAGTGTAAGATTGGCCATATGACGCTTCGGTCTGTGGTGGAGGAGTCGTGTCTGCAGAACTAAGGCCATCACGAGGATCGGAAGATCCAGAAGCTGCAGGTGATGCTGAGTCATGATCAGAGCCGAAATATTTCGCAGAAGGTGGAGGTGTCGGTCCATCTTGATTCATAGCAACCAGGACGGATGCTGCTTCGAGTAACTGGACTTGCTGATGCTTCGAGATCAATAGCTTCGATGTGAAAGACCATTCGGGTGTGTGCTCCCATCTAAAAAGAATTGTCAGCAACGGATTCAACACTCCTCACATGTAGCGGACTGCAACAACGGTTCGCAGCAATTCACGCCTCGGTGAGAATGTCAGAGCAGGAGTGGAGGACGGGCACGAACAAATGCTTGGTCAGGCAACTGCTGTGCTTGTATCCCTTCCCGCACTTATCACATTTCAAATCATTCTTCTTTCCATCGCCCTTGACTGAGGTCTGACCCTCGCTCGCTCGTCTCATGCGTGCTTTGTTGAAGCTGTCTCCGTCGTCGTCCACATCATCGTTCTGATCATCATCGATTGCACTCTCATCGCGCTCCGATTTCCGGTTCGCCATCAACGATAGCCTGTGGCTTGGAAGGCTGCTCGGTGGAGTTGCAAGACCCGCGTATCTCGATCCGCCCGTCCTCGACATCGTGTTTCGCCGTGACGCGGTAGGCATGGGCATCGAAATCGAAGTATCTCCCACCTCTCTAGCCGCCGCGGCCACCGCAACTACATTGGCCGCATTCGCCGAGATGCTCTTACGGCGAGTAACGCGATGGGCTGGATTGAGCGAGCCCGCAGATATTGAATGTGAGTGGGTGCGAGAGTGAGTGTTTCGTAGAGGGAGACTGGATCCCAAATTTGTAGACATGGAGAGACGATGTTGAGGGACGGGTCTTGAAGGATGTTGCATTTCCTAGAAATATGGATTGATCAGCACCGATTTGTTATCGAGTCGATGGAATTGGGATAAATTGGGGTTGATCGAACAATGTCGCGGGCGCGCCTGCCTACGCCTACGCCTACGACTAGAGTAGTGGTCGTACTCTAGGAGTACAGTAAGAGTACAAGAGGTACAAGGACACACCTTTGAGGAAGCCATTATTGATGAAAGACGTTGAGATGTAGATGTGTCCGGGCGCAGAATCTCAACCCTCAATCCTCGAAGCTTTGTGAAGCAACAATATGAGGGACGGAGAAATAATAATAATAATAAAAATTGACCGAACAATTATTGACTGTGATGAGTGAAATGAATGAAGCTCGCTCTCCCAGCTGTGGTGTTTGGTTGGTGCCAGGTACTGTATATGGTGCGGGCGCGGAGTGATTGATGGATGGTGGTGGTGGTGCTTTTGGGGGGAACAGAGAAAGAGGGGGGGTGGGTGTTGTTGGTCAGGAGTCCACGCGCGCGTAGTGGTGTAGAGTAGGTACTGTAAGTACTGTAGGTACTGTAGGTACTGAGTGTAGAGAGATATGGAAGTATGTATGGAGGTATGGAAGTATGGAAGTATGGAAATAAGGAAGTATGGAAGTATGAAAGCGTGTATGGAGGTATGGTATGGATGTATGTATGGATGGATGTATGGATGGATATCCGTATATGGATGGACGTATATGTATGGATGCATGTATGGAGAGACTGTATGTAGTATGTACTGTAGGCGCTGGAAGCGAGAGCACTAGTCAAGAGTACAAGAGTACAAAGTAGTTACTTAGGTGCTCTCTATCTGTAGGAGGGAATCTTGAGGTGTTGACAGTCTGACTTAGGTATCTGACTTAGGTAACGAGCGATCTTCGGGTGGTGTGTACGTGTGACGGAGGGTGTGAGGGAGGATGATGAGGGAGGGAGACGTATGTAGGTATGTTAGGGCGATGGGCGATGGGGCGACAGGACGTTACGTGGTGAGGGCGGAAGAAGGCCGGAAGAGGAGGAGAAGGGGAGAAGGGGATAGAAGGGGAGTAGGGGTGGGAGAGGTGGGAGGGGTGTGTGGAGAGAGAGAGAGAGAAGGACGAGAGAGGAGAGAGGGCGAGCTAAGCAAGGAACCAACAATTGCGAGATCAGAATGGCGTGTGTACATAAGAATAAAGTACATAGATACGTAGATACCTAGGTACATAGATACAACAACTAACTGTAGCTCCAGTCAAGAATTGGCGGGGAATAATGAATGGACAGGAAGATCAATTTGACAAATTGATTGATAATAGTTGAGAATTGGTTGCTAATTGGTTGATGTTATTCTTCAAGTATTGTGGAATACAGAATATGAATAGAAATAAAGAGAGAGAGAGAGAGAAATATAAAGAGTCATATCTAGAACATGAGGTAGAGTGAGTAAGTACATACATTAATAATACTCGACAAGGCACTCAGCACTCACATGACATGGACATGGACATGGACATTCGCACCCATCAGATGCTGACTCTGAAAGCCTGAGACGCCAATCAATCGGAGCGAAGAAGCGGGGAAATAATGAACGATGGACCATGGATCGTATGGGGTGCAAGGGTGGATAGGTGGATAGCTGGATAGGTCGCCGAGGCCCAGCCGTTGGAAGCGGGCATTGCCAAACGTCCCAGAAGTTATGCAAAATCCAGGCTTTAATTTAATGTATGTACCGTAACATTTTTATCTAAGCGAGTATTTCTTAAGAATTCGCCTCGATTTCTCCAAGTTGAGCGAGCAAGCCTACACGGTACTTCCTTTGTATTAAAATAGACGAACATGAACTTACCTGTATATATATATAGAATATAGATATAATGCCGTATTATTATACAACTAAAGTTTGGAGTTTTAAAGTTAAATGTTGCAAGCTTTTATTATAAATAAAGGCGTTTGACATACAATTAATTCTAAGTGGCTTCTCATCGCAAAGTCAATGGTTGATTGATTCGATAGCCTGCAGTGCTTGACATAGCCTTGCGCTTGACCACTTTCGGCCATTACAAGGAGAAAGGAGAGTCTGAGATATGGAAAGTGAAGATGGGAGATGATTTACATACATACGAAGTATATACCTACCTACAGCCTATTCTTCTGACTGTAGATACATACACTCACTACACTAGGCTTCACTATACTACATACATACTACAACGAGCAAAGCTGAACCTGCTTGGTACATACAGTATGTATCTATCTCTCTATGGATCTACCTTCTATAGGTATGTATGTATGTATGTATGTATACTGCCTCATCAGCAGGACATGCAGGACATGACACCATCTCCATCTCAAGAAATGAATATTCAGCTCAGTTGGAGAAGGCCATCCCGGAGAGCACCTGACGTGCATCTGACAAGTTGACGTGACCCGTGGCCCGTGGCCCGTTTTGTGGATTGAGCAAAATGGACGGATGGATACATTATTTGTAAATAATCGTACTGTACATACATACATATATATGTACATTAATATTGCCTGTCATCAGCCACTTTGAATCAAGCCGGCATGATCATCTTCACAGGATGTCAATACTTTCCTTTCACATACACCTCTCGCATCAGGAGCCAGAAACGATACTCTAGATCTCCGAGAATAGGTGGAGAAATGAGTTCGAAAGATTACCTGGGTATTATCATTATCGTACTCATGGATGACCAGAAGCAATTATTTCACTCCGCCCAGTCCGACGTCGGCATATCCTTGGCAGATGACAGACGACGATAAGATAAGGACCTCTGCCTGCGTCCCTACAGAGCATCACCTGAGAATTTCTGAGAAGAGCTGGCAATCATAGGCAGTCATGGCTGAGGAACCGCTGAAGAAGATTGGCCGTGGCGGTGCCGGCAATTTCTGGTCCAAGAAAGATCAAGATGATGCGGAGAAGCGCGAGCGCGAGGTGAGATTCCATTCAATTCTCAACTCTCACTGCGAGCGGTCACGAACTCCCCGTGCAGGATCTCGAAACCCAGCGCTCCAGCGGTACAGCGCCCTTGACTCGCATAACAACGGCCCAGTCCGAATACTCGCGCAGCGGCCGTGGCGGCGCTGGCAACCTCGTATCAGCTGCGGAGGCAGCTGCCTCACTTCCGGTTACAAAAATGCCCATCGTGGCTAAGAAGGAAACCTTCCCGGGACATGTTGGGAGAGGAGGAGCGGGAAATTGGAGGGTGAATCTAGAGGAAGAGAGGAGGCAGCAAGAGGAGGCAGAGAAGAACGCGAGGAGTAGGGTTGATGAGCAGGTCAGGGTTGAGGTGGAAATGGAACTGCAGCCACCCCCCAAGGCATATAAAGCAGCGGGACTTGGAAATGTACGAGATTAGAGACAATAGCATGAGGGATGCAGATTGGAGAGGGGAAAGAATGACGCCTCTGGTTCCGAGGAAAACGTTGGCGAAAGATATCCATAAATCAAAAAAGGAGTTTCGGCGACCTACGTACCAAGCAGTCTTGTTCCACGTTACACGAAACAGAATGTCATGTTAACAGACCTCTTCTATGCAACCACCAGACGGAGATGTTTCACCTCAGAGTGATAGTGTATCAGCAATTTCATAATCCGACGGCGTCTCATGATTACAACCAGAACGACCTTTATGTAGACCCAACGCCAGTCAAGTGATACCGACCCATCCCGCCTGTCTAAATCAATCAAGGTCCATCTCGTTCTCGTCCTCAACACCTCCGTCAACCAACTGTTTCCTCCTTGTCTGCATCTTGCCAAAGACCTTCGCCTTCTGTGCCTTGATGTCGACTTCCTCAACCTCCTCGCCCTCCGCTCTCAGCCTCTCCAATGCCAATCTCTCGCTGCCTCTCATCTTCGGCAGCAAGTGCGAGTTCTCAGCCACCAATTTCCTATCCGCGGCCTTCTCCCTCTCCTTGTTACCCTCCATACGCTTCTTGTAGAAGACACGCTCTCTCTTCTGTCTGATTTCGCTGACGCGTTGCATGGCCTTGAGAGTCGTGGCAACAAGATCACGGTTGTAGCGGACTGGTACGTTGCGGCGGGCGGCGAATGTGAGAGTGCTGTCGACGACCATTTCCTTGCCGGCGGACTTGCGGAAGGCCTTGGTCCACTTGAGCTTTCTTGGATTGCGCTTCATTTTAAACTTTGAAACTGTCAGTAGATGACAGACAAGGATCTTCTGACCAGACCAACATACGTTCTTATGGCACTTGCTGCGGCAGAATCGGAACAGGCGAGCGTCATTACGGACGAAAGTAATGCCTATGGTCGAATTAGCATGGAATAATAGGACATGACGTGTAGTTATATTTTGTTGTTTCTAGGGACGCCGTAATGATAAATAGGGATATTCGAGGGCATCAGTAACAACCTTTTGACGGGTAGCATGGCTGCGAGCAAAAGTAGCATGTCTCTACCCTCATCTTGTTGGCGGCTGTATTGGATTGTTTTGTTGTTGTGTCAAGAGCTTTTTTCGCCTACAATTTGAACCTTCCAAAAATTTGATGATATCCAAGATAGAGTGGGATAAAGGCAGGGATGCGATGCTCGGGCCGACAGTAGCGCCGATGCGGCTGACGGCCAGAAAATTGTACGTGGACCGGCAGCTCTCTTTACACAACAGTATTTGAGTTCGCCCAGACACCTACATACTTGTCGATAATCTACGAGGAAGAGCATACGAATAGCCGACTTCAATCCACGAGCAATTTTTGAAATTGGAAAAGGAAACCCGGTATTCATGGCTTCCGTTGTCGCAATCGGCGTGGGCGTTGCCGCCGCAGCCTTTCTTGTGAGTCTGCCTTTGCGCGCGCAAGTCGGCTGATGTACAAACTCATACTCATACGATTTTGATAGGGACGAGCTGGTCTTGTAGCAATGCGCAAATATCGTGGAGGGGCGGGAGCAGTAGGAGCGCTTGGAAAGGCATATTACAAGGGTGGATTCGAGCCAAAGATGACCCGCAAGGAGGCCACCCTCATTCTACAGTTGAAGTAAGTCAATCAATTGAGCTATGCCTTTACCAGGGAGTATTCGACTAATGGAAACTAGCGAGCGTAATCTCTCGAAAGAAAAGATCCGCAAGAATCATCGAACACTCATGATGTTGAACCACCCGGATCGTGGCGGCAGCCCATACTTAGCCACAAAGGTCAACGAAGCCAAAGAATTCCTGGAGAAGAATTCCTAGCGTTGTATAATTCCTGCCAGGCTGGGATACTTGTACTATATTGAAGGCATCAGCGCGGCGTTGGGTTTGTAGCATTTTAAGGTTCAGCGTCACTAGATGACCAAATCAACTCTCCTCACATTCCGGGTCACTGATATAATTGGATATCTCTATTGTCGGAAATTCAAAATTACACTTATTGCATGATTTTGCCACGAGAAACAAAGCATGTTAATATTTAGCGATGCAGTTCAAGTACAATAGACACATATTCGGTTGACTACAGATGATCTACAAACCTAACGACAACCTCCCCAGAACCATCACCAGTGATGATTTGAGCATGCAACATCTCCGCAAGGAGAACTCCTGAGCTTGCAATTTTGAGTAAAAATACAATATAAGTACACAGGGCGTAGCCTGCAGAGTGGAGGTGATGCTCGAATACCTCGCCAAAACCAGGCAACCCAGAACAAGAAACTGCGAAATATTACACTTGATATAGCCGAGAGGTTACAAGTAAAACGGCCATTTATTTCCATATCGCGAAAAAATACACTGCTTCATGGGCCTGCAGGAGGCATTCTCAAGGCTTGGCACCTAAAGATGCTGCACCTCTGCGCTTAGGGTTGCTCTGGCCTGGTCTCTTTTTATGAGTTTTCTTCTGCTCAGTGCCCTCGATGAACTTGAGCAATTCATCAATGCTGCGAGAGTCCATACCCATGGAGTTTCGCGGATCTCTACCAGAAGAAGCTTCAGCCGTTTGGCCAACCTGTGGTTGAGCATATGTTTGACCAAGCGCAACACCAGGCGACATCTTAATGCCGGCTCGAACTCTTCTGGCCTGTATATCCTTTGCATGCTTCGCGATAGACACAGCATTCTGAGTAAGTTGCTCGAGCCAGCTCTCGGCCTCTTTAGTATTCTTGTCCTCGGCTCCCAATTCATTCAAGAAGATATTGTAGGATTCGCGCATCCGATTAACCGAGCCTTTCGAGTCTTGATCTAAGGCCAATGCTTGGGCGAGCTGGAAGAGCAGGGTCGCAGCATTAATGGACTGTTTGCCAAAGATATTCTCGCAGATATCCAGAGATGCTTCAAACCACAATCGGGACTCATGGTAGTGCTTCAAGTGCTGAAGCATTACAGCCGCATTGTTAATTGTTGTGATCGAGTCTGGATGATTTGGCCCGTAGATAACCTTCCACAGCTCAAGAGCATGCTTAATGTATGCTAATGCAAGCTTAGTCTCGCCATTCGCATGGCTGAATAGTCCAAGGTTGAGGTAACTGAGGAGAGTCTCAGCTGAATCAACTCCTAGAGTCCGCTCAGATACTATGACGGCCTTTCGAGCCAGCTCAACCGCAGCATCCTTTTCTTCCAATTGATAATAGAGCATCGACAGTGTATTGTAGACTCGGGCTACCTCAGGGTGTAGAATTCCGTAGATCTGTTCGTGTAGGGACAGAGACTCCAACAACAATTCCTGGCCGAGCTTCTTCTGTCCCTGTAGGATTGAAATACGACCAGCTTCGAGCGCCTCTTCAGCAAGAGCACTCTTTGGTGAAGCTTCCTTGATGATAGGAACCACGTTCAGAATATCATTCGCAGAGAAAGTCACTGGTGGACCTGCTGGCTCTGCAACCACAGTTGAAGATGGAGAATTTGCGCGGGACTTCTTCTTCTTCTTGCTGCTGATCGTGCTTGTCGCATTGGTCTCTCTAGATATATCAGCTGCTTTTGCAACGGGTACAGCATTCGCCGCTGACTCCTTGGTAAAATGATACTCCTTTGACTCGAGCTGAAGACCAAGTTTTAAGGAGACCTCGCGAAGCAACTGAACAGGCTTAATGGACGAAGCCCAGTTGTCCTCAAGAGTATACTTGTACCTTCTCTGAGATTGGATCTGAATCTCCTGTCGTAAAGACTCAGGCGTGACGTCTTTGAAAGAAAGATCAGCATCAGAGTACAAAGCCTTCATTGCTTGGTCGATTGCTGCAATTGGCTTTGCATTCAGGCCAGTGCCGAGGAGGCAATTAAGCAGATGCGCGATACAGGGACCAGTGAATGGTACTGGCAAATAGCGCAAGTACTTTCCTGCTACATGTTTAAAAGATCGAGAGATCATTTCTTGGACCGAGAGAAGTTTTAATGCCTCGAGACGCTTGCCGTCCGCCAGGCTTGTAAGCTTTCCAAGATATCGAATATTGATACCACGTTTGTGGAGTAGCCGGCTGAGCGACTGACCGTCCATAGGGAAGCCCACATCCCCTTCCTTGAGATCACGGATAATTTCAGGCAAGACGCTTGATCGAAGGAACTCAGCCGCGGATCTGACTTCTTCTTCGTCCTTGGCCCACTCTGCAATTTCAGCTTGGGTTTGGGGTTCCTGTCCGCTGAAAGCGTCTGGATTGAGAGCAAATTTGAAATCGGAGATATCGATACGGTCTTTATCAGAATCAACAGAGTTGGCTAGTTTATCTGAGGACTCGAGCTCAGCCTTCGCAACAGAGTCATCTGCAGCTTCCCCGAGTTTCTCTTTCTCTTCGGTGGTAGGCTCTGCTGCCTTTACAGCCTGACGTCTTTTTTCCAGTTGTTGGTTGACCCACTCCCTCATCTTGACCTTCCAATAAGCTTCGACCAATTCTGGTCGGAGAACAGTCATTCTGTGAGGATAAGAAGTCTCTTTCGCATCACTTGTTTGTTCTGGACTGGTAATGGCGGTTCCATTCTCCTCCATCCAAGCAATATCCAGAGGCGTCACTCGATATAAATCAAGAACATACTTCCTGCCATCAGTGCCCAACAAGCCCTTTGTCTCAACACTTCCTTCAAGTTCATGTCGTTTTCCGCTCTTGTCCCACACAGCGTGTTTCTTGACCTTCAGGGCCTTCGATAGCTTTTCGAAAACTGGGACGAATTTTTCATCGGCAGCAATAACTTCTTTACCATCCACGGCACCATAGTCGATTTGATTCTCGCCAGGATCCCGTTGCTTAAAAATACCAGGAACGATACTTTGACCAACTAGTCGTTTGCCCAGATAATCAACCACAACAGTACCAGGCGTGAAGAGACCATCGATATCCAACTGGTTGACCATTCTAACACCCATGACATCTTTGCCTGTGGCTACTCTTGCTGCCTCGTCGCCACCTTCGGAAGCAAAGGTACCGACACCATCAGCACCGAAGGAGAAGAAGACATTGTTATAGACAAATATCTGAGCATCTTTGCCTTCGGTTGGGTTCAGGGGGGCAACTTCGCCTCTGGCTACAAGCACAGCACCACGGGCGGCTGCATCATTATAATCTGCGAAGAGTTTTGATGTTAGCCTCTCCCGGAAAACTCGATCCTGTGCAGTCTCCTTTGGTAATTCCCGCGTAGATTGAAATTCCTCGTTCCAATCTCTAAGCGTTTCGGTATTTTCGATTCCGGAAATCAGGTAGCTTTCTTGAGTACGAGTAAGATCGGACTGGTGCGCTGTCAATGGCGACGATGGCGGAGGAACAATCCATGGGCTGGCAGGCGTAGCGTTCGTGATCTGAAAAGTGGCCAGAGGCTCTTTCTGATTGTTGAATTCTTGCAGTTTCGCGAAGGCAACCTCGAAGGCTGGAGACAGATCCGAGATGAGGGTCAACAGTGAATGCGCTGCATGTTGCTTTGGTGATGCTCGAGGAAAGGGATCGAATTTTGCGTTCGTCGACTTGTTGACATAAAAGCCGGACACATGTGAAGTAATCTGATATTGTTCGCCTTCCAAGGTGGTGATTTGAAGATATAGAAGGTGGCCTCTCTGGCGAAGATGGTATGGTGGAGGATTCCATGCTGACACGGCGATGGACTTTACGGTTTTGGGGGATGACTCCTGGATACGTGGAAGCAGAGTCGCCAACGCTCCGGCTGCTTGGAAATCATAGCCTGCCAAAGGATGCGTTGCAGCATTTGTCTGACCCTGCTCAGCATTTTCGGTGGCTGCAATTTCCGCTTCACTGACTGCATCATGGAGCGACAGGCCTGAAAGGATTCCCTGGAGGGTATCCGTTCGGTCGCCAGCTGCACCAATGAGCTCTCGAAGCCGGACAACATGTATGCGTGCTTCCTTCTCCGTGTATGGATCTTCCACAAGCTTCAGTTCCGACTCAGAAGTAAGATCTTTGACTTCTGAGAGTTGGATAAAATCGTTGATGCGTTCTCCGTTGTGCTCCAAATGGAAACAAGAATATTGAAAGGTATGCGGAAGTTCAATGATAGATTGTCGGACATCATGGACTTGCTCTTGTGACGAAACCTTCCGTCCGGTCAGTCAGTGTGGAGGTGGATATCTCAAGGGCATTTACCATAATCTGAATCTTGTGCGGCTTGTGAGGCAAGTTTACCGTCAGGGAAAAGATTGCTATTCATTGTATTAGCTCATCTCTCTGTCTCTCTGTCTCTCTCTCTGGTTATTTTTCTCGCGAGAATCTTGGGTCCCAAATAGGAGCTCATCGTATATCGTACATTCAGCACCCTGCTCTGAAGCGTCCTCTCCCTCCGGCCGCTCGCCATTGGTGGTCGTATGACTTTCATCGACGGCATCTTCTGACACGGGTGCTGTGGCTTCGGCGAGGACTGGAATCCATATGTCAGCAGCTTCGTTGTGATCGTGCGGAACGAACTGGCAGCCAGCGATGCGAGGCAATTGAGCTCATCAATGGTTTGGAGCTCACATACCAGCAGACTGCGTCTTTGCGTCATCACTTTCTGCCATGATGGACCAAAAAACGAATTGTACAATCCAATTCAAATAATACAATAAGAGGGCAATTGATCAAAAGTCAAGCAAAGAAAATATGCTTATAATACAGCGAAAGAAAGGCGTCTCCTCTGGAAGGCGACGGCAAGTCTGTATTGTCCCAAGTAAGTCCTCAGAAATGGACTCGAACAAATAAAAAAAAATCGAAGCCGTTCGTTTCCGGCGGTACTTACGGCTCAAGTCTGCCATGGCCCGCCCGTACTCCACAGGTACGGTCTACCGAGTCCGGAGCAGAGGGAGCACCTGTGGAGTTGGGATCCCTGTCAGCCGAAAGTGCCAGCTTCGTGTCTCGGCAACAGTTGCTTAGAGGTATGTAATGTAAACAAATCAAATTCATTGTTATTGTTGGACACAATAATCAGATATTGAATAACACAACATTCAATTTTGCCAACTTTGGATAACCATAGCTACATATTGCATTATACAGCATTATGCTTATGCTTATGTTACTTATCTCATAATACGGCCTTGCTCCGTCATGAATCGAGAGTGGCAAGTGGCAGGTATTGTACAGGACAATGGCAGCACTGCTCGAAAGCAACAAGGCTGACAATGGACAAGGACAAGGTTTGCGATATAGCTATGAATAGCACCGGCCACAGCTTTACTCCTGTACGGCGTCGAGAAGCAGAGTTTAGAGATGACTGTTCGCATGTTGGTTCCAAGTCTTGGACTGCGGCTCGTTGCAACCGCCTTCTCAGGTCCTTAACATCGCGCATCGAACTGTTGAAGAAAGACGCCGCTCGGCTTGTGCCACCGTCGTGCCCGCAGGGTCAGGCAGTAAGAATCAGTACCGGCTCAACAAAATTGGAAAGCGACACTTCGAAGAGAGGCGCCGTGAACCAAAAAGTTCAACGCCTCAGCTCGAGAAAGAGAATTCGCATAACCTACTCAGGAAAATATCGGACGAAAGGGCAAGCAACAGACGATGGCGCTTGCATCCGTTTGAAACAGAAGGATGCTGACAATAAGATTTCGTCTATGATATGCAGAACTGCAGGAGAGGTTTCCGTGGAGACGCCTCTTCTTATTCGAAGCCGACCTGACGATAGCGCATGTGGGGCTTTGCTTATAGGAGATTGTGGCGAAGGTATGAGTGCCATCAATACCAGAAAGACCAAACGTCTCCTTCCAGGCATTGCGGCAAAGGCTGGGCAAATCCGTTTCCGTCCAAAAGAATCTCCGAGAAAACTTCAATCTGCATTGCCTCCAGAGAAATATACATTATCTCTGGGCGTTTATAATGCTCTCGAAACGTTGCTTAGGTCAACGGCGGGCGTCTCCCCGCAGAGATCAACAGATCCAAGTTCGCTTCTCTCCACATGCCTCCGAAATATGCATCATCGTATAAAGCTGGAAGAGGATTGGGAAGAAATAGATGCAGTTGCAGCTGGTTCAAACTCGACACTAGAAAAACAAGACATATCAGGAGAAATATACACGGAGCTGGAAGCTATTGGATCATCAGGAAGTGGCTGGAAACATTTACGAGCTGTCATTAGAGCCCACGGCGTAAATATTGTCAGCGAAGCAATCAGGACTGGCCTTCTATGTCAGCAATTTGGCAGTGCTCTAGTCATGTTGTGTGTGCAGACAGACTCTCTGCGAGAGGCAGAGGTCTTGCTGACTTCGTTATTGTTCACAATTCCAAATGTTGAGCCAGCAACACCGCATAGCCGTTTCAAGAGTATTCCCGCGATGTCACCGCTATTGGCACTGGAAGATTTTGTCAAGTGTACTGACTGCAATTCCACATATTTCCGAATCTTGACTCGGCTGTTCAGCAGCAAGATGCTTAAAATTACATGGCTTGCCAGCAAGGACTTTGGTCCCATATGGGCAAGGATCTTTCGTGCCCTTTCGGGCCCATCTGCTTGGCGCGAGGCAGCGGGATTTCTTGAGACTGTCCTCTTACTAATATCAGATGCATCGGCTGCACAACGGGATAAAGGGAAGGATGCTGGGCCAGTACCTGATGTATTAATGGCGATCAGCACTACTTTCTCGAGCGTACTGGCAACGCTTTCTGCTGTCGTCATCCTCGATGAGAGTGTCTCATCCAATGATGAGGAATCTCGTGGCCTCACTCCACGTGGAAAGAATGTTGTAGATATACTACAGTGCGTCCTGGTAGGATGTGCGGTGCCATTGGCCGAACGAAGAAGTTGCCAGCTGCACCTGGCATGCTTGGCAAATTTATTGACAAAGCCTCTCAAAGACGTTGGCGATGAGTATTGTCTGCAACTCATTGGACTATTACAGCAGTATGATGATACGGATTTTGGCAAGGGCATGGCCTCGGAGACATCAGAATTTCTATGCTCTGTGGCTCGGTGTTGCGGAAGAGGAGTATCAAACAACGGATTTGAGCATATTAAACGTTTCGGTGCTCTCATAGAAGCATGCTCCTCTCTCCCAAATCTACAAGGGATTCACACGCTGCGGAATATTGCTGTCGACGGGGCGTATTTGTTTGCCCAGAAGCTTCCGAACTCGGCACATTTGGCATATGCTGAGGATATCAGCGGCAGACTTCAGATACATCATGCTTTGCCCCAGCGAGTATCTCCGTGCATGAAGAATAATGCTGCTTTCCGATGGGAAGAGGGAATAAGTGAATGGGTAGCGCCAACGCCGCTATTAGTCGCCAAACACGTGGAAATTCTAGCCAACTTCGCTGGAGGTCATGACTACGAAATCGATTCACCCCTTAGACCATATCGACGAGCTGGCAAGCCCCATAACCCTTCACTCTCGAGGAGAGAGCAGACGGTCAATCAACATCCACATCGCCGCGTAACGGATCTCGTACCGTCAAGTCCTGGCGATGACGGGAGAAAGGACTCGGAATTCGATAGCGAAGACTCAGTATTCTCGGACACGTCTTGTCGCTCGAGCTTGAGATCTGTTTCTGCTGGAGAAAGCATAACGCTTCATAATTCAAGAAAGGAAATCTGCAGAGTGAGCAGAATGGGGCCTGCTCTTTCGCAGCCCAAGCGTGACTGGGCCCTCTTTATCGATAAGGAGGAGGAGGATGAGGAGGAGGATGAATTGGGTTCAATGAGAATATGCGTGGAGCAAACATCGGTATTGGCAGGAATGTCGAATAGAAGACTGAACACCAGACAACGTCAAGGAAATATGGCAGAACGATGGATATCTCTGGAGTGCAGTGGGAACATTGACATCAGCGACGACGAGCTGGGTTTCTGAATTCATATTCGGAAAATGATACTTTAAAGTATTTTTTGGATACGTCACATGGATGGACAGTACTCAGCGATGTTGTCGAAGCACTTACATGATATGAATGCGATGCGGCATATGAACAAGATGAACAAGATGAACAAGAGGTGACTCTTCCGGGCACAGGTGAAGTTTCTTCGATGACGAAAATAATATTTTCAGTACATGACAGGGAAGGGGAATCGGAATATGTAGGTATGTAAGAGTTGGGGCCATTACTCTCCGCCCACCTAAGCGAGCATCGCGACGCGTCGCTTTTTTGACACCTACTTTTGTAAATTTCTTAATTCATTGACCACTTTACCAAATTACTACTAAATCAAAGATGAGCGATATAATCTTATCGAGTCCTTGTATTCCTAAAGAAAACGAAGAATGGCCTACTCCTGCGCGCGCAATTATCCGTGGAATGAGCCGGCTA
>Ga0209512_1001909_pt1 | contig 23870 bp, 23 predicted proteins | sample frozenSSSSmetaG_FD_184142 | JGI IMG/M metagenome (GOLD analysis project Ga0209512, IMG submission 184142) | Glacier valley bacterial and archeal communities from Borup Fiord, Nunavut, Canada, to study Microbial Dark Matter (Phase II) -... | ecosystem: Environmental > Aquatic > Freshwater > Ice >...
ATGCCTTTGTCCATATACTATCTACGTTTGTTTCCTACTCACTCAAGACTAATAAACCTTCCATAAATTTTAGCTTTGATCTATCTCTAGGATATGCCCTTATCCCGAACTGAGGTGTATTCTATATATAAAATCACCACGAGGGCGTAAATGAACCTAAATATTTATCTTGAAGATCATGTAGCTAAACAGCTAACTATCCAAGCTGAAAAATTACATAGAAAGAAAAATTCCATAATCAGGGAAGCGTTAGCAGAGTGGGTAAACAAGCATAATAGTAAAAGTTGGCCGTCATCTATAATTGAATTTCATGGTATTAAGAACTGGGACGACATTGAGGTTATTACGTAAAGGACTACCAGATAAACGGAAAGAATTGTTTTAAATATAGGAACTAAAAATGTATTTACTAGATAGCTGTACAATGAGTGATTTCATGAAAGGTGAGGTTGGTACTGCAAAAAAACTTAAGTTCCTATCACCTTCATTGATATATATATCTACCATTACTATAACGGAAATCAAGTGCAGGTTACTTAGGAAATTTGATAGCTCACATAGATACTTCAAAATATTTGAAGAGTTCTTAAATGCAGTAACGATCTTGCCATTTAATGAAGCGGCAGCAGATTCCAGTGCTAGAATAATGACGGAATTGAACCGAAAAGGAACACCTATAGGAGCATATGATTTTTTGATTGCGGGAATAGCTCTAGCATCAAAGTTAACATTGGTAACCTCTAACGAAAAAGAGTTTAACAGGATTAGCGGACTTAATATAGAAAATTGGAGAAGCGCTTGATCAAATCTTGAGTTGAGGGCAAAAGAAATCAAAATAGAGACTAGACATAGTTAACAAAATTTGCATGATATGTTTTAATCATTCTTAACTTGCTAAACTCGTTAAAGATGATATTATTTTATCATTATGAAAATTATAAAATTATAGTAGATGAATATACACGAGTACCAAGCTAAAGAGGTTTTAAGAAAATATGGAGTACCAACGTCGCATGGTGTTGTGGCTCTTAGAGAAAAAGAGATAGATGACGCTATCGATAATTTAGACGCTAAATTATATGTCGTCAAAGCTCAGATTCATGCTGGTGGCAGAGGCAAGGCTGGCGGCGTGAAAGTTGTACGTAACAAAGAAGAAGCCAAAAAGATTGCTCATGAATTATATGGTAAAACTCTAGTTACTATACAAACAGGTCCTGAAGGGCAAAAAGTTAAGCGTATATATGTTGAATCTGGCTGCGATATTTTAAAAGAATACTATTTCAGTGTAGTGATAGATAGAAGCACTAACCGCGTAACTTTCATGGCGTCCACTGAAGGTGGCGTAGAAATTGAAGAGGTTGCACATAATACTCCTGAAAAAATAATCAAAGTATCGGTTGATCCTGCAACAGGCGTGCAAGCCTTTCATTGTAGACAAATCGCTTTTGGTCTAGGCTTCAAAGATGCACAAGCCAAACAAATGATGAAAATCGTCGAATCAACATACAATGCTTTCGTAGGCACCGATGCTGATCAAATTGAAATTAACCCACTTGTAGTTACTCATGAAGGTAATTTGCTTGCACTTGATGCAAAAATTAATTTTGATGATAATGCCTTGTTTAAACATCCTGAAATTCAAGCAATGCGTGATGAAGATGAGGAAGACCCGCTTGAGACAAGAGCTGCAAATGCAGGTTTAAGCTACGTAAAAATGGACGGTACCATAGGCTGTATGGTAAACGGCGCAGGACTTGCTATGGCTACAATGGATATTATCAAACTTTATGGCGCAGAGCCTGCAAACTTCCTTGATGTTGGTGGTGGAGCTGACCGCGAAAGAGTTACGGAAGCTTTCAAAATTATTCTGTCTGACCCGGCTGTTAAAGGTATTTTAGTTAATATATTTGGTGGTATTATGCGCTGCGATATAATTGCAGAAGGCGTGATCGCTGCAGCGAAAGATTTAGAATTAAAAGTGCCTTTAGTCGTAAGACTCGCCGGCACAAACTTTGAGCTTGGCAAAACAATCCTTGCAAACTCCGGGCTTGCAATTATCCCTGCTGATGATCTAGCAGATGCAGCAAGTAAAATCGTACAAGCAGTAAAATAAGCATAAAAAATATTTGGTATAACGCACATGGCAATATTAGTTAACAAAAATACAAAAGTGATCTGTCAAGGCTTTACAGGTTCACAAGGCACATTCCACTCTGAACAAGCTATCAGTTACGGCACTAAAATGGTGGGTGGTGTTACTCCTGGTAAAGGCGGTAAGACGCATCTTGATTTACCGGTATATGATACTGTGGGTGAGGCTGTGGCAAGAACTGGCGCGAGTGCCAGCGTAATCTACGTTCCTCCTCCATTTGCTGCTGACTCAATTTTAGAGGCAATTGATGCAGGGATCGAGCTTGTCATATGTATCACGGAAGGAATTCCTGTCATTGACATGATAAGAGTCAAACGCGCGCTTGCTGGTTCTAAAACAAGACTTATTGGGCCAAATTGCCCTGGTGTAATCACACCAGATGAGTGCAAAATTGGTATTATGCCGGGTCATATTCATAAAAAGGGCTCTGTTGGGATCGTGTCACGGTCTGGAACCCTTACTTACGAAGCCGTTGCGCAAACTACTGCGGTAGGACTTGGGCAATCTACATGCGTTGGAATTGGTGGAGATCCGATCAACGGAACTAATTTTGTTGACTGTATTGAGCTGTTTTTACAAGATCCCGATACTCATTCAATTATCATGATCGGAGAAATTGGCGGAAGCGCTGAAGAAGAGGCTGCAGAATTCATCAAAAACTCCAAAATCAAAAAGCCTATTGTCAGCTTTATTGCAGGAATTACTGCACCGCCTGGTAAAAGAATGGGTCACGCCGGAGCAATCATTGCAGGCGGCAAGGGATCTGCTGAAGATAAGCTTGAAGCATTGCAAAGCGCCGGAGTTACGATTACAAGGTCACCTGCTGAAATCGGAGCGACCATGAAAAAGTTGCTTGGTTAAGTCTTAAGACTCGGACAAGTGGTTAGTTTGCGTAAATTTTAACGAATCACTTGTCCTTTAAGACTTAAACGCGATTTATATTTTCAACTAGAATCATAGCCTTACACCAAAATATAGTTTCTCTAGCCACATTTCGAATTAAAACTAATCTCTAATCATATTTTTATATAGCACTTATAATCTCGATATCATAAAGTAATATTATTAAATTAATAATATTTAAGACTATGGCTTTTATAGGTTTTATAATCACCTGCTTGTTACTATTATGTTTATTTGCTTACTATAAGTGGTCAAACACAGATAAAACTGGTGGTAAACGTGTTATTGTGAATGATCCTGGGGCTCAAGCTATCTATGATAATAGAAAACACGGAGATGAAGATAAGAAACTCTCGTTGAAAGAGAAAATCGAATTATCCTGGCAGTTTTTATATGAAATCACTGAAACAGTTTTAAATAAATTCACCCAGCAGGATAAAGAGGAAGCCAAGGAACAAGGGCAAAAACTTGCTAAAAATGGTGCAAAATATCAGCATGTGGTTGATGCTGCTTCAGTGAAGCAAGCACTCAGCAAAACAAGAACGGTTAATATTGAACAAGAACAAAAAGTTTCTCAAGGCAAAAGTAGATAATTGTCTAATTTATTGTTAAGCATTCATTACTCTAGAATTTTTTTAGAAATAACCCCATAGTTATAGCTTGAGTGCCTTCCATTTTTAATTACTTTATTTTTAAATATTAACTGCTTAATTTGCTCAAACTCGAAATTAATTTTTTTAAAGATTAATATATCAAATAAATTCATTACCAAAATTAATTAAAGCTAACTTCTTTAACTTTAGAGTCGTCAAATCTAACGCGTTTTTCCTGCTTGCATATAATTAAAGGTTTAAATAAATAAGGCTTCTTCACCTAATAATTAACCTTTATATAAAATTCCCTAATTTCCTTAAAGTTAAGTGTAAATAACTGTTGCAAAATGGTAAATGTTTGGTATCAATGTGTTTCTAAAAATAATTAAGCATCGTTAACTAAATGTCCAAGCGTGAGCATATCCTTTCCCCTATTAAGCACACTTGTTCTTCAATTGCTAATGATGGTACATTAAGTAATAAAAGACAACGATCGCTTGGTTTTGAAAATGATCAAGAAAACCAAGATCCTTCACGAATCTTAAGCTCCCCTAAAAAGGCTAGAAAAGAGGTTGTCAAACAGGAATTAGTTGTTGTCGACAAAAACATTAACGAACTACAAGATATTAAAGATCCTTATGTTAAATTTGAAGAAGATACATCTAAATCAAGCATGGCATTAAAAGAGCTAGAAGCTGAAAGGCAAAGAAATACTGAACTTAAGAAAGCTTTAGCAGCTTTTGAGGCTAAAGCTGCGCGAAGAAAAGAAAAGAAAGCAGCTCTTAAAAAAGTTTTAGAAGCTCAAAAGCTAGAGGCTGCAGAGCTTAAAGCTGAAAAAATTGCTCAGGAAGAAGCTTTGAATTCGGAAAAACTTAAATCAGCAAAGCTTGAAGCTGAGAAAATGGAAATTGAAGAGAAACTTGAGAAAGTGGAATTTCATAATCGGCAAATCTCTCCATACGTTATAGTTAATGTGATGGAACGTGTTCTCTCAATTAAAAAAACTGAAAAAGCCTTAAGTGAAATTAAGTTTTCTCACAATGGGCAACCTAAACTCATCATTCAGGGTAGAGCACCTGTATATGGTGAATCGAAAACTCAATTTAATCACATAGTTCCTTACGGTCTCGTAAAAAAGCTGCTTAAGGACATTATCGCTTGCCAAAACACCTTTAACTATAAGATGGAAGTGTTGATTGAAGATACACTAACATTTTTCAAGCATGATAAGGGAATTTGTATTAGGGGAAGCGAATTAGAGAGTCATAACTTAAAGATTCAAAAAGTTACAGCTAGAGCTTCTATTATTTATGAAACTAAAAATGATTCTTATTTTTTGATCGAAAATAATTATGATGATATAATCAAAAATGCTGATAAAAAACATCAAGCTGAGGAGTCATTTGTTCCACGAAAACAAAAATTTATAAAGGCAGCACTCACAGCATTAAAGAATGCAATACATGATGATAATACAAAATATATTTTCTGTGAAGAATTGATTAACTTTATATGTAATCTTTTTAATAAAAAGACGCTTGCGGCTTACCCTGGTGCGGGAAATATTTCTGAGTTAGAAATTCGGTTGTACGAGAGTGAAAAATCTGCCTTAGTAAAAAGAAGTAAGGCTTTTAAAGCCGTAACAGCAAGTGATTTAAATAGTATCAAAGATGAAACTGATTTAAATGGTAGAATACGAGTAGTTGCAAATTCAGGTAATAAAGTTAAAGAAGCTCTTAAAGCACTTTCCATTCTAAATAACATTTTTGAAATATTTTTTGAAGACGAGCGTCCTAATGCAAAAATTAGTGACTATAACACTAAATATAACGTCCAAACAAAATTATCCAACTCAAATCCTGACCTAAGCGCTTATAATTCAGATTTACTGGCTAAAAATGTTAAAACTCAAATCTACTATCATATAGCAAAGCAAGCTTATGAGATGTTTGGACTCAAGGCTCTTGAGCAACTTGTATTTTCTCCAACTAAAGAGGAGAGTGCTATTAAGGGTTATGCTACTGCCAAGGGTACAATTCCGACTTACTATGAATTTAAAGATGGCGTAACCTATAGAGCTTTACAGAAAGAAGCTGCAAAAAATAAATATCCGCTCTATGTAGATTTTAGACCTGAGGAAACTGACTATGACTTCCTAGCTATAAAATCAGTCGATTTAATTAATTTAATTAATCTTACTTTTCCAACATTTCAAACAGGATTTGAGGATGCTAAATCAAAAGAAACCTGTCCGATAATGATACTAAAAGCTTTTACCAATTTAATAGCATTAGATTATCAAATTGATCATGATAATTTCTTTAATTATTATATTTCACCTTTAGTTCAAGATTGGAATAATAACTTATCGGATGCTATTCTAAGCGATGTAGAACTAAGCGGAGAAGAGTATTCTAATATATCTGAATATGAATATAATTAAAGATTTTGAAGCTTTCGATTGCATTTTATAAGATTTTAATATATATATTATTGATTAAATTTAATAGTAATGTAAAAGATGAGTAAAAATTTACAGACTAAAAGTATACAATTTAGATGGAAAATTAGATTTATTGATTTATTTAGTAAAAAAGATGCTAGAGGTTTAGATTCCTGGTTAAAAACAAAATTTAATGATATGGATACAGACTTAAAGCCAGTATTCTATACTTCCGTTAAAGAGTACATTAATATTAACGGCATCCCAGATGATAAATTAATATTATTAAATAACTTTGTAGCTTCCTATGAAAGCGACTCTTCTAAGAGCGCTGAAGTTATCACCGCAGGAGAAACTCCCGTTTATGAGTCTCAGTAGCCATAATTTCTAGCCATTATATCATAACTTAATTTTTATAGTTACATTTTCAAGCTTGATTTCTCCCAGTCTTGATTAAATAACTCAAGACCCGATGCTGTAAGTGGGTGGCTTATCAGTTGCTTGATGATCTTAGCCGGCATCGTTACAAAATCTGCTCCAACAAGCGCGCACTCACGGAAGTGATTGGTGTTTCTAATCGAGGCTGCCAGTATCTTGGTATGAATTTTGCCAGCGTAATTATCGTAAATTTGCCTGATATCTCTAATTAGCTCTAGCCCGTCAATACCTGTATCCTCTAACCTCCCTATAAACGGTGAAATATAAGCAGCTCCTGCAAGCCCTGCGACTACTGCCTGGTTGCTTGAGAAACATAGGGTCATGTTTACTTTAGCCCCGTTGTTGCTGAAATATTTACAAGCCTTGATTCCTTCCCAAGTTAGCGGTAATTTAATAACGATATTCTCACCGAATTTAAGAAGCTTCTCACCTTGTTTGATCATTGAAGGCGTATCACTTGCAACCACTTCAACGCTGACATCACCTTTAATAATTTTACAGATTTCTGCTATGCTTGTATCAAAATCAGTTATAGTTTTTGATACAAGCGTAGGGTTGGTTGTAAGGCCTGCTAGAATTCCGAGATCATTGATTTCTTTGATCTCTCCAATGTCTGCGCTATCCAAGAAAATTTGCATTAGTTTAACCTCGCTAAAATATCATCTAAATGTTCCGGGTCATTATAATCAAAAATAATTTTCCCGCCGCTTGAGTGATTTTCAATTGACACTTTTGTGTTAAACTTTTCAGACAATGCTTGTGCTATTATTTCAAGGTCGCCCGCGCTTGCGTCTTGATCCTCGGCGTGCTTTTTACCCGCTTTTTCAACGTTGAGAGTTTTTGAACGCTTTTCCCAGTTTTTGACAATATTTTCTGCTTGTCTTACGTTTAAGCCATTTTGAATAATGTGGTTTGCAATTGTCTCACCTTGTGCATGCCCTATTAAGCACCGCGCGTGCCCCATCGTCAGGCTGCCTTCACTTACAAGGTCTTTAATGTACGGAGAAAGAGTTGTAAGCCTGACTAAATTTGCGATGTGGCTTCTGCTTTTACCAAGCTTATGACTCAGTTCATCCTGAGTATATTTAAATTGCTTGATTAATTTAACGTAACCTTCAGCTTCCTCGATTACTGAAAGCTCTTCACGCTGGATATTTTCAAGCAGGGCAACCCTTAATATTTCATCCGGGCTATAGTGTTTAATTATAACCGGCAACTCAAGAATGCCCGCAAGCTTACAGGCCATAAGCCTGCGCTCACCTGCGACCAATTTAAACTTATTTTTATCATCAGGATCGATGATCACAATTAAAGGCTGCAGTAACCCGTCACTGCTGATAGAATTTGCAAGTTCTTGAATTTTATCAGATTCAAACTTTTTACGCGGCTGAAACTCTCCAATGCCGATATCTTCAATATCAACAATCTTGATCAACTCATTTGAAGAAATCGGTAAAATTTCTTCTTTTAAAAGCGCAGATAACCCTCTACCTAACCCCCTATTTTTCATTGTCCCATCCTACCGATTTTTATTAATAAAAATTTTTCAAATATTTTTGGTCTTATCAAGAATCTCTTTAGTAAGTTCTAAGTAAGCAATTGAGCCTGTACATTTATGATCGTAAATGATGGCGGGTTGCCCGTACGAAGGTGCTTCAGAAAGCCTGATGTTCCGCGGGATCGTAGTTTTAAAAACCAAATCACCAAGACAGTTCCTAACATCTTGCTCAACCATCTCTGTGAGCCTGTTTCTTTTGTCATACATTGTAAGAAGTATGCCGCCAATCTTGATCTTGGGATTTAGATTCTTCTCAATCATCTCAATAGTTTTCAGCAAATGGCTTAAACCCTCAAGCGAATAAAAATCACATTGCATAGGAATCAACACTTCTGTTGATGCCACTAATGCATTTACGGTAAGTAAGTTTAATGACGGAGGGCAGTCAATTATTATGTAATCAAAATGGCTACTCAATGAACTTATCAAACTTGAAAGTATTAACTCTCTTTTCTTCACGTGAGATAACTCAAGTTCTGCGGCAGCTAAGTTTGTATTAGAGGTAATAACGTAGAGCCCTGGCACTTCAGTAGCTATCACAGCTTTATTAAACAATGAATGATCAAACAATGTTTGATAAATTGTTATTTTTCTATTTTGCTGCTTGATTCCAAGGCCGGTACTGGTATTGCCTTGAGAGTCAAGATCAATAACTAGCGTTTTCCCCCCCATTGCTGCAAAGCCTGCCGCAAGATTTATGGCTGTAGTAGTTTTACCAACGCCCCCTTTTTGATTTACAATGGAAATTATTCTAGTTGCCATCTACCTTTACAATATTTTTTATTTCTATAATTTTGCCGGTTGCTGAGGTAATGCTATCTGCTTCAATATAGTCGAATTTCCAGTTTTGCTTGGCTAGTTCTAATTCACCTTTATAACTCTCGCCTTTTAAAAGCAAATATTTGTCACTCACCTTAATCTTGCTTGTTAGATTGAATATATTGTCAATATTCGTCCAAGCCCGGCACGTTAGTATATCACAACTCAAACTGACATTCTCAATCCGGTCGTTGATTATATTTACCTTATTACTTGAGATACCTGCCGCTTGCAATAAAAAAGCAGACTTTCTAACATCTGATTCGACTAAAGTTACATTTTTAACCCCGGCAATTGATAGAACAATCCCGGGCAGCCCTGCCCCTGAACCTACATCTATTAAAGAAATGTCCCTATTATCAATGAAATTTAGGAGTTGAAGGGAGTCAACTATGTGCCTCTCCCAAAAATCCTCTAAACTTTTGTTTGAGACTAAGTTTATTGTTTTATTCCATTTGATAACAAGTTCTTGATAATTTTTCAAAGACTCAATTGTTTCACGTGAAATATTAAAATCGGATAAGAATTTATTTACGTTAACTTCACTCATGAACTACATGGACTGTTTTATATATATGATGATAGCTGTTATTGCAGTCGGTGTCACGCCCGGAATCCTGCTTGCAGCTCCGATTGAAAGCGGTTGATGTTTATTTAGTTTTTCCCTCACTTCTAAGGATAGGCTTGGAATTTTAAGATAATCTAGCCCCCGTGGTATAAGCATTTCCTCTTCTTCAAGGAACAATTTAATGTCAGCTGTTTGCCTGGTTAAATAGAATGCGTATTTTGATTCGGTAGCGATATATTCGAGTATCTTTTTACCTACATTTTGTAATTGTGGGAAAAGCTCTATTGCCTTCTCAATGCTGATGCTAGAGAGCCCAAGCAGGTTGAAAGCTGAACGGTGGCTACCATCTTGGGAGATAGTAACCCCAAGCTTTGTTAACTGCCCTGTCGTTAATGATGAACTTGTAGCGAGAGTCATAACACGCTCAACTTCCTTTAACTTTTTCTCAAACTTAACTTGCCTTACGCGCGATATTATTCCAAGTTCAATTCCAAGTCCTGTTAATCTAATATCGGCGTTGTCAGCCCTCAAGCTTATTCTATATTCAGATCTTGAAGTAAACATACGGTAAGGTTCAGTCGTCCCGAGAGTTATTAAATCGTCAATCATGATACCGATATAACTTGAAGCACGGCTTAAAACGAAAAAAGGCTTATTTTTGACCGACAGCCCAGCATTAATTCCAGCAACTATACCTTGACCACCTGCTTCTTCATAGCCTGTAGTGCCGTTGATCTGACCTGCAAAATAGAGTCCTTTAACTTTTTTTGTCTCGAGCGTTGCTTGCAACTCGCGCGGATCTACGTAATCATATTCAATTGCGTATCCTGGCTTTAACATGACAGCATTTTCAAGACCCGGAATGGTTTTCAACCATTTAAGCTGCACATCTTCAGGCAGTGAAGTTGATATACCATTTGGATAGATAGTATCATCATCTAACCCTTCAGGCTCTAGGAATATCTGATGACTTTCCTTAGCCGAGAAACGAACCACTTTATCCTCAATTGACGGGCAGTAACGAGGCCCGACTCCTTCAATTTGACCTGAATACATGGCGGACTTATCGAGGTTACTGCGTATAATCTCATGAGTTGCAGGAATGGTTTTAGTTATAAAACAAGGGATTTGCCTAACCTCTACTTTCTCTGTTAATTCTGAGAAAGGCCTTGGAATTGCATCACCTGGCTGCTCTGCTAGTTTTGAGTAATCAATAGTTTTGCCATCTATTCGCGGCGGGGTGCCGGTTTTTAGCCTGCCAATCGCAAAACCTAAATCCTTTAGAGTTTTTGATAATGAGTATGATGGCGGCTCGCCAACCCTACCTGCTGGGATTTTCTTTTGTCCGATATGAATAAGACCTGACAAGAAAGTGCCTGTAGTAAGAACCACTTTCTGACATATGATTTTCTCACCAGATGCTAAAATTACAGATTTAACTTCATTGTTTTCGACTTCTATATCCTCAACTGAGGCATATTTAATAGTTAAATTCGGGTAGTTGTTTAACTCGGCAAACATTGCTTTTCTATATAAAGCTCGGTCAGCTTGAGCCCTCGGGCCCCACACTGCTGCACCTTTGCTTTCATTAAGCATTTTATAGTGAATGCCTGCTTGATCAATGATTCTACCCATCAAGCCATCAAGAGCGTCAATTTCTTTGACAATAGTACCTTTAGCGATACCACCGATTGCAGGGTTGCATGACATTTCACCAAGGTTTTGAGGAGATAATGTTATAAGCATTGTGGAAGCTCCGCATCTTGCGCTTGCAGCTGCTGCTTCTGCGCCCGCGTGACCTCCACCAATTACTACAACATCAAACTTAAACATATTTCACGTGAAACTATGCAATGATTTCTGAAGAATCAAAAAAGAATTCGATTTCTCTCTTGGCGCTTTCTGCACTGTCTGAACCATGAACAGTATTAGCTTCGATGCTTTCTGCTAAATCCTTTCTGATAGTTCCTGCGTCTGCATTTTCAGGGTTAGTAGCTCCCATGATTTGTCTGTTTAAAGCAATAGCGTTATCACCTTTTAAAACCTGCAATACAACCGGACCTGAAGTTATAAAGCTAACTAGGTCGTTAAAAAACGGGCGCGCTTTATGCTCGCCATAAAATTCTTCAGCTTGTTCTTTTGTTAGCACAGTCATTTTTTGTGCAACGATTTTCAAGCCGCCTTTTTCAAAGTAAATGTTCACTTGACCGGTGATATTTCTTTTTGTAGCGTCCGGCTTAATGATTGATAGAGTGTATTCTTGCGTCATGATATAAAACCAATTTGTTAATTTTTATAAATAGAATTAGTATTTATATGTTTTTATAGGATTTTAGCAAGAGAAAAATTTAATTTCTGGTAGAAATCAGTTAGTTAACTATAGCTTAAAATTCACTAAAAATTCGAAATGTACAAGCATAAGTCATACCTTAAACCAAAATTTATTTATGAATCTAAATTTGCCTTAGGCATTTCAGCAGGCATAAGGTTTTGCAAAAATATTTGAATTCTTTTATCCATTAAAATCTGTCCCCAGTCTTTACCGTTTACTTGCAAAGCATTAAGAGAATTGCCTCTTTTTACTTTCATGAGAAAATTATTAGGGTCTTGTTCTGTATTGTCATTAAGAGCGCTTAAAGCATCAAGTCCGTATTGATTAACTGTATTAATTAGTCTTTGGAACTTTGCCAGCACCTCTTGGTCTTTGGCCTTTATAACAAGGGGTTGAATTGCTTGCATGCCATAATTGCTGATGAACTTTGCAAGCTTTGCGAAATTAGCTATATTAATTTCACTATTATATTCGGTTTTATCTCCACTACCATTGAATTCAAAAGCAAAATTATTTACGCGCGCTTTCAATGAATGGGAAGCAGCGCCTTCTGCGCGTGGATATTCAAATAGTCCTGATAGGTTCAGATTCCTAATATCTTGAAGCGGTTCAAGGAGCTTGATAAAGTCGCTTTGAGTGAATACTAGAGGGCCATTTTCATCGCTAAATAGTTTATTTAAGTCCCTGTTTGCGACTTTTTGCAAGTAATCTGCTGCAAACTCCATAAGTTCAGGCTTATACATTAGATCAGAATCGTAATCATGATTGATATTAAAATCTAATTTTGAACGTTCATTATTGTTGAAATTTAAAATAAAATTGCCATTTGCAAACTTGTTAGTACGCTCCCCTTCAATATTAAAGTCAAAATTTTCTGGTAATACATCATTCACTACAAACTTAGCAAGCGCGTTGCCACTGGTAAAATCAATTGTAAATATTTTATCAAAGAATTGCTTAGGGTAGGTTAGCAAAACTTTTGAGTTTACATTAGCACCACCAACTATTTCATCAAACTTGCTTAAAAAATTATAATAGTCATTAGATGACTGATACGCAACACTCGCTAAAAACTGGAATTCAGGAAGCAATTTCAAAAACTCGTGCGAAACAAATTCTGTAAATAAATCACTAAGCCTTACATTTTTACTTTGCGAGCTTATCTCTAAAGTATAATTATCTTTGCCGCTAGTTTTGTGCTGTAAATCTAAATTATATTGCTCAAGGCCTAGCACTTGCATGTCAGTCTTTGAATCAAATAACTTAAATTCATTGTTTTTGATATTTATCCTTAAATTATCAAAATCCTTGCCGGTGAAAGCCTTGCTTATCATTATTGCAATATGATGGTCTGGTGCATATAAAGTGTCTTCTAGGACACCTGATTTATCCTTGTTACCGTAAGAATCTAAATATGTTCTTTTGATTATAGGGATTTGTTTGATTATGAGCTTGTCACTAACGAAAGATAATTCACGGTTTTTAGAGTGTAATTTAAAGTTTTTTAAAGTAACCTTAAATTTGAACTTATCGATTACTAGCGCGTCAAATGTAATATTTTCTTTATATTGATCTAGGATAGGTAAGTAGACTTTTTTAACATCTCGTTCAAATCTATAAGCTTGATATACCCAAGTTACAGCAACTGCACAGATGATTAAAACAACTACAGCTAATTTCTTTTTCATAAATATTATTTTAACAGTTAATTTTATAATAACATCATTAGATTAATCTAACAACATCTCAAATTCTGCCATTACAGCTTGATATAATTTGCGCTTGAAAGGAATAATAACTTTTGGTAATTCTGTGAAGCTTGCCCACCGCCATTCGCTGAATTCGGCCGTGAATGCATTGATATCTATGTCGGAGTCTTGACCGGTGAATCTGATTAAAAACCATTTTTGTTTCTGCCCCTTGTAACTTCCGTTCCATAATTTAGGAATCAAAAATTTCGGTAAATCGTAACTATACCAGTATTTGCTTTCAGCTAAGATGTAACCTTTATTGGAGCCGATTTCTTCTTCCATCTCGCGCAGCGCCGCACCGCTAGGAGTTTCTCCAATATCAATTCCCCCTTGCGGCATTTGCCAAGCCTCGATACGAGTATCAATTCTCTTACCTAAAAATATTTCATTATTTTCATTTATTATCATCATACCCACCCCAGGCCTATAGGGTAGGTCGCTTTCGTTGAGTTTTTTACCAGTGTCAATCATGTCTACCTACCTTCAAGCGAAGATACAGGCACAAGCTCAATCCCTTGCGACTTTAGAGATGGCAACCATTTATTGATCATCTCTATAGTTAACAAGTAACCGTTTGCATATCCAAGCGCTTTTTTATTGATTTTAGCTTGTCTCACAAGCTGGTCCAAATTCTTTTTGATTTCATGCTCATCTGCCTCTAAACCGATCATAATTTGAGGATATATTATATTTTTATGACCAAGAGATTTTGCGACTAAGCCAGGATTTTGTGCTAGCCCTATAACAAATAAAAGGTTTTTATCTTCAATTTGCTTAAGCAGATGTTGAAAACTATGAGAGTCATTAACCGCTACGTGACTGCTATAAATTCCTTTATATTTCCCGTAAACATTAAACCAATCATCAAATTTACGCTCGTCTTCTGAGGATTGATGATGCTCTCCGCCATTTGCAACAAAATTCGGTAAAGATATATATACCTCATGCCCCTTGCCTTGAGCATCAGTTAAGAAAGTTTGCAAGCTGTTTGAATATGGAATAACTCCAAGTGAGATTTGTGCAGGCAATTGTAGCGCTAAGTCATTGATTCTTTTACTAAGACCTAGATTCGTAACAAGAATTGCAATTTTTGGGATTTCGTCACCAGCAAAGTTAGGAATAGAATTTATTTCATCACTTGCACGAATATTTGTATCAAATTCTTTTGATGCAAGGTTATTTTCCTGACCGATATAATCAGGCTCTACCGTATCAAGATTTTGTGGCAGATGATTTAGATCCAGCAAATAATATTGAGCACTATTTGTTGCCTGCGCTATTATATTCGGTCTAACTACACACAGGCCGAATATAAATAATCCGACAAAAATAATTCCTAAAAAAGCGCTTGCTACAAGCAAACAATTTTTAACATATTTTCTTTTTGCTGGTTTAATAAACATAAATAAACTATTTAATTTTTGTTAAAATCAACCCGCGAATCAAATCATAAGCTCTAGCATATTGATAATCCTTTAGATAAAGCTCAGAAGGTTTCTTAGGCTCCTGGCTTTTGGTGGTTTTTACATCTTTTTTATCAGATTCCCCGCCGCTGCTTTTAGGATCCTTTAAAGGGTCTTTTTCTTTGTCATTCTTCAAGTAGTTTTTGAGTGATGCCTCTGAGAATCTTTTCTCATCTTTTTGATCGCTATATTCCACTTTTGCTGGTTCGATTATTATATCAGGCTCTATCCCTTCAGCCTGTATTGACCTGCCGCTCGGGGTATAATATTTAGCAGTGGTGAGTTTAACTGCAGCTCTTGGGCTTACCTGAACAAAAGTCTGCACTGAGCCTTTGCCGAAAGATTTTGTTCCGACAAGCAAGCCCCTCTTATAGTCTTGCAGGGCTCCTGCAACTATTTCTGACGCAGAAGCAGATCCCGCATTGATTAATACAACGATTGGTACATTAGGTGCTTTAGGTACAAATTTACTTGCAGTAAGTACGCTATTATTTCCAGCTCCTCTCCCTTTTGTTGAAACTATAACACCGGAATCAATGAAATACTCACTAACTGCAAACGCTTGCTCTAGTAACCCGCCTGGATTATTACGTAAATCTAAAACGATACCTCTAATACCTACGGCAGTCTCGCTTTCCAACTTTTTGACAGATTTTTTGAGTTCTGTGACCGTGTGCTCGTTAAACGTTACAATACGTACGTAAGCTATGTCACCGTCTTCTAAGCTTGTTTTAATAGGCTTGATTTTAACAATCTCACGCGTAAGCTCAATTTCTTTTGGCTTTGCTTCATTCTCTTTAATTACGAGCAACTTAACTTTAGTGCCTGGATCTCCTCTCATCTCCTTAACAGATTTATTATATCCAAGGGTAGCAACAAGCTCATCGTTCACACCGATAATATAATCCCCTGACTTTATACCTGCTTTATCTGCTGGCAGATCATCAATTGGAGAAATTATTTTCACTGCTCCGTTATCAAAAATCACTTCGACACCGATACCACCAAACTCACCCTTGGTCTGATTGATAAAATCTTCTAAATCCTCATCAGTGAAGTAACTTGAATGCGGATCAAGCGAGGTCAGCATCCCGTTGATTGCAGAATCAGTCATTTTCTGACGATCTGGATCTTGAACATAGTCTCTTTTGATACGTTCAAAAACGTCCTGAAATTGCTTGAAGTAAGCTTGGTCGCCAACTTCTGCAAGAGCGGTAATACTTGCAAGATTCATTACAATTACGTAACAAATTATTTTTAAATATTTACTCATGATTCTCCTAAATATCCAGATTATCTATTATTTCACTCATTTTCATCAAGGCCTGCGTTTGAATGAAAGCAAAACGTTTCTCAGGCTTCTTACCCATCAAATCGTCTACTATATTAAGCGTGCCTTCAACATCTTCCATACTAACTTTATAAAGTAGTCGCCCCTTTGGATCCATCGTTGTTTCTTTCAACTGCGGAGCCGTCATTTCGCCAAGACCTTTGAATCTTCCAAGCTCAATTTTTGCTTTTGATTCTTTGCTTAATTTCTTTGTTAAACTTGCCTTGTGTTCGTCGTCTGAAGCGTAATAAGTTTTAGTACCTTGTGTCAAGCGATAAAGTGGCGGACGCGCTATATATAAATGGCCGTCACTAATTAACCTCGGCATCCTCAAGTAAAAGAAAGTCATAAGCAGTGAAGCAATATGAGCCCCGTCAACGTCAGCATCCGTCATGATTATAATTTTTTCATAACGCAGATTTTCTCTAACGTAATTTTTCATCGAACCGCATGACAGCGCAATCTCAAGATCCCTAATCTCTAAATTTTGAGCAATTTTCTCAATTGTAGCATTGGCTACATTTAGTATTTTACCTCGCAGAGGGAGCACCGCTTGCGTTTCTCTGTTTCTTGCTTGTTTAGCAGATCCACCCGCTGAATCCCCTTCAACAATAAACAGCTCAGTCCCTTGCGGGCTTGTTCTCGTGCAATCTGCAAGTTTCCCAGGTAGTTTCAGCTTCTGCGTAGCAGTTTTGCGGGAGATATTTTTCTCTGCCTTGCGATTTATTCTAAGTTCCGCATTATTAATAATATAATCGAGAATCTGCGTTGCAGCTACCTTATTATTGCTAAGCCAGTGATCAAAGTGATCCTTAATTACATTTTCAACGATCTTAGTTATACCATTTGTTACTAACTTCTCTTTGGTTTGGCCTTGAAATTGCGGATCTTTAATGAATATTGACAGAACAATACAAGTACTCTCTAAAATATCTTCAATTGTAATTACAGATGCTTTCTTGTTGGCCGTCATCTCCCCGTAAACTTTAAAACCTCGCAGCAACGCTGCTCTAAAACCCTGTTCATGAGTACCACCAAGCGGTGTCGGGATGGTGTTACAATATGATTGAACAAAGCCGTCTTTATCATACCATCCTACCGCCCACTCAAGCTTGATATTATCTTGCGGAGAATTGATTTGACCTGCAAAAAACTCTTTTCCTATTAATTGATCAGGTTTGATTTTAGTGTTTAAATAATCGCTAAGCCCGTTTGGAAAATGAATTGTCGCTTGCGGCGGTACTGTAGATTTATGTAATAATTCAGGTACGCACTCCCATTCTATCTTAACACCGCGGTAGAGATATGCTTTAGATTTAGCAAGCTCAAATATTTTAGAAGGCTTAAAAGTAAGCTCTTCTCCGAAAATCTCAGGATCAGGATGAAACGTGATACTCGTGCCTTTTAATTTTTTTAAGGTGTCAGACACCTTCAAATCACCTTGCAACACTCCCTTAGAGTACTCTTGCGTAAATAATTTACCGTATTTATATACTTTGACTTCTAAATAATCCGATAGCGCATTTACAACTGAAATACCGACCCCGTGCAAACCACCTGCCGTCTCGTAAACTTTGTTTGAAAACTTTCCACCTGAGTGAAGAGTCGTAAAAATTACTTCTAAAGCTGACTTGCCGGGAAATTTTGGGTGCTCATCAACCGGTATTCCTCTACCGTTATCCGATACTGTTACGCTGTGATCTGCATGCATTTTTATGGTAATGGCGTCTGCAAAGCCTGCTACCGCCTCATCCATTGAGTTATCTAGAATTTCAGAAACAAGATGTTGCATTGCAGCCTCATCAGTACCCCCAATATACATACCGGGACGCTTCCTGACGGGCTCTAAACCTTCTAGAACTTCAATATCCTGAGCAGTATAAGAGTCTTTAGCTTTAGACTTTTTATCATTATTAAAACTGAATAAATCAGACATATCTAAAGGTACAAATTTTTTAAATAAATTAAACGATTTAAAGGTAAAAAGCAAGGATGGCTCGCACAAGCATAACGCTTACGTCTAACCAAGCATATTATTCTAACACATAAAAGCTAAATTTAATCTAATTTGATTGAAGATTCATCATTTGAATTCATAACGCTTACTTGGGGAGTTCCCTCAAACTTTTGATCTAATTTAGATGTAAAGAGGCTCAAAACGTTTCAGCGAGCCTTTTGAAGTTAATAAAATATGAAATGCCGATCCATACATGTAAGCAAAAGCAAAAAAGCTGTCGATAAGCTACAGATAATTAGACCATGAACTTTTATTTTTTATCACCATAACAAATATCCAAGGTAAGCTCCAAAGCTATAAGTTGAAATACCAATAAAAATATAAATCGTTACTAATTACCTGAAATTCATCACCGATGATTTCTTTTTTAAGCTTTAAAAATGTGAAAATGGTCTGAACAAATCCTTTGATCCGCCGCGAGCGCTGCCTTAGCCCGCACCAACGCTTAATGGTGCTTCTTCTAAAGTATAGGAATCTATCATATGCACTCTGTAAACCGCGAGCGCATAATCTGATGCCAAGCTCAGCATCCTCAGTGACATTATATGCATCCAATCCACCAATTTGCTTTAGAATCTCTGTCTTGAAATGGTCGCTTGTTCCTCCAAGAGTCACAGGCAGTTCGAGTTTGCTTAAGCCTTTTAGTAAATAGTCAAACCACAGTTTTATGAATAGATCTATTCTGATTTGTTTAAGACCTTCAGGCTCATCATAGATAGTTGAAGTTGAGGTCGCAATATTATACTTCCCTTTTTCAGGGAGCCAGGGCGTGTTAGCTAAAGCTTGAAACGATAAGAAATAAATAGGTAGACTTACTGCAAAATAGACTAGATATTTTCTTTGATCCATGAAATAGCTTTTTTAATCCAGCTATTATTTACATTAACTGTAAGGTTTTCAAAAGAACTTTTTTGCAACTTATTGGAGTAATAATTTACCATCCCTACAAGCGATGAGTACATAGGTGGATTATGGCCTTCTGCAAAGCCTGGAACTAAACTAGGTTTTGCGATCCTTACTTGTTTGTCAAAGATCTTATAGGCAAGTTCCTTGGAGTTTTTAAGACTTGCTCCACCACCTGTAAGCACTACACGCCTGGCTATTAAGTGATCAATTCCAATTTTGTCATATTGCTCTTTAACTTGAGTAAAGATTTCACCAAGACGGTTTTGGATAATTTGGTTTAACTGATTTGAGGTAATTACAATATTTGAATTATATATATCACTATTATTTGCACTTTCTAGCTCATCGAGATTAATTTGATAGTCTTTATCAAATTTTGAAGCAATAGCATTGCCATATATGACTTTAAGTTTTTCGGCAGTAGTTAAACTGATCGAAAATAATTTAGCGATGTCAGAAGTTATTTGCACGCCACCTGTCAACACATGACCAGTGTAAACCAACTTCCCTCCTTTGAAAACTCCAAACGCAGTGGTACATGCTCCCATATCAATGAGAATGGAGCCAAGATCTTTTTCATCCTCATTTAAAGTAGCTAGACTCGACGCGTAAATCCCAAGTACTACGTTAGTAATTTCCACCTGATATTTAGCCAGGCAATTAGTTAAATTCACCATGATGCTAGTATTGACTGAAACTATATGTAGCTCGCATGCAAGCTCGCGGGCAATCATTCCCACAGGATTAATTATCGAATCATTATCATCTACTATAAATTCTACCGGGAAATAATGTATAATCTCACGATCTTTGACTCTGAACTCATCAAGCGCTTTTTGAATGAGCTTTTTAACGTCTTGTTTGGTGATAGGCTGATTTGAGAGTTTAATTTTATGATTTACATAATATGATTTTGTTCCAGCACCTGACAGCGATATTGCGACTTGTTTTATATTTTTCTCACATTCCTTTTCTAACTCGTAAATAGTACCGATGATGCTGTTTTCTGCAGCTTTTAAGTCAGTAATTAAGCCTGATTTAATTCCTTCAGAAGAGTGTAAATTTTGGCTAAGTATCTTACTTTCACCTTTTTTATCAATATATGCAGCAACTCCTGCCACTTTACTGCTGCCGATATCCAGGGCTACGAAATTTGATAATTTTGCTTTCATAAAATTTTAAAAACCTACCACTCCTTAAGGTGTCTTCAAGCGCGCCATTAACATAATGACTATAAATCTTTAAAGTATCATTACATTAAAGCTCTTAGAGCTCCTAGAGAAAATTTTAATGCTTAAACAGTGACAAATTATCTTGAAATCTGCTGAGATAGATTTACAAAGCTTAAGTAAGTTAACTGTATAAATTAATCATCATTAACTTTCAAGTTTATTGACCTTTTTTCTTGAATTTTTTTTTTAATAATGATATCTATTATCTCGGATAGGTGTCCGAGTGGTTTAAGGATCTAGTCTTGAAAACTAGCGTGCGGCAACGTACCGTGGGTTCGAATCCCACCCTATCCGCCATCTTAACGTCCAATAAAGTCTAAATAAATCCACGAACCCCTTGCAAACATTAGCTTTTAGAGATAATATTAGTCTTATAAAGTCTCATAGAGATTTTCTAAATCCTAACATAATTTGGGGTATATTTAGGGGTACTTGAGATTAACATTAAAAAAGTACCCCCAATATGGCACTTTCTGGTATAACACTCTGAACGGCGAAGGCTAGAGATAAGCAATATAAACTTAGTGATGCAGCGGGCTTGCATCTCTTAATAAAACCGAACGGTAATAAATATTGGCGATTAAAATATCGCTTTGCCGGTAAAGAAAAACTTTTATCAATCGGTCTTTATCCTGTTATAGGATTATCTGCGGCTTGAGAAAGATGTTTAGCTGCTAAAAAGCAATTACTTGAAAATATTGATCCTTCACAATCTAAAAAGCAAGAAAAGCTAAAACATTCGATTAACATTGGGAATTCATTTGAAACTATCGCTCTTGAGTGGCATAGCAATAAAAAACAAGGTTGGACAGAGTGTCATGCTATTTATGTTTTAAGGAGAATACACGCTGACATATTTCCTATGCTTGGTTTGAAAGCAATTAATGAGATCAAAGCTCTTGAGCTGCTAGCGATATTAAGAACTATAGAAACCCGCGGGGCAATTGATATAGCTCATAGAGCCCTGCAAACTTGCGAGCAGATATTCAGGGTACGCTGTTGCAACCGGCAGAGCTGAACTAGATATCACCGGTGACCTTAGAGGAGCATTAAAGACTAGGAGAAAAGAAAATTATTCTCACCTTAAAGCAAAAGAATTACCGGAGTTTTTTGAAAAGTTAGAACAATATAACGGTGAGTTGCAAACTAAACTAGCTTTGAAGTTTCTTTTATTTACATTTGTGCATACCGGCGAAGTAAGAGGAGCTAGGTGGGCAGAAGTAGATTTTGAGAAGAAAGAATGGCGAGTACCTGCTGAACGGATGAAAATGCGCGATCTTCATATAGTGCCGCTCTCTGAGCAGGCTCTCGAAATATTAAAAGAACTACATCTCATCAACGGTCATAGTGAGCATATTTTCCCTAACCGTAACAACCAGACAATATTTATGTTATAGCCCACGTTGGTGCTACTAGCGGCGAAGGCGCAAACCTTTGGTATTATTGAACTTGTGGAAAAACGAATATATAATTCAAGCAGAACTGCGTGCTTTTGTTCTCGCTTACCATGCTCTTAATATATCTTGCTGATCAAACCTATCCTTTTTCGAAACCACATAATAAGACATTCACTCATCTTGCTTCACTTTAACTCTATTGAACGGCAAAAAAAGAATTCGACTTTGAGACATGCAAACTTTACAAAATGAACCTGATTAAACATCTAAATTTTTAAAAGACCAGTTTTGTTTAATTCGATTAGTAAGCAAACATGGTTAAGGTAAAAACAATGCTATATTCCTGTTAATTCTATAGACTTTGAATAACGTTAATACTTTCAAAATATATAAAATTAAGATACTATAGTTCTTGGGTAAAAAGCTAGAGTAATAAATGACAATAAAGCTAAACAGAGATTTAGCCTACGAGACCATTATAAATAAACATAATAATCCTCATATTGCTTCTATAAACTTATTGGATGAAATTATAAGTCAGCATCAATTGCAGCTAGTGCCGAATCCTGATAACGAAGAAGAGATGACATTATACTCCCCGTTAGTTGATGGTTGGAAGGTGGGTTATAAGTACTTTAAGGAAAAGTATGGACTTGAATATGCACAGGCTAGATATTCTTTTAGAAAGTTAGAGAAGTATAACTTAATTGTAAGGAAACAAGTGCATACAGGCTATAAGCCCTCCCTTAATAAAGCTGGTTCAGAGATTTGTATTAAACTTAATTTAGAAAATATAAAAAAATTTTTGATTTAAAGAACTAGAGGGTTGACAATTAACAGATGATAAAGTAACTTGTGAATTGTAAGGAGACCAACAATGCCTTCTTACAATTGAGCTTTGAAAATTATATAGGAGCTTTAAAATAGAAATCTTGCTTTTTACCCGAAAAGCGCAGTTCTATGAAAGACTCTAGCTCTATTACAAAGATACAAAGAAAAGATATTAAGTAGGAAATATGATTTAAGAAAGTCTGAGAATAAAGAAGAAATAAAATAAGCCAATAAACATACTGTCGACAAACATAAAATGTCTATTGACTTTGCAACCATATTTTAATAAAAATAGGTAACAACATGTTTATACCAAAAACTTGCATTACAATCAATAGCCTGATTGGCCTAAAATCTCAATTGCAAATATTATTTAGCATCACTCCAAGCATGTATAGCTTAAGCAATCATCATAAATCTATGAAGATTGGGTATTCAAGGTCACTAGAGCCAACTATTAAAAGTCTTAAGTTGTTATATATTGGTGCAAGATTAGCATCATGACAACTAATAAGGAAAATCAACCTAAAGGAAAAATAAAAAATAATTCTCAAAACAATAATCTAGATATTATTTCCTTACACCAACTTTATGACGCATTAATCAAAGCCTCTGTAACTCTTGAGCAAATTTTTTCAGATTTGGGTATTAATATGGAACGCATAAAAGAGGCTAAGAAACTTATTGATACTAGAACTAAGTTCTGGGAATTAGAAAAAGCAACGGAGTATCTGGACATAATAATAGCTAACGCTGGGATGGGTAACCCGCAAATTTTAACTAATAACGGGTGGCTGGTACAGGTAACAGCCCTAACTGAAGATATAATAAGGAAATAGATAATATCTAAGAGGGAAGCAAGTAGCTATCCTTTATTTTAACTTTCTTATAATTTATTAAACCTACGATTAAAATAATGCTACAAAAATGCAAAATATTATTTATGTTATTAAATGGTTAAACTAAAAATATTTAAAAATCTATGCCTTATGGATATTGCCGGTAATTACGCTTTCTCTTTAAAACAAATAGAGTTTTATAATATCAATTTGTTGATTGCTTACCTATCAATTAGGTACAAAGTTTTTATCAAAGAGTTCCAAAGGAAAATTATTGGTGAATTTAGTTTAAGAGATA
>Ga0209512_1001910_pt1 | contig 23856 bp, 21 predicted proteins | sample frozenSSSSmetaG_FD_184142 | JGI IMG/M metagenome (GOLD analysis project Ga0209512, IMG submission 184142) | Glacier valley bacterial and archeal communities from Borup Fiord, Nunavut, Canada, to study Microbial Dark Matter (Phase II) -... | ecosystem: Environmental > Aquatic > Freshwater > Ice >...
GGTGAGGGCTTGCATGAGCCATCAGGGAGCGGGCTTCGAGGCGGAGCGTTGGAAGGAGGTTTCGCGGATTTATCGTAGGACGCTGGGTCTGGCGCTTGAACGGAAGAGCGTTCGAGCGGAGCTGGTGAGAGAAAAGGGGCGGCCACAATTCAATACGGCGGAGGCCTTGGAGGCGGAGGGTAATGGCACAGTGCTGCCAGATTTGGCCTTGGCGAAGATGTTACGGTGCCGAGTCAGGTATTTCACGGACGGGGCGGTGATCGGCAGCAAGGCGTTTGTGGATGAGGCGTTTGCCGCATCACGCACTCGTTTCGGGCCGAAGCGGAAAAACGGAGCGAGGAAGATGATGGGAGCCGCCGGACCTGTGCGTGGAGTTTTATGGAGTTTTAGAGATTTGCGCAAAGGGATGGAGGTCACCTGCACCTGAAAACTTTCAGGTAAGTCTGCCAGTGCGACCTTACTCTGCCAGGCGGATGATCAGTCGGCCGGGCTCGACTTTGAATTCTTCCACGCCAGCGACTTTACTGGTCCTAGCTTTTCCCGTGCCGAGGATTTCTCCGAGGAGGTCTCTTCCTTTCAAGCCTGCCAACCAGTCGTTGGGTAGGGAGATGCCCCAGACGGTCACGTCATCCAAGATGAAACTCGCTTGACCGGGAACGCTGCTTACGAGGAAGCGGGCGCGGGCTTTGAGGTGTTTGCCGCCGACGATGGGGAGGCTGGGATCCAGATCGGATTCGACGCGAGCGTGGATCGCGTTGGTGGCAAGCTCGAAGCTGACGGTTTTCCCCAAAGTGGTGTTTTCGTTGAGCAGCCCGTTGAGTTCCCGCTCGGTAAGAATGATTTCCTTGGAACCCTTTTCAAACTTCGGTTCGACCGGCTTCTGGATGGCTTCCACTTTCACCTCCACGGCCGTTTTCTCCTGTGGAGACAGGACCACCGGATTGATCGGCCGGTTCGACCACCACCAAAGTCCACCGATGACGAGTGCGAGAATCACGAGGCCAATCAAGCCCTTGACCAAGCAGGAACTGCCGCTTTTTCGCGAGACGGGAGGCGTCGGGTCTTCGGTCATGGGAAACGGTATAGATCGCAAAAGCAATATTGTCGATAGGGCGCATGGACGTCCCACTCATGTGAAGGAAAAACGTCCTTCCTCATAAATCAATGCGCAGCTAACCAATTGGCACCCGCGCCGGATTCGACTTCGATGGGGACTCCGTGGGGCAGGGGAAGCGCTGTTTTCATGGCTTCGAGAATTTTCGGCACAAGTTCTTCCTGTTCGTCGAGGGCGAGATCGAAGACCAGTTCGTCATGCACCTGGAGGAGCATCATCGTTTTGTAGGGTTTCTCCTGTAGCAAGGCATCCACGCGGATCATCGCGAGTTTGATCATGTCCGCCGCAGTGCCTTGGATCGGTGAATTGATCGCGGCCCGCTCGGCATTTCCGCGCAGGTTCTGGTTGCCGGAGTTGAGGTCGGGAAAATAACGGCGGCGGCCGCTGAGGGTCTCGACGTAGCCATTTTCGCGGGCTTCGTTCACCGTGCGGTCCATGAACTCGCGGATTGCGGGATACTCACGGAAGTAGGCTTCGATGATGTTCGCTGCTTCGGTCCTCGGAATCGCCAGACGCTGGCTGAGGCCGAATGCCGAAATTCCATAAATGATGCCGAAGTTCACCATCTTCGCGGTCCGCCGCATGTCGGAAGTGACGTTTTCCGGCTCCACGACGAACACCTTCGCCGCGGTGATGGTGTGGATGTCCGCGTTGTTTTGAAACGCCTCGATCATCGTCGCATCCTGTGAAAGCGCCGCCATCACACGCAGCTCGATCTGTGAGTAATCGCAGGAAAGCAGGGTGAAGCCATCACGTGGAACAAACGCCTTGCGGATCTTGCGGCCGGCTTCCGAGCGGATCGGGATGTTTTGCAAATTCGGATCGGTCGAAGCCAGCCGTCCTGTGGCCGCAACGAGCTGATGGAAAGTGGTGTGAATGCGTCCGGTTTCCGCGACGATGTGGTTGGGCAGAGCGTCAAGATAGGTGGATTTCAGCTTCGTCGCCTCGCGCCAGGCGAGGATGTCTGAGATGATCGGGTGTTTCCCTTCCAGCGTTGCGAGCGTCTGTTCGTCAGTCTTGTATTGGCCGGTTTTGGTCTTCTTCGCCTTGTCTGCTAGGCCGAGCTGGTCGAAAAGAATTTCTCCCAACTGTTTCGGCGAGGCGATGTTGAACGAACGGTCCGCGTGGAGGTGGATCGATTTCACAAGCTCGTCGATTTGGATCTGAAGCTCATCACCGATGACCGTCAGGGCGGTGGGGTCGATGGCAATGCCTTCCATTTCCATCGCCACCAACACCGGCTGCAGTGGCCCTTCGATGTCTCTCAGCACGGTTGCCTGGCCGGATTTTTCGAGCAGCGGGCGGATGATTTGTGCAAGTTGGAAAGTCACGTCCGCATCCTCGGCGGCGTATTCCGCCAGCACTGCGAGAGGGATGGCGGCGATATCGAGATCCTTCGACGCTTTCGTTTTTTCCGCATGAGCGAAAAGGTCGAACGCCGTGGCGGCTTCAGGTTCCGCTGCGGGTTTGGAAATGTCGGCGAGCTTCACAGGGGTATAGCCTAGCAGGATTTCCGAAAGGTAGTCCATCGAGTGCCGGCGCTCCGGCGAGACGAGCGTGTCGGCGAGCATGGTGTCGAAAAACGGACCCGCAACCTCGATGCCATGATGGAGCAGGAGTGACAGGTCGAACTTCAGATTATGCCCGATTTTTTCTGCTGGGGATGACAGCGCTTTGCGCAGTTCGGGAATCAATGACTCGGAATAAGGCAGAAACCATCCCTCATGACCTTTCCACGAAAACGCGACACCTAGCAGGTTTGAGGTGAAGCGGTCCAGTCCGGTCGTCTCGATGTCGAAGCAGAAGGAATTCTGTCCGGCGAGTTCCGTAAAAAGCTGTTTTTGAAGTTCCGGAGTATCGGCAAGGTGATAGGTGTGTGCGACATCACGGATGGTTTTGAAGGTTTCGAAAATCGTCGGGGCGTGGGATGTTTGGGACGGAACGGTTTTTTCGCTTCCTCCGGAAAAAAGCCGCTTTGACAGCGTGCGGAACTCGAACTCGTTGAAAAGTGCTTTCAGCGCCTCGTCATCGCGTTTGGAAAGAACAAGATCCTCCCAACTCACTTCCACCGGCACGTCGAGAATGATGGTGGCGAGTTCTTTCGAGAGTAAAGCCTGGTCGGCGTGGGTTTCCAGATTCTCCTTCTGCTTGCCCTTGATCGCGGCGGTGTTGGCCAGCAGGTTCTCGATCGAGCCGAAATCAGCGATGAGCTTCTGCGCTGTCTTCGGTCCGATGCCGGGAACGCCCGGAATGTTGTCGGACGCGTCACCCATCAGTCCTAACAAATCAATGATCTGGTGCGGTTCGCCGACGCCCCAGATTTCCGGAAGCTGAGTCAGCCCGATGATCTCATGATCCGTCCCTTTGCGACCGGGCTTCCACATGAAGGTGGTGGCGGATAGAAGCTGCGCGAAATCCTTGTCCGGTGTGACCATGAACGATTCGAAACCGTCCGGTTCCGCTCGCTTCACCAGCGTGCCGATGATGTCGTCCGCTTCGAAGCCGTCGATTTCCAACACAGGGATGTGAAACGCCCGGCACAGGTCCTTCACATGCGGGATCGCCGCAGCGAGTTCTTCCGGCATTTCGTCGCGCTGCGCTTTGTAGGCCGGATAACGGATGTGGCGTGGTGTGGGGGCCGATGTGTCGAACGCGACGCCGATGTGTGTGGGACTTTCCTTTTCCAAAATGAACAGCAGCGTGTTGATAAATCCGTAGAGAGCGGAGGTGTTGACCCCTTTCGAGTTGCGGATCGGATTCTGGATGAACGCGAAATGAGCCCGGTAAACCAAGGCCATGCCGTCGAGGAGAAAGAGGCGTTTCATGGCGGGAGCTTGGGTGAGCATTTCCGCAGTGGCGAAATAATTTTCGCGATTCCTCGGGAAGTGGTCGCCGGTCAGATGTCGAGCATCATGGAAATGTGCCTCGCGGTCAGTTCGCCCATCGACTGGCAATCGCCGAAATCGTCGGTGCCGTGCATCCGGTCAAGTTCGCGCGCAAGGGTGACGACGTGCTGGCGCGGTGCGATATCCTCGCGTCGCATGATCCCCAGCAGCGCCCTCAGCCGGCTGCTCTCGACCTTGGCGCGGCGGGTCATCTGCGCGTGCTCCTCCGCCACGTATTGGTCGATGCTCTTGCGGTTCAGCACCTCGAAGGCCAGCCGTGTGATCTTGCGGTTCGAGTTGAAACGGAACGCCAGATAGACGTTGCCGTTCCCTTCATAAGACTGCTGGTCAAAGTCGATCGCACGCACGCGGTATTGGACTTCTTCGAAATCCGGCGTGATGTCCACCACGTAGTTCACGCTCCGCATATCCCCTAACAATCTGATAAAACTGCGCTCGGTAAATTTCGTAAACTCCTTGGCGATCCGCACCTTGTTCAGCCCGGGCTGCGGGAGGTATTCGCGGAGGAACGCGTCCCCGGGAACCCCCGCGATGTGCTCCTCGATGAGGGTGTTGCCGTTGATCAGATAGTTGATCCGGTTAGGCGAGAGGATGTGCTCCAGCTCCAGTCCGTAGATGCGCGAGGCGTCCGCCTGTTTGACGTAGTAGTAGTCCGAGTTGTCGTTGAAAAGGTTCGTGATGCGGATGCGGAAGGGTTTGGAATTTCCAAAATCTCCGAAGTCGATCCGGTCCACCAGAAGGTGCTCGTGTTGCTCGGCGTCACGCCCCAGTTTCAGCTCGGTATAAATGCTCGTCAGCCGCGGCAGCAGCTCGCGGAAAACCTCCGGCGGATACATCACGGTGAGCCACAGCGTTTCGCGGCCTTTCGGATCCTCGTAAGGAATCGCGCCCGAGAAGCGGCAGAGCTCGTCATAGACCTTCGGGATGTCCCGCTGGCGGTCAAAGTGATAGAGATACTGCCGCAGAGATGGGGAAACCGGATACTTGATTTTCTGACGCGCGATCACGGGCGGAAAGTAAGTGGATGCCGTGCCGAAGGCGAGCGTGGTTTATCGCCTGGCGAGTGCGACCAGCACCGCCTTCTGGGCGTGGAGGCGGTTTTCCGCTTGTTGGAAAATCGTATCCGCGTGGAGTTCCAGCACCTCCTCGCTGATCTCCTTGCCGCGGTAGGCGGGGAGGCAATGGAGGACGATGTGGCCCGGTGCGGCGGCGGTGAGAAGCTCCGCGTTCACTTGGAATCCGGCGAATTCCTGCTCTTTTTCCTTCTGGTCCTCCTGACCCATCGAAAGCCAGACGTCCGTGTTGATGACATCCGCGTTCTTCGCCGCTTCAGCGGGGTTCGCGGTGACCGTGACATTTGGAGCATTCAGTTTTGCGAGGAACTCCGCGGGCGGCTGGCAGGAAACGGGGGCCGCCACCGCCAGCTCGAAGCCGAGGTGCTTGGCCGCCCACATCCAGGAAACGGTCATGTTCGAAAAGCCGTCGCCAATGAACGCCACTTTTTTTCCTTCCCATCCACCGAGCTTCTCTTGGATCGTTAGAAGGTCGGCGAGAATCTGGCACGGGTGCTCGTCGTCCGTCAGGGCATTGATCGTCGGAATGCCGGAATACTCCGCGAAGTCCACCACGTCCTGCTGGGCGAAGGTCCGGATGATCGCACCATGCACCATGCGGCCGAGCACGCGGGCCGTGTCCTTGATCGGTTCACCGCGTCCGAGCTGGATGTCATTTTTCGATAGAAACATCGGGAAGCCGCCGAGCTCGCGGATGCCGACCTCGAAGGACACGCGCGTCCGGGTGGACGACTTCGTGAAAATAAGCGCCCACGTTTGTCCTGCGAGCTGGGTGCCGTCGCGGCCACGCTGGAGTTTCAGATGGGAAGCGGTATCAAGCAGCCCCTGGATTTCCCTGGTCGTGAGTTCTTCGATGGAAAGGAGGTGTTTCATGGGCGTGTTAGAATGTGGAAAGGACGGAACGGATGATCGCAAGTGCTTCATCAATTTCGGATTCGGTGACGTTGAGCGGTGGAAGCAGGCGGAAGGTGTCTGGTCCCGCGGCCGGGACGAGCAGGCCGTGTTCCATCAGTTTGTTCACGACGACGAGTGCGGCGGTCTTGCCTTCCGGAGTTGGAATCTTCGATGCATCCAGACCGATGCCGAGAAGCAAACCCTGGCCGCGGACTTCGGTGACGATGGGGAGGTTCCACGACTTCACGGTTTCGCGGATCCGGACTTCCTGGAGAATGGCGTTTACAGCGAGCTCCTTCTCACGGATTTCCTGAAGCACGGCGAGCGAGGCCGCGCAGACGAGCGGGTTTCCGCCATAGGTCGAGCCATGCGAGCCGGGGCCCATCAGCGAGGAAAGTGCGGTGCCGTCATCGGCGACCGCGCGGTCGCTGAGCCAGAACGCACCGATCGGCACGCCGCCGCCCATGCCTTTGGCCCACGAGATGCCGTCCGCTTTGATTTCCGGCGCGATCATCCGCCAGGCCATCGCGTCACCACAACGGCCGAAGCCCGCCTGCACTTCATCGAAGAATAACAGGAGATCGTGCTTTTTACAAAGATCGGCCACCGCGCGGAGGAATTCCGGTGTGGCCATGTTCACTCCGCCTTCGCCCTGGATCGGCTCCAACAGAATAGCGGCGGTTTCGGGACGTATGGCGTTTTCAAGGGCGGCGATGTCGTTGAACGGAAGATAACGGAAACCCGGCAGCAGCGGATCAAAACCCTCCTGGATCTTTTTCTGACCGGTGGCCGACATCGAGCCGAGCGTCCGACCGTGGAACGATTGGAGAAACGTCACGACTTCATAACGTTGCGAGCCGTCCGCCTGCGGGCGCTTCAAGCCGAAGCGCCGCGCGGATTTGATCAGGCCGTCGTTCGCCTCGGCACCGGAGTTGGAAAAGAAAACTTTCCCCGGCATCCGCACGTGGTGCGTGTTGATTTCCTCGGCGAGTTCCGCCTGGAGGGGAATTTGATAGAGATTGGAAACGTGCATCAGCTCGCCGGCCTGGTGACGGATGGCCTCCACCAACCGTGGATGGCAGTGACCGAGCGAACACACGGCGATGCCCATGCAGAAATCGAGATAGCTCTTCCCCGCGTCGTCCCAAAGTCGCGCGCCGGCGCCTCGCACAGGGACAAGCGGAAACCGCCCGTACGTGGGAAGAACGTGCTGCGTGAATTTTTCGGCAGTGGTCATGGATTCGTGGGGAAGGGGCGGAGGCTAGCGCGATTCCGCGAAATGGCAAACCGAGAATGATGCCCTGAGAATTTCAGAAAACCAGCTCCGGGGGTAGTTCGACGACGTTCTCGCGCAGTGCGACGAAGATCCGGTCACCGGCCACAGGCACGACAATCGCACCGCCGGTAAAGCTGCCGAACGCAGGCAGGACCAGCGTGTTTTCCCTGAGCAGGAAACACGGCAGGCGCAGCGAGGTGCGTTTGCCATCGGGGATTTTCACCACCGGATGCCAGTGGCCTGATAGATGGAGATGACTGCCGCCGGCATGTGCGGGATCGTGGATGACGCGGCAGTTTCCTTCCAGTTCGAGATAGGGAACGCTGCGGAGCTGTGGTGGGAGCTGTTTGATTTTCACATCGTGGTTGCCGGCGACGAGGGTGACGGGAATGCCCAGCTCGCTGATGAAATCGGCAAGCGCCGTTTCCAGTTCGGGAGTGATGCCGGACGGTGCATGAAACAAATCGCCCGCGATGACGAGATGCTCCGCAGCGGATTTTTTCGCCAATCCCAACAACCGGGCGAGGTCGCGTGCGTTGTCACCTTCCGGGACCGGCAGTCCCTTCGCCCGGAAGGCGGCGGATTTCCCCAAATGCACGTCGGCCACGACCAGGGTCGATGTATCTGACAGAAATGCCGCTCCCTCGGAGAGCAGCATGATGGCGGGGTTTTCCGGAAAGGGATTCATGGGCGGCTCTTCATTCTTCTATCAGAGCTTCAACGCTGCCTGATTGAGTGTGTGGAGCATCGCTTCCAGCCGGGTCGCGGCGTCCGCCGGAGCGAGGGTGGCGGAGAGACGGTCGGCCCACAAGGGAAACGCCATGGGGGTGAGGTTTTCGGTTTCCACCAGGTGCATCGGTATGGATTCAATCCGGCGGATGACGGCGGAGAGGCGGGTCAGTTCAAGTTGTTTTTCCAGGATCTCGCGCTGGGATTGGAGGAGCAGGAGATTTTCCGGATCATAGCGGTGGAGAACTTCGAAAAGAAGTGACGCGCTCGATTGCAGCTCGCGCATGGAGCGGTCCTTCTGGCCGGGTGGTGTTTGCAGGATAAGTCCGGAAACGCGGGCGATCTCCCGGAACTGCCGCCGCGCGAGCTCCGCAGTGTTCATGCAGGCGACGAGATCATCCAACAGACATTCACTGGACAGGTGAAAGCGCAGTTTTTCCTCATCGAGGACAAGCCGCCGGGCGGTGAGGGAGAAGCCGTAATCGTTCTGGGTTGTCACGATGGATTCGCCGGACTCCCGTGAGATCCTGAAGGCGATCAACGCGGCGAGACCCTCATGCACGAGCCGCCCGCTGAATGGATAGAAAAACAGATGCTCTCCTTCCCGCGAACTCGCGTGCTCCACCAGCAGCGAATCATCGGAAGGCAGCCGCGACCACTTTTTCTGAATCGCGAGGATCGGTGCGACCGCCATCATTTCCGGAGACGGCCCGCCATGTCCGTGCATGCGCCGGGCCATCGCATGCGCAAGCTCGGTGGAAAGCGGCATCTTGCTGCCACCCCAGATCGCGATCTGCCCTTTTGCCGCGCGGCTGGCGGGCTTCACGGTGGCGGTGCGCTGGTGAAATCTAACGAGCGTGAGCCGCCTCCCCGCGAAGACCAGTGACGAACCGGGTTTGATTTTCGAAATGAACGACTCTTCGACCGTGCCGAGCGTGTGGCCGTTGGAAAACCTGATGGAAACCGCGGGATCGCTCGAAATCGTCCCTATGCTCAGCCGGTGCTGCATGATCAGGCGCTTGTCATCCACCGTGTAGCGCCCGTCATCGAGCCGAGCCTTGTGATAGCGCGGATAGGCGGCGAGCGCGCTGCCACCATTAGAAATGAAGCCGAGCGACCAATCCCATTCGGTGTCGGTCAGGTTTTCAAACGCATGGCTCGACTGGATTTCCCGGCGCATCGCCTCCGGCTCGAAAGGCGTGCCGATCGCGCAGGTGACGAGGTGTTGGACGAGCACGTCCAGCGGCTTTCTCAACGGCGTGCGGCTCTCGATGTTTCTCGCCAGCGCCGCATCGCGCGCAGCCGCGAATTCCACCAGCTCCAACGCATGCGTCGGCACACCGAGAATGCGGGAAACGCTGCCAGGCTGGTGCCCCGAGCGGCCCGCGCGCTGCAGCAGGCGGGCGATGCCTTTCGGCGAACCGACCTGAATCACCTGATCGACCGGCGAAAAATCCACTCCCAGATCGAGCGACGAGGTGGCCACCACGCATTTCAACGAGCCGTCGCGCAAACCGTTTTCCGCCAGATCGCGCCCGGCTCTATCAAGCGAACCATGGTGCATGGCGATCCTGTCCTTCCACCTCGGGCGGATCGCGCACAGCTCTTGAAACCAGATTTCCGTTTGCGAGCGGGTGTTGGTGAAAAGCAGGGTGACGTTCGCTTTTTCAATCTCATCCGCCACCTGTGACGCGAGCTTCGTGCCGATGTGGCCGGACCAGGGGAAACGATCAATCTCCCTTGGGATCAGCGTCTCAATGACGATCGGCTTTTTCATGTCGGCTGAGACTTCCACGGACCCTTTGAAAGCGGTCCCTAACAATGTCTGCCTCGCCTCCGTCAGATTCCCCAGCGTCGCGGATAGCCCCCAGATCCGCAGACCAGGAAACCAAGCCCGCAACCTTGCGAGACAAAGCTCCGTCTGCACGCCGCGTTTTGTCCCTAGCAGCTCATGCCATTCATCGACGATCACGCAGCGCAGTCCTCCGAGTTTCTCCGCGAAATCCGAGTGAGTCAGCATCAAGGAAAGTGATTCCGGCGTGGTGACGAGCGTGTGCGGCAGTTTTTTTCGAAGCCTTGCCCGCAATGCCGCGGGAGTATCTCCGGTTCGGGCTTCCGCTTCGAGGTGCGGCGCAAGCTCGGCCAGCGGCTCGCGGAGCGCGCGCAAGGTATCGGCAGCGAGCGCGCGGAGTGGTGTCAGCCACAGGACCTGGCAACCGGACTTTGTTTCAAGTCCCTCGGTCAGTGGCCCGAGATAGACTGCCAGTGTTTTCCCCAATCCCGTCGGCGCATGCAGCAGGCCGGATTTTCCCGCCAGATAGGCATTCCAGGTTTGCATCTGGAAATCAAACGGCTGCCAGCCCCGGTCGTCGAAAAAGGGCTGGAGCGCGGAAGTAGGCATGTGCGGGAGCTTCGCGTAAGGAATTGAAATTTCAAGGGGGCGGGAGCCGGCTGCGGTGGCGAGCGGATGTCTGGGAGGGCGTCTTGAAAATCAAAAAATTCGCAAGATTCGCGGTGCCCAAATCTTCGCATTTCCTAGCACGATCCATTGTCCGCAGGCGGACTAAAGAAGTGCGCTCCAATTTTAAGATGGTTTCTGAAGCGGGAAATCCAAGATGCCGGGAGCGTTGGCGCCAGTCCTTCGTGATCCGCGCTAAAGCACGATTTCCCCCGCGCTGGGCATTATACTGCCGCGCATGACAATTTGTGGAAAATGCCCGGGGAGTTTCCCCAAAACATGAGGCGCGGGAGTATAGCAACTGATGAAAGATTCGCTTTCCGCGTTTCTCATCTCCCACGATTCCCGCGCTTTTCAAGACCAGCAGGTGTTGTGAAACCGTCGGCCCGCTCAGTTTCGATGTTTCTGGCAGTTCCATCAGCTCCCACACGCAGCACTCCCCCAAAGCGATCCGCTCGACCATCGCCAGCCGCGCCGGATGCCCCAACGCCTTGAAAACCATCGCCCGCTCTTTGATTGTCATGAGTAGTTATTTAGCTAAATGACGAAATAATGGAAGCGCGGAACCTGAGGAGGTGAATGGAAGCCATCGGCTTTGAAGAGAATGCATGCTCTTGGGAGAAATCACGTCTCCCGGCGTTGACTGGCGATGAGCGGAGTTAAGAATGCAGGCGCTTGTGTCCGGGGAGGGGATCACGACGCCATGGCCACCTCATTTTGAAATCGCTGGTTTTCAAGCGCTTTTACGGTGGCGGCAACCACACTTTCACGATGCCCGGTCTTGAGATACAGGCACTTCCACTATGAGGGAACCTGATCACGAAGTGCACCCTCTTTGACACAAGCATTCCGGTTTGTTAGGATGCCTTTTTCAGCTTTGCGATACGGGTGTTCGCTATCGCAGCAAAACCGAACGACATCACAGCCAGACCGATGAACACCCCGCCCACCAGCCACGTTTCGATTGGCGTGGCGAGTTTGCCAACTTGGAAAAACACCACACCCACGGCAGCGGCGCACAGTCCGAGTCCGACGAGCAGTCCGTTATAGAAGATGACCCGGGCGACCAACAAGGCGGCGCTGCGGGCGGCAGGTGAGAGAGTGTGTGGATCTTGGGAAGCCATTGGTAATGATCGGGGTAGGACGTCAGTAGAGCCTGCGGTGTGCCACAACGCACTCCAATTTTGAGGTTGGAAGAACAAGTGTTGGCCTGATTCATCTTTGCATCGTGATCGCCCACGTTCCAGAGCGTACGCTATTTCCGCCGCAAGGATTCCTAGCGAAAAATTGTAATTGGCTGGAGCGGGTTGCAAACGGCAGTCTCTGCCCGAATGCGCCAGTTTGATTGCCCACAGTGCTCGGCTCCAATTCCCTTTGAAACACCGGGAGCGGTGTTCGCCGTGTGCGCGCACTGCCGGTCGATGGTCGTGCGGCGGGATTTGGAGTTGGAGGCGATCGGCACCATGGCGGAGCTGCCACCGGATTCCAGCCCGCTGCAACTGGGAGCGGTGGGCGCACATGGCAGCCATCGGTTCCGCCTGCTCGGCCGGCTTCGCCTGGCGTGGAAGGATGGCACGTGGAGCGAATGGTATGCCGACTTCGGCGATGGACGGAATGGCTGGGTCGCGGAATCGCAGGGGTTCTTTTACATTTCGGAAACGGCACCTGCCCCGGCGAATCTGGCGGAGTTGGCGAAAGTCACGAAATCCGGGAAGACTTTGAAAATCGGTGGCGCCGAATACACGGTGACCGATATCAAGGAGGTCCGCGTGACGGCGGCGGAAGGCGAGCTGCCGTTTGTCGGCAGCCCCGGCGAGACGTGGCGCGGGATTGATCTGACAGGTGACGGCCGGATGTTTGCGGGTGTCGAACTGGCGGACGATACGGCTCGCCTCTATCTCGGATCGACTGCCCTGCCCGAGGAAATCCAGTGGCAGGGCTTGCGCGCGGTGCCGGGCTGGAATGGCGAGCCGGTGCCGACCACCCGCAACCAGACCGAGGCACTCAATTGCCCCGAATGCGGTGGCGTGATCGAGCAGAAGCTGAAAGGTGAATCCAGCACGCTTTCCTGCATCCATTGCGGCACGATCCTCGACATCAAGGGGCCGAAAGCGGTCTGCGCGCAGAAGGTCAGAGCATCGGATCGGGTGGTGAAACCAATCATCCCTCTGGGAAAACGCGGCACGCTCCGCGGGGTGGAGTGGGAGGTGTTGGGTTGCCTGAAGCGCGATGACGGCTGGGGCGGATGGTTTGAATTTCTCCTCCACAATCCCTGGCACGGTTTCGCCTGGCTGACAGAATCCAACGGCCACTGGAATTTCGTGAGACGTCTGTTGGACGAACCAACAGGCCTGTCGCAGGAACCGAGACTCCGGGGCACCCCCTACAAGCTTTTCAGCAGCGGCAATGTGAAGGTCAAACAGGTGGCCGGGGAGTTCTACTGGCGGGTGCGGGTTGGCGAAAAAGCCTCGACCATGGACTTCGTCGCGCCGCCGCGGATCCTTTCCTACGAGTCCTATCCGGAGCTCGAGGAAACCGCGTGGTCGGAAGGCGAATATCTCCCGCAGGAGGAAATCCGGAAGGCGTTCGGCATTAAAAACCTGTTGGCCCCGGTTGGGGTTTTTCTCAACCAGCCGAATCCCTGGGCGGTTCGCTGGCCCAGCCTCAGGGCAATCGCGTCCATGGCGCTGGCCCTCGCGGTGGTCGTGCAATTCCTATCCAGCATATCCAGCGTCAGGCACAAGGCGCTGGATGAGGATTTCGAATTCAAGCGTCCCGTGGATGCAAGTGCGGCCATCGCTCCATTTGTCACCCCGTCATTCGAACTAACCGGATCCCAGAAGCCCGCCACCGTCGGAGTGGAAGCCGGCGTGGACAATGCATGGCTCGGCATGGAGGCGGAACTGGTGAATGAGCAAACCGGAATGGTTTACCCTACCGATGTCACAGTGGAATATTACCACGGCTACGACGATGGCGAGTGGACCGAAGGCGGGAGGGATCAGTCATCCGATCTACCTGCCGTGCCGCCGGGGCGCTATCACCTCGCGCTCACTCCAGAGGCGGATCCGTCGATCACTTCGATGCCGTTCCACGTCTCGGTCAGCCACGGCGGATTGTTCTGGTCGAACTTCGTGATCTGCCTGATCGCGCTCGGAGCCTGGCCGGCCTGGTCGTTTTTCCGCCACCATCGTTTCGAGGTGAAACGATGGTCCGAGAGCGACCACTCACCCTATCCCTCATTGGAATCCGAATGATCAAAAGTCCTCTCTATCTGCTTTGGGCCATCCTGTGCCTCGGTTATCTCACTCTCGCGAACCTTCGCGGATGGAGCCTGATCCACACACTGTCCCCCAACCGCGCCGCCTCCCACGGCACTTCAGGTTTAAACCACAAATAACACCACCATGGCCCTCACCGAACTCGTCAACCTCAAGGATGTCGCCGCCGCACTGCTCTATTCAGTCATCGGCATCGTCATCTTCTGCGCCGCCTTCATCGTCGTCGACAAGCTCACGCCCTACGATCTCTGGCGCGAACTCATTGAGAAGAAAAACACCGCGCTGGCCCTCGTCGTCGCGGGCATTGCCATCGGCATCTGTTTGATCATCGCGGCGGCGATCCACTGAACCGACCTTCATGGAATCACGCGGCATGCGCCTGCTTCTGCTGGCATCGGTCTTCACGATCGCCACCTGCGGGCTGATCTATGAGCTGATCGCGGGCACCCTCGCGTCCTATCTGCTCGGTGATTCGGTGACCCAGTTTTCCACCGTCATCGGGGTCTATCTCTTCGCCATGGGCGTGGGCTCGTGGATCTCGAAATTCGTGAAAACCGGCGTGCTCTCCACCTTCATCCGCGTGGAGTTCCTGATTGGTCTGATAGGTGGGTTTTCCGCATTCGTCCTGTTTGCCTTGTTCGACCAGGTCGCGTCGTTCCGGGTGCTGCTGTATGCGATGGTTTTCATCATCGGCTGCCTTGTCGGTCTGGAAATCCCGCTCCTGCTGCGGCTGCTGAAGGATCAGTTGAAATTCGAGGACCTCGTTTCGCGGGTGCTCTCGCTCGACTATATCGGCGCGCTCGCCGCATCGCTGCTGTTTCCACTGGTGCTGGTGCCGAAGCTCGGGCTAGTCCGTTCCTCGTTCCTCTTCGGCATGCTCAACGCGGCGGTCGGTTTGTTAGCCCTGTGGTTCCTGCGCGACCAACTGCGCCGCCAGCGCGGACTGTGGGCGGGTGGTCTGCTTTCGCTGTTATTACTGCTCGCTGGTTTCATCGGGGCCGACCGCCTGCAGGCATGGGCCGAGCGCGCCGCTTACAACGAAAACGTCATCTTCGCCCACAGCAGTCCCTATCAGCGTCTCGTTCTCACCCGCCACAACGACGACCTGAGGCTCTATTTGAACGGCAACCTCCAGTTCAGCTCGCGCGACGAATACCGCTACCACGAAGCCCTCGTCCATCCGGCGCTGGTCCGCAGCCGCGTGCCGGAAAACGTGCTGGTTCTGGGCGGCGGTGATGGCTTGGCCGCGCGGGAAATCCTCCGTCATCCGTCGGTGAAGTCGATCACACTGGTCGATCTCGATGCGGAAATGACCAACCTTTTCGCAAAGCATCCGCTGCTCACGCCACTTAACCAGGGTTCGCTGAATTCTCCGAAACTCCACGTGGAAAATGCCGACGCTTTCACTTGGCTGGAAAGCGCCGTCGAACGCTCGCTGCGCTTCGACGCCGTCATCATCGACTTTCCGGATCCGTCCAATTTTTCCATCGGCAAGCTCTACTCAACCGCGTTTTACGAAAAACTCCGCCGCGTCCTGCATCCGGATACGGTCATCACCATCCAGTGTACCTCGCCTCTCGCCGCGCGGAAATCTTTCTGGTGCATCGATGAAACGCTGCGCTCTGTCGGTTACGGCACGCTGCCCTATCATGTCTATGTTCCTTCGTTCGGGGAATGGGGTTTCATCCTCGCCTGCCCGGATCCCACGTTTCTATCAGGTGTTGCGCCTCGTCCGCTTCCCGGCGGCCTCCGCTACCTGACGGATGAAACCCATCAGGCTGCGTTTCGTTTTCCGCCGGACATGGATTCCATCGCCGCTGGGGTGAACCGGCTCAACAACCAGATGCTCGTCCGGTTTTTCGAGGAGGAATGGAGTCGCTATGAATAAGCCCTTCAGCCGCCGCGCGTTTCTGGCAGGATCGCTGGCCCTCACTGCTTGCCGGCCTTCTTTTGCATCCAGGACTTGGACCGGTGGCATCGTCGGTGCGTCGCATTCGTTCGGGCATTTGCTCCGCGAGGCACCGCGTGCGGTGGCCGCCACCGCCGAGACTGCGGATGTGGTGGTGGTCGGTGGCGGTATGTCCGGTTTGATCGCGGCGCTGCGTTTGAAGCAGGCGGGACGGCAGGTGAAGGTCATCGAGCTGGAAAAGGAAGTGGGCGGCAATGCTTCCAGTTCCCGGAATGCGACATCGGCTTTTCCTTGGGGCGCCCACTATGTCCCGGTGCCCTCCGCGGAAATGACGGATGTCTGCGCGCTGTTGGAAGAGTTCGGACTCGGCGGCCCCGGCCGTTGGAACGAGGAATCACTCTGCCACGATCCTAACGAGCGACTGTGGTATCGCGGCCGCTGGCAGGAGGGCTTGATGCCTTCCTATGGGCTCGGTGATGACGCGAAACAGCAAGCGCAACGCTTTTTCGCCCGCATGGAGGATTTTGGAAAACTCCGTGGAAACGACGGCCGCCGCGCCTTCGCGATTCCGGTGGATGAAAGCTCGAAGGATCCTGAACTCACCGCACTCGATTCGATCACGATGGCGGAATGGATGAGTCGCGAGAATTTCCAACATCCCGACCTGTTATGGCATGTGGACTACGGCTGCCGCGATGACTACGGTGCGGGGATGCACACGGTTTCCGCCTGGGCGGGGATTCACTATCATGCTTCACGAGATTCGCAGGATGTTTTCACTTGGCCTGAGGGAAACGGCTGGTTGGTCGCACGCCTGCGCGAGCGTCTCGAAGGCTGTATCATCCCCGGCCATCTCGTCACCCGCATCACCCAGGAAGGACGCGTCGAAGCTGTCGCGGCCGGCACTCTGCTAGCCCGCGCATGGCAGGCGGAAGCTGTCGTTTGCGCGGCTCCCCGCTTCATTGCGAACCGCCTGATCCCCGGTCAGGAAAATGCGTTCGCCCCGGCCTACGCTCCCTGGATGGTGGCGAACCTGACAATTTCACAGCCGGTTTCCGAAACCTGGGACAACGTCCTGCGCGACTCCCGATCGCTCGGCTACGTCGTCGCCACGCATCAGAGCCTCCGCCCGGAAAGCGGGCCGACCGTGCTGACCTACTATCAGCCGCTCGACCACCTCCCGCCCGCGGAAGCGCGCAAGGAAGCCTTGGCGAAATCCTACGATACCTGGTGCCGTGAAATCCTCGCCGATCTATCTGTTCCGCATCCCGATTTGCAGGCAAACCTCACCCACCTCGACGTCTGGTTGTGGGGTCATGCGATGGCGCTCCCTGTTCCCGGCCGCATTCACGGTGCTGACCGCTCCGCAATGAATCGCCCCATCGGGAAAATCCACTTTGCTCACTCCGACATGAGCGGGCTTTCAATTTTCGAAGAAGCCTGCCACTGGGGCCATCAAGCCGCCCGCTCCATTCTCGCCTGATTTTCCCTATCATGACACTTGCCTGGCACACTCTGATTGATTTCCACGACTGCGATCCTGCCAGGCTCGCCGACGCGCAGGGGATCCGCGAAACCCTCATCGACGCCATCGCCAGCGCCGGTGGAACCTACGTCACCGATGTGTTTCACGAATTCAGCCCGCACGGACTGAGCGGCGTCATCGTCATCGCTGAAAGCCACGTGGCGCTACACACATGGCCGGAGCACCAGTTCGCCGCGCTCGATATCTTTTCCTGCACCAAAGCGCTCGATCAGGAACTCATCATCTCCCAACTCGCCGCCTGGCTCCGGACTGAAGCCCGCCACGTTCAGGAGCATGAGCGCGGAGGGTGATTTTGTGGCGCGGACAGTTGACAGCGGACATCACACCGGGAAACTTCCGCCTGATGAAACGCAAGGCCCGGCCCAAATCCGTCCCGCCAAAAGACAGCCTGGTCATCCGCCACGGGAATGACGCTCCGCTCAGCCGCACACAGGTGGAATTCAACCGCCTGATGAAATCTCTCGAATCCACCAAAGCCCGCCACGCCCGCGAACAGGAACGGCTTGACGAGGCACTTACCACCTCCATCCGCGAGCTGATGCCGATCGTCGAGGAGATCAACCGCGTGAACCGCGACCTCGTCTTCAAGGGCCACGAGGCCATGCGGACACTCAAACTAACCGCGAAGCGCCGCCAGTGGTTCGGTGACCTGTTAAGCGGCAAGGCGGTGGAACTGCTGGCCGATCCCGTAGGACTCGGCGAGCAGGAAATCGCAGAGTTGGAGGCCGTCTTTGCGGAGCTCGGGCCATGCATGGAGGAGCGGCGGATGAAAGAGAGTGAGCACGAGGAGTTCGATTTCCTGCGGGAGATGATCGAAGAGACCGCGCGCCAGGCTGGGGTCGATCTGGACCTCAGCGATCTCGATCCGAACGGCGATCCCGAGGAATTCGAGCGCACCGTGCGGGAGCGGCTGGGCGAGGCCTCCGCACTTTTTGACGACGCGCCTCCAGCGACCCAACGTCCGCGCAAACCCACCAAGGCTCAGGCGGAAAAGGAGCGCAAACGCCTTGAAATCGAGGAAGCCAAAAACCGCGACCTCAAATCCCTTTTCAAGCAACTCGCCAAAGCCTTCCACCCCGATCTCGAACCGGACCCGCTGCTCAAGGAGCACAAGAAAATCTGGATGCAGCGCCTCAACTCCGCCTACGCATCTAACGATCTGCGGGAAATGCTCCAGCTCGAAATGGAGTGGCTCGGCGAGGAGGCCACCAACCTATCCACCGCTGGTGACGAGAAGCTCAAGGTTTACTGCATGGTTCTCAAGGAGCAGATCGACGACCTCAAACGGCGGACGCACTACCTGCCGGACGAGCCGCAATACGGCCCGCTCCAGCGGTTCCGGGACCCGTATTTCGGCACTTTGGCCAGCCCGGTGACGATCAAGCGGGATCTCATTGAGGAACTGCTCCGTCATCGAAAAATGTTAGAAAGCCTCGCCTCAAATGACGCCAACTCCCGCCGCATGATCTACGGATGGGCCGACGAACACGCCCGCCGGTCGAGTTACCCGTTTTGACCAGCCGCAGTCCCAGGATTTTAAGGGCTTGAAAAATGACCACTGTCTGACTACTTTCAGATCATGGACATGACAGTAACCCAGTTCAAGGCCACCTGCCTTGGCGTGATCGACAAGGTGCAGAAGGAAAAATCCCGGGTCACCATCACCCGCCACGGCAAACCCGCCGCCGAACTGATCCCGATTTCCGCCAGCTCGCCGGGGAAATTGTTCGGCCGGTCCAAGGATTCCACCGTCATTCTCGGCGATCTCCTGAGCACGGAAGAACACTGGGATGCTGAAGATTGAAAATCTCGTGGCGGCGGTGTTCGGCACCCACGTCTGGGTCTGGTCGGCGGCGGGCGATCCACGGGCCGAAAAGCTGCGGGATTTTTCCGGCACGGCAATCATTCCCGCGATCTCACAATGGGAAGTTTCCATGCTCGCGATGAAAGGCCGGCTGAATCTGATGCCCGATGAAGAGTCCTGGTTTTCCGCCAACCTCGAATCGCCCGTGTCCCTTGCTCCGCTCACTGCGGGAATCTCCACCGCAAGCTGCCGCCTGCCCGATTTCCACGGCGATCCCGTTGACCGCCTCATCGTCGCCACGGCCATCACTCTGGGAATTCCGCTGATCACGGGGGATGAGAAGATCATCCGGTGGAATGAGGAGAAGCGGATAGTTCAAATCATCGCGCTGTAGCTCCACTGGCTATTTCGCAGGCCATTTGATATGTGGTTCTTTTCCTTCCCAGAAAGGCTGCTTCGGATCAAAGATATCCAATTCGTTGATCAACACCCGGCCATCAGGTTCGATCGGAAAGGAACGCACGCTGCAATCGGCAAAAGCAATCACCGCCCTGCCAGAAAGTGCTGCGGCATCGAACAATGGCTTTCCATATATCAATGGTAGAAGGGCTACCGGCCGTTTGGAGTCGCTTGTGGGAGCTGCGCCGGGGATATATGAACAAATCCACCGCTTGTCGGCCCCGTCTCCTGTCGTGCAGGCATCGAGAGACGCGGGCTCGGAATACGCCAGAGCTGCTTGGTTGAGAAAATCGTCCGCACTGACAGAGTCTGTTTTGAACGATCCAGGGGAAGTTTTCTCCAAAGTCTTTGCAGTCACCTCGTTCGGGAAACTTCCGTGTTTCTGAGCGAACTCATGAAGCGCAAGGACGAGCGTCCCCATCGAAATGACGGACTTCGCAAGAGCCGGATCGGGGCGAGCCGGCTCGAAGTGTTCCTTCGCCATCTGCCGTGGGGTTTTTCCGGCGTAGGATCCCTTCTGTGCCACGGCGTCGACATCCGCGCCGGCGGCGACCAATGCCGCATAGATTTCTGGTCTTCCCAGGGCGGCGGCATAATGGACGGGCGTTGCCTCATCCTTGTCGCGGGCATTGAGGTCCGCCTTTCCATCGATCAGCACCTTGACAACCTCGGCCCTACCGCAAGCCGCGGCCGTATGCAGAGGGGTGGTGCCGTCCTCGCTCTTTGCTGTTGGGTTGGCCTTTGCGGCCAAAAGAATCTTAGCGATTTCCGCATAACCTTGATACGCCGCGAGGTGCAGGGGCGTCACGCTTAGGGGTTTCGGCATTTGATTGTCTTCCCCTTTGGGAACGAAATATTGATGGGTTGGCAGATTGACGTCAGCCCCTTTGGAAAGCAGCAGCTCGATCACTTCTTTCCGCGCAAGGAAAGTTGCCGCACACAACGGCGTGCCGCCATTGCCAGTTCCATTTAGTAGGTCCGGGTTCTTAGTTAGAAACTCACGAACCCGTTCCAGATCACCCTTGGATGCAGCTTCGAGAAGTCCACCGGCATCGATCTCGGATCCATAAAGAGGAAGGGACAGGGTTAGCACCGCGAGGCATCGGATAATCCACGAGCAAATTCCAGATGACTTGATTGCTGGTTTCATCGGAAAAACTTGCAGTTGGCGGCATCCTTGAGCGCGGAGAGCTTCTCGCGGTCCGGCGCGGCACCGCGGGCCTGGTCGGGCTTGCCTCCGCCTTTGCCGCCGGCGAGGGCGGCGAGGTCGCGGAGGAGGTCGCCGGCTTTGAGGCCGGCGGCGAGAGCGTCCGGGCCGCAATGGGTGGCGAGGTGGAGTTTTTCGCCGTCGTCCACGATGAGCAGGGCGGGGCCGGCGAATTGCTTTTTCTTGAGGCCGTTCTGGAGCTCCTGGAGCAGCGAGGCGTCGGACTCGAAGGAGACAATGATGGGTTTGCCCAATGCGATGAGTTCGGCGAGCGATTCGTCGGCGAGGGCGGCGGCTTGGGAAGACTGGATCTTTTTGATGCGCTTCTCGGCTTCGATGGCGGCTTGTTGGGTTTCTTCAAGCGTGCGCTGGCCGTGAGCGAAGGTGGCGTTGATCTGGGAAATGTCGGCGCGCTCGGCGAGCATGGCTCCCATGATGTGGGGGAAATCGTTCACGATGACGGCTTCCTCACCGAGGGATGTTAGCTTCTCGTTGGCGGCGTGGAGTTTGGCGCGGGCGGCATTGAGCTCGTGGTCCCATTTCTCGACGGACTCGTTCAGATAGGCCCAGGCGGCTTCTCCGCAGACGGCTTCGATACGGCGGACGCCGGAGGCGATGGCACCTTCGGATTTGATTTTGAAAAGCCCGATCTCGCCAGTGTTACGGACGTGGGTGCCGCCGCAGAGTTCCTGGGAGTAGCCTGTGAGCGAGCCGGGTTCGCCGCCGATCTGGACGACGCGGACGAGGTCGCCGTATTTGTCGCCGAAGAACTGCATGATGTCCGGACGGCCCTTGATGGAGGCGTGGGCGACTTCTTTCCAACTGACGGAATCGTTGGCTTTGATGGAGGCGTTGACTTTTTCCTCCATGGCGGCGAGTTGCTCGGGCGTGACGGCGGCGCTGTTGAAATCGAAGCGCAGGCGGTGTTCATCGACGGAGGAACCTTGTTGCGCGGCATCCTTGGAAACGACTTCGTGCAGCGCCCAGTGGAGAAGGTGGGTGGCGGTGTGGTGGGCTTCGATCGGGCGGCGGCGTTTTTCGTCGAGCTTGAGCGTGACTTTGTCGCCTACTTGGATTTGAGATTTGAGATTTGAAATTTGAGATTGAGGAACGATGTGGGCGCGGGCCTTGCCGATCTGTTGGGTGCCGGTGATTTCGAATTGGTTGTCGTCGGTGTCCAAAACTCCGGTGTCGCCGGCTTGGCCGCCCATTTCGGCGTAGAAGACGGTATTGTCGGTGATGACGAAGAGCGCGTCCTCCTGCGGGTGAATTTCGAGGATGGTAGCTTCGACGGTATCGTTTTCGAAGCCGATGAACTCGGTGACGGCATCGGTGGAGATGTCGAGGGCGCGGACGACTGATGACTTCTGTGCAGAGCGGGAACGTTCTTGTTGTTCCGTCATGAGCGCTTCGAAACGAAGCATGTCAACCGTGAGGCCACGTTCGGCGCAAAGGAGTTCGGTGAGATCAACGGGAAAGCCGTAAGTGTCGTAGAGTTCGAAGGCTGCGTCTCCGCCAAATACCGTAATGCTTCCAATCTCCTGCTTGTGGATAAGAACCTGCCTACAAATTTTCTCGGCGACGCCCTCTTGCTCCTCATGAAGCAAGTATGAGTTCTTACCGAGTATCTCAATTGTCTTTGCAGGATCAACTGATTGAAAAGCAGCCAACCTTTTAATGTCATCGTCGCTGAATACTTGGCCATTACTCAGTCCTGAGCGTCCTCTCGCTTCTACGATGGTCTTACAAATCACCGATCTGTGAATGTATAGTCGGTCAGCGAGTAAGCGTACTTTGCGGCACTCATTTTCAAAGAGAAACAGTCCTTTATCCAGCGTCTGATTAAAACTCGCTTCTTCCTGCTCAAGCGCTTGTCGAACGACGTCCTGGCGATTCTTCAACTCCGGGAAAACTCCGCCCATTTCGCTGACGAGCGTTTCGACGAGTGCGCCGAAGAAGGGTTTGTCACCGGAGAAACCAAGCTGGCGACCATATCGAACAGCTCGGCGGAGAATACGGCGGAGGACGTAGTTGCGGCCGTTGTTGCCGGGCATGATGCCGTCGGCGATGGAGAATGATAGCGTGCGCAGGTGGTCGGCGATGACGCGGAAGGCGATGGCGGTTTTCATTTCCTCGGTGAAGAGGGAACGGTCGGCACCGAGTTCGGGGTAAATGTTGACGTAGGTTTTTCCGCTGAGTGCTTCGAGCTTGCGGAAGATCGGTTGGAAGACGTCGGTGGCGTAGTTGCTGGGCTTTTTCGAGAAGTCGGTGAAGCCGTTGGTGTTCTGGATGATGGAGCAGGCGCGCTCGAAGCCCATGCCGGTATCGACGTGTTTGGCGGGGAGTTCACGGAAAGTGCCGTCGGCCTCGGCGTTGTACTGGATGAAGACGAGGTTCCAGATCTCGATGCAGAGGTCGGAGTCGTTGTTGACGAGGTTGCGGCCGGTGACGGGATTGCCTTCGGGTGTTAGATCGACGTGGAGTTCGGAGCAGGGGCCGCAGGGGCCGGTTTCGCCCATCATCCAGAAGTTGTCTTTGACGTTGCCGTGGACGATCTGGACGGCGGGGTCGCAGCCTTTGGAAACGAAGAGGGCGGCCCAGATGTCGTAGGCTTCCTGGTCGAAATTTCCGGGATCGCCTTCTTTCGGCGCATATACGGAGGCGTAGAGGCGGTGGGCGGGGAGACCCCAGCGTTCGACGACGAGTTCCCAGGCCCAAGCGATGGCTTCCTTTTTGAAATAATTTCCGAACGACCAGTTCCCGAGCATTTCGAAGAACGTGTGGTGATAGGTGTCGTAGCCGACATCCTCGAGGTCGTTGTGTTTGCCGCCGGCGCGGATGCACTTCTGGGTATCGGCGGCGCGCGGTGGATCGTAAGGAGCTTTTTCGACGCCGAGGAAATAGGGGACGAAGGGGTTCATCCCGGCATTCGTGAACAGCAGGCCGGGCGACTGCGGGAGCAGCGAGGCGCTAGGGACGATGGCGTGCTGTTTTTCCTGGAAGAAATCGAGGAAGCTCTGGCGGATCTCGGCGGATGTCATGGGGTGAAAATGGAATGGGACTTTGCGGCGAGACGCCGCAACCACGCTGGACGATGGGCGCGGGAAGATGCGGGAGGGCCGGGGGCGGTGTAAAGCCTTGGATGGAGGCGGTTCCGACGGGCTGGGAGGATGAAGAACAGACAGGAATGTCTGTGTCAC